>Ga0209415_10017192_pt1 | contig 11534 bp, 23 predicted proteins | sample PeaSoiSIISIP2007_FD_187696 | JGI IMG/M metagenome (GOLD analysis project Ga0209415, IMG submission 187696) | Peat soil microbial communities from Weissenstadt, Germany - SII-SIP-2007 (SPAdes) (version 2) | ecosystem: Environmental > Terrestrial > Soil > Wetlands > Peat | place: Germany... | reverse complement strand
GATAGCCTCCCATGCTGGGGGCTCCTTACGGCGCGTTGCGCATGCTGGGCGCGACGTTCGCCGATTCGCGGGGGTTGAGCGGGATGTAGTAGACGCTGACCTTGATGATCGTGTCTGGGTGAATCTGCTGGCCCGGAGGAGCCGGCGGCGACTGCGTCCAGCGGAACGTGAAGCCGAGATCGGGGCGAGGATCTTTCAGCGCCGCGCCGAAGAGCCGCGGCGTCTGGATGCCGATCGCTCCGAGGCTCGTGAACTGGTTGCCCTGGGGATTGCCCACCGCTCCGGTCTGCCCGAAGGTCGCGTTGAGTTGCGTCTGCAGGTTGATGTCCATCTGGACGTCAATGTCGTCCACCACGGCGGCCACGGTGCCGGCCGGGATGGGAAAGACGGGGATCACGACCGGGCGCACTCCCACGACCAGCACGGGCCACGGGAACACGATGGGGATTCGCTGCGTGCCCTGGCCCTGGAAGTCTCCACCCAGGAGCGTGGTGCGGGCCTCGCTGGTCCACGGAGCCACGGGCGAAGTGAGCGTGTTGTAGCCATCCGAGAGGTCATCGATCGCCGAGCTCGCGAGCTTCGACAGCCAGTCCGGATCGCCAGCGACCAGACCGCTACTTTGGATCCGGTACAGGTAATCGAGAACGAGCTGGCGAAGAGAACGCATCGGGTGAGCCTTTCAGACGAAGGAGGGCGGGGCGCCGGTCGGAGGGCCGGCGCCCCATGCTGGGACTAGGCGTTGTTGCCCACCAGCGTGAAGCCCACGCCGTGCACCCGGAGGGTGATATCGCTGTAGTAGCGAAGGGGCGAGACGATGCCGGCGGCGAGGCCCATGGGGGCCACGAGGTTGATCGGCACGACCACGGTGTCCTGCACCGTGGCGCGCACGACGAAGTCGCCGTCCACGCGGCTCTTGGCGCGCCACTCGTAGCCCTCGGGGATCTTGTAGCGGTTGTTCACGGACGGTTCGCCGTTCGCGTAGAGGTACGACTGCGCCGCGCCCTCGGGGAGCTGGTCGAGGGTGCCGATGGGGATCTGGTTCTTGTTGTCCCAGATGAACGCGATCGACACGTTCGCGCGCAGCACGCGGTGCGGCGGGTTCTCGAGGTTGAACGGTGACGCGAACTGCGGCGACATGGCGAGCAAGCCGGGGTCCGCGCCTTCGCGCTGGCCCAGGAAGAACGCCACGAGATCCGGATCCACGATGGTGCCCGAGAACGAGGCGGCCGCGTATTCGACGCGCGCCGCGCTGAACGAGTGGCTCATGCCCTCGATCACGAAATCTTCGATCCCGTTGGTCGCGTGCCCCTGGGTCTGATTCGTGTCGGCCTGAGTGACCGGCTTGTTGAAGTTCGGGGTCCAGACGATCTGCTGCGACTGCTGCCCGAAGGAGAAGTAGTCCTGGCTGAAGCCCTTGGCGAGGACTGCGGCGGCCACGGTGACCGCTCCGGCGGGAAGCGGGTTGACCACGTTCCATTGGAACGGCAGGCGAGACTTGTAGGGCCGGGTCGTCGCTCGAGCGATCTCGGCGCCGCTCGCCTTGTACTCTGCAAGCAGCCGGCGTCGCGAGGAGCCTTGGAGGGAGTCGCCGTTCGTGGTCGTCGTGGAATCTGCCATGGTCAATCCTTTTTGTGGCCCATTCGGCTATGCCGATGCTGGGTGTGATCTTGGTCGTGTCTCAGGTCGTAGCCGGGTAGAGCTCAGCCCCCTTCGAGGCCCATGTACCCGGCGTCGCTGAAGCCGCTGGCCGCACCACCGTGACGGGCGGTGTCCTTGCCGCCCACGCCGATGAGCGCACCCGCGCCGCTGGCTGCCCCACCGTAACGCGCGGTGAGCCGGCCGTTCTGAGCGATGAGGGCCGCGGTCTCGCGCAGACCCGAATCCTGACGCATTGCCCAGCCGGCATCGCTGAAGCCCTTTGCCGAAGTGGAGGTGCTATTGGACGACGATTGAGCCTGGTACCCTTCGTAGCCCAGCGCGCCGCCGACAACGGCGAGGCCGATGCCCACGAGCGGCATGCGCTTCATGAGCAGCATTCCCACGGCGGCCATGCCGAGCGGCAAGGCGTACCAGTAGGTTTGCAGGAAGGTGACCTTGTTGGCGAGGTAGGCGCCGCCGATGATGGCGACCGCTCCGACCGCAGCCGCGAAGAGCGTGATCTTCCAGTCCGGATTGTGGATGCGGTGGACGTGTCCACGGGAGTGGCGCTTGTGGGAACCTGATCGGTGGTGGCGGCGGCTTCTTCGCATGCCTCAAGTTGACCCGATCTGGCACTCTTTGGCAAGGTGGAAAGAGAAAGCGTGCCTCCCTGAGGCGGTTTGAGGCACAATCGAGCCATGTGGGCCGCGCTCCGAGAGACGCAAGGCGTTCTGCTTCCCAGCCGGAACGCAATCGCGCGGCTCATCTCGGCACAGCCTGACCTTCGGGGGCTGGACGTCGGCGAGCTCGCGGCACGTCTGGATTGCACGCCCCAAGAAGCTCAGGACGGGATCGCCACGTTTGCACGTGAAACGTTCGGCCAGGGGGTGTGCGTGCCTCCGGGCCAGAGCTTCGACGCGGCGACGATGCTGGCCGGAGAACCAGCGCCACCCGTGCAGCTCGTGCGCGCTGGCGACCGCCTTGCGACCGTCGCCGGTCAAAGTTATCGCCCGTTCTTCCAGAGCGTGATCCGTACGAGATAGTCAGAACAGAAACTTGAGCAAACCCAGCCAATAGGCGAGGCCGAGGCCCGCGGCACCGACGACGACGGCGGTCTGCTGGGCTTTGGCGGCTTTGGCTGCCCTCGCTGCTGCAGCTATCTCATCGGGGCTTGGCGTCTTGCCGATCGGCGGGAGGAGCGGATTGACGTGGACCTGGCTAGCCTGCTGAAGCGGCGTGAGCTTCACGAGCGCTTGGGGCGTCGCCCGTACCTGCATCGCCTGCTGAAGAGGCGTGAGCTTCACGAGGGCTTGCGGCATCGCGACGACGCCGCCGCCCGTGAGGAGCAGATACTGTTCGAGCTCCACGGCTCGGATCGTGGCGCCGTAGTGCAGAAACCCGAGCGCGTAGGAGGGCACTTCGGCCTCGAGATTTTTCAAATCCTGAAGTGAGGGAGCGGCGGCGGCGAGGTTCAGGAAGTAGTTACCCGGTGTACCGGTGCCGCCGACGATGGTCTTGGCGGCGTTCCAGAAATCTACGTCGATTGTCGGGAAGGTCGTCGCCAGCGCTTTCGCTTGATCCATGTAGGCTGAGAGCTCATCGGTGCCCGCCCCGATGGCGGCCTTGGCACTGTTGACGACATCGGCGACATGACTCCCCACGTCTTTGATGAACTGAGCCTGCTGGGGAAACTTCTGGCCGAGCGCGTCGAGCGCCGCGGGCCCTTCTCCGATCGCAAACGTGCCGAGTTGGCCGAGCGAGGTCATGAGTTGCGAGGAGTCGCCGCTCAATCCGTACTTCACAGCGCCGATCGCAAGGCCGGTGAGTATGGCGGCGGCGGTCGCCGCCGCGGCGGCGCTAAGCGTCACGCCGATAGCGAGCGCTGCGCTCGCGATGGCGGGCCCGAGAGTGCCCAGGCTTATGACCGTGAGGACGGTGCCGATCACGGTGACCAGCCAATCCTGGATCGTATTCTGGTTTTCGGTCTGCCACCGGTTGAAATCGAACGTCGTTTTCCACTGCGAATCGTCGTAGGGCGGGCCCGCGTGATCCGCGTTGTAACGCCATCGGAAGACCTGCATGCCCTGGCGCCGCGGCAGGACCCATGCCCCCGGCTCCGTTGATCCCGAGGGCGTGCCGACGTTCACCGTGAAGCCTTGGACCTGGAGATACTTGGCCCAGCCGTTCGTGCCGTCGGGGTCGCTCCCATCGATCGCGGCGTAGACGTAGACGTGCCGCTCATCGGTGATGCTGTCTGCCGAATCCCACATGCCGGCCGTCGGCGCGGTGCTCGGGTCATCGGGAGGAAGCGGCCCATTCATGAGGTAGGCGGCGTAAAGGGTCCGGATTTGCGGAAGGTGCGCGAGCGCATCGGCGTGGAAGGCGGCGAACTGCTCGCTCGTCCACCCCGTCTGATCCATCGACATGGTCCCGAGCTTTTTCACGTTGTCTAGGGCCGCATGCGGAAACCTCGCGGCCTGCCAAAACCTGTCGATGTAGTCCGCTCGAGGCAGATACGGATACGTCGGGTCCGCAGGTATGCCCTGCTCGTGCAGCACGGCCTGGCCTACCCCGTAGGAGTAGCCGAGCGGAAACATCGTCGAGTAGCCGAGGTCTTCCTTGCCCATGCGGGCATCTTGGCACAAAACCGCACACCCCAGAAGCGAGTCTAGCCACGACGGAGCCGGCGTTGTAGCCTTGGGTCATGCCCTCGCTCGCGGTCGCAGCTCAGTCTCCCATGCTCCCCAGCGCGGTCCCGACGGACACGACGCCGATCGCATCGGGCTCTTACGTCCTGAACGCAGACTCGCCGCTGCGCCCGTCGCCCAGCACGGCTACGCAGCCCCTCGAGCTGTTGCCAAAGGGCTTCACGGTCATGGCCACGGGCGAGACCAGCAACTTCTTTGCGAAGGTGCTCTCGAGCGGAGGGCCTCTGGATCCGGTGTGGGGAACCTTCGGCTGGATCGCTCTTCCCAACATCGATCCAGCGTCACCCGCGGGCGCTGCGGCTCCCGGTGGGATGCCGTTGCCGTTGCCTCTCCTGGGCGGCGCGGTGCCAGGCGGCCCGAACCAAGGCGCCAACACGCCGCCGCCGGGCCAAACTCCTGGTGCGCCGCCCGGGGCGCCTCCTGCTGTCTTCACGACGCCCGCGGGCGGCCCGGCCCCGAGCTCGGGCGGGTCGGCCTTGCCGATCGTGGCTGCGGTGGGGATCGCGGCTCTGCTCATCATCGAACAGAAGAAGAAGCGCCGTAGATGATGCTCCGGAGCTGCCGCGAAGCCGGCAGGCTGGGTGTAGTCACGGCCGACGACATCACGCAAGCCTTGATCAAGCTGGACCACGCCGCCAACGCGACCGACATCGCGCAGGGCTCCTGCACCAACCTTGATCCGCTGATGCGTACGCAGTGGCAAACGTGGCTGACGGGTTACCAGGCCTTCAGCGCTGCCAACAAGCACCGCAACTTCTTCGCGCTGGGGCTCCCATCGATCGGTGATGAGGTGGTGGCCTATTCGGAGGAGCTCGCAGTCTGGAACGAGAAGATCGGCGCCGTGTGCCCGAACTTCTCTCCCTACGTCTCTCCCAGCGACGTGGGCGGACGCGGTGATCTCGAGATCGGCATCGGGCTAGGCGTGGCCGGCCTGATCGCTTTGGTCGGCGGGGTCTGGTACCTCTTGAAGAGAGGCTAGCGATGAAGAAGAGCACCATGATCGGGCTTGGGTTGGGAGCGGTCTTCCTGCTGTTGTTCGCGGACCATGCGAGCGCGGCGCCTTCGGGGGGCCCTCCCGCGCCTCCTCCTCCGCCGCAACCACCGACCGATCCCGTGTATGCCTCGAGCGGCGGCGCCGTGACGACGACGCAGGCGCAGACGATGCTCAAGGCGCTGGGGCCCGCGGCGGGGTCGAGCAAGATGGCAAACCTGGCAGTCGATGGCGTGTGGGGCCCGCTCTCCGCCGCCGCGACGCAAGATTTCCAGACCATCAAGGGCATTTCGCCGATTGACGGGATCATGGGGCCACAGACCGCGGCCACGCTGGTCACCACCTACCAGGTCTTCACGCAGTCATGATCGAACGCTGCAGACTGCCGCACAAGGGCTCCTGCTGGGTGCTTCGCAGCAAGCGCACCGGGAAGATCCTGGGCCATCACAAGAGCCGCGCCGCAGCCGAGCGACAGGAGCGGGCCATCAACCTGAGCATCGCATTCCCAAGCGCCTTGGCCCGCGCGAAGCGCAGACGTCGGTGACGACTCCGCTGGATTTCGCACGGGCGCTCCTGGGCGCCATGAATCTGCCACTCTCCTCCAACAACGTGGCTTCCGTCGTCGCATGGGAAGCGGCCGAAGGGGGCCACTACGAGAACGCGGCGCACTTCAACCCGCTCAACACGACGCTTCGCGTGCCGGGCTCGACGTCGATGGGAGGCCCGGCGGGCGTGCAAGCGTACACCTCGTGGGCGGCCGGTCTGGAAGCGACCGTAGCGACGCTGAAGGGCTCAGCGTACGCCCCGATCCGCTCGGCGCTGGCGCAGAGCTCGCCCGTGGTCCTGACGCTGCAGGCGATCGACTCGACGCCTTGGGGAACGCACTTCACTCCCGCGCAGCTCGCCTACTTCTCGAGCGCAGCCGCGCAGGCGTACGGACGCACCCCCGATCCTGGACCGCAAGGCGGCCGGCTTCCCTCGGCGGCGCCCGGGGGGCTTGCGGCGCTCGTGGGGCTCGCCCTGGCGGCGTTGTCGGCCTACTTCCTGACGCGCAAGAAGTAAGCTACGCTGGGGGCATGAAGCGAGGACGACGGCACGGGCGAAGGCGGCACCGGACGGGTCGCGGGATCGGAAAGTGGCTGCTCGTGGGAGCTGGCGTCCTGGCGGTCTACCTGCTGTTTTTCCAGGGCGCCGCGGGCGCCGCGGTGCTTCCGAGCGGCGGCGGGGGCGGCGGCGCGCCTCCTGGGATCCCGGCGGGTCAATACACCGTGACGACGACGGACACCGGGCCCGCGGGCAACCTGGCCCTTCGTTCGACGCCATCCGTGGACCCCACGAACGCAAACCTAGTGGAGTGGCTCCCGCACGGCACGAAGATCCAGGCCTCGGGCGTCGTCCAGAACGGCTTTGCTGCGGCGATGGCTCCGGACGGAAAGACGGGCTGGGCCTCGCTGAGCTACATCACGCTGGGTTAGCGCGATGGATCCATCGGCGACCCTCACGGCGCAAGAGCGGGCCATCGCGGACGCGGTCGCCTACAAGGTCTCCGCGCAGGCGCACGCGGAGATCCAGCGCGCGAAGGTGGAAGGCCTGGTGCTGGGAATCGGGCTCCTCCTCGTGTCGCTGGCGATCAAGGGGAAGCGGTGAGCTCGGCTGCGGCATACAAGGGGTGGGAACGGCGCCGGGAGAACGAAGGGCGGTCGTCCGTCAACATCCCGGCCGAGCTCCTCCCCCTCTGGAACCGGACGAAAGCGCGGTTCAAGGGGACGCCTCACCAGCGTTACGAGCGCTTCATGCACTACGCGGAAGCGCATCCGGACGAAGCGGTCCAAGCCGTGGAACGGATCAGCGCCAAGAAGCTAAAGACGCTTATCGAGGACGCGTCCTTCGATTTCGGCCACAACGTGGAGCAGGTGTCGAAGAGCGACTGTCTCGTGGCCGTCCAAGCGCATTGGCGCAAGTGCCGCAAGAAGAAGCCGGCGACGCCTCGCAAGCGCAAGCCGCGCCCCGAGCGCCCGATCGCCGCTCCCGTGCGCGTACGCGAGGCCACGGCATCGAGCTTCTTGCACCGCGATTTGGCGTCGCTCCGAAAGGTGTTCAGATAGCTAGCGGACGAGCAGATCCGCAATCGGTACGAGCGCCCGCGATCCGTCCACGTCCGTGTCGATGCCCGGGATCTGCGCGGTCCACGTGAACTGATGTAGGCTGACCTTCTGGAAGGGCCTGGGCGGCACGGGAGGCGCGCCGATCGCGGCAAGCCAGAGCGGGCAGTCCGAGAGCTCGGTGAGTGCCTCGAGTCCCCCGGCGGCAATCCACTCTCCGCGGTCGGTGTAGGTCATGGGAGGCGCGCCGATCTGCCTGCGCACCTCGCGCGTGAAGTCCAGCACGGCGCACGCCCACTCGGCCGCCGTGCAGCCCTGATTGAACGCGAGCTCTACATCGAAGGAGGGCCACACGCGGCACTGCTCGCGGCGCCACACGTTGAGATATTGCTGGGCCTGTAGCGTCGCGTCCTGGTCGCGGTCATGGCGCACCCGGAGGTAGTGGTAGCCTCCAAGGAGCATGCCCACCGTACGCACTCCGGCGCAGTGGCCGGCCGCCAGGGGGTCTTCGTAATTGACGCCCTCGGTGAGCTTCACCATGGCGCCGATCACGCCGCTGGACGCGATGGCTTCCGCGCGGACGATCCCGTTGTTGGCAGAGAGATCGACGATCTCGACGAGCTGCGAAAGCCGCTCGGGCTGGGTCACGAAGCGCGCATCGCTCCGGGGCGCATGCCCACACTCGCGGGCACCGCGGATGCGTTGTTCTGGTTCACGGCCGCCGTGAGCCCCAGGTTGACGAGCGATGTGGAGCCCGCGCCGATGCTCACGTTTCCGCCCAGCAGGTTGTCGGTGATGACCAGTTTGTTGCCCACGGGGCCCCCCTGCGTGAAGGAGAGCGCGGGGAATGCGGCGTTCAGGGCCGCGAGCATGGCGGCTTCGTTCGCGGTGTTCGTCGCGCCGTTGAACACGATCGTCACGGGCGCGTACCCGTTCACGGCGAGGATGAGGTTCTCGCCGTCGAGCGATGCTCCCACGCCGTACAGGGCGCCCGCAGTGATGTCGGCCGTTCCAATCACGACGATGGGCCCGAGCGCGGGAGCGACCGCGGCTCCGGCCAGCGGCCCGTTTGCGTAGGGCGTGCGATAGCTCGCGGGCATGGCGGGGTAGGCGGGGACCGGGATGGCTTGCGGGTACGGGAGGAGCATGGGTAGAGGCTACCACGGGCTCCCGGAGGCGTGCTACCTTCGTCACATGGCCAACGGCACCCCGGTTTGCTCGTTTCGCAGCGTGCGACGTGGCCAGGCGAACCAATTTCAGCCGGGGCCCAACATGGGCAACACGGGCCGCGGTCTTGGAAACGAGATCGGGGCGTTGTCGGGCGACCTGATCACCGGGGGTATGGGCGTGCTTCTGGTCGCCTCGATCGCCCTGGTCATGGTCATCTATCAACCCAAGCACGTGAAGGGGCTCTGATGACTCGCTACGGGATCGCGCTGCTGGCACTGCTCGTGGCGTGCGCGGCATCCGTGCCGGCGGCGTATTTGGGCGAGCTAGAAACGTGCCGCGATGTCGCGCCGACCTGCGAGAGATACGTGTCCTGTCGCCAGGACGTGGCCGCGAAGTACCACCAGGCCTACGACGGTGGGTGTGCGAAGGACGGAGCCCCGGAATGACCCCCGAGCAGCTCGCCGCGCTGGAAGCTCTCCTGGCTATGATGACCGCCGCCATCGCCGAAGGCGTCAAGGCGATCGTAGCGGGATCGACGGTGGACGAAGCGGCGATGCGGTCGGTCGCCTCGCTCGAGGATCAGAGGGCCAAGGCGAAGTTTCCGGGGTACGAGCCAGGATGATGGGCCAGGGCAACGGGGGACAAACGGACGCGCCAACCTTCGACCCCCGAGCGGAGCACTCCGCTGAAGAATGGGCGAAGTTCGCGGCGATGAAGGCGGACGCCGCGGACAACCGATCCATGGCGCTCTACCAGCGACTAGGAGGCCTGCTGGGCGAAGTCTCGAAGCTCACGAACCAAGTGCTCCTCCTGAACAAAGGCCAGCGCAAGATCCTCCGGAAGCTTGGCGACACGGAGCACGCTTTGGAGGAGCTGGACGGAGAGATCGAGGACTCGAAGGTCACGGCGTTGCGCAAGGAGAACGCGTCCCTCAAGGGCACGCGCCGCGCGTGGAAGAACGCCGCGATCGGTCTGGGGATCGCAACCTTCTCGCTCGTCATCGGCGGCGGGGTCCTTCACTTCCTGCATTGGGCGCCGTGAAGCCCTGGGACTGGCAACACGTGGCGCTCCTCTTCGCGCTGCTCATCGGCTGCAGCCTCCTGGGCTGGCGCCCCGAGCTCGGGCGCTACCTGGCGACGCCGATGTTTGCGCTGGGCGGCCTGCTCTTCTGGAAGGGGCCCCCGGGTACTACGGCGCCGCCTAGCGCCTGACTCTCACGGGCGTGGGTCCGTATCGGTTCTTGGTCTCTACCAGGATATGCGTGCGGGTGAGCCGAACGATCGTGTCGCAGTCGTGCGCGAGCTGCTCCGCGTGCGCCATCTGTCCTGACTTGTTCATGTGCACGATGAGGAAAAGCGTGGCCTTGGGCGTCGCCGCGCGAAGCTTCCCGAACGCCTCCACGGGATCGCGAAACGTGCTGAGGCTATCCACGACGACGAGCTTGCGCCTCCGGGCGCAGAGAGATTCGCAGACCCCTTCGAGGTCCGTGCAGGGGGGCACCACCAAGTGCTCCGTGATGGCAAACCCGCACCTCGTGGCGATCTGACGCATCTGCTCCGCGCCCTGCCCAATCTCGAGCGGGCAGAACGCAGCGCCTGCCCCGTAGGCTGCAGCCATACGCAAGAGCTCCGTCGTCTTGAACGTGCCACGGCGTCCAGACACGAGGATCGAGCTCCCGATCGCAATGCCAGGCGTCTCGGGCCCCCCAAGCGCCAGATCCCAGGGCGTTGCGCTGCGGTACCTGGCCACGGGAGCGTCTCGAAACGTCGTGAGCGGAACGCAGGGATCGGGCGTCGTCGTGTCGCTGGGCGCATCCGGATCGTCATCTTCGCGCAGGATGAGCGGCAAGCAGGCGTTGATCGACCCGCAGTGGCCGCACTGATCGAAGCGGCGCGCCGTTCGATGGCTGCAGCCCATGCACCGAAACCGAACGGCTGCGGTCACTGTGCACCCCGGGCAATTCTGGCGATGCTGAGCGGCATGTCGCGAAAGGGGAGCGGCGTTGCTAGACGCTCATACTTTCCCATGCGCTCGGGCGAGCACCATTCCTTGCCCGTCTCCGCTGCGCGCCTTGCCAGGTACTCGTTGCGCGCATCCCGTTCCTCTTGAGGTGCACCCTTCGGAAGACGGCGCGCCACGAACAGAGCGGCGACAGTCCTAGCGGCGGCCATTGTGCGCACGCAGATCTGTGGGTTGGTCGAGCGCGCGCGCTATGGTCTGCGTGTTCACGCCCATCAAACTGGCGATCTCGTCGCGGCTCGCCTGGTCGCGATGTAGCCTCTCGAACACGCATCGGATCACCCGGCGGCGCGCGTCTACGGCTGCGCGCGTGCGTACGCCAGCAAGCGCGGCGAAGTACAGCGGCTCCGCTCCGGCCGCCGCCATCGCCGGCCCGGCCAGGCCCTTCTCGTAGATCCCGTAATGGATCGTCGAGACGCGTTCCCAGCAGCGGGCGCAGTAGAGCGGCGGCCCCTTGCCGATGCGCGCGGTCCCGCACGCGCCACAGTATGAGCTTTGAGCCATCTACCTCTCCAGTCGGCGCGCTCCGCGCTGCTCGTGGACGTACTTGCTGTAGCTGCCGGCAAGCTTGGCGCCGCAGTCCGCGCACACGAGAAACCGAAACTCGAGCGCGCCGCCAGTGTCGTCGTCGCCGTCGTCCACGGTGAGCATGATCTTGTGCGCGCCCACGGGGCCGCGCAGCTCGGGCGCTCCCTGCGGGTGGTTCTCGGTGAGAGGGCATTTCATGGACGGGCATCCTTTCCAAGGGGGAACGCAACGAGGTAGAGAGCAAGGCGCCTGGGAAGCCCGAGGCGCCGGAGCGAAAAGTAGAGAAGAAGAAGGCCGATGCATCGAGGCCTGTGGGCTTAGCCGTCGCCGGAGCCGGAGCCGGAGCCGTCGCCGTCGCCGTCGCCGTAGCCGGAGCCG
>Ga0209415_10017191_pt1 | contig 11534 bp, 8 predicted proteins | sample PeaSoiSIISIP2007_FD_187696 | JGI IMG/M metagenome (GOLD analysis project Ga0209415, IMG submission 187696) | Peat soil microbial communities from Weissenstadt, Germany - SII-SIP-2007 (SPAdes) (version 2) | ecosystem: Environmental > Terrestrial > Soil > Wetlands > Peat | place: Germany... | reverse complement strand
AGCACTTGATTCGTCGGCAAACAGCGGGTCCAGGGGGACCCGCGCAGACCAGGGGGTCTGCCCCACAATTCCTACCGGATTCTCGGTCTCGCGAAAACTAAGTGTCATTGCGTTGGACAGCGTGCGCCACCCAGCGGCTGGGACAGTTATTAACCGAACGAGAACCTCAATGCACCCGGCCTTCCCACTTCAATCCAACGCGCCATAAGCGCGGCGCACCGATATTCGGCGTGGGGGAGAACGCGGTGTAATAGACGTGGCCGAGCGCGTTTTCAACCGATGCTTCGGCTGCCAGCGGGCCGCGCAGGCGCTGCCGCACCACCAGTTGCACGGTGGCGAAACCGGGCAGCCGGAACTGGTTCAGGTCGTCGTCGAACTGATAGTCGAACGCGCGCAGGCCTGCCGAAGCCAGCGTTCCGCCGTGATGGTAGGCTGCCAGCACGGACCCCTGGTGCCGCGGCACCTGGGAGATGCGGTACCCGGTGGCGTAGCGCGCGTCGGCGTACAGGTAGCTCAGCGCCGCGCTCCAGTCTCCGAACCTGCGCCGGTACTCGGCTTCCACTCCCCGGCTCACTGCCTGCGCGGCGTTTTCGCGCTCGCGGACGATCTGCGTTGCCGTCGACGAGACCGTCACGTTGGTGATGAGGTTGCCTAGCGAGTCGCGGTACCCGGTCACGCGAAACGCGGAGGTCTCACCGGTAAAGTCCAGCCCTGCTTCGGCTCCGAAGACGGTCTCCGGCACCAGATTGGGATTGGCTTCGGTGAATGTGTTGCCGGCGCTGAAGCTGCGGTAAAGCTCATTGAGTGTGGGCGCGCGAAACGCGCGATACACCGAGGCGCGCAGCCGCAGCCGCTTGTGGCTGTACGCGGCGCCGGCGCTGGGGCTGAAGAAGGAATCCGTGCCACTCGGCTCGCGCACCAGGTTCTCGCGCGCGCCGGCGAACAGGCGCACCGGGCCAAAAACACCGTCGGCCTGCGCGAACCAGCCGGCTTCTATCTGCGTGCCGCCGCCGATGCGCGTTCCGGAAGGCAGCAACCGGTCGGTGTCGACGCCCTCGGTGCGAGCTGCGTCGGCGCCTGCCAGCAGGTTCCAGCGCGTCTGGCGATGCTGCCAGAGCCCGGCGCCGCCTTCGGCCTGCGAAGGCACCGTCTGCTGGTAAGTCTCGCGCTCGCTGTTGCGGTTGTTGAACACGGTCGAGAACGTCGCGTGGAAGCCCTCTTCTTCGCCGTACGCGAGCAGCGAAAGCTCGTCGTGCGACCAGTCTTTCACATAGTGCATGGATGCCAGGCCGAAGCCGGTCGAGTTGTGCGTCAGCCAGGTGCCGTTGGCCCGCTCTTCGGCCAGAATATCGAGCCGGAAGAACAGACTGCCGAAGGGTGTGGTGTCATCCAGGCGCACATCGCCGGTGGCGAAGCGTACGCCCGCCCGGCGATCCACTGCGCCGCGAATCGATTCCGGGACGATGTAGTAGCCGTCAGTCGAAAAGCCGCGAGCCGCGCCCGAAAGCGCCAGCCGCGCCCAGGCCTGCGACCAGCCGGCCGTCACATCCTGCGTATTCCCACTGCCGGTTTCATAGGCGCCCAGCAGATGAAACTTCTCCGGGGCAGGAGAGAAAATCGAGATGGCGCCGCTCATCGCCCGGTCGCCGAATACGCTGGCGGCGCCGCCGCGGACGATCTCGACGGTTTCGATCTCGTCCGGAATGAAGCGCGTCCAATACACCCAGCCGCCGAACGGGTCGTTGGCCGGGACGCCATCCCACAACACCAGCGTACGGCTGGCGCCGGAAGAGCCCAAGCCGCGCAACGAAACGCCTTGCGTGGTGGGGTTGGCCACCAGGCTCGAGGCGCGGCGAAACAGGGTGAAGCCGGGCACGTCGCGCAGGCGGTCGTCGAGATCGGTTCCGCTCGATTCCGCAATCGCTGTAGCGTCCAGGACCGTCACGTTGGCCGGTGTTTCCGCCGACACCTTTTCCACCACCGTGACGGTTGTCTTCAATGGCGCAGGAGCGGCCGGCGGCTGGTCTTGCCCGAAGAGACCAAGCGGCGCCAGTATCCCCACGATGGCAGCAACTCTGGCGACCCTCATTGGTAATGAATATAACCGACTTTTCCGCCTACGCGTGCGTTTTACAATAAGTGAAGATGCTGCGAATCTCCCTCGTCACCCTTGCCGCCACCGCGCTCTGGGCGCAAAATGCCGGCCAGCAAGGCCCCCAGCCGCCACCCGATGTGGACAAGGCGCTGCGCGCGCGCATCAACGAATTCTGCGAACTCCACCACCAGAGCAAGTTCCGCCAGGCCGAGCAGATGGTGGCGGAAGACACCAAGGACTATTTCTATAACGCCGGCAAGCCCACCTACGTGAGCTACGAGATTCAATCGATCACTTACAACCCGGATTTCACCAGGGCCACGGCGATGGTGATTTGCGAGCAATATCTTCCCGCTCCTGGATTCCAGAGTAAAACCGTCAAGCTGCTCACACCTTTCAACTGGAAGATCGAGAACGGCCAGTGGATGTGGTACGTAGACAAGGATGCGCTGCTGGTGACGCCGTTCGGGAAGATGACCCTGGCGCCGCGGCCGGGTGAGAATTCAAAGCCGGCGGCACCAAGCCCATCGCTGCCGATGCCGGTGATTCCCATGAGCGTGGAGCAGTTTTTCGCCATGGTGAAAGCGGACAAGACCGCCCTCAGCCTCAAGCCTGGGGCCAGCGATCAGGTGGTGGTCTCCAACGGAACCTCCGGATTCGTGGCACTGGCAATCGTGCAGCAGGTTCCCGGTGTCGAAGCCAAGCTGCAGAGCGAGACAGTCCCCGCAGCCGGCAAAGTTGTGATCACGGTGCATGCCGGCGAGCAGGCGGCTTCCGGCGTCCTCAAACTGAGAGTCCGGCCCCTCGGGTCGATCATTTCCATCAAAGTTTCAATCGAGTAAAGCCCTCGCCTGGTCGTGCCGCCGGGCGCGCCCTGGCGGTAGATCCGCGGGCTCGGGAGACTCGACCAACCGGGCGCGCGCGCCGTGTCCTATCCGTTACAAATGGCTGTATTCCAGCGAGTTGCGGCCGTTGCCGTTGCCATTCCGGGGGTTCCGCTCACCCCTTCAATTCCCCCATTCCGATTCGAAACTCGCCGTTCAATGGATAGCTGTTCCTTTTCAATCGGTTATCGCGGCAAGATGGCCTCAACCTGGGAATTATTGGGATGGCTTATGAGCACTCAGACTGTCGAACCAAAGGTATCACCGTCTGCGAACCTCGTGCAGATCGGTTCCATTGAGGAGATCATCCAGCAGCGGCTGGCTGAAGAGCGGGCACGACTGGAGCATGAGGCCGGCGTCCCCAAACAGGACGTTCACCACTTCAAGCGGCCGGCCGAGCGTTCTTTCACCAAGCAGGAGCGAGCATTCACTACGCTGTTGTTTGGCGGCCTGACGTGGAAGCACGAGAAGCTGGTGCATGGCGCGCTGGAGGGCCTGGGTTACAAGGCCCGGCCGGTGCCCACGCCTAACGTGCGCGCATTCCAGCTTGGCAAAGAGTACGGCAACAACGGCCAGTGCAATCCCACCTACTTCACGGTAGGCAACCTGGTGCAATACCTGCAGACCCTGGAAGAGGAGGGGATGAGCAAGCAGGAGATCATCGACAACCACGTGTTCTTCACCGCCGGCGCCTGCGGCCCGTGCCGCTTCGGCATGTATGAAGCCGAATACCGCCTGGCGCTGCGCAATGCCGGATTCGATGGCTTCCGCGTTCTGCTGTTCCAGCAGTCCGGCGGTCTGAGCCAGTCCGACGCCGAAGCCGGACTGGAGATGAACCTCGATTTCTTCCTGGGCATCCTCAACGCGCTGAACTGCGGCGACGTGATGAACGAAGTGGCCTACGCGATCCGCCCGTACGAGGTGGAAGCCGGGGAAACCGACAAGGTGCTCGACGAGGGCATGGAGTACCTGCACGGGGTCTTCAAGACCAAGCGTCCGTGGCAGCTGAACGGAAATCTCTCGCGCTATCTCGGCGGCTTCTCCGATACCGCGCAGTACCTCGGCAAGTTCGTGAACCAGATCAAGGGCGACGACTACCTGCCGGCGCTCAATCACTGCCGCGACCGGTTCGACAGCATCGAGGTCGACCGCCTGCGCGTGAAACCGATCGTCAAAATCACCGGCGAATTCTGGGCGCAGACCACCGAAGGCGACGGCAACTTCAACATGTTCAACTTCCTGCAGCGCGAAGGCGCGCAGGTGCTGGTGGAGCCGATCGGCACCTGGATCATGTACATGATCCACCAGGTGATTCAGAAATACAAAGACCTGAAGGGGCTTGAGGAAGGCGCCATTCTGCCGCCGCTGTGGCGGCTGGGCACCCGCGCCAAGATCGAGATCGGCTACCGCCAGAAAGTGGCCAAACTGAAACTGGCGGAAGCGATTTTCAAGAACGAATATCACAAGATCGTGGGAGCGCTGGGCGGTATTGCGCACCACCTGGCCGATCAATACGAGTTACAGCGCATCGGCCATCCGTTCTACAACTCGCGCACCGGCGGCGGCGAAGGCCACCTGGAAGTAGCCAAGAACATTTATTACTCGAACAAGGACCTGGCCCACATGGTGCTCTCCTTGAAACCCTTCGGCTGCATGCCTTCGACGCAATCCGATGGTGCACAATCGGCCGTGGTCTCCAATTTCAAGGACATGATCTACCTGCCCGTCGAGACCTCGGGCGAAGGCGAGATCAACGCTCACAGCCGCGTGCAGATGGCATTGGGCGAAGCCAAGAGCAAGGCCAAGAAGGAATTCGCCGAGGCGCTGGAGCGCACTGGATTGACGCTGGACGCCTGCCGCGCCTGGGTCGACCAGCATCCGGAAACCAAGCGGCCGACCTACCAGGTGCCGCATACCAAAGGCGTGGTCGGCCAGGCCGCCAACTTCGTTCATCACATCGCGCAGAGACAGCAGGCGTAACTGCGGCGGCGACCGCTCCCTTTGGTCGCGGCTCTGAACGCTTCGGCCGCGTATCGGAGCCGCGACCATAGGGAGCGGTTGGGTCAGTTTTCACGGAATGGTTCCTAACGAGCTTGTTGGAACGGAATCGCAAATGGACAAACACTTCCTCATCGGCATGGATGTTGGCTCGACCACGGTGAAAGCGGTGGTGATCGATGCCGCCACCGATCAGATTCTGTGGCAGGACTACCAGCGGCACGACACCAAGCAGCCGGAGAAGGTGCTCGAATTCTGCCGGCGCTTTGACACCGAGATCGAAGGCTTCAGCGCCGCCAATTCGCGCATCTTCGTCACCGGCTCGGGCGGCAACGGACTGCGCGACTATCTGGGCGCCAAGTTCGTGCAGGAGGTCAACGCGGTTTCGCTCGCCGTCGAACGCCTCTATCCCGAGTGCGGCTCGGTGATCGAACTGGGCGGGCAGGACGCCAAGATCATCATCTTCAAGAAGGACCCCGAGACCGGCCGCAAGAAAAAGATTCCGTCGATGAACGACAAGTGCGCCGGCGGTACCGGCGCAGTCATCGACAAAATCAACGCCAAGCTGCGCATTCCCACCGAGCAACTCTGCCAGATGGGTTACCAGGGGCTGAAACTGCATCCGGTGGCCGGCAAGTGCGGCGTGTTCGCCGAAACCGATATCAACGGTTTGCAGAAGATGGGCGTTCCGCCCAACGAACTGATGGCTTCGCTGTTCGAGGCCATCGTAATGCAGAATCTTTCCGTGCTGACGCGCGGCAACACGCTGCAGCCTGTGGTGCTGCTGCTGGGCGGGCCGAATTGCTACATCCAGGGCATGCGCGACTGCTGGAAGCACAACATCCCGAAAATCTGGGAGGAGCGCGGCACCCCGCTGCCCGAGGGCGTCCCGCCGGAAGACCTGGTCAAGACGCCGGACAACGCCCAGTATTTCGCCGCCATCGGTTCGGTGGAATTCGGCAAGAGCGAAGACGATAGCGTCGGCCAATACCTCGGTTGGGACAAGCTGGCGTGGTATGTCGACATCGGCCGCGACGAGGAGAAATCCAAGCGCGGCGCTACCGGCGGCCTGGCCAAGGATGACGCCGATCTGGACGCGTTCAAACTCAAGTACCGGCACAAGAAATTCGTGCCGACAACCTTTCAGCCGGGCGAAATGGTGGAAGGCTTCGTTGGCATTGATGGCGGTTCCACGTCCACCAAAGCCGTGCTGATTTCCAAGGACCCCGAGCGCCGCATCCTGGCCAAGACCTACCAGCTTTCCAAGGGCAACCCGATCGAGGACACCATCGAGGTGCTGGAAAAACTCAATCGGCAGATTCTCGACCAGGGCGCGGAGCTGAAGATTCTGGGCGTAGGCACCACCGGCTACGCCAAAGACATCCTCAAGGATGTGGTGGGAGCGGACGCGGCTTTGGTCGAGACCGTGGCCCACACCGAGGCCGGCCTGCACTTCTACGATGACGTGGACGTGATCTGCGACGTGGGCGGTCAGGATATCAAGATCATCATCCTCAAGCATGGCCGCGTAAAAGATTTCAAGCTCAACACGCAGTGTTCGGCGGGCAACGGCTACTTCCTGCAATCCACCGCGCAGGGCTTCAACATACCCGTGGAGGAATACGCCGACACGGCTTTCGGGGCGAAGGGATTTCCGTCCTTCGGTTACGGCTGCGCCGTGTTCATGCAGTCCGACATCGTCGATTTTCAGCGCCAGGGATGGAAGCCGGAAGAAATCATGGCCGGCCTGTGCGATGTGCTGCCCAAAAATATCTGGCTCTACGTTTCACAGATCCCGAATCTCTCCGCCATCGGCCGCCGCTTTCTGCTGCAGGGCGGCACGCAATACAACCTGGCGGCGGTGAAGGCGCAGGTGGATTTCATTGAGTCGCGCTTCAAGGGCAAGGACGTGCAGGCGGACGTCATCGTTCACGAACATTGTGGCGAAGCCGGCGCCATCGGGGGCGCGCTGGAAGCCGGACGGCTGTTTGACAACGGCCGCAAGACAACGTTTATCGGGCTGGACGCGGCCCGCGGCATCCAGTACAAGACCACGCGCAATGAGAGCACCCGCTGCTACTTCTGCAAGAACAAGTGCCTGCGCACGTTCATCGACGTCAAGACTTCGATCGTGAACCTGGAGCTCAAGCCCCCGGTCAAGACCAAGGTGCCGCTGGAAGCCGGGGCGCAGCGGCTGATCATCGCCACCTGCGAAAAAGGCACGGTGGAAAACATCGAGGAGATGCGCCACATCAAGGGCGACCTTGACAAGGTGAAGAAGGCCAATCCGAACTTCGTGGAAATGGCCGCGAAGGCGGTCTTCCGCGTGCTCGACGCGCCGCTGGTGGCCGACGCGCCGCCCAAATTGCAGATCACCGCGGCGCAAAAGAAGCGGGCCGCGCTCATGAAGAAGCGAGGCGAGTTGCGCATCGGCATGCCGCGCGTCCTCAATATGTACTCGCAGACGCCCGTGTTCACCGGCTATTTCGCATCGCTCGGAATCAAAGCGGAGAACATCGTCTACTCCGACTTCACCAGCGAGGAGCTGTATAAAGAGGGCGCCAAGCGCGGCGCCATCGACCCGTGCTTCCCCTCCAAGCTGGGCATTCCGCACGTCCACAACCTGCTCTACCGCGTGCACGCCAAGAAGCCGCTCGACATCATCTTCTTCCCGATGATCGATTGTTTGACCAGCGATCTGCATTCGGTGCAGGCCAGCCGCTCCTGTCCCACCGTGGCGGCGACGCCGGAAGCGGTGAAGGCCGCGTTTACCAAGGAAGGCGACCTGTTCGCCGAAAAAGGCGTCAGGTATCTGGACACGTTCGTCAATATCTCGAAGCCCGATATTTTCGAGCGGCAGATGTACGAGGAATTCCGCGATATTCTCGGCCTCTCGCCGGAAGAAAACCACCGCGCGATCGAGGAAGGCTACCGCGCGCTCGACCTGTTCAACAACGTAACCATGCGCGGCGCCGCACGCGAAGCGCTGGAAACGCTGGAACGCGAAGACAAGCTGGGCGTAGTGCTGTTGGGCCGGCCGTATCACAACGATCCCGGCATCAATCACGAAATCCTCGAGGAGTTCCAGAAGCTGGGCTACCCGGTGTTCACCGAGGATTGCCTGCCGATCGACGACGACATCATCTGGCGGCTGTTCGCAGACGATGTGCTGGCGGGCGAGATCGCGCACCCCATGGCGATCACCGACGTGTGGAAGAACTCGTACAGCGAGAACACCAGCCGCAAAGTGTGGGCGGCCAAATACGTGGCGCGGCATCCCAACCTGGTGGCGCTGGAGCTTTCGAGCTTCAAGTGCGGCCACGATGCGCCCATTTACTCGGTGGTGGAAGAGATCGTCGAGCACTCCGGCACGCCGTATTTCTGCTTCAAGGACATCGACGAGAATAAGCCCACCGGGTCCATCAGGATCCGCGTGGAAACCATCGGCTACTTCCTGAAGCGCTACCGCGAGGACATGATCCGCAACAAGAACAAGGCCGGCCACATCGAAGAGCAGCTTCGCGAGTTCGAAGCCAAGCTGCGGCGGCAGATGTTGCGCGAGAAGCTGGATGGCATGACGGACGCTTTCGAGACCGGCGCCATGCCGCAGATCCATGTGAGCGTCGGTGCACTGGCAGCGTCGAACCCCGCTGCCCGCGAACTGGAGCGGGTGTCCGGAGATTAAGTGGCGCAGGCCCCCGGCCTGCGAACCCGTGGCGCGGGCTGTCAAGCCTGCGGAGTCGCCAGTCGTGGCGACTTTTCTTGGGCTTCCGTGGAGCATCACACCCGAAGAAATGTCGAGACGACTCTCGACACAGCAGGCACGACTGCCCGCGCCACGGCTTACTCGCGGATGCGGTTGCGCATGGCGAGGCGATACTCGCGGCGCTCGCCGGCTTCGCGGAAGCGGCGGTGCTCGGCTTCGGTTTCGGGAATCACCGGCGGAACCGCGGTCGCAACACCGTTCTCGTCCAGTGCGACGAAAGTCAGGTAGGCGGAGCACGTATGCCGCTGGGAGCCGCTGAGCAGGTTTTCGGTGGTGACTCGGACACCCACTTCCAGCGAGCTATGGAAAACGCGATTCACCGCGGAGCGAAGCATGATCAGCTCCCCGATGTGCACCGGGTGCAGGAAGTGGAGGCTGTCCACCGCGGCGGTGACGACGCCGCGGCGCGCGTGCCGCATCGCCGCCATGGCGGCAGCCAGATCCACCAGGTGCATCACCTTGCCGCCCAGTACATGCCCCCAGCCATTGGCGTCGATGGGCAGTGCCAGTTCGGAATATTCGGAAGCGGATTCGCGTACGGTTTTACCTTGCATGGCACTCCTTGAGATTCGCTTTAGGGCCGGTCCGATTCGGATCTCCGCCGCAGATAGCTGACCGCATAGGCGCGCGCCTGCCGGCTGGTCAGGCCGCCCTCGGCCGGCGTGATGAGATCGCCTTGCGCCACGGAGAATTCGAGCGGCCCGTGGGCGAAGGGCCGGTGATCGCGCTCCAGCACGTAGTACAGTCGAAGAGAAGCGCGGTCATCGGAGACGAGAGTGAAACGCACCGCGTCCGGGCCGCAATCCGCGGGAAACCGCGCACAGTGGCCGCGGGCGTAGCCGAGGTTACAGAAGGGATCGAGCAGGGAATCGTCGGGGTGCGTGGGCTGGTCCGGCACCGCGCGGCAGGTTCCCGCCCACGCGTCGCCCAGAGGCAGCATGGCGCGCCGCGAGGCCGCCGCGTACGGAAGCGGTTCGACGGGCTCGAAGTACGGGCACGACATCCGGGAGGTATGGTAGCACAACCATGGCGAGCAACCGATTGGAGATTCTGAAAGGCATGTTGGCCGCGAACCCGAACGACCCTTTCGCGCGCTACTGCCTGGCGATGGAGTACCGAAACGCGGGCGACCCGGAAGCTGCGGTGCTGGAGTTCCGCTCATTGATCGCGGCCCATCCGGATTACGCCGCCACCTATCTGCACGCCGGCCAGACCCTGGAGCGGCTCGGCCGGATCGAGGAGGCGCACGCCGTCTACCGTCAGGGCATCGAAGTCACCACCCGCATCGGCGACCGCCACGCCTGCGCCGAACTCGAAGCCGCGCTGGGCTGAGGTGCAAGGCATTGGTTGTGGGGCAGACGCCCTCGTCTGCGCGCGACCCCCTGGTCGCGCCTGGTTCCGAGCAGTATCGTGGCGGATCTTACACCCTGCGCTTCAGGTTCAGCCACACCCCCGCGTTATTATGAGTAAATGACGACCGCCCTTCCTCCTGCCGGTGCACAACGCGCCCAGGAGCTCATGGACCTGGAAAAAGAGTATCTGCTGCAGAATTACGCCCGCTATCCGCTGGCGTTGGGGCGCGGCAAGGGTTGCTGGGTTTACGATCTGGAAGGCCGCCGTTACCTGGACCTGCTCGCCGGCATCGGGGTCAACGCTCTCGGCCACGCGCATCCGCGCATTACCAAGGTAATCCGCCAGCAAGCCGGGCTGATGATTCATTCCTCCAATCTTTACTATCACCCGTATCAGGGACCGCTGGCGAAGCGGTTGGCGCAGATCAGCGGCCTCCAGCGCGCCTTTTTCGCCAACACCGGCACCGAGGCTGTGGAGGGCGCGCTCAAGATGGTGCATGCCCATGGCCGCGCCATCCATCCCGAGAAGTTTGAAATCATTTCGTTGGACAACTCGTTCCACGGCCGGACGCTGGGGGCGCTCTCGGTCACCGGGCAAGCCAAATACCGCACCGATTTCGAGCCGCTCATTCCGGGTATAAAGTTCGTCGAAAAGAATGACGTCGCAGCGCTGGAGGCGGCCTTCAATGATCGCACCGCCGGCATCATTCTGGAGATGATCCAGGGCGAGGGCGGCATCAATCCGCTCACCGCCGAATTTGCCGCCAAGGCCCGCGAGCTTGCCACCCGCTATGACGCCCTGCTGGTGGCCGATGAAACGCAATGCGGCGTGGGCCGGCCCGGCGTGTATTTTGCGTATCAGAGCTCCCAGCCCGCGATTCTGCCGGACGTGGTGGTAGCCGCCAAACCGCTGGCCTGCGGCCTGCCGCTGGGCTTCATCCTGGCCAACGAAAAAGCCGCGGCGGCCATCAAGCCCGGTATGCATGGCACCACCTTCGGCGGAGGCCCGCTCGCCTGCCGTGTCGCGCTGGAGTTTCTGGAAATTCTGGATGAGTTGCTGCCCGCCATCCAGAGGGTAGGTGGATACTTCAAAGACTCGCTCGATACACTGGCCCGCAAGCATTCCTTCGTCAGGGAAGTCCGCGGTTTCGGCCTGATGTTGGGCGTCGATCTGGCCATTCCCGGCAAACAGTTCGTGCTCGACGCCATGGCCGAAGGCATGCTAATCAACTGCACGCACGACACCGTGCTGCGCTTCCTGCCGCCCTACATCATCACCGAAAAGGAAGTCGATCGGGCCGTCCGCATCCTGCGCAAGCTGTTTCGCAAAGTGAAGTAGGACAGACCATCGCCTTTCGTGGTCTGTCGGCCCTTGCTAAGACGCGCAACCTTGACAGACGACACAGACCGATCGTCTGTCCTACCTTGCGGCCGCCAGC
>Ga0209415_10017190_pt1 | contig 11536 bp, 9 predicted proteins | sample PeaSoiSIISIP2007_FD_187696 | JGI IMG/M metagenome (GOLD analysis project Ga0209415, IMG submission 187696) | Peat soil microbial communities from Weissenstadt, Germany - SII-SIP-2007 (SPAdes) (version 2) | ecosystem: Environmental > Terrestrial > Soil > Wetlands > Peat | place: Germany... | reverse complement strand
GCCCGGTCTCCCCAGTCAAATCCGACAGCTCCCGCTGCTTCTCAAGCAACAATCGCTTAAAGTGATCGAGCTGACTCGCACGCATCACGGGTCCCACCGCCCTTACATATTACATCCAGCGTCGGGGGATGTGCCACGCTCACGGGGGTTGTAGCATACATCCGTCAAGCTGCATCCCGGGCCTTCAATCCATCCCTTGAAGCGAACGCTGTCTGACCCATTGGAGAGCAACCTAAGCTCATCCCGTCGCGTCCAGGTCTAGCGCGAGCGAGCTGCCATCTTTCCCGCCACGCTGAGGATCAGCATCCGGTTGCTGTCATCAACTTCGCTTAACGCACGACGGAATCTGTGAAGCATTCGGGCCTGCTTCCCGGATGCACCCCAGATGAGCTTGTCTTGTGGCCTCCCTGAGCCACTGGGACTTGGCCCGGTCGAGGCATTGTCGCTCGTCAAAGCTGTGGCTGATCTGACTGCCCAATCCAAGGGTCAGCACCTGCGTATGTTCAAACCAGTGCCGCAGGAGGTCAAAAAGGCACGCGCACGAAGGCGAGGAGAGGAATTTCTGGTTGAGATTTGCGGGCGAGCAGTGCCAGCAATCAGTACGGCGGGCCGAGTGCGGGCAGTGAACAAGGGTATCGAAGGGGCAGATCGAGATTGTGAATCTTTTCGCCCAAAGGGGTTAAGAGTTCGGCGCGGCGAACAGAGATCAAAGGATTTCTGGCGACGATGTCAGGTATCGCGAGCTTGAGCTACAAAATCCAAGTCAAAACAATGGGAAAAGGGACGGCCGCGAGCTGCTCAGGGGGATGATAACTCGCGGCCGGGGGGTTGATACGAGGCATGGGCCGGAAAAAATTCGCGCTTGCGGACTAGGTGACGATACTCGCCCAGTCGTCCTCTTCGACCGCCAGGATCATGTTTTTGAAAACGTCCACGTCCCAGCCAACACCGACACGTAATCGAACAGCGTCTTCGGATTCACAAACGATGGTGCCGCGCAGAGGAACGCGCAGCTCGCCAGTGGTGACTTGTAGAACCACATGCTGTCCTACCCAGGCTTGGTAGACGCTAGGCATTTTGATTCCCTCAATTAAGAGAATTCTTGCGAGCTGCGTATACTTTGGCGGAGGCAATTGTGCAAGCAAATGGTACTAGTGCACCAAATTGGAAGAACCGAAGTACTGCTATTGCTTGAAGAACAGATTTTGGGGCGGGAAAGTCCCCCAAAACGACAGAAAAAAAAGCACAACAGGCGATTCTCGCGAACTTAGGCCAAAAGCTGACGAAGCCCGCGACACAACCCGTCAATTCCTGAGCGTGAAATGATGATATTTAGGCCACAATTTCTCAGTTGTCAGTAGGCGGACTCCGCTCGCACATCCCCGTGGGCGCTCGCTCCGTTCTTCCGCCAACCTTCGTTTCCGATGTAGGATGTCCGCTGTCCGATAGCGCACGAGATTCTACAGAAGGTAATGATTCAATTTGACTATTCTGACTGTTTCAATGGGAAACAGGCATCAGCATAGTGCTAACCTCGTTGGTGACGGATGCCGACCCTACGTACGTTCAGAAGCCCAAGGGCAAGACGAGAAGCGATTTATTGTTGCCCGGAGAGGGAGGGACCTCCAACAGATCGTATTTCGACTTATTGACGTGGCTGCAATATAGAGAGTAGAGTCCGCCCAAGCACTCAATAGCCAAAAGGTGACATGACCAAGAATCGGACAATCACGCACAAAATCAAACGGGGAAGCCTAATCCATTTCGCGTTAGATGGGATAAAGCGCGAGTCGTTTGAAGTAATCAAAACAGAGTTGGCCAGCCTCTCGAAAAAGCGAGCGGGTGTCTATGCCTTGTATCAAGGCGACAAACTCGTTCGGGTAACGATACGAAGATTTGGTGTTGGCATGGGTTCAAGTTTACAGGTTTGAGGTTCCAACGCGATCTGTGAAAATCTCAATCGCACCATTACGGCCAGAGGGGTGTACCATGGTCCCATTCTTGAGGCCAAAAAGGAAATTCCGGCAAACTCCCCTTACATCGTTCGCTGAATCCCTGCTCCGGACAATCTCGCCACTGCGTCATTTTCTCATCCCAGGGTCTGGTTGGTTCTCAGCGTCGGCTCGCTCAGGGATGGCCAATGGAGGGGAGTTCAACATAGTCCGGTTCAACATTCTTGCCGCTATCGGGTCGGCTTTGCTACTGGTGGGCTGCAATCCCACTCCCGTCACAATTACACCGCCAAGGATCGCTCAGGGCGGCCGTTCGCTGTCCATCGCCGTGGTCTCCAACAATCCGCAACGACTGGTGGTGGCCACCGAAACTGGAGGGCTGTTTCGAACCTACGACGGCGGAAACAGCTGGCAGCACCTCGATGGTCTTCCCAACTACCAGGCGATTGACGTTGCGATTCCCTACCTGGCACCGGACACGATAATTGCGACGACTCAGCCGCAGTACCGTACCGTCAATGATGGCGGGATCTGGAGAAGCACCGACGCAGGCGGCACCTGGTACCAGGCAACCAATTGGGCGCCACCGAGCAGTTCCACCTGTCCCGACCGGCCGGGAGCCTTTGGCATCTCGCACATGCCGCTGACGCACACGTTCTACGTTGGCACCGACTGCGGACTTGTGGTCAGCAATGACGACGGCGCCACCTGGTCCATAGTTCCCGGCATCAATTCGCGCATCGTCTCGGTGCTGGCCATCAACAACACCTCGGGAGTTGCGGCCGGCGACTCAGGACTATGGTTTTTGGACAACAAAGGCGTTTGGCAGCAATCGCCGAACCTGGGGACGCAGGGTGCGCCGGTTACGCACTCGTTCGCGTCACCCTGGTTCAGCGGAGTAGGAATCTTCTTCATGGCAGCTGGCAACCAGACTCTATGGCTCTCCACGAATGGCGGCGCCACATGGGCCCCACAATCGGCGCCCAGCCACCCCATGCGCGAGGCCTTCGTCCGGATCGGCCGCTCGCTGCAAGGTGACGACAGCAAGTTCGAACTCTATTGGGGAGACGGAACACTGGTACATCGCAAGACCTTCAGCGTCGCAGGGCCGACCAGCGCAAGCGACTGGGTCGACCTTAAATCCGACCATACCGACCCATCCGATATTGCTCTCGATAACGTATTTCGCGTGCCGATTCTCCTTGCGACCGACGGTGGAGTACACCGCACCAAGGACCAGGGCGCAACCTGGACCCTGACGGGCGGCGGATACGGCGGCTTTGATGCGCTGCAGATTGCCGAGATCAAAGGCGCGGTTGGTTCCGGAACGCCGCCGCAGCAGCTTCTGTACTTCGGAACGCAGGACAACGACTTGAAGGCCTCGACCAACGGCGGCGGTAGCTGGACCGCGATTTGCTGTGAGGGGCGCTTCATAACCGCTACTTCTACGCGAGTGACTGGATCGGCTTGCGGGCCGTGCAGCAACTTCGTCTCCGGTCCGGGCTTTCAAAATCAAGGAAGCTGGCGTAATGCCCCGGATGGAGGCTCAGCCGCTGCCGGTGACGACCCGCCGGCCCTGTTGGGGGGAGATTCCTACCTGCAGGACTTTGCGAATACGAGTAGCTCTCCCAATTTTGATTTCTGGGTCACCACCAATGCAGGCAACTCGTGGTTCAAGGGATTCAATCTGCAATTCACGCCCAAAGGCGCCACCCTCGTTCCCGGCCCTCCGGGCAACCCCGTCATCTATCAGGGCTATCAGGAAGGCGGCGAGCTTCCCCTCGGAGGTCCGCGATTCGGGCTAGTGCGAGCCACCAACCTGTTCGCAGGAGGCTCCACCACACCCGCCGATGGCTCGGGGTCAGTTGCGTTTGGAAACTTGCATACTCCGATTGCGCGATACATGGTGGTGGGCGCCGATCCTAACAATCCCAACCACTTGATCGCCGCCGACGCCGAAAACAACGAGATGAAGTATTCCACCGACGGAGGCGCAAACTGGTTCTCTTTGCCGCAGCTCACATCGGCCGTGACTTCGAATGGACAGTACCTATTTGAGCTCCAGGAGCTGACGCTGGCCAGCGTCGTTGCCTTTGATCCGTCGGACTCATGTCACATCCTTGTAGGAACACTGGAGAACGGGATCATGCGGTCAACCGACGGGGGCAACACCTGGCAGCAGATTGACGGATCGAGGCTGGTGGCAAATGTCAGTTCGTTTTATTTTCCACCCACCGGATTGGTGTGGGTATCGACTGACGGCCGCGGCCTGTGGACATTGTCCCTGGGCCGAAACGGCGCGAAGGGCAACTGCAGCTCTCCAAGTCCGCCGGGGAACGCCAGTCTCGACAAGACCATCCTCGCCATCGATGCCGCCACTGGGGCCAGCCACGAGCTGAAGGGGCTGAACGATCCGGCGCTGTGCAGTGGCTGCACGGTCATCGTGGTCCGGAACGGATGGGTGACGGACGTTCAGAGATTCGACGACACGCTTCGCAAATTTGCAGTTTCCGGCGGCACGGTTTACCAACTCAACCGCGCCGGCAAGGAGGTCCCACTCACCATCCCCAACACCTACCAGCCGGGAGACGGGAAGCTGAGCAGAATTATTCCGCCAAACGCGCCGACTGGTACCCGGCGAATTCGCGGCCTGGTGCTGGAGGGCAATCGCTTGCGTTATGTGATCGCCAGCCGCATTGACTTGCCCTTCGCACCGCAGCGCACGCCCATGCTGTATCTTTTCAGCGCCAACCAACCGGGCCGATCTTCCGTAGGCCCGGGCGAGAAGGTCCGCGTCATGGGGGTGAACTTCCTGCCCACCTTGCGTTTTGCGGGTCCGGTTCAGATTTCATTCGATGGGCAGGTCGTTGCTAAGCAGGTCAAGGTTGGTGCCAACGGGTCGTTTTCCGTGGACCTTCCCGTGCAGCATCTTCCTGGAGAACTGCGGGCTACCGCCGAACAGCAGGATGCCCATAGGCTCACCGTGACGAAGGCGCTCATTGACGTGACTGCTCAGGACTCCGGGCGCTGAGTCGGCGGCCACGCGCATTCACGTCCTTCCTGGCCAAAACGCATTGGCTACTGCCGTGGCGACGCCGACTTGTTCACTGTCTCTCTCAAGCTGAAGCTGGAGGTTGTCAATTCGTCGGAAACCCCGGTATATATCCAGTGGCCGGAGGTTCCGTGGATCGGCAAAGTCGTGAGTGGCGTGGGCGATGCGGAAGGGGGGCGTTTCTTGTATGAGATAACTGCAAGCCACTAGCGCCCTCGACGCGGCCCACACAACCTACAGCAAGGCCGTCGATAAGCTGCGCCAGCAAATGCAACATTGAGACCCAAGCGTGAGGGCAGTTTAGCGTGTCCCTGACCGCACGGTTGCGGGAGGCAATTATGAATTTCGGCGTGCCAAAGCTCAACCAGCTCTTCAATCGAGTTTCGTTGCCGCTCGCGCTTCATTTTTAAGCGCACCGACCATCCCGGTCAGGCTGCGTTCGCCCGAGGCCGCTGCTCCTTCTCATCACTTCGCCCGCAATAGCCTTATGGCTGAAAAGAAATTCGTTGTCCTCTAGAGAAAGTACGGGACGGATGGCGGCCCTAGCCTGCAGAGGCTCCGTCCGGTCCTTAGCGGGAGGGTGCCATGAATGGATTAACTTCAGGATTGCTCGGCTAACCTAGCATCGGCGAACTTGAGGCGAACAGGGCGCGGCCCGAGTTCACGGCGAGAACAGTCAAAACGTCCCGATAGTATCGGGCAGGGTCTTGAAATTTTGTCGGCACTCGCGGAGTGCTGCTTCCGGGGGGATTATTCGGGATTTCCGACTTGGTCTCGTTTTTTTTGGTCTCGCCTTTCTTTTTGGTCGGCCTCAAAAAATCGAGGCGGATCCGAAGACCCGCCTCGATTCAATGCAACTTGGTTCGCTCCAGTCACGAACAAAAAGCGCTACGACCCTCCGTGCTTACCGCGGTGCCCGTGACCATACATTGGCGTCGGCGAGTACGGAACCGCCGCCACAACCGGCCCGCAATCGTTGCGCAGCTCGTCGGGGGCGCCTGCGGGCGGCGTGCTGAAGTTATTGTCGATGCAGGGGATTGTACTCAAATACTCATAAATGGCTTCGATCTGGTGATCGGTCATGTGTCGGAATACCGGCCACGGCATGACCTGGAGAACGCCGCCATCCACGGGAGCCGGGATGCAGGTTCCCAGCGCCACTTTGGGATCACTCGGGCCCGTGCAGGTCGGATGGATGTGATCCAAATCCGTGCCATTCCTAAGGATGTCCTTGAACTCCTGGAGCGAGCGGCCACCTTCCGGTCGCCCATTTTTATCCGGTGTTAGGTTGCGAGCAATCATGTCCGGACCAACATAGAATGGGCTGAATCCAGCCGGCGGATAAGATGGCGGAATGCTGCCCGGCGGAAAGGGGCCGACCGCAGCGCTTGGCGGAACGCCGGGACCAAAGTCCGAGCCTCCGCCTAGATACGAGCCTGGGTCAATATGACCGGGTTTCACGCCAAAGTACGGATTCTTGCCATTTTCGTAGTTGAAGTTGGGTGGCCCCTGGGCGGTATGGCAACCGTCGCAGTCGGCAATGCCGTTCACGATGAAGCTGCCGAGTCCGACCAGGTCTCTGTCTTTGCCTTCCAGCTTGAGGGGCACGGGCGCAATCTTGAAACCGATGGCGACGAGCTCCGCCTCGTTTCCTTTGTCGTCGTCTAGCAGCCGCGCTTTCGAGGTGCCGGACCCGAACGCCAGAACCATCGCTCCCACGGTCAGAGCTCCCGCCGTAATGCTAACGAGCGTTTGTCGTTTCATGTTTGTTTCTCCAAGTGGATTTGGCCGGCTCCGCTGGGCTAAGGAACCAAAAGGTGGACGGAGCTCTCGTCCTTTTGGCCGGTCCTTTCCAATTCGAGATTCGAAATTTTCGAGGGCCCAACCGATCATAAGAAAGCCCGCCGATAGTCGACCCTTGGCAAACACCTGTCAAGACCCAGTACCACCCTTGGGGCGCTGCCTGCCGTGCCCACCTTTGAATTTGTTAGTCTGACTCCGCTCGCCGTTGTTTCCGTCATCCTCCTTTTTGGTTGTCATTCCGAGCGCGGCGAGGAATCTGCTGTTGTCTTCACGCCTCTGACTGAGGATACAATTCGTATGTTCTTCCCGCGCTCGGCTGCGAAAAGTTAGGACGCGTAGACTTACCGCAGAAGTGCGGAAACGCCGAGTAGCACAACATAACTTTAATGGATTCACCTGCATGCGCAGAATCCGTCGTTCACAACACCGTTTTTCACTTTTGCACGCATCCTGCAGTGTGTTTGCACGGACCAAGCATCTTTTCTGAAGGCTTCGCCGTCCGCCACCTGTACTTAGCCCTAACACGCAGGAACACGTATTGTGCAGGGATGACTAGAACGGATTTCGCTCGCTTGACCGCATCCCCGCTTTGCCGCCACTGCACGGCGATGAAAGCGCATTAAAGCAAACGGTCAAGAGTGAAGTTTTCATTTTGCAGCTACACCGAAAAACAACCAGACCTGGTGGCGGGGAAGCACATGGCGGCGCGGGATACGCAGCATCACTAGTGGACGGAGTGCCACGGTTCCGGTGGTACATTATTTGCATGAAAGGGCGGAAAAATAGAACGAGCAGAGGATGGTGGATTGTCAGCTTGTTTACGCTGTTGATTTTGGGATTCACATTTGTAGTATGGCGGGAACAAAAAAGCGGCGGTACCTGTTCCGAGCAACGTAAATCCCAAAACGCTAAAAATCCAAATGTGAACCTTTCGCCTACTGGAAAAACTATCCCCCTTGTAAGTCGAGAAACATCCCCACAAAAGTCAGACCAAGCCTCCCCAGATTCTGAAAGTTATCTCTGTCGCCTGATTGCTCCTGCAAATCTGCCAACGGATTATTTGGAGGCCGCGACAGATGTGCATCTAGCCGGTGGGAGAAATCGGTTGCTATTCGTTTTGAGACGGACTATCCTCCAATTCGACTCCCCGACTCTCCGACTCCCCGACTCGTCGATCTAGGAGGCTGTGATGTCCTTGCCCACCCTGCGCCATTGTGCCGTTATCATCGTCTTCACGCTCATGGGAGCTTCAGCAACACACGGACAGGTGCTAGTGGAGTACGGAACGCTAACGTCTAATTCCGCCGGCGTTGCAGCGTCAGTGAAACCGCCGATGCCTAGGAAGGGACTGCCGGGCAGCGCATCGAGTGCGGGCTCTAGCGCGACATCGAGTTCCGCGTCCGTTTCTGCGGTAACCCCCGAAGAGACAGCAAAGACAAACCGGCAGTTTTTTCAGGGCCATTCCGGCCCAGACGCAGCGCAGATTTCCCTGCACACTGTACCGGATCATGCCGGGGCATGGATCGATGGCAAATTCATAGGGCGAACGCCTCTGGATTTGAAGCTCGCGCCTGGCCATCACCGAGTGTTGGTTCGCGCAACCAACATGCAGGAGTTCATGCGAGAGTTCGACCTGGCCGCCAAACAGACGCAGCCGATCGACGTCACGCTTAAGTCCGGCTATCAAAGCGAGATCATCATCCACTGGCCGTCGAAGAACTAGCGGTTCTCCCATTCACTTCCTCAGGTAACAAACCGCGCTTAGGCAAGATGTAATGAATGCAGTTTTTATCGTGCCGCCACACCGGACCGCTAGCCTCCGGCGCTCAATCCGTGCCGCCTACGGGAAGGTTTCTGGTTGTGTTGGTTGGCGTTTGCCCTGGCTGCCGTCTTGTTGGTGTGACCGTGCCAACCGGCCCAGGTTGTGTCTTTTGCTCACTGAAAGTTCTCGCTAGGGTATGCGTCCACTCGTTCAAATCCGAGGTTTACTAGCATGAACGATCATTCTCCCCATCCAGTCTGCGCGGTAAACAACCTCCGCCGGAGGAAATTTCCTCCCAATCAACTGTGAAGTCGGGCCATCCATGCATTTGACCTGGAACCAGTGGTAGTTTTCGGATCCAGTCTACAAACGGAAGGAAGTACTGGGCGTTGGACTCGCTTCTGTGCCCTTGGGTTTGATGGCAGATCGGAAGCAAATGGTTGGGAAGCCTGATGGCACCCTTGCCCAGATAATAGAAGTCGCGCGAAATGAGTGCATTTTCACCGCTCAGATCGGTAGCAATGTTGCTGCGGCTGTGGACGCTGGGGCGCTGCCATGCACGACCTTTGGAATAGTCGTAAATGCAGTCCCCTAAACGATCCCACATATCAGCGCTACCCAGGTTCGGTATCCGGTGCGGCCATCTCTTCGGTGCTTGCCGATCGTATTCCTCCAAAGAGAGAACCTCTTCGACGTGCATCGCATATCCGAAGGTCTCTGGCGTCGTGTGCAATGGTGCTGCATACCCTGAGTGCATAGCCCAGATACTAGCGGCCACCCTCATCGAATGAGCGACTTGATCGAATCCGGGTTGCACCAGAATCAGCACACCGTGCTAGAGAATTCTCTACAAGCGCTTGCTTCGCGGAGAACTCTGGCTGCTGGATTCTGTACCTAAAACCACTAAGAATTGATGGCGAACGACCAGAGTTCTAGTGATGCGTAGGACTATTCATATCTCAACGCGGCCATAGGCTCAACGCGTGTCGCACGATACACAGGAACATAGCAGGCCGCGAGCGCGACCACAATCAACACTCCGCTCCCCCCGGCATAGCTCCACACATCGGTGGGAGTAACCTCGAATAGCAAACTCCTCACCACGTGCGATAACCCCAGCGCCACGCAAATTCCAATCACAAGCCCAATCCCCACAAACTTCATTCCCTGCCAAACAATCAGCCTCAAGATGTCCTGCGGCATCGCCCCTAACGCCATGCGTATTCCAATCTCCGATGTCCTCTGCCGCACCAGAAACGCCAGCACTCCGTATATCCCCACCGCCGCCAGCAGCAGCGCCAGCGCTCCAAAAAAACTAAACATGCTCGCTCCCAGCCGGAATGGACGTATCTGCGGATCCATCAACTCAGAAAGCGAGCGCACCGCAACATAGCGTCCGCCGGGAGCGAGTCCCGCCAGTGCTTCGGATATGTCGTGCAGTGCAGCGGAAGCGTCACCCGAAGTCCGAATCAGAAGTCCGGTCGCTGGACTGTCCAGATCCTTCGTGACACTTTGTTCCAGCGGAAAATAAGCGTCAGAGTTATTGAAGGAAGGTCCGAACATGCGGCGCGACATCGTCCGGCCATCCGCCAATGACTTTAATTGGTCAGGAACCACTCCCACCACGGTGTGGCACTGGTTTTCATAATTCCGAAGTACAAGACACTTCCCTATCGGATTTTCCGCGTGCCACAAGTCGCTCGCAAGTGTTTCATTCACAATCGCAACCGGCGGCGCGCCGAACCGGTCGGTCGGAAGGAAACTTCGTCCCCGCAATATCCTGATCCCGAGCGTCTCGAAATAATCGGGCCCCACCCTATCGATCCCAGCGGACGCCGAGTCTTTTGAGGACGGATCCTTAACCGATGTATACGTCCCTCCCATCAAGGGAATGCTCGCCGCCAGTGCGGAGCGTTCGACGCGTGGCGCGCCGTTTGCGCGCTCGGCCAGTTGCCTGTACGCGGAGTTGATTCCCTCGGGCTTCATACCCGAAGTACCAAGGTTCATCGAGACAAACAGCACTCGATTGGTCTCGAATCCCTGATCGAACATGTGCGCATGCCGCAGGCTCTCAATGAACAAGCCGGCACCGATGCTCAACACCAGCGTCAGCGCCACCTGTGTTACCAGGAGTCCGCTTCGCAATGCCGACCGTTCTCTCGACTTGCCCTGACTTCCCTGTTTCAAAGCGAACGCAAGGTCTTGCCGAACCGCTCGCCTCGCCACCAATAGTCCTACGAATAGTCCAATGAGCGTGACCAGCAGTAATGAAATTGCGAGGACTCTCCAGTTCAACAAATTCCCAGCGTAAAAATCCTTTGTAAACAGGACCGCGCCAATCAGCGGACGAATCCAATACGATACGAGAAGCGCCGCCCCGCCTCCGGCAAAGCTCAGTAACAGACTTTCCACGAGCACCTGCCTCGCCAATCTTGCGCGGCTTGCCCCCAGTTGCAGGCGGATAGCCATCTCATGATTTCGCTGCACCATTCGGACCAGGAAGAGATTCACTACATTGGCGCAGGCGATCAGCAATACAGCAAACGCCACTTCAGCCAACCACAGCGAAACTCGGGCGCTTTGTGAAAGTTTTTGCGTGCGCCCCTCATAATAGGGAGTGAGTTGTACTTTGCCTTCCAGCTTTCCGCCGCCGTGAATGAAGCCTGTAGCTACTTCCGCTTCGCCCTGTCCGCGAGGCACGCCGGCCTTCAGCCGCCCAATCGTGTCCAGCCACCAGGAACCCTCCGAAGTCAGCAGATTCTTCCCAGGCAAAGACGGCACATCCGAAATCGGCAGCCACACATCCACGCGCGATGAATCAAGTCCGTTAAATCCCCTGGGCGCAATTCCAATCACTGTGAACTGACGGTCCCCGATCCATACCGCCTGATTGAGTATGTGCGGATCCTCTCCCAACGCGCGCCAGAAATCGTATCCGAGAATGGCGACGGGAATGCCACCGGCGGG
>Ga0209415_10017189_pt1 | contig 11537 bp, 13 predicted proteins | sample PeaSoiSIISIP2007_FD_187696 | JGI IMG/M metagenome (GOLD analysis project Ga0209415, IMG submission 187696) | Peat soil microbial communities from Weissenstadt, Germany - SII-SIP-2007 (SPAdes) (version 2) | ecosystem: Environmental > Terrestrial > Soil > Wetlands > Peat | place: Germany... | reverse complement strand
CTCCTTGCCCCTCCCCCGCTCCACCGGCGTGATCCGGACGCCCGCCCGCCCCACCACCACCGCCTGGCCCTGCCGGACGTCGCTGACCGGGACGGCGCGGGCTCCGCCCGCCGCGATGACCACCCCGCAGTCCATCTCGATGTCCTCCACCACCACCCATCCGCCGCCGACCCGGACCGAGGTCGGCTGGTTGGTGGTGGTGTAGAAGGTGTCGGGGAAGACGCCGTCGGAGGGGGCGGGCTCGGTGGCCGCGTCCTCGGCGCCGACGACCGCGGCACCGTGCTCCTGGCAGACGGCGACCACGGCGGCGAGCCGCTCCTCGTCGTCGGCCTCGATGGTGAGCCGGGCGAAGGACGGCTCGTCGAGCCGGGTCCCGACCCGGAACTCCTCGACGTGGAAGGTCGCCCCCATGTCCATGATGCTGTCGAAGACCCGGGGCAGCACCATGCTGTCGATGATGTGCCCGGAGAGCTCGACGACCGCGCGCGCGCTCATCGTCCCGACCCCGCCGCCCGGACCGCCTCGATGCGACGGCACAGCTCGGCGGCGGCCGCCCCGGGGTCGGCGGCGCCGCTGATGCCCCGGGAGACGGGCACGAGGATGCCACCCCCGGCGGCGTCCAGGCCGGCCCTCACCGCGGCCTCCAGGTCGCCGCCCTGGGCGCCCACCCCGGGGAGCAGGAGCGGGGCGGCGGGCGCCAGGCCGCGCACCTCGGCGACGGCGGCGGGCGCGGTGGCGCCGACCACGAAACCGATCTCGGCCGCCCCCGACCAGGTGAGCGCCCGCTCCACGATCAGCCGGTAGAGGGGCCGGCCGTCCTGCAGCGGCGCCTCCAGGAAGTCGGCGGCACCCGGGTTGCTGGTGCGGGCGAGCAGCAGGGCGGCCGTCCCCGGGCGGGCCAGGAAGGGGGCCACCGCGTCCCCGCCCAGGAGCGGGTTGACGGTGACGGCGTCCGCCCCCCAGACATCGAAGAGGGCACGGGCGTGGGCCTCCGCGGTGCTGCCGATGTCGCCGCGCTTGGCATCGAGGACGACCAGCCGGGTGTCGGGCACCAGCCGGCGCACCCGCTCCAGGACGGCGAGCCCTGCCGACCCGTGCTGCTCGAAGAAGGCGAGGTTGGGCTTGACCGCGACCACGTGGGGGAGGGCGGCCTCGAGCATGGTGGCGCAGAAGCGCTCCATCTCGGCGGCGTCCCGGCAGCCGGCGGGATCAAGGCCGAGACAGAGCAGGGACCCGACGTCGCGGGCGCGCTCGGCCAGGCGGGCGGAGAAGGGCTCCGGGATCACCAGACGTCGCGGGTCGTGCTCGGCTGGATCGCCCCCTGGTCGGCGCGGGGGGCGTAGGGCGTCTCGATCCGCTCCTTCTCGGTGGAGGCGCAGAGCGGGCAGACGCGGGCCATCCTGCCGTCGAGGATCACCGCGGCGAGCCGGTAGATGGGCGTCGGGCGGCCGCAGTTGTCACACGGGTCGAGGACGGCCACGATCTCGGAACCTCGTACTGCCGGCGGGGAGTGCGCGACCTGGATTCTGCCAGATCGCGGCTTCCTCCCCTCCTCCACCGGTCTCGCGGGCAGGGCGGCCGCGTGACCCCGGGGCCCATGCCGGTGGGATCAGGCGTGAAGGCGGAGCCAGGGCAGGAGTGCGGCGAAGAACGGCTCGCGCCCGGCACGCTCCAGCCACGGCGCGTGCCCGCACTGGGAGAACTCGACATGCTCCAGCTGAGGCAGGGATGCCGCTAGGGTGTCGCGGTCAGCCCCCCCCGGATGGGGGCGGTTATCGACCCGTCAACCGTCGCGGAACGTGAAATTCGTGTGACCGCAGCCTCCACCCCCTGTCCCCTACGATTCCGGGGCGCCGCCTGAGGACGAGGGGGGCGGGACGATGAGAGCCGATCGTCCGCGGGGTGATGATGACCGCCGTCGTCGAGGTTGAGCACCTGCGCAAGGCGTACGGGAGCGTGCTCGCCGTGGAGGACGTCTCCCTGGAGGTCGAGCAGGGCGAGATCTTCGGCCTGCTCGGTCCGAACGGCGCCGGCAAGACCACGACCGTCGAATGCGTCGAGGGCCTGCGCCGGCCCGACCAGGGTCGTATCCGGGTCCTGGGGCTGGACCCCGCCCGCCAGACCCGCGAGCTCCGCCAGCGCATCGGATGCCAGCTCCAGCAGGCGGCGCTGCCCGACCGGATCAAGGTCTGGGAGGCCCTGGACCTCTTCGCCTCGCTCGCGCCCCAGGAGGTGCATTGGAGCGCGACGTTGGATCAATGGGGCCTGGACACGAAGCGGGGAGCAGCCTTCTCCAGCCTCTCGGGTGGCGAGCAGCAGCGCCTCTTCGTGGCCCTGGCACTGGGCAACCAGCCCCAGGTGGTCTTCCTCGACGAGCTGACCCAGGGGCTCGACCCGGCCGCCCGCCGGGTCGCCTGGGACCTGGTCCGGGCGGTCCGGGACCGCGGAGCCACCGTCGTCCTGGTCACCCACTTCATGGACGAGGCTCAGCAGCTCTGCGACCGGGTCGCCGTGGTCCACCGGGGCAGGGTGGCGGCGGTCGACACCCCGCAGGGCCTGATCAACCGGCACGGCGGAGGGGTGCGGGTGGTCTTCTCCGCTCCGGCCGGCGCCGATGTCGGCTGGCTGGACCGGATCCCGCACGTCAGCCGGGTCGCCCGCCACGGTCCGCGCCTGGAGGTCACCGGCGAGGGGCCGGTGCTGGCACACATCGGAGCCGGCCTCATCGCCCACGGGATGGAGCCCGCCGACCTGCGCGTCGAGCAGCCGACGCTCGAGGACGTCTTCCTCCACATAACCCAGCCGCCGGCCCCGGAGCCGATCTGAGAGGTGCGACCCGCCGCCTTCGCGAAGCTGACCTGGCTGGAGATGAAGCTCTTCCTCCGCGAGCCGCTCGCGGTCGGGTTCACCCTCGCCTACCCCGTGGTGGTGATGTTCGTGATCGCCGGCGTCTTCGAGAACTCCGGCGGGGCGGGTTTCCGGGGCGCCGGCGGCGCCGAGTACTACGTGGTCAGCAACATCGCGGTCGTGACCGCGGCGATGAGCCTCATCGCGCTTCCTCCCCACGTGGCGTCCTACTTCGAACGCGGCATCATGCGCCGCTTCCGTGCCTCCTCGGTGCCGGTCGCCGGCGTCATCGCCGCCCAGCTGGCGGTCTGCTTCGCGGTGGCGATCGTCGCCGCCGCGGTGCTGCTGGCGGTGGCCCGCCCCGTGTACACGTACCACGTTCCCGACTCGCTGCCCGGGGTCATCCTCGGGTTCGTCGTCGGTCTGATCGGCTTCCTGGCGCTGGGCCTCCTGATCGCCGCCCTCTTCCCCACCACGCGCTCGGCCCAGAGCGTGGGGATGGTCCTCTTCTTCCCGATGTACCTGATCTCCGGCGCGGCGCCACCCCTGTCGGTCCTCCCGAGCGCCATGCGCCACGTGGCGGACTTCGACCCCATGAACTACGCGGTGCGGGCGCTCCAGGATCCCTGGTTCGGCTTCGGGGTCACCGCCACGAACCTGGTGGTCCTGCTCGGGATCGCCATCGTGAGTGGCGCCGGCGCCGCGCTGCTCTTCCGGCGCCGCTGAGGTCGTCCCGGAAGCCGAGCGGCTCCAAGCTCCCCGCCTCCAGGAGGCTGAGGGCCGCTCCCGCCGGCTGACCTACAATCCGGCCGTCTCAGCGCCGGTGGACGGACCGCGGAGGCCCGCGCCGGCTCTGAGCAACGGGGAGACTTGCATGGCTGACACGACGGTCCTCCAACCCGGTGGCCCCTCCGCGGCGGCGGCCGCCGAGCGCACCTCCCTCTTCCAGCGGATCGCCGACAGGGTCAGCTACGGGATGGGAACTCCGACCAACATCGGCGTCTGGATCGCCATCGTGGTCGGGTGGACGCTCCTCTTCGCCCTTCACATCGTCGCCCCCAGCGGCAGCTTCCTGCCCACGTGGTTCACCTCCACCGGGTTCAACTTCCCCCTCAACCTGGTGACGACCGTCGCCGAGCTGTACATCGGCTTCCTGGTCGGAGCTTCGTCCAATCGCTCGGAGCGCCATCTCGAGGACACGCTCGCCCACCTCGGGACTCAGGAGCAGCAGATCTCGGACGTCGAGGGACGCCTCTCCGCGACCCTGGAGTTGAACACGCAGCTCACACGGGAGGTCCACCAGCTCACGCAACTCATCCACGCGACGGTCTGCGCCCCGAAGGGCGCGGGGGGCTAGGCGCGGATCTGCTCACTCACGGGTGAGACCGCCTGCGTACCAGAGCCGGTGGCAGGCCTCGCCGGCAAGGCTGATCCGCTCCTCGCCGGGAAGCGCCGCGAGGATCGAGCCGCCGCCGCCCGCGTAGGTTTGCGACCTCGCCTCGACGACGAAGCCCTCCGGTTGACCCATCCTCAGCGAGCCGGCCACGGCAGCCGCATGGTACGGCAGGCGGCGGCGATGGCTCTACCCATCCAGGTACCGGCCCATCCGGCCGGTCAGCCGGCGCTCTCCTCCGCAGCGGTCGCGCCCTCGGACGCCGCCTCCTCCTCGGCGGTCACGTCGGACTCGGGAGCCTCGTCCGTGACCTCCTCCTCCTCCTCGGTCTCCTCTTCGTCCACTTCCTCGACGGCAAGCGCGGTCTCTTCGGTCACGGCACGTCTCCCCATGCGCTGAATCGGGACAAGATTCAGCGGCACAGGCGAGTCTCGCAACGCACCGGTGGCCGGCGGGTGATGGATCCATGGCCCCTGAGTGATGGATCCCTTAACGGGCGGCGTCCGACCGGGGCGGTGCGCGAGCGGATCGATCGAGGACAGGCGGCCACCGCGGCCTGGCCCGGGGCGCCGGGCCGGAGCGCCGCCGGGCCGGGGCCGCCCTCTCGCCGCCAGGCCGGAGTCACAATGGGCGGCCGCACCCCACGCTGTCATCGCGCGGTCGGCTGCCAGTCAGGCGCGTGACCTGGGAGGAAGATGCGGTGAGCCGGATCCTCGTGGTCTTCGCCACCAGGAACGGGTCGACCGAGGAGGTGGCCGGCGCCATCGCTGGAACGCTGCGGGAGATCGGCCCGATCGTCGATCTTCGCCCCGCCCGAGCGGCGCGGGAGCCCATCGACGGCGCCGATCTCGTCGTGCTGGGGGCGCCGCTCTACTCGGGGCGGTGGCACCGTGACGCCCATCGCTTCCTGAAGCGGCACCGCAACGAGCTCGCACGGGTCCCCATCGCCGTCTTTGTCATGGGACCGCGGTCGGGAGACGAGGTGGGATGGCAGCGCTCACGCCACCAGCTTGATCGAGCACTGGCCAAGCGGAGCTGGCTGGCTCCGGTCGCGGTCACCGTCTTCGGTGGGGTGGGTCCACCACAGCTTCACAGGCAGGAGCGGAGAGACCTGCGGGATTGGGAGGCGATCCGTGCCTGGGCAGCGGGGTTGCCGGCGCTCGTGACCCCGGCGGCCACCCTCCCCGCGGCTCCCGCGAGCGCATCCTGATCGGGCGCGTCATCATCCACGTAACGACGGCGAGGAGGGTTGGACATGGATCCCCGCCTCGGGAAGCTCATCCTGGGCCTGAGCGCGGCGGGATACCCGCTCACCGAGCTGACGATCCGGAAGCTCGGCCGGCGGGGCGCGATCATCACCGAGACCGTCTGCGTCGGGCTGGCCGCGCGTGACGCCGCCATGGTCATCGGCGGCGCTCCGGGGCGTCTACGGCGCGGTCCGGCTCTCCTGCTGTGGCTCGAGCTGGCCGCGGCAGTCGCCGCCACCGGTCTGGGGGCGCTGCGAGCCATGGACGGCGGCGCGGCCGAGCGGCTGGCCACGCGGCCCGACGCCGTGGAGGTGTCCCGCCGCGCCGCCGTGGCCACCCTCTTCGGCCTGCACACCGTGAGGTTCCGGATCTACCTTCAGCCCGATAGCGGTCGGAAGCTGTCCGCTTCCTGATCGACGTCGTCGTGTGAGGCTCGGGCGGGCGCCCGGCCGACCCCGCTGGCTACGATTCCAGACGTGAGAACGGTAGCGGGGATCGGCCTGCCGGCCGGTTCCCATGGGTCCGGCTGGCGGCCATCTCAGGAGGCGGAGCGGTGACCATTCCCGACGGCGGCAGCCCGCTGCGCGCGCTGCTCCGGTCGGAGCCACTGGACCACCCGCCGATCCTGCTCTGGAAGCACTTCCGGATCGACGAGCCGCGTGAGCTGGCCCGCCGGACCGTGGCCTTCTACCGCGATCACCGGCTGGCCGCCGCCAAGCTCATGCCGGACATCCCGCTCCTGTTCAGGGACCACGCGCTGTCGTCCTGGGCGCAGGTTGCCGAGCTGCGAAGGTTCGGGCCGATCGCGACCGTGGGTCGGGCCGCGGAGTACGTGCGCACCGTGGAGCTGGTGAGGGCGGAGCTGGACGCCGGCGACGTGGTGCTGGTCACCCTCTTCTCGCCGCTCGCCCTGGTCGGGCTCTGGACCGGCCCGACCGGCATCCGCGAGATGGCGAATGCAGAACGCTCCGTCGCCCACGCCGTCCTGTGGGCGCTGGCGGGTGTGGTCAGCGAGCTGGCAGCGGCATGTCTGCAAGCCGGCGCCGATGGCGTGTACTACTCCTGCTGGGGGCAGGACGTGCTCAGCGCGAGCGAGTACGGCGAGCTCGGCACCCCGTATGACCTGGCCGGTCTCCGGGGTGCGGGCGCAGCGGAGTTCCGCCTCCTCCACCTCCACGGCGCGGTCGATGGCGGCGTCGAACGCTACGCCACGTATCCGGCACAGATCGTCGGATGGAGCGAGGTGGAGAGCTCGTTCACGCTCACCGAAGGGGCTCGCGCCCTGCCCGGCAAGTTCGTCATGGGCGGGATCGCGGAGAATCGGTCCGGTCCGGCGGACGCGGCGACGAGGGCGCGCATCGGCGCCCTCGTGGAGCGGTTGGGGCCGCGGTTCGTGGTCGCACCCGGGTGCTCTCTCCCGGACGACATCGGCGACGAGGCGCTGGCCAGCCTGAGGGCTCTCGCCGGCTTCCGGCCCCCGCGCGAGTAGCGGGACGGGGCGCAGACCCCCACCGTCGTCCGGCCCTGAGCCGGAGCGCCGGCTACCGCCAATCGTCGATCAGGTAGACATCCGGCCGGTTGTACCCCACGTCGTCGGGTCGGGTCATGACCACGCCGTGCGTTCCCGCGCTGAACCCATACCGCCGCACCGCCACGTGCGCCTCACGCCGCCCGGCATTCATGCCGGCGAGCAGGACCGATGCCCCCCGCTGCACCGCGAGGTCCTCGCACGCCTCCAGCAGGCGACCGAAGATCTCGCCCGCGCCGGGCCCCGGCCGGACCGCACCGACCTTCACGTAGCAGGTACCGCTGCCCGCCTCGCTTCCCTTGCCGACATGGCACACCGCGAAGGCGTCCAGGCGGTCGCCGCCGTCGAGGAGCACGACGTCACCGAGGCCCTGATCGAGGACCGCCACGATCTCGCGCCGCGCGTCGAGGCCGTCGTAGATGGAGGTCGTGATCTCGGCACACGCCGCGATCGCCGGCCTCCGTCAGCCTCGACCATCCCGGGACTCCCGACCTCGCGGCGGAGCGCGTGAAGAGCCCGGTGAGCTGCTGGGGGGAGAAGCCGAACCTCCGGTAGAGGCCGATGTGCTTGGCGCTGTCGGCGAATGTGAACAGGCCGGCCCACCGCACACCGTGATCGTCGAGAAGGGCGACGGTCGCTCCCAGCAGCTGCTTGGCCAGCCCCTGGTCCCAGAGGTCGGGGCGCACGGTGAGCGGGCCGAAGAAGCCGACGCTGCCCCAGAGGGTCACGAAGTTGGAGGCCACCAGCTCGCCGCCGCGGCGCATGCCCAGGGAGAGCGAGGGGTCGGTGCGCCATCGGGTGGCGATGCAATCCGAGTCGCCGCCGAAGGTCAGGGGGTCGGCCAGGCCGAGGAACGTGCCGAAGGCCAGCCGGAACACCCGATCCGCCGAGGCCAGGTCGGCCGGGGTCAGCTGTCGCAGGGTCGTCGCGGATGGACCCGTCAGGCCGGATTCAGCGTCGCTCATCCCGTCACCTGCACCGTACCACCGGGCCCGCACCGGCTCCGAGGTGGCCGAGAGCACCGGGAGATCCGGTGACTCCGGGGCCGTGCCCTCCTCTCAGACGGCTCGGTCTCCGGGGACGGTCGCGCCGCGGCGGAGCTCGGAGGCCATGGTCGCCTGGCCGCCGGCCGCCACCGCGATCTGCTGGGCGGTGGCGGACACCTGCCGGCTGGCCACGCTCACCTGCTCCATGGCGTCGACCACCTGGGAGGACGCGGTGCGCTGCTGGCGGGTGGCCAGCTGCACCTGGGAGCTCGCCTCGGCGACCTGCTCCATGAGCTGGAGGCCGCTCTGGAGCTCGGCCACCCCCTTGTCCATCGCCATCACGGTGGCGCTCGTCTCCGCCGTGGTGCCCCGGGTGATCCCGGCGATGTCGCCGGCCAGCCCCTTCGTCCGCTCGGCGAGGCGGCGGACCTCGTCGGCGACCACGGAGAACCCGCGCCCGACCTCCCCGGCCCGGGCCGCCTCGATGGCGGCGTTGAGGGCGAGGAGGTTGGACTGGTCGGCGATGTCGTCGATGATCGCGAGAATGGAGCTGATGTCCTGGACGCGCTGGGCCAGGGCCAGCGTGCGCTCGCTGGTGGCCCGGATGTCCTGCTGGGCCTGCTCGAGGCTCTCCCGGGTCTCCATGGCCCGCTGCGCCACCTGGTCGACGGTGTCGGCGATCTGGGTCGACGCGCGGGCCAGCTCCTCCATGCTCGCCGACGTCTCACTCGCCGCCGAGCTCTGCTGCGCCGTGGTGGCCGCCAGCTCGCTCGAGGCCGCCGACAGGCCCGCCGCGGACTCGGCCAGGTCGACACTGGTCCGCTGCACCCGGGTGACCAGGCCGCCCAGGCGCTCGACCATGAGGTTGAAACTCTCCGCGAGGGTCGCCACCTCCGCCGTCCCGGCGGGCGGCACCCGCGCCGAGAGGTCGCCGGCGGCGATGCGACGGGCGGTCGCCGCCATCCTCCCGATGGGCCGGGTGAGACGCATCGACAGGAGCAGCAGGACGAGGACGAGCACGGCGACGCCGCCGAGCAGTGCCAGGATCGCGTTCGCCTGCTGGGTGCTGATCGAGGCCAGCGCGATGTCCGCGGGCTCGGTGGCGACAATCGCCCAGCCGAGGGGGAGGTCACGGGCGTAGCCGGCGATGGTGTCCGCTCCCCCGCCGCCGTATCTCACGGTTCCCGGTCGACCGCTGCGCTGGAGGGCCGCGCTCACAGCTGGCGTGTCGACCTTCTCGGTGAGGGCGCCCTGCTGGATCATCTGGGTGTCCGACTCGGCGGTCATCGTGGAGCTGAAGACGAGGAGGTGGTCGGGCTCCACCGCTTGGAGGACGATTGCCGCCGAGGTGTTGTCGGTGACGCTGAGGAACACCGGCCCGAGTTGCTGGGCGGTGTTGATGACACCGACCAGGATGCCCTTGAAGCTGAGGTCCCCGGTGGTGGCGGGCTGGGCTGCATACCACTGGAGACTCCCGCCCCCCTTCTGGATCGGGGCGATCAGCGCCTGTTGGGCAGCGGTGACGAGCCAGCCGCTCCCCGCCAACGACACCCCGGCGCCGCTCCCGCCGCTCGAGGCGACGACCTGACCCGCGGTGTCCACCAGGTCGATCTGGGTGAAAGCCGAGCTGTTCGCGAAGAAGACCCGCTGCAGCTCGGCGCCGGCGGTGCTCAGGGAGGTGGGGCTCGCCTCGAGGGCGGCGGCATAGCCTGAGAGCTCGGCCTGGACCAGGTCCTCCCAAGCGTCGAGGCGGGCGGTTGCCGCGCGCGCGAGGTCCTCCATGTTCGAGCTGGTCGCGGTGGACAGGGCGGCCGCGGAGCTGGAGGTGACGACCAACACCACGATGGCCATCACCGCGACCGTCGCGGCCAGGGTGGGCGCGAGGAGCCGGATGACGAAGCGGCGGCTGAGCGCGCCCAGGCGCCGGACGACAAGACGGGTGACGCGGCGCGGCATGTGGCTTGGCTCCCGGCTCCGTCACGCTCGTTCCGCACGAGTCCCCATGACGGCGCCCACAGATTGAATAGCAGCGGCAGCGCCGGTAGGCGTGACGCCAGTGCCACAGATGGCATCGACGTGTAGCAACTCCGTTGTCCTGATCCGCTGACCGGAGGATTCGTGCCACCAGGGTGATTTTTGATGGACACTTTTATCCATTGACAGGTATAATTGGTACGGATCGTGCCTCCTCCCCCTTCCGCACGCCGGCACCGTTCCCGGCAGTCGCTCCTCGACGTGATCAGGAGCCACCCTGGCGGTGTGACGCGCGGCTACTTAAGCAGTGTCACAGGATTATCACGAAGCGCGGTCGCCGAAGGGGTGCAAGACCTTCTTCCCGCCGGGCTGGTCGTCGAGCAGCGCGGCGATGGGCGCGGTCCGAGCAGCGCGCGCGGCCGGCCCTCGGCGCTGCTGGTGCCGGCGGCACCGGAGGGCTCGGTGGTGGGGATCGATTTCGGTCACACCCACATCGCGGTCGCGGTGGCGCGGACGGATGGCCGGGTGCTGGCCGAGCGGCGTGAGCCGCTCGACGTCGATGACAGCTCCGGAGCCGCCCTGGACTCCGCTGCGAAGCTTATCCACGATCTGCTCGCCGAGAGCGGCATCGCGATGGCCGGCGTCCTCAGCATCGCCGCCGGTGTCCCCTGCCCTGTCGACCCGACCTCCGGGCGGACCCGCCCCCTGGGCGACCACCCCACGTGGGCCGACCTCGACGCGGGCGAGGAGCTCGCCCGCCGGATCGCCCGGCCGGTGCACGTCGACAACGACGCGGAGATGGGGGCCTACGGCGAGCGCCGCTTCGGAGCCGCTCGGGGATGCCGGGACTTCGTCTACGTCAAGGCTTCGCACGGTATCGGCGCCGGCCTGGTGCTCAACGGCCAGGTGTACCGGGGCGCGAACGGCGCCGCCGGAGAGATCGGGCACGTCCAGCTGCCCGGCGCCCACGGCGTCTGCAGCTGCGGCAACCGCGGCTGCCTGGAGACCGTCATATCCATCACCGAGGTCCGCCGGCAGCTCGCCGAGCTACGCCTCCCGGGTCTGCCCCACAGCACCGACGGGTCGCTCACGGCCATCAGTGCCAATCCGGTCGCGGCTCGGGTCATCACCGAAAGCGGTCGGGTCCTCGGTCGCGTCCTCGCCGACCTGTGCAGCTGCCTGAACCCCGCCACCATCATCCTGGGCGGTGAGCTGGGGACCGCCGGCCAACCTCTCCTGAGCGGTGTCCAGGAATCGGTTCTCCGCCACGCTCTCGCTCCCACCGCCCATGCCGTCGACATCCGCATCGCCCAGCTGGGCCTGCGCTCGGAGCTCATGGGCGCCGTCTCCCAGGCGATCCAGCGTTCCCTCGTCGAGGCCTGAGCCGGATCCGGGTCACACGGCGGCGGGAGGGGCCGGCCAGCGATGACGTGATACGTCATGACGCGCGCCGTGTCCGCCCCCTGAGACGGTCACGCTGCGCGACTGTCGGGGAGCGCGGACTCGAACCGCGGACCCCTGGTCCCCCAGACCAGTACTCTAACCACCTGAGCTACTCCCCG
>Ga0209415_10017188_pt1 | contig 11538 bp, 10 predicted proteins | sample PeaSoiSIISIP2007_FD_187696 | JGI IMG/M metagenome (GOLD analysis project Ga0209415, IMG submission 187696) | Peat soil microbial communities from Weissenstadt, Germany - SII-SIP-2007 (SPAdes) (version 2) | ecosystem: Environmental > Terrestrial > Soil > Wetlands > Peat | place: Germany... | reverse complement strand
GGCTACGCCGCCGTGGTCTATCTATACGCGGCAGACATCACGCTCGAACAGGCGGCGGGCCCATCGGCGAGCGCGGTAAGCGGCGAACTGGCTAGCGCGCCGGCGGTGAGCGGCACGAGCGACGTGGCGTTCACGGCGAGCGATCCCGGAGCGGGCGTGTATCAGGCGGTGTTCAGCGTGGACGGCCAGATGGTGCAGGGCACGGTGCTCGACGAAAACGGCGGCCGCTGCAGGAACGTGGGGGAGACGACGGATGGGCTGGCGGCGTTCCTCTACGTGCAGCCCTGTCTCGGCACGGTGAGCGCGGACGTGGCCTTTGACACGACGCGGCTGGCCAACGGCAGCCATCACCTGGTGGTGAGCGTGGTGGACGCTGCGGGCAACACCGCGCCGGTGCTCGATCGGACGATCGTGGTTGCGAACGCGTCGGCGTCCACCGGCCAGCCGGGCGCGGGCGGCGGCGGGGGAGCCGCCGTGCCGGGACCGCCGAACGGGAGCAACGCGTCCAGCCAGGCGACCCTCACCGTGGCGTGGAAGGGTGCGCGTGGGCCGCGGCTGGTGAGCGGCTTCGGGCGCGCCGAGACGATCACCGGCCGCCTGACCGCTCCGGGCGGAATCCCGATCGCCGGTGCGCAGATCGATCTCGCGGCGACACCGGCGTACACGGGCGCGAGGGCGCAGCCGATGGCATCGCCGCGGACCGGAGCGGACGGCCGCTTCACCGTGCGCATCGCGGCGGGCGCATCCTCGCGCGCTCTGACGTTCGGCTACCGAAGCCACCTGGGCGACCCGCTACCCGTGGTCACGCGCACCCTCACGTTGACCGTGCGGGCCGCGCTCAGGCTGGCGATCGCCCCGCGCACGGCGAGCGTGGGCAGGCGGATCTACTTCAGCGGGCGCCTGCTCGGAGGTCCGGTGCCCGCGACCGGGAAGCTGCTCGTGCTAGAGGCGCGCTCGGCGGGAGGCTCGTGGATCAAGTTCGACGTGGTGCGCAGCGATCGAAAGGGGCGCTACCACGCGAGCTACCGCTTCAGGTTCCCCGGACCGGCCTTCTATCGATTTCGCGTGGTTTCGGAAACCGAGGCCGACTACCCGTATGCGGCCGGCGCGTCGAACGCGGTGGGGGTGCGCGAGTTCTGATCTTGCGCGCAGGCGCTCGCGTGAGTTCGGCCAGCCGGTGCAATGCTGTCGCTGCGTGGTATCGGCTCAGCGCAGACTGCTCAAAGGGCCCGCTGTCCACTTTGCGGCGACGTTGGCAGGCATCTGCTGAGCGCTACCGATCGTAATCGTGAGACCACGGCGGAGAGCTTCGCGTACTCGAACTGCGCGACCTGCGGGACCGTGTTCCTCGCAGAGCCGCCGAAGGACCTCGCGCGCTACTACGAGGGTGGCGGCTACTACGAATTCGACTCCGACGGCGAGCCCTTCTGGAAGCACAGCGGACAGCGCATCCGCGCGGCGCGTTACCGGATCGAGATTCTCAGGCGCCACCTCCCCGCGGGCCAGCTGATCGAGATCGGCGCGGGCACCGGCGCGTTCGCGTGCGCCGCGCGTGACGCAGGCTTCGATGTGAGCGTGATCGAGATGAGCGAGCGGTGCTGCCGTTACCTCAGCGACAGGGAGGGGATCCGCGCGATCTGCAGCGAAAGCCCGGTGCGGACGCTGGCCGAGCTGCCACGGCCAGACGCCGTGGCCATGTGGCACGTGCTCGAGCACCTTCCTGAGCCGGCGCAGACGCTCGAGGCGATCGCAGGACGGCTCGCGCCGGGCGGGGTGCTGGCGCTCGGCGTGCCCAACCCGTGCTCGCTGCAGTTCCGTCTGCTCGGCCGCCGCTGGGCACACCTCGACGCTCCCCGGCACCTCAGCCTGATCCCGGCGCCGGCGCTGAGGAGCCGGGCGCAGACCCTCGGGCTGGACTGCGTGGAGAGCACCACCAACGACCCAGGAGGGCTTGAGTGCAACCAGCTGGGCTGGGCCAGCGCCCTGCGGCGCAGGCCGGCCGACGGACCGCCCTCCGCTGCGGTGAGCAGCGTGGCGTTCGCGATCAGCGCCATGGTGGCGCCGCTGGAGCGCACCGGCCACCGCGGGTCGGCGAGCACGCTGGTCCTCCGCCGGGAGCGCTGAACCTCAGGCCGCTCGCTCCCGGTCGGAGGCGAACGGGCTGGCGCCAAGGATCCGCTGCAGCTCCACATCGCCGATGCCCTCGCCGTTGCGGCCGTCGGGCACGCGGCTCAGGCACAGGATGTTGAACGGCAGCTCCGGCCGCACGATCAGCACCTCGAGGCCCGTCTCGCGGCACAGGTCCACCACGGTGCGCGTCACGAACACGTGATGGTGCATCGAGCGGGTCTCGGCGTTGTCTCGGCAGCGCTGTTCGAACACCTCGCGGCTGGGGGCGCCCGGATCCAGCTCGAGGTCGTGCAGTGCGAGGATCTCCTCGCGGTGGGTGGCGTCGTCCTCGCCGGTCTGGCGTTCGGCGTCCTCGCGCATGTGCGCGAGCGTGGTCACCGGCCGGAGATGATCGAATGTGCCGTCCCGGTGGGGCACCACGAGCAGGATGTGCCCGCCGGGGCGCACCACCCGCTGCCACTCGGCCAGCGCGCCGAGCGGGTTCGCCAGATGCTCCAGCACGTGCGAGGCCAGCAGCGCGTCGTAGCTGTGATCGGCGACCGCCTCCAGCTTGCCGGCCTCCCCGATCAGGCGCCGGCGCGGCTTGATGTCGATCTGTCCGTCGTCCGACCACAGCGTCCGCTCGGCGTAGTCGAGGATGTCCAGCGCGGCCAACCGCGAGTAGACGGGGGTGAGGCCGAGCCTCCCGAACAGCTCGCTTGGTCCTCCCGGCTCGAGCGCGACCGCGCCACGCAGCGCATCGGCGGCCGCGGTCAGCGAGCGGTCGCGACGCGCCGCCTGCAGCTCGGAGTAGAGCCGCCACTTCAGGCCGCGATCGGTCAGCGTGCCGGGCTCTCCTCGCTCGTCTGCGAAACGTCCCGCCGGCGAGCGATCCGCCGGCCGCGTGTGCAGGGCACGCCGACGGGGAGAAGGGCAGTCACGCGTGGGTTCTAGCATCCCCACCAATCGCACGCCCAGACCCTCAATCCGACGAGTCCCTGCCCGGCGGCGACATCCTCGCGACGACCGCGGCCGGGCCGGCGGCGGTCCGCGGCGGCGCGATGCGGGTCGGCGGCTACATCGTGGGAACGCTCGTCAGCGTCCTCTCGGCAGCGCTGCTGTTCCGCCACCTCGGCGTCGGCGACACCGGCCTCTACATCACCGCCCTCTCACTGGTCGCGATCGTCGCTGCGCTGTCCGACCTCGGTCTCACCGCCGTCGGCGTGCGGGAGCTCTCCACACGACCTCACGAGGAGCGCTGGTCGCTCGCGCGCGACCTGCTTGGGCTGAGGCTCACCCTCACGCTCGTCGGGGCGATCATCGTGACGGCCATCGCGGGTGCGGCCTACTCGTCGCGGATCGCCCTGGGCGTCGCGCTCGGCTGCGTTGGGTTGATGCTGCAGGCCACTCAGGACAACCTGTCGCTGCCGCTCGTCGTCGGGCTGCGGCTCGGGTGGGTCGCGGCGCTCGATCTCTCTCGACAGCTCCTCACGACTGCGCTCACGGTCGCGTTGGTGCTCGCGGGCGCGACGCTCGTCCCGTTCCTTGCGATCCCCATCCCGGTGGGGGTGGTCGTGGTTGGAATGACGGTCGCGCTGGTGCGCGGCGTGCACTCGCTCGCGCCCACGTTCAGCTGGAGCCGCTGGAAGCGCTTCATGCGCGCGATGCTCCCCTACTCGGCTGCGGTTGCGGCCTCGGCGCTCTACTTCCGTGTCGCGATCCTGCTCGTGTCGGTCCTGTCCACCTCGACCCAGCTCGGCTACTTCAGCGCCTCCTTCCGGGTCATCGAGGTTCTCACCACGATCCCTGCGCTGCTAGCCAGCGCGGCCTTTCCGATCTTCGCGCACGCTGCCCGTGACGACCACGACCGTCTCGGCTATGCGCTCGGGCGCGTGTTCGAGGTGGCGCTGATCGTGGGCGCGTGGGCAGCCGTCTCGATAGCCGTCGGGGCGCCGCTCGCGATCTCGATCATCGGCGGCCCGAAATTCGCGCCGGCCGCTCCCGTGCTCGCGATCCAGGGCGTGGCGCTCGGGGCGATGTTCGTCAGCCTGGTGTGGGCCAACGCGATGCTGAGCCTCGGGCAGTTCCGGGCCATCCTCGTGATCAGCGTGTCGATGCTGCTCCTCAACGGCGTGATGGTGGCGGCGCTCGTGCCGCTGGACGGTGCGCGCGGCGCGGCGATCGCGACGGCCGTGGCGGAGATCGTCGCCGCGATCGCGCAGGCGCTTGCCGTGGTTCGCGCGCGCCCGCAGCTGCGCCCCTCACTGCGGATCGCGCCGTTCGTCGCGCTGGCAGCGGCCGTTGGGCTGATCCCGCTGGCGCTGACCGGCCTGCCGGTGATCGTCCGGCTCATCATCTCCACGGCGCTGTTCGGTGGCGTCGTGCTGCTCACGCGCTCGCTACCGTCCGAGCTCTTGGACCTCGCCCCGTGGCTCGGTGCTCGCCACCGTCGCATGCAGGCGGACGGCTCGTGATCGCGGTCGTGCACCTCGTCTGGGGCCCGCTCGGGGCGAGGCCGCTGAGGGAGTTCCTCGACGCCTACCGCGCCAACGACGCGGGAGTCGATCACGAGCTGGTCGTCCTGCTCAACGGCGTCGACGCACAGCTGCGCGCGGAGATCGAGGCCGAGCTCGAGGGCGTGGATCACCGGCCGCTGGCGCTTGCGGAGCCGGTGCAGGACATCACTGCCTATGCGCAGGCCGCCCTGCGGCTGGAGCACGAGCGCGTGTGCTTCCTGAACTCCCACAGCACGATCCTCGCCGCGGACTGGCTGGCGAAGCTGGACAGCGCCCTGGACGAGCCCCGCGCGGGCCTCGTCGGCGCGACGGGCTCGTGGGCGAGCGTGCGCTCGGGGACGCTCAACGCCCTGTTCCTGCCGAACTCCTACCGCGGGGTCATCCCCCCGAGGCAGGTGGCGCGCGAGCAGCTGATCGCGATCGAGCTCGAGCTCGGCGGCGAGCAGCCGGCCGAGGGCGATCCTCCCCGGCGGTCGCCGCTCGGCTCGGTGTGGGCGACCCTGCGGACGCTGCCGCCGATGCCCGAGCAGCTGCTGCGCTTCGAGAGCTTCCCCGCGCATCACATCCGCACGAACGGGTTCATGGTCGAGCGCGACATCTTCACGAGCCTGCGCGTGGGCAGCGTGCGGCGCAAGATGGACGCCTACCTGCTGGAGAGCGGCCGGCGCAGCTTCACGCGTCAGGTCCAGGGCCGCGGCCTGCGCGCGCTCGTGGTGGGCCGCGACGGCGCCGCCTATGACCAGCAGGACTGGCCCGCCAGCTGCACCCTCTGGCAGGGTGACCAGGAGGGGCTGATGATCGCCGACAACCAGACGCGGATCTACGCCGCGGGTGGGCTCGACCGCCGACGCCTGCTCTCGGCGTTCGCGTGGGGACGGCTTGCCGATCCGCGCCTGCCGGCGAAGGCCCGGTCCGTGTGAGCCAGGCAGAGGCGGGGCGGGGGGAGGCGCGGCTGACGGTCGTGATGCCCAACTACAACGGCCGCGCGCTGCTGGGAGACATGCTCTCCTCGCTGGCGCGCCAGACCCTGGCTCCGGCGGCGATCGTGGTCGTGGACGACTGCTCCGAGGACGACTCGGTCGACTACCTGCGGGCCTCCTGGCCGCAGGTGCGAGTGGTGCGGCTGGCCCGCCGCAGCGGCGTCACCGCCGCGCTCAACGCCTGCCTCGCGGAGGCCGCCGACAGCGAGCTGGTGGCACTGTTCAACAACGACATGGAGCTCGCCTCAGACTGTCTGGCCGAGCTCGTGGGCGAGCTAGAGCGTCATCCCGAGGCCGGCTCGGCGACTCCGAAGATGCTCGACTTCGCCGACCGCACGGTCCTCGACGGCGCAGGCGACACGTTGACCTGGCGCGGCGGAGGCACCCGTCGCGGCCACGGCGAGCGTGACGTCGGGCAGTACGACGAGGCCGAGGAGGTCTTCGCTCCGTGCGGCGGCGCGGCGGTCTTTCGCCGCCACGCGCTGGAGCAGGTCGGCGGCTTCGACGAGGCCTACTACGCCTACTACGAGGACATCGACTGGGCCTTCCGCGCGCAGCTGCTCGGCTTCCGCTGCCGCTACGTGCCGACCGCCGTCCTCTACCACCACGGCAGCGCCACGCTCGGCCGCGGGATGAGCGAGTTCAACGGCTACCACCTGTGGCGCAACCCTGTGTGGCTTGTGGCCAAGTGCTACCCCGCCGCCGCGATCGTGCGCCACGCGCCGGCGCTCCTGCGTGGTCAGCTCGGCAACCTCTACACCGCGCTGAGGGAGCGCCGCGCGGGCGTGTGGGCGCGGGCGATGCGGGACGCCGTACGGGGCCTGCCCGCGGCGCTCCGCCGCCGCCGCGCGGTGCAGCGCACGCGCGCGATCGACCTCGCCGAGCTCGAGCGGGCGGCGCGCGCGGGACGGCGATGATCGGCCTGGTCCACCTCGTCTGGGCGCCGCTTGGCCCCGAGCCGCTGCGGCGGTTCCTGCACTCCCACCGCGCCAACCCGCCGGGCGCCGAGCACGAGCTCGTGATCGTGCTCAACGGCGCGCCACACGCGGGGCCTGCGCGCGAGCGGCTGCTCGCCGAGCTCGACAGGGTCGAGCACCGCCTGATCGTGCTGGCGCGGCCGCTGCTCGACCTCGCCGCCTACGCCGAAGCCGCCGGCATGCTCGGCCACGAGCGCGTGTGCCTGATGAACTCCTACAGCGTCGTTCGCGTGGAGGGCTGGCTGGGAATGCTCTCGGCAGCGCACGCGCAGGGCGACGTCGGCATCGCAGGCGCGACCGGAAGCTGGGAGAGCCAGGCCGAGTGGGTGCGCGGCGCAGCCCGCTGGTGGCCACTGCAGCTGCTGCGACTGGGCGGCGCCCGCCGCGACTACCCGCGTTTCCCAAACCCCCACATCCGCACCACGGCGTTCATGCTCGACCGCGCCCTGCTGCTGCAGCTGGGGCTCGAGGGGGCCGTCGACAAGCGCGCGGCCTACCTGCTGGAGAGCGGCCGCCGGAGCATCACACGGCTGGTGCTCGAGCGTGACCTGCGAGCGGTCGTGGTGGGCCGCGACGGGCGCGCCCATGACGTGCCCGACTGGCCCGCCGCCGGCACATATCGCAGCGGCGGGCAGCAGAACCTGCTCGTCGCCGACAACCGCACGCGCGACTGGGAGCTGGCCTCACCTCGACTCAAACACCGCCTGTCGCGGGACGCCTGGGGCGAGGGCGTCGTCTGAGAAGATCGCGCCGTGGGTTCACCAGACCTCCAGCGCTCAGACCTCGCGAGGCTGCTGTCCCGTGCGCGTGCAGCACCCCGGATGCTCATGTTCGAGCTCCGTCGCCGGCGCCTTGCCAGGCGCTACCTGCGCGGCGAGGGCCTGGAGGTGGGCGCGCTGCACGCCCCGCTGTGGATGCCCGCCGGCGCCAGGGTCCGCTATGTGGACCGCATGGACGTGCGGGCACTTCGCGAGCACTACCCCGAGCTGGCGTCTGAGGAGCTCGTGGCGGTGGACGTGATCGATGACGGCGAGCGGCTGGGCACGCAGGCCGACGCCTCCGCCGACTTCATCATCGCCAACCACTTCATCGAGCACACCGAGGACCCGCTCGGGACGCTCGCCAGCCACCTGCGCGTGCTGCGCCCCGGCGGCATCCTCTATCTGGCGGTGCCGGACCGCAGGCGCACGTTCGACTCCGCTCGCCAGGCAACGCCGCTGGCGCACCTGCTGGCCGACCACAGCGAGGGGCCCGCGCGCTCGCGGCGGGCTCATCAGGAGGAATGGGCGCGACTCGTCGACAAGGTGCCCGAGACCGAGGTGCCGGCGCGCGTCGCCGCGCTGGAGGAGGCCGACTACTCGATCCACTACCACGTGTGGGCTCCGTGGGAGTTCAGGGAGATGCTCGACCACGCGCGTGAGGTCGGGCAGCTGCCCTTCACGATCGAGGCCGTCCAGCCCAACGAGCACGAGTTCATCGTGATCCTGCGCCGCACCCCGGTCCCGGGTCCGGCCGCGTCAGTCCCGGCCGGGGCGCAGCACGCCGGCGCGCAGCGCGAGTGAGTCGCGCGTCGAGATCGAGCGATCGATGGCGTCTTGCGGCGGCGGGGGGTGGCGCTTATGTGCGGCGGCTGCCCGCCAGCCTTCGATGCGGCCCACGGTGGCCTGCGCGTCGTGACAGAGCAGCGCGTCGGCGGTGACCACGAGCGCCTCGGTGAACAGCGCGCGCGCGGCCGCGCGGCTGCGCAGCACGCCGTAGCGGCGCAGCAGGTAGGCGCGGCTGAAGCCCGCGAGCCGCCGCTGCCCGGCCGAGCGCCGTCCGTAGCTGCTCGAGCCGAGGTGCACGCCCGCCGCGTCCGGCGCGAGCGCGCTCAGCCACCCCGCCGCGCGCAGCCGCAGCGCCAGGTCGAGGACCTCCATGTAGGCGCGGATCGTCTCGTCGAGGCCGCCGGCCTGTTCCCACGCGCTGCGCCGGTAGGCGCCGGCCGTGCCCTCTGGACCGGCGAGCACGGGGCTGACGCTCGCGGCCTCCGCCGCGGAGCGACCCTGCAGGCGGGCGTAGCCCGCGAGCGTCACGTCGGCCGCCACGCCGACGCTGTCGATCGTCTGCCCCCCGGGCCTGAGCATCAGCGAGGCGACCGAGCCGACGCGCGCGTCGGCCTGCATCGGGGCCACGATCCGCTGTAGGAAGTCCTCGTGCACCTGCACGTCGTTGTTGAGCAGGACCACGTACTCGCCGCTGCCGGCCGCCACACCGCGGTTGACCGCGCGCGTGTAGCCGCGGGTGGCGCCCATCTCCACGACGCTCGCCTGCGGCCACTGCTCGCGCAGGCGCGCCGGCGTGCCGTCGCTCGAGCCGTCGTCGACGACGATCACGCTGTGCGCGACCGTCTGGCGGGCCAGGTGCGAAAGGCAGTCCGAGGTCAGCTCGTACTTGTCGTGGACCGGTACGACGACGTCGATCGTGGCGGCCACGGCGCCATGCTAGGGCAGCGTGACCGATGTCACTAGCCTGTGCCGGCCTTGAACGATCGCGCGCATCACGTCGGCCTGAACCTGATCTTCCTGGTGCCGGGGGAGACCGGCGGCATGGAGGTCTACGCGCGCGAGCTGATCCCGGCGCTGCTCGCCGCGGCGCCGCCCGGGATGCGCTTCACAGCGTTCGTCAACCGCGAGACGGCCGCCGCCGCGGACGGGCCCTGGGGCGAGCTGCTGCCGGCCGTAACGGTGCCGGTGAGGGGCCACAACCGGGTGCAGTGGGTGCTCGGCGAGCAGGCGGCCCTGCCGCCGCTGGCCGCGCGGACGGGGGTCGATCTCGTTCACAGCCTCGCCAGCACGGCTCCCGTATGGGGTCGCTTCCGCCGCGTCGTCACCGTTCACGACCTCATCTACGCGCGCTTTCCGGACGCGCACGCGGGCCTGCGGGACAAGGGAATGCGGCTGCTGGTCCCGGCGGCCGCGCGCCGGTCCGAGCGTGTGATCGCCGACTCTCAGAGCACACGCGAAGACCTCATCGGTCTGCTCGGCCTGCGGCCCGAGCGCATCGATGTGGTGCCGCTCGGTATCGGTGCCGTCCGTCGAGGGGCGGCGACACCCGAGGCTGAGATCCGCGAGCGCTTCGATCTCAGCGACAGGAGGGTCCTGCTCAGCCTCTCGGCCAAGCGTCCCCACAAGAACCTCAGCGCGCTGATCTCGGCGATCGCCCAAATCGCTGCCGAGGAGCGACCGGTGCTCGTGCTGCCCGGCTACCACACCGCACACGAGTCCGAGCTTCGACGGCAGGCGCAGGGGCTGGGTTTGGCTGAGGACGTGCGGTTCCCCGCATGGGTATCCGGCGAGGATCTCGAGGGCCTGTGGGCCCTGACCTCGGCTTTCGTGTTCCCGTCGCTGTACGAGGGGTTCGGTCTTCCGGTGCTGGAGGCGATGGCCCGCGGCGTGCCCGTGGTCTGCTCGAACGCATCCTCCCTGCCCGAGATCGCCGGCGATGCGGCGCTGCTGTTCGACCCGCGCGACGAGACCGCGATCGCCGCTGCCGTCCTGCGCGTGCTGCGCGATCGCACGCTCGCCGAGCGGCTGCGTGCCAGCGGGGTCGAGCGCGCCGAAGAATTCAGCTGGGAGCGCACGGCCCGGCTCACGCTCGAGAGCTACGACCGAGCGCTCGCCTCCGCGTAGACCTCCAGGACGCTCTGCAGCGAGCGCTCAATCGACAGCCACTCCAGATTGGCCTGGAACCACTCCGCGGTGGACCGCCGCATCGCGATCCCGGCCTCGTGAACCCGCACGATCGCCTCAGCGATCGCCTCCGCGTCCGCGCTCGCGGCGATCGTGCCGTTGATCCCCTCCTCGATCAGCTCCGTGGCCGCGTTGTCCTCGCCGGCGACCACCACGCTCGGGGTGGCGCGGGCAGCTGCCTCGACGACCACCATCCCGTAGCCCTCCCGGCGCGAGGGCACCAGCATGCAGAGCGCCCTGCGCATCTCCCGGTCGACGGTCTCGGCATCCGCGAACCCGGGTGCTTGCACGACCTCGCTCAGCCCGTGCGCGACGATCGCGCCGTCTAGTGCGTCCCGCTCCGGGCCGTCTCCCAGGAACTCGCCCTGCAGGTCATCGATCCTCGCTGCCGCCAGCGCGATCGCGGCCACCCCCAGCGTCGCCTGCTTCTCAGGGATCAGCCGCCCGGCGAACAGCACCAGCGGGTCCGCCTCACGCGCTTCGACCGGCTCGAGCACCTCGGCGTAGAGGCCCCTGAGCACCCTCACCGGGCCGCGCAGCCCTTCCGCCCTCAGCCGCGCGGCGTGTAGCTCGGAGAAGCAGAGCGCGCGTTGGGGCACGCGCGCGCACGCTCGTTGCACGAGCGCGGCGACATGGCCGCCCGGGCCGCCCAGGTAGTCGCGCCAGTAGGAGCCGCTCCAGACCTCGAACCAGTCCACCACCAGGTCGAAGCCGATCAGCGGCCGGACCGCGCCGGCCGCGAGCAGCGAGAAGTAGGGGAACGAGCAGGTGTGCACCACGTCGTAGCGCCGGCCGCGGCGCAGCAGGTGCACGAGCACTCCCAGGCCGAACACCAACGGTGGCAGGATCCGCCGTCTGCCCCCCTCGGTGTACAGGCCCATGCGCGGGCCGACCGCCACCACATCGACCCCGTCGATCCGCGGCGGCTCGCCGCGGTCCCATTGGCGGAGCGTGAGGTAGGTCACGCTGTGCCCCTCGACGGCCAGGCGCTCGGCGAGGTTGCGGTACCAGCGCTCGGCGCCGCCGACGGTTAACGGGTACAGGCAGTCGTAGACGATGCACACGCGCATGCAGGCTGGGAGACTCTCAGACTCGGCGCTAGGATCGCTGCTCCCGATCTGCCGCCCTCCCGCCCGGAAGGCCTCTTTGCAAGCGCGACCCGGCAACCAGGCAAGCGAGCTTTCGGCGGGCCCGCCGCAGACGGTCGGAGATCGGGCGCGGCGGG
>Ga0209415_10017187_pt1 | contig 11539 bp, 10 predicted proteins | sample PeaSoiSIISIP2007_FD_187696 | JGI IMG/M metagenome (GOLD analysis project Ga0209415, IMG submission 187696) | Peat soil microbial communities from Weissenstadt, Germany - SII-SIP-2007 (SPAdes) (version 2) | ecosystem: Environmental > Terrestrial > Soil > Wetlands > Peat | place: Germany... | reverse complement strand
AGCCCGGCGTCGTCTGCGCGCGCAGCGCGGCCTGGTTCGCCATCGTCGCAGTCGGCAGGAAGAGCGCAGCCTCGTGGCCGAGCAAGTCGGCCATCCGCCGTTGCAGCTCGTTCGTCGTCGGATCCTCGAGGTACTGCTCGTCGCCGACCTCGGCGGCCGCCATCGCGGCGCGCATGCCGGCGGTCGGCTTCGTGAGCGTGTCGGAGCGCAGGTCGATCATCGGAGTCACAGCGTAGTCTCCAGCCGATGGCCGCAATCCATGCCGCGGGCCTGACGAAGCGCTACGGCGAGACGGTGGCCCTCGACGGTCTCGACCTGTCGGTCGACGAGGGCGAGGTGTACGGCTATCTCGGCCCGAACGGCGCCGGCAAGACGACGACGATCCGACTGCTGCTCGGCCTCCACCGGCCGACGGCCGGACGGGCCGAGCTGTTCGGCATCGACGCATGGGGTGATCCGGAGACCGCGCACCGGCGTGTCGCCTACGTCGCAGGCGAGCCGTTCCTGTGGCCGTCGCTGACGAGCGCCGAGACGCTCGCGTTCCTCGCGCGCCTGCACGGCGGCATCGACGTCCCCTACCGCGACCGACTCGTGGAGCGCTTCCAGCTCGACACGCGCAAGAAGGTCCGCGCGCTCTCGAAGGGCAACCGCCAGAAGGTGCAGCTGATCGCCGCACTCGCCACGCGCGCCGACCTGCTGCTGCTCGACGAGCCGACGAGCGGCCTCGACCCCTTGATGGAAATGGCCTTCCGCGAAAGCGTCCGCGAAGCGAAGGATCGCGGGCAGACGATCTTCCTCTCGTCGCACATCCTCAGCGAGGTCGAGGCGCTCTGCGACCGCGTCGGGATACTCAGGAGCGGCAAGCTCGTCGACGAGGGAACGCTCGAGCAGCTGCGCCATCTGCGCGCGCAGACGGTCGAGGTCACGTTCGCAGGCCCGACGCCGGAGCTTCCGCCACTGCCGGGAGTGCAGACGGTGCACGCGGGAGCGAGCACGCTCCGCTTCGAGGTCTCCGGGAGCATCGGACCGCTCGTCGCCGCGCTCGCGGAGCACCCAGTCGTGACGCTCACGAGCCGCGAGCCGTCGCTGGAGGAGATCTTCCTGCACCACTACGACGGCTCCGACGGCGATGTCGGCGGCTGAGCGCGCTGCGCCGGCTCCGGCGCTCGTGCGCCTGACGTTCCGCGACGCTCGCATCCGGACGCTCGCGTTCGCGTACGTGTTCGCCGCGTACTCGTACATCCAGCCGGTTGGATACCGCCACGCCTATCCGACGCGTTCGAGCCGACTCGCGTTCGCCGGCAGCCTCGGCGACAACAAGGGCCTGAGGCTGTTCTACGGCGAGCCGCACGATCTCCTGACGGTCAGCGGCTACACCGCCTGGCGCGTCGGGGGCACGCTGGCGATCGCCGCTGCGGCCTTCGGACTGCTGGCCGCTCTCCGCGCTCTGCGAACCGAAGAGGACACTGGACGCGCCGAGATCGTCCTCGCCGGAGTCGTCGGCCGCCGCACGTGGTTCGGCTCGGCGATGGCCGCGGTCGCGGCCGGCGTCGTCGTCCTGTGGCTCGGCGAGTTCGCGGGTTTCGTGCTCGGAGGCCTGCCCGCGGGCGGGTCGGCCTACCTCGCGCTGGCGACAGCGTCGGTCATCCCGGTGTGCGTGGGCGTCGGCGCAGTCGCGAGCCAGCTGGCGCCGACGCGCCGCGTCGCGCTCGAGCTCGGAGGCGCCGTCGTCGCCCTGCTGTTCCTGCTGCGGGTGATCGCCGACACGTCGACCGGCCTCGGGTGGCTGCGCTGGGCGACTCCGCTCGGATGGGCGGAGGAGCTGCGTCCGTTCGCCGGCCCGCAGCCGCTCGTCCTCCTCTTGCCGATCTCGGCGACCGTGCTGCTGCTCGCCGGGGCCGACCGGATCGCCGCACGCCGCGACATCGGCACCGGCATCCTCCCCGCGCGCGACAGCGCCGAGCCGCGCCTCCGCCTGCTCTCGTCACCGACCGCACAGGCGCTACGCAGCGGGAGCGGCGTCCTCGCCGTCTGGGTCGGAGGCGTCGCGGCCTTCGCGTACATCCTCGGCGCCGTCTCGAAGAGCATCTCGCCGGCCGACGTCTCCGCGCGCATGCAGAAGGAGATCGCCAAGCTCGGGACCGGTGCGATCACGACGCCCACCGGCTATCTCGCCTTCGTGTTCGTCTTCTTCATCCTCGCCGCCAGCCTGTTCGCGTGCGCACAGGTGGGCACCGCGCGGCAGGAGGAAGCGGAGCAGCGTCTCGAGACCCTGCTCGCCCTTCCGGTCGACCGTCGCCGCTGGCTCGGCGGGCGGCTCCTGCTCGCTGCCGCGGCTGTCGCGGTCGTCTCGCTCACTTCGGGCCTCTTCGCGTGGGCAGGCGCCGCGTCGGGAGGTGCGCGAATCTCGCTGCCGCGGATGCTCGAAGCGGGCGCGAACGCGCTGCCTGTCGCGCTCCTGTTCCTCGGCATCGCAGCGCTCGCGTACGCCGCGGCCCCGCGCGCGGGCGTCGGCGTCGCCTACCTGCTCGTCACCGTCGCCTTCCTGTGGCAGCTCGTCGGCGCGCTGCTCGGCGCACCGGGATGGCTCGTCGACCTGACGCCGTTCCGACACGTCGGGCTGGTGCCGACGCAGTCGTTCCGAACGGACGCCGCCATCGCCATGCTCGCGCTCGGCGCGGTCGTCGCCCTCGCCGCGATCGAGATGTTCCGGCGGCGCGACCTGGTCGGCTCGTAGGCTTCGCGGCGGTGGAGGCACTCCTTCTGGCCTGGTACCGCGACAGCGGCCGACCTCTTCCTTGGCGGAAGACACGCGATCCGTATGCGATCTTGGTGTCGGAGGTCATGGCGCAGCAGACGCAGGTCGACCGCGTCGTGCCGCGCTGGGAGCGGTGGCTCGCGCGGTGGCCGACCGTCGAGGCGCTCGCGGCGGCGGAGCCCGGCGACGTGATCCGCGAGTGGCAGGGCCTCGGGTACAACCGCCGCGCGGTCAACCTCCACCGTGCCGCGCAGCAGATCGCCGCGCACGGGTGGCCGGACGACCTCACCGAGCTTCCGGGCGTCGGCCGCTACACCGCCGACGCGGTCGCGCGGTTCGCATTCGGCCGCGACGTCCTGCCGGTCGACGTCAACGTGCGCCGCGTGTCGGAGCGGACCGGACACGAGTTCCCGCCGGACGCCGCGCAGGCTCTGATGGACCTCGGCGCGACCATCTGTCTCGCGCGCGTGCCGCGCTGCTCTTTGTGCCCGCTCGCCGAGGCGTGCCCGTCCAGGGGGCGGCGGTACGAGCCGCTGCGCAAGCAGGGGCCGTTCGAGGGCTCGTTCCGCCAGCGCCGGGCGCAGACGCTCCGGCTCGTGGCGGACGCGACGCGGCCCGTCGGGGAACTCGACGGCTACGCCGTCGAGGCGCTCGCCCGCGACGGCCTCGTGCACGTGCGCGACGGCCACGTCTCGCTACCATCAGGCTCGCCGTGACCGCCACTTCGCTCGTCACGATTCTCATCCCGCTGTGGATCCTGCTCGGCGTCGTCGCCCTGATGGCCGTCGTCGCCATCCTGGGCCGCGTACGCGGCGGGCGCTACCTTCGCCCGCTTATCACGCTGATCGCGAAGGTGCCGCTGTTCAAGCGCTGGCTACAGAAAGCGTCGACCGCGGCGATGGAGCGGTCGAACCCGGAGCTCGCGAGCGCGATGCGGAAGCTGCAGCCGCACGCGAAGCACATGCACGACCCGCAGCGCGCGCAGCAGGCGATGTCGCGGCTGACGCGCGAGGAGCGTAAGGCCGTGCTCGAGATGCAGGACCAGCAGGGCGGCCTCGAGCCTGAAGCGACGAACCGACAGATGCGGCGGCGGATGGAGAAGGCCCGCCGCGACGCGCAGCGCCGCGGCCGCTAGCGACCGTCAGCCTACGTCGCTGCGACTGCGGCGTACTCCGTCGCCCCGCCGGCCGACAGAGAAGCCTCGAGCGCCGCGACGCAGCGCGGACAGAAGTGCGTGCCGGCCATGCGTTCCAACTCCGCAAGCGCCTCGCACTGCGGCCGCGCCGGCCGGTAGACGCGCGTCGACAGCATCGAATCGTACGCATCGGCGACGTGGATGATGCGCGCGCCGAGCGGAATCTCCTCGCCCTCGAGGCCGTCCGGGTAGCCCTCGCCGTCGAAGCGCTCGTGGTGGTGACGGATCGTCGGCACCGCGTCGTTGAGGAAGCCGAGCCGGCTGATGATCTCTGCGCCCGCCTCGACGTGCCGCTGAACGAGCGTCCACTCCTCCGGCGTCAGTGCCCCCGCCTTCTGCAACACCGCATCCGGCACGGCGAGCTTGCCGATGTCGTGGAAGAGCGCCGCATGACCGAGCAGCTCGAGCTCCGCCTTCGAGAGGCCGAGCTCGGTGCCGATGGCGAGCGCGAACTGCTGGACACGGCGTGAGTGTCCCGCCGTGTACGCGTCGCGGGCGTCGACCGTCGCCGTGAGGGATTCCATGGCCGCGGTCGACCGCTCCTTCAGCAGCCGGTTCGCCTGGTCGAGCGAGACGTTCTGCTTCTGAATCGTCTCCGCCGCCAAGCGCAGGCTCCGCACGGAGTGCTGCGTATGCCGCAGGTACGCGTCCTGCGCCTTTCGCATGAGCACGAGAGGGATCGCGAAGATGACGAACGCGATCAGGCCCGTCGACCGGTACGCGGTCGCCATCACCGCGCCGATGAGCCCGTAGACGAGGTAGTGACCCGTCACCCAGCTGAAGCGCTCACGCCAGACGAGCCACGACGACTCCTTGCCCTCGACGGACATCGCGGCCGCGACGAGACCCGTGTTGACGACGAAGTAGACGGCGCCGGCGAGGATGCCGGTGACCGCGAACCAGGGATGGCGCGGGTTGCCGCCGATGGCGGCGAAGCTGGCGACGGCTGCGAGCGACGCGAGGGTCAGCGCGCCGGCGTTGAAGAGGACGTGCCGGAGCCGCTCGCGGCGCGCGATCCAGGAGACCGCGACGATCGTGAGGGCCAGCGGCAGTGCCGCACGCACGCCGAACAACGCGACGCCGGCTATCGCTCCGACCGCACTCACCGAGAGCGTCCCCATCTCCTCGACCTCGAGCGCGATCGCCTCGCCGACGGCGACGAGTACTGCGACGGCAGCGAGACCCTTGACGTCGGTGGCCGTGCCGAAGACGACCCCCGCCACGCCGGCGGCCAGGCCGACGCCGGCGACCATCGCGACGAGTCGGCCCACATGGCCCGGTAGCACGAGCGCGTGCTGTCCACGGTGGGGCGGCGGCTGCAGACGGCGTTCGACTGCGGGGGCGCCGCGGCGCACGGGCGGGGCGGGCACGGCGCTCTCCTCGCGCTCGCCCGGAAGCGCGACGAGCCGCGGCGGCCGCGCAGCGGCCTGCGTGATCGGTTCTGCCGCGGCGTCGACGACGCGGTTGCGCCCCTGGAGCTTGGCGCGGTAGACGGCCAGGTCGGCCGTGTTCACGAGCTCGTCGGTGGTGGCGCCGTCACGCGGGAAGGCGGCGACGCCGAGCGAGATCGTCGCACGGACCGGATCGGCGGACGTGTCCACTGCGAAGCCGGTCTCCGCGACCGCGTGACGGATCCGTTCCGCGATCTCGATTGCCCGCTCGGGGGGCGTCTCCGGCAGCAAGATGCAGAACTCCTCGCCGCCGAACCGCGCCGGCAGGTCGTATTGTCGCAGCTGCTGGCGGAAGATCTCGGCGATCCCGCGCAGGACGGCATCGCCCGCGAGATGCCCGTACGTGTTGTTGACGTCGCGAAGCAGGTCGAGGTCGGCCATGATCAGCGACAACGGCCGGTCGTACCGCGCGGCGCGTCCGAGCTCGTCGTCGATCACGACCGCGAAGTGGCGCGCGTTGAAGAGACCCGTCTTCGGATCGATCCGCGCCTCGGCTCGCAGCTGCGGAACCGCGAGCGCGCGGTGGATGAGGATCAGCGGAGCGACGATCAGCGGGATCAGCCACGGGCCACGGAGCCAGAAGGCGGCAACGCCGACGCCGAGGCAGGCGAGGAACAGATCGGTCGAGAAGTAGTCGAACGAGAAGAGGCTGGTGTCACGTAGCGTCCGGCCGTGCGCGAGGCTGATCATCCTCGCGAGCAGCACGTGGTTGAAGACGACGTACGTGAGACACGCGATGAGCCCTGCCACCGCGAAGCGGAGATCGTCGGTCCGGCCGAGCGGGAGATGGTCCGACGCGAGACGGAACGCGCCCCAGGTCGCAAGCGTGTCGAGCACACCGCGCATGATGTTGAACCCCATCACCGTGAGCTTCTTGCGCGACCGCACCCACTCCGGCAGGTATTGCACGAAGACGAGCAGGACGACGAGCGGCGCCGGGAGCAGGATCGCCGCCGGCAGCAGGAACACGATCGAGGACTTGTACGTCTGGTTGCCCGGCTTCTCGACCGTGAAAAGCTGCGCGGCGGAGGTCAGCACCGCGAGGAGAAGAAACCGGTCCCAGTGCGGCGTGTCGAGCCTCAGCTGCGAGAGCAGCGGCAACGCACACGCGGCAGCGGCGACGACGACGAGCGCGTAGTACGCCTTCGCCGGCCGGCTGAGCGGGCCCGGACCGGGGTACCGGGCCCGCGGCGGAGGTGTGGGCGGTGATGCGTCGGCGAGGGTCGCCGCCGCCGTCAGCGTTCCGTTGTCAAACCGTTCGACGGCGGCCACCTCCTCGGCTCCCCTCGTCGCTTCCTGCTAGGGCTGTCCGTTCGACGCCGACCAGTCGGTCGCCGACCAATCCGACGCCGACCAATCCGACGCCGACCAATCCGACGCAGACCAATCCGACGCCGACCAGTCCGATGCCGACCAGTCCGATGCCGACCAGTCCGATGCCGACCAGTCCGACGCAGACCAGTCGGATGCCGACCAGTCGGGGTTGGCCGAGACGTAGGTGTCCCACGAGTCGCCGTCGAAATGCGTCCCCGACGAGTCGGTGACGACGAACGTGTCGAGGCCGGCGTTCGGGTTCGGCGGGTTGGACACGTTGGCCGCGGCCTGCGCGTCGATCTCGCCGACGCCGCCGGCGAATCCGGCGACTGCGGGAAGCGGCGACGCCGTGAGCATCAGCGCGCCCTTCACCTGGTCCGGCGTCCAGTCCGGGTGATACGCGAGGATCTCCGCGGCCGCGCCCGCAGCCATCGGCGCTGCGAACGACGTGCCGGACATCCAGATGTAGCCGGGCGCGACCACGCGGTCGGGCTCCATCTGCTCGATGTACGACGACGCCGGCACCGGAGCGACGATGTACCGTCCGGGAGCGGACAGCTCCGGCTTCATGAAGCCGTCGGCGGTGTTCCCGAACGCGGACCACGGCGCCACGGTGTCGTCAGAAGGATCCGCAGTGCTGTTCTGGTCGAGCGCTCCGGTGGAGATCACGAACGGGTCGTTCGCGGGCGCGTAGCCCGTGTCCGTCGCCGAGCCGGTCCCGTAGTTGCCTTCGGCGGTCGTGACGACGATGCCGTTCAGCCACAGCGACTCGACCGCCTGGTCGAGCGGGTTGTAGCGGAAGGTCGAGAGGCCCGCCTGGACGAGCGAGAAGTTGGCGACGCGGATGTTGTACTGGGCCTTGTTCGCGAGGATCCAGTCGCAGGCCGCGATCACGTCGCTCGACATCGACTCGCCGTACTGATCGGTCACGCGAATGCTGACGATCGGCGCGTTCGGCGCGGCGCCCGGGAAGTCCGGAGACCCACCGGCCGCCACACCCGCGACCATCGTTCCGTGACCCTCGTCGTCGCCGGTCGCGTTCGGCGTCAGCGACGAGAGGTTCACGCTCGCGACGAGCCGGGAGCCGAAGTCGGCGAGCTTGGTCGGATCGACGCCGCTGTCGACGATGGCGATTGCCGGCGCCTGCGGCCCAGGGGCCGCCGGCGTGCCCTGGAGCGGCGCGATGTCCGTCGACTGCGCCCAGATCTGCGAGTCGGTCCAGTCGGACATCGTCCCGACCGGGGCATCAGGCGTGATCGACAGGATGTGCGGGGACGTCGAGAGCTTGACCAGGTCGGCGCCCGAGATGGTCGCCGACGCGCCGTCGACCGACCTGAATGAGCGCCTGACCTTGCCCCTCTTCGACTGGGTGGTGTCCGCCTGGATGGTCGCCGCGACGTCGGCGCTGCGCACCGACTTCTTGTTGCCCTGGATGATGACCGTGAACATCTGCGTCGGGTTCGCCGTAGCCTGGGCGAGCAGGTCCGGCGGGACGAAGGCTTGGCCATTGCCGTAGCGGTTGGCGTTGGCGTTGCCTCTCCCATTCCCGTTCCCGTTCCCGTTCCCGTTCCCGTGCCCGTTCCCGTTGCTCGCGACGGGCGCGCTGCCGTTCCCGTTCCCGTTCCCGTTCCCGTTCCCGTTGCCGTTCCCCGCGATGCCTGCAGCGGGCAGGATCAGGACCGCGACGATCGCGCAGAGCGTGACCATCGCTCTCGACGGCACGTGCGCATGGAGGCCACCTCCGCTGCGACCGCCCTTGCCCCACAATGCGCTCGAGCGGGTAGTCGGGCCACCGCTCCAGTCGGCCTGCCTCAAATCTGTCATTTGCCGCTCTCCGTTGCCGCAGAATCGAGGACGGGTTGTCCTCGCGGGGCGGAACCTAGGCCCGTTTTACGAATCAAACGTCCCCCATCCGGGGCACCGCGGCGCAAGATCACCCTTTCGAGCGATCACCACCCCTTCACCCGTTCGGGGTCAGGCCGTCAGGTCCACGGCCGACGACGCTAGTAGTCGGGCGGGGACTCGACCGGGTGCCGCATCCAGACATTCGGCTCGACGTAGGTCCCGCTGCCGTCGTCGAAGTGCACCGGCGCGAGCGCGCCCGGCACGACGTAGTCGCCGCTCTCCGGAAACTGCAGCCCGGTCCACTCCTCCCACTCGTCGCGCGTGCCCGTGACCGTCATCGAGCGCGGCGCGACCGCGAGGATCTCGGCGCCCAGACGCTCGTGCGTGCGCAGCCACGGGTCGTACGGCAGCCCGTCCTCGCGACGCCACTTCGCGTAGCTCTCGATCGGCGTCAGCGGGTACCGCTCCTTCCAGGTCGGCCGGACGGGGGCGATCATCGAGTCGAGCCCGTGCGCGGCGGCGAGCTTCGTCATGCGGCCGAGCACGGCGCCGCTGATGCCCCGGCCGCGGTACGCCGGGAGGAGCCCCGCCACGATCGCGCACAGCGTCGTCGGCCGGCCGGCGGAGCCGTTGCGCACCGCCCAGTGGACTCCCTCCGGATGCGGGACGCCGTCCCACGCGACCGGGAGCGTGCACGCGTACCCGACGAGGCGGCGGCCGTCCAGGAGCCAGAGCTGGAAGTCGGGGAAGACCTCGTACAGCTGCGGCCAGAACTCGGTGACCACCGGGTCGTGGTGCATGAACTCGGGCCACAGGTCGGGGAGCTTCCCGCGCAGGGTCGGCTGCTCGACGTGCGTGACGATGCGCAGCTTCATCGCCGTAGGAGCGCGACGGCCTGCGCCGCGAGGCCTTCGCGCCGGCCGGTGAAGCCGAGCCCGTCCGTCGTCGTCGCGCGCACGGCGACCCGTTCCGGCTCGACGCCGAGCGCATCCGCGAGGCGCGCCCGCATCGCGTCGCGGTGCGGAGCGAGCCGCGGCTCCTCGCCGACGAGGACGACGTCGGCGTTGGCGAGCTCCCATCCGGCCGCGCGCACCCGCTCCCACGCGGCGCGGAGCAGCTCGATCGAGTCGGCGCCAGCGAGCGCAGGATCGCCCGCCGGGAAGAGCGCGCCGATGTCCTCCATGCCGGCGGCCCCGAGGACCGCGTCGGTGAGCGCGTGCGCGAGCACGTCGCCGTCGGAATGGCCGGCGAGCCCGCGCGGATGGTCGAGGCGCACACCGCCGAGCACGAGCGCAACGCCGTCCTCGAACGCGTGCGCGTCGACGCCCGTGCCGACGCGATACTCGCTCACAGCCTTTGGGGTTAGAGCCACGACGCGATCCTCGCGAGATCGTCGGCCGTCGTCACCTTCAGCAGACGCGGATCGCCGGGCACGACCTTGACGCGGCCGCCCTGCGCCTCGACGAGGCCGGCGCAGTCGGTCGCCTCCCCGCCGCCGCCGACCGCGCGCCGGAGCGCGTCCGCCACGAACGCCTGCGGCGTCTGCACGGTCCAGAGGCCGTCGCGCGCCACCGTCTCCACCACCCCGCCGTCGGCACCGACACGCTTCACCGTGTCGGACACCCGCAGTCCCGGCACGGCGCCGTCCCAGCCTTCGGCGAGCGGCGCGATCACGCGCTCGACGACCTCGTCCGGCAGCAGCGGCCGCGCGGCGTCGTGCACGAGGACGACCGCCGCGTCGTCGGGAACCTCATCCACGCCGGCGCGAACCGACGCCGCCCGCGTCTCGCCGCCTGGAACGCACGCGCGCACCTTCGAGCAGCCGAGCTCCTCGGCGAGCAGGATCGCCGGCTCCTCCCAGCCGGGCGGGGCGACGAGCACGACCGCGTCGATCCACTCCGACTCGTCGAGCCGACGCAGCGGCTCCGCAAGCAGCGGCATCTCGCCGAGCTTCGCGAACGCCTTCGGCTGGTCCGTGCCGAGTCGTTCCCCGCGGCCTGCTGCCACGAGGATCGCCCAGACGGACACCGATGCTCGAGCCGGCTAGACGGTCGCGGCGACGGCCTTCTTCTTGGCCGTCGTCTTCTTCTTGCCGTTACCGACACCGGTGAGGACGCCCTCGAGCCACTCGGCGCACTCGTCTTCGTCCATCGCCTTGGCGTACATGAGCTCGGAGGCGAGGATCTTCTTCGCCTTCACGAACATCTGCTTCTCGCCGGTGGAGAGCCCCTTCTCGTTGTCGCGCAGGGAGAGGTTCCGCACGACTTCGGCGAGCTCGAGGATGTCGCCCGTCTTCATCTTGTCGCGGTTGTGCTTGAAGCGGCGATTCCAGTTCTTCGGCATCTCGGTCGAGCCGCCCGTCAGCGCCTTGAGGACGACGCCGACTTCCTTCTCGCCGATGACCCGCCGGAGGCCGACCTGATCGGCGTTCTCGCACGGGACCTGCACGGTCATGTCGTTGTGCAGGATCTTGATCGTCAGGTATTCGCGCTTCTGTCCCAGGACCTCGCGCGACTCCTTCTTGACGACCGTCCCGGCACCGTGGTGCGGATACACCACCTTGTCGCCGACCTTGTACAACGCCGACCTCCCCTTTCGATGCGTGTTTCGCCAAAAGAGCCGGCGTGCGGAGGGCGCCGGCCCAGTGACCCAAGGGTAGCAGAAATGGCCTGGAAAAGCCACATTTTTGGCCTTTCCAGGGGTTTTCTACAGCTGGAGGTAGCGGTCCACCAGGTTGTGCTCCTGGAGGCGCCGGAGCCCCGCCCTGATCTCCCGGGCCCGGACGGCTCCGACCCCCTCGACGCCCTCCAGGTCTCGCTGGGACGCCCGGACGACGGTGTCGAGCGCGCCGAAGTCCTGGACGATCCGCCGGATGACGGCGTCGGGGATCCGCGGGATGTGCGAGAGCACCCGGTAGCCGCGCGGCGACACCGAGAAGTCGAGCGGGCTGACCCCGCGGTCGTACCCGAGCAGCTC
>Ga0209415_10017185_pt1 | contig 11540 bp, 9 predicted proteins | sample PeaSoiSIISIP2007_FD_187696 | JGI IMG/M metagenome (GOLD analysis project Ga0209415, IMG submission 187696) | Peat soil microbial communities from Weissenstadt, Germany - SII-SIP-2007 (SPAdes) (version 2) | ecosystem: Environmental > Terrestrial > Soil > Wetlands > Peat | place: Germany... | reverse complement strand
CGTCGTCGAGTGCGACGCGAGGCTCCCACCCTAGCTTCGCCTTGGCGAGCGCGATGTCGGGCTGACGCTGCTTCGGGTCGTCAGGGGGCAGCGGCCGGTGCACGATGCGGGACTTCGAACCGACGATGCGCAGGATCTTCTCCGCCAGCTCGAGCATCGTGAACTCACCGGGGTTGCCGAGGTTCACCGGGCCGTGGAATCCCTTCTCGGTGTCCATCATGAGGAGGATCCCGTCGATGAGGTCGTCCACGTAGCAGAAGGAACGCGTCTGCGAGCCGTCGCCGTAGATCGTCACGTCGTCGCCGCGCAGGGCCTGCACGATGAAGTTGCTGACGACACGGCCGTCCTCCGGGTGCATGCGCGGGCCGTAGGTGTTGAAGATGCGCACGACTTTCACATCGAGGGCGTGCTGGCGCTGATAGTCGAAGAACAGCGTCTCCGCGCAGCGCTTCCCCTCGTCGTAGCAACTTCGGGGGCCGATCGTGTTCACTCGTCCCCAGTAGCTCTCGGTCTGCGGGTGCACCTCCGGATCGCCGTACACCTCGGAGGTGGACGCTTGCAGGATGCGTGCACGCAGACGCTTCGCGAGGCCGAGCATGTTGATCGCGCCATGCACGCTCGTCTTCGTCGTCTGCACTGGATCGAGCTGGTAGTGGATGGGTGACGCAGGGCACGCCAGGTTGAAGATCCGGTCGACCTCGACGTACAGCGGGAACGTCACGTCGTGGCGCATTAACTCGAAGCGCGAGTTGCTCAGTAGCGCACTCACGTTCTGCTTGGTCCCCGTGAAGAAGTTGTCGACGCACAGCACCTCGGAGCCCCCTCTCACGAGCCGCTCGCAGAGATGCGAGCCGAGGAAGCCGGCCCCGCCCGTCACCAGAGTGCTCATGCCCGAGGTTGCCATGCGTGGAGGTTACTCCAGACGAACACGGGTGCCATCGCCCTAGCGGGCGATGCCCTCGAGGACCTCGGCGACGATCATCTCGACCAGCTTGCCGTAGGTCGCGTCGCCCTCTTCGCGCGTGGCCTCGGCGGGAGCGCCCGTGTACGCGCGGTCCATCCCGATGTCGCGGAACCGGCTCTTGCCGGCGACGATGGCGGCGGCGAGGCTCACGCCCACGGCCGGCAGCGCTTTGTGCTCGTCCTTGACGCGCGCTCCGGCCGCGAGCACCAGCGACGTCTCGTAGCGGCCTGCGTGGCAGTCGCCGCGCTTGAACTCGTCGGTGAGGGTCCTGCCCCACCGGCGCGTGAGGGGCGACGCCACCGATGCGCGCAGGGACTCGACCGCCGCACGCACGGCGGCGTCGTGCGCCGGCTCGAGGTGATTGCTGACGAAGCAGACGTGCGACCAGCCGTCGGCGAGCAAGCGGGTGGCGATCGCGCGCAGCAGCGCCGTCAGCGCGTCGGCCGGCACGCTCACCGCTCCCGCAAAGCCCTCGGCGAAGTCGGTGACCCCGTACGGGACCGCAGGCGCGACGACCGCCTCGACCCCCTTCGCACCGAGCGCGTCGCACGCGCGCTCCGCGGCGGTCTGCGAGATGACCGTGTCGGTCGCCAGGGGCAGGTGCGGTCCGTGCGGCTCGACGCTCCCTACCGGCACGAGCACCGCCGTCGGCGGCTTGCCCACCAGGGCGCGCACCTCGTCGGTCGTCAGGTCCCCGAGCAGCTTCACGTGCGCTTCTCGCGCTCGCGCAATAGCTTGCGGTCCACCTTGCCGCGATCGTTCTTGGGCAGATCGTCGACGAACTCCACGATGCGCGGGTACTTGTGCTTCGCGAGGCGCAGCTTCACGAACTCCTGCAGGTCGAAGGCGAGCGCCTCGCTCGGTGCCTCGCCGGCGCGCAGCTGCACGAACGCCTTGGTCTTGAGGAGGCCGTCTTCTTCCACGCCGATGACCGCTGCGTGCAGCACCGAGGCATGGCCCATCAGGCAGTCCTCGACCTCCACCGGCGCCACCCAGAGCCCGCTCACCTTGAGCAGCTCGTCGGCCCGCCCCGCGAAGTACAGGTACCCATCGGCGTCGATGCGGAAGAGGTCCCCCGTGCGGCACCAGTGGCCGTGGAACACCTTCCAGCTCTTGTCGCGGTCGAGCCAGTAGCCGTGGCTCACGCTGTCGCCCTTCACCCAGAGCACGCCGATCTCGCCGGGCGCCGCGGGCGCGGCGCCGGGGCCCTCGGCGTCCTCGGGCAGGATGCGCAGCTCGTAGCCCTCGACCGCCTTGCCGAGCGATCCAGGCTTGATGTCGCCCGGTCGGTTGCTCGCGTAGATGTGGAACATCTCGGCCGAGCCGATGCCGTCGTAGACGTCGCTGCCGAAGCGCTCGAGCCATCGGCGCAGCAGCGGCTCGGGCAGCGCCTCGCCCGCCGAGAGCGAGAAGCGGACGCTGGACAGGTCGAGCCCGGGCTGCCCCGAGTCGCGGCGCGCCTGATCATGGTCGAGCAGCTTGCCGAGCATGGTCGGCACGTTGGTGACGACGGTAGGCCGGTACATCTCGATGGCCAGCGCGAGCGACTCGGGCGTGGGTCGCTCGCTGAACAGGCCCACGGTGGCCCCGACGGCGAACGGGAACATGAGGTTGGTCCCCGTGGCGTAGCCAAAGTAGAGGCGCGGGACGCTGACGGTGACGTCCCCCGGCGCGTAGCCGACGGTGCGCCTCGCGTAGACCTCGGTGTTGAAGGCGAAGTCGCGATGCGAGTGGACGTTGGCTTTGGGCTCGCCGGTCGAGCCGCTGGTGAACAGCCAGATCGCCGGCTCGTCGCGGTGGGTGAGGGTGGGCGCACGGTGCGGGTCGATGACCTCGAGGTCGCGCGCGAGGCAGCGGAAGATCCCGTCGGACACCTCGCACTCGGCGTCGGGATCAGCGTTGCCGGCGAGGGCCGCCACCTCGACCACGCACCAGACGCGCTTGACCTCTCGGCCGAGGGTGCCCGCCCGCATCTTCTCGCGTAGCGCCATGGCCACGCGGGGCACTGTCACGATCGCAGTCGCGCGCGTGTACTCGACCAGGTACTCGAGCGACTCGCCCGGGGCGTCGGGGTTGCCCATCGCGACGACGCAGCCGCGCGCGAGGGTGCCGTAGAAGACCCACGCGAAGGGAGGCACGTCGGGCAGGATGATGAGCACGCGCTCGCCGCGGCGCACGTCGGCCTCCTCGAGGGCGGCGGCGAAGGCCCGCGTGCGACGGGCGACGTCGTCGTAGGTGTAGGCGCGCGTCCCGAAGCGCACGGCCACCTTGCTGCCGAGCCCCTCGCGAAGGCGCTCGAAGAGGAAGTAGTCGGCGAGGTTGAAACGATCGGGGAAGGTGACGGCCGGGGGCATGGGAGCGCCGCGAGGGGGAAGGCGTTTTGTACGCCTCTACCGGGGTTCCCGCCAAGCCATGGGCATGCCGCAGTGCGGCGGAGCGTGCGCCTCACATCCCCGGAATCGGCATCACCTTGCCGAGCGGTGCCCGGAGCTGCCAGCATGCGGCCTCCATGCACGCCCGCCTGCTCCCCATCGCCCTCGTCACACTCGTCGCCTCCACTGCCTGCAACAAGCTCAAGGGCCAGTCGGCCGACGGCGGTGGCGACGCCGAGGGCGGCGCCGCCGACTCGCCCCTCGCCTTCCTCGGCGGGTTCGAGGGCGAGATCGACGGCTTCACCAAGGACAGCAAGGGCACGCAGGTCCCCATCGTGCTCGACATCAAGGCCTCGAAGGTCCGCTTCGAGATCCCCGAGCACATGACGAAGGGCATGCCCCTCGGCGAGAAGGCGTACGTCGTGTTCGATCCGAGCGCGAAGAAGATGTGGGTGGTGTCAGACGCGCAGAAGCAGGCGATCGTCATCGACCTCAACACGAGCGGAAAGACGCTGCAGGGCTTCGGCCCGCCGGGCGCGCACGGACCTGGAGCGCCGTCGGGGCCGCCGCCCAAGGTCACCAAGACCGGCAAGTTCGACACGGTCGCCGGCTACAAGTGCGAGAACTGGGACATCTCGAGCGACCACAAGGAGGGCACCGTCTGCGTGGCCGACCAGGGCGCCTCGTGGCTCAGCATCCCGATGACCGGCATCCCCACCGAGCAGGCCTGGATGCTGGAGCTGCTCGACGGCAAGCACTTCCCGCTGCGCTTCGTCGGCTACGCCAAGGACGGCACGACCGAGGAGACCCACATCGAGGTCACCAAGATCGACAAGAAGCCCCTGGCCGACACGCTCTTCCAGGTGCCCGCCGGGTACAAGACGATCGACCTCGACAAGATGCTGCAGGGGTTCGGCGGGCCGGGGGGCTTTCCGATCCCACACATCCCGCCGCACCACTAGTACCGCCCGCCCCAAGTTCGGCCGGGGCTCGTGCGAGCGGACGGCACTAGGCGCGCTGCGTTGCCCGGAGGCGCTCCGCCTTCTCGGTCGCCTTCTGGGCCCTGGCGTCGTCGCCCATCGCGCGCGCCACCTCGGCCATCGCCTCCTGCACGACGGCGCTGTCGGGGCGCTCGATGGTCAGTCCCTCGAGCATCGCGACCGCCTCGGGGCCGCGACCGCGCCGCAGCAGCAGCTTGGCCTCGTCGATGCGCGGATCGCCGTCGAGGACCGACGCGACCTCCACCGCGTCGTCGAGCCGGCGGTCCAGCCCCGTGCGATGCAGGACCAGGCCGACGACGACGCCGAACGCGAACCCGCCCACGTGCGCCCAGTGCGCCGTCCCGTCGCCCGGGAAGATGAACCCCCACGCAGCCTCGAAGGCCGCCCAGATCGGCAGCACCACGTACGCGGGCGCCATGAAGGTCTTGGGCCGGATGGAGATGAGCAGCGCGAAGCGCACGCGCGTGCGGGCGAACGCGACCGCGAAGGCGCCCATGCACCCGGCGATGGCACCGGACGCGCCTACGATGGGGATGGATGGGTCCTTCGCGAAGGCGCCATACGTGAGCGCGGCGACGGCCCCAGCAGCCACGTAGAAGAGCGGGAAGACGACGCGGCCCCAGCGATCCTCGAGCGTCATCCCGCAGAAGAAGAGGAACCACATGTTGCCGGCCAGGTGCATCCAGCCGGCGTGGACGAACGTGCTCGTGACCAGCCCGAGCCAGTTGTGGCGCGCGGGCACGTACCCGAAGCGCTGCATGGGGTCGTCGCTCGGCGCCGCTCGCGCGGCGGCGACCAGCATGTCCAGCTGCTTCTGCTCGACCGCGGCCGTGTCGTCGTCGGGGGCCTCGAGCGCGACGGCGGCCGAGTGCTCGAGGCCCAGGGCGGCCGGATCGAGGTCGGGCAGCGCGTCGGGCGCGAGCTTCAGGTAAGGGTGCTCGACGAAGTACTCGACCGCGCGCTGCGTGGCGGCATCGGCGCCCGGGGACGACGACGCCCCGAGCTGCTGGATCGCGATGTTCGTGAAGATGCAGAGAAAGAAGATGATCGTGGTCACGATCGGCCAGCGCCGCGCGGTCATTCGCTCGTGGCTGATCGGGAAGATCACGGATCCCATGGTACGGCCGGAATGCCGCGACCGCCCGCGCGGTTGAGCCGTGCATGAAGACCTCGCGCCTGTGCGCCGCCGGGCTACTCGGGTGCGTGACGTCCCTGGTGGGGTGCGATCACGCGACCAAGCTGGCCGCGGAGTCGGTGCTGCGAGACCACGCGTCCGTCACGGTCGTGCCGGGCGTGGTCGACCTCGCGTACACCGAGAATCGCGACGTCGCCTTCGACGCCTTCGCGCGGCTGTCGCTCCACCCTGCATCGTGGCTCATCGTGGCCTTCGGGCTCGCCGCGCTCGCCCTGATCGCTGGCACGTGGATCCGTCGCCGGCGAGCCGCGTGGCCGGAGCACGCCGGCTTCGCCTGCGTGGTGGCAGGGGCAACGGGCAACATCATCGACCGGGCGGCGCGGGGCCACGTGGTCGACTTCATCCACGTGCGGTTCTGGCCCGTGTTCAACGTGGCCGACGTGCTGGTCGTGGTGGGTGTCGCGCTGCTGCTCTGGGCGCACGCCCGCACCCGCCGGGGCGCCCCCGGCTGAATATCAGGGCGTCGCCACGCTCATCAGGTCACCCGCTCCCTGGTTCACCCAGAACACCCGGGGAGGCACGGCGACTATGGTGTACGGCGTGGTGCTGGGGAGTGACTGGCTGCTGGCGAGCAGCGCGTAGGATCCGCCTGCGAGAGGCGCCGAGCTCACCGTGCCGGTGATGTAGTTGGTCCAGTACACGTTCCGGTTGTCCACCGCCACGCCCGATGGGCCCTCCTGGTTGACGGCCACCGCCGTGGTAGTGCCCCCCACGATCGATATGCGGAGGACGGCGCCATCCTTGTACCCATTGGCCAGCGTGCCCAGGTCCGTCCAGTAGATGCTGCTCGAAGTCACGGCGATCCCCGCGGGATCCTGCAGCCCCGCGGTGAGCACGGTGATGGCACCCGCGTCCGGGAGCTGCGAGGGCTCGGGGGTCATCCGGACGAGCGCGCCGTCGGTGAGCTCGTTCTGGACCGTACCGCGGTCGAGCCAGTAGATGCTCTGCGTCACCGCGCTCGCGGCGAGGGCCCACGGCGACGCCTGGCCCGTCGCGAGCGTCGTGACCGAGCCGCCGTCGACGGACCCGACGGGCACGCTCATCACCGTACCGTCACCGTTGTTCACCCAGTAGACGACCGCTCCCATGACGGCGATGCCTACGGGGAAGTCCTGGTTCGTCGCGAGCGTGACCGCCGTGCCGCCGCCGACCGGCACCTGGACGACGGAGCCGTTCTGGTTGTAGGCGCCGACGCCACCGTCCGCTGCGACTGCGTTCGTCCCCTTGTTCGTCCAGTAGACGTTGGAACCGTCCACGGCGATGCCTCCGGGGCTGCTCTGCCCCGTCGCCAGCGTGGTCGCCGTTCCCCCTGACGCCGCAACCTGGACGATGCTGCCCCCCGACGCATCCGCGAAGTAGAGGTTGGTGCCGTCGGTCGCGATGGCGCCGGGCCCATTCTGGCCCGACGACAGGATGGTGGGAACGGAGCACTTGCCGGCGTTGCAACCGCCACCGTCGCACACGACTCCGCAGGTGCCGCAGTTGCTCGGATCGGTCTGGAGGTCGACACACGCGCCGCTGCAAGTCGTCGCCGGGCAGGTGCACACACCGCCATTGCACGCGGGAGTGCTGCCCGAGCAGGTGTGGACGGCCTTCTGCACGATGAGGTCCGGCCCGCATTCGACGATGGTGTTGGCGCTCGCGCAGACCGCCTGCCCCGGCTGGGCGTTGGCGCACGCGGTGTCGATTGCTGCGCAGGTCCCCTGATCTGGCCCGGGGGTGGAGACGCAGTTGTAGCCGATGATGCAGGGCTGGCCCGCGGTCCACACGCCGCCGATGCACACGAGCGGCAGCTTCTGGTGGTTGCCGTTGCAGGCGAGCTCGCCGGGGCTGGTGCACTTGCACCCGACCGTGCCCAGGGCGCCGGTCCCGCCATCGTGCGCGCACCCGGTGCCGGCGCCGGAGTCCTTGGCGCCATCCGTGCTGCTGTCCTGCGCGCCGGCGTCCGGCACGACGGTCCCGTCCGACGAGCACCCGCCCTCGCCGCCGCCGCACACGGCGGCCATCCCCAACGCAAACACTGCCCCGACCGCCCCTGCGCGCTTGCCACTGGTCATCGTGGCTCAGCAGAAGAGCACTTTTTTTGCTCGGGCGCGACCAGTCAGCGGGAGCGTCCGAACAGAGACGCCACATGCGGGGCCAGGCGGCTCGAGGCGACGATGTTCACCGCCGCGAGGGCCAGGCCGACGACCAGGGTCCAGAAGTTGGTGGTGCTCAGGTGGAGGATCATGGCAGGGTCTCCTTGGTCTCGGGGAGACAGTGGCCGGTGAGACGGGATGTGAAGCCTGATCCGGATGCCCTCGGTCGGGGGGCATGTTGTGCCACCGGATGCGGGCAAGCCACGGAAAGACCTGGCTTTCTCGATGCCCGGGAGACGGCATGCACCTTGTAAGGTCGCCCCCGCATGGCCCCGTCCATCCTGCCGTCCGCCCTGCTCCTCGCGTCCCTCTTCGTGCTCGGCTGCTCCGGCAAGACCGACGTGGTCGGCTCCGGGGACGGCGGATCTGGCAGCTCGTCGGGGGGCGGGTCGTCGAGCGGGGGCGGGAGCTGCGTCGACATCGTGGTGTCGAGCTACGACACGTCCTGCCAACAGGCGTCGGACTGCATCAACATCGTGTCCGGCCAGATCTGCTCGGGGGGGTGCGCGTGCCCGGACGCCACGATCAGCGCGTCGGGACAGGCCCGCTACCAGTCTCAGCTCTCCTCGATCCAGACCGGCTTCTGTGGCTGCCCCGAGGTGGCCGCTCCCGAGTGCATCGACAATACGTGCACAATCTGCACGGGTAGGCCGAACGATCCGCCCCGATGCGGCACGAGCAGCTCGGACGCAGGACAGGCCGACGCCCAGGTCTGCGTGAACATCGATCTGGCGACTTACGACCGTTCTTGCCAGACCAGCACCGACTGCATCGGCATCGCCTCGGGCCAGATCTGCAACGGGGACTGCGCGTGCGGCGGCTCGACGATCAACCGCGACGGCGAGGCTCGCTACGAAGCTGCCCTGTCGGGCGTCACCCTCGGGGTCTGCCCGTGCGTCGCCGGCGGCATCCCGACCTGCATCCAGAACGTGTGCACGCTCTGCGGCCTCGGCAACCAGCCCCCCTGTCCCGACGGCGGCTGACGCTGCGCCTAGAGGCCCGCGTCCGGCGTGCCTGCCGGAACGGGCTCGACGCACGGCTGCCCCCCGCACGTGTCGGTCACGTTGCCGGTCGCGTAGAACGTCTCGATCTGCTGCTCGGCCTGCGGGATGCGGCGGATGGCCTCGTGCACCTGGTTGTCCGCGCCCGGGGTCATGTTGGTGTCCTGCGGTCGCGGGGTGCCGTGGACGTCCCACGTCGTGAGGGCGCTGGGGAGCGGACCGCCCTGCGGGGTCATCCCCCACGGGGTCCCGGGAAAGACATCCGGCTGCAGCAGCGGCAACCCGGCGGTGCGCGCGATCATTTCGCTCGTGAGGTTCGACACCTGCGCGTCGTACAGGCCCATCTGCGCCAGGATCTGCTTCTTGGGCACGCCGTGCAGAGGGGCCTGCAGCACGTAGGGAGCGACCGTCGCCGGATCCGAGTAGTCGAACTGCATCTGGGCGAGCTGCAGCAGCAGCTGCACGTCGAGCTTGTCCGGATAGCTCGCGGGGATGAGCAGCTGCGCCTCGCGCCAGTTGGTCGACCGCTGGAACAGCGCCGACCAGAAGCCCCCGCCGCACCCGAGCACGCCCTGGACGACGTCCGGGTCGTAGCCCAGAAAGCTCATGCCCATGATCCCGCCGAGCGAGATGCCGTAGTAGTGCAGGTGCATGGGGTCGGCGACGGGAGCGCCTCCTGCCTTGCCGGTCAGGGTCATCGCCGGATCGCCCACGATGCGCGATCGCATCGTGCGTCCGAGGACCATGGCGTTGACCAGCGCCTGCTGGAGGCGATCGGTCACCCAGGGCAGCTTGGTGAAGTCGTCGACGACGTCGCCGAGGGCGCCGTTGGAGCCCGCTGCGATGGGGTTCTCGTGCACCGACAGGCCGATCCAGTCGGTCGCGACGACGACGACCCCCGCGAGGTTCGCGAAGTCCTGCACGTACGAGCCCGTGGCATCGCCGAGCTCGAGCTCCCCGGAGTTGAACAGGCCGTGGCCGTAGAGGACAATGGGCAACGGCGACTTCGTCGCCGCCGACCGCGGGATGATGACGGTGAAGGGAGCCTGGTAGGACCCGAGCAGCTGAGGGTTCCCGCTCGCGTCGAGCTCGAGGCTCGCCGGAGCCTTGGACTCGTCGGTGTTGTCGATGAACTGCGGGACGGTGAAGGTGCCCCGGATGCGGCGGAGCGTCGCGGCGTCGAAGTCATCCTCGACCGAGGTGATCGTGTAGGCGCCCCCGTCCGGGCCGACCGCCGAGAGGCCCTGATCGCGCATCGAGAGCACGTGTCCTATCAGGGCCTCGTCGCTGCCGGTGACGAAGTCCCACGCGACGACGAGCTGCGAGCTGGGCACGCCCGCGGACTGCAGGGCCGACACGATGGCCGGAAGGCGAGCGAGCTGCGCCTGCGAGAGCGCATCGGGCGGGGCGTAGCCGGCGAGCATCGACTGGAACAGGGGCGGCGGTGTGGGCTTGCCGCCGGCGAGGGCGCGCACCGCCGTGGTGATGGCGACGGCGTAGCGGTGCTTCGGGGCCAGGCGCTGCGCCGGCGTGATGAGCAGTGCCTGCCGGTCGCCGTCCTTGATCGCGTTCTCGTCGACGCCCGAGAAGTGGGCGACGAGCTGACCCGTCGACATGTCGACGATCGCGGTCGCCGCACCCGGGCGCAGGCTCGCACCGATCGCGTCCTCGGAGACGAGCGACGCCGGATCGATGCGCTCGTCGAAGTACGCCACCATCGACCCCGCGGGCGAGAAGCCGTCGGCGGCGTTCCAGCGCGTGGGGTCGAACGGGGTGTTGCTGACGTTGATGGTCGGCAGGGTCGATGCGTCGAGGTTCAGCCGGTAGCCTGTCGGCGTGGAGGCGTCGGTCTTCAGGTAGATGGCGTTCGGCCACGGCATCATGCACGCCCCCGGCGTGCGCAGCGGGCTGCACCCAGCGGGCAGGCCGTCGTCGGGGAGCTTCGGCTGCGGCAGCAGCGTGTTGCCTGACTCGTCGCACGCTACGGCCGCAGATATCGCGAGCAGAAATGGGAACAGCCCTCTCATGGATCGGCGCCTGGGCCGTCGTGCAAGTAGCACGACGGCACATCGGCTCCGCCTAGTATGGTGCGACAAATGCGCGCCGTTGGATACGCCCCCGCGCTCGCGATGCTCCTCGCACTCGCTGCAGCCGCCTGCGCGGCCCCTGCGCAGCTTGCTGTGCCCCCGGTGGTCGACATCCCGGCGCTGCCCGAGCCACGCCCGGTGCGCGCGTCGACGCCCGCGCCACCGGGCGACGCAACGGCTGCCCCACCTCTCGCGATGCCCGCGCCGTGGACCGAGCGCATCGAGCGGTCGGAGAAGACGAAGTCGGTCGCGCGCTGTCAGATCTCGCCGTTTTCGTTCGCGTCGGTCATGGTCGTCGAGAACCGCATTCTGGATGGGGGAAGGCTGGGCGTGCGCGTGGTACAGGACGACGAGAACGCCAAGGGCGTGCAGGCGCTGCCCGCACTGCTCGGAAAAGGGTACGTCGTGGAGAAGATCGGCCACTCTCTCCACGTGCACAGCTCTGGCGGTGAGGCGGTGCCCGACGACGAGGCCCTGCGCGTGCGAGCGCTGGCCACGGCGGTCCTGGGCTGGCCTGGAGGGGACGTGGCATCGCACCTACCTGCCGTGGGCGCCGAGGTGGACGTGCTCGAGCTACCGGTGGTCGCCATCGCCGCGATACCGCTCCACGGGGACCTGAGCGCGCAGGAGTCCAAGGCGCTCGTTCGGTACGCAGGCATCAAGAAGGGCGACGTCGGCGACGAGCTCGCGTTCGACGTGGAGGTGAAGGTGAGCGAAGGCGACGCCGGCATGTGCCACCGGTGGCTCAACGAGGCGGTGGCGAAGGGGGAGCTGCGGATCCG
>Ga0209415_10017183_pt1 | contig 11541 bp, 16 predicted proteins | sample PeaSoiSIISIP2007_FD_187696 | JGI IMG/M metagenome (GOLD analysis project Ga0209415, IMG submission 187696) | Peat soil microbial communities from Weissenstadt, Germany - SII-SIP-2007 (SPAdes) (version 2) | ecosystem: Environmental > Terrestrial > Soil > Wetlands > Peat | place: Germany... | reverse complement strand
CCCTCGCCCTCTACGCAGGCCCGCCGACGGGGAAATAAGCACGCCGCCCCGCCGGCTGCAAAACTGCGAAAGTCGAGTGTAGCAACCATCGCTTGCCTCCGGCCCAACGAAGGAATGATTGTGTTGGCTGCGCAACGCCTTGGCTAGCAAGTTCCGTTTGGAACAATGCTGTTTCATCGATGCTTATAGTGGCGTAATCTATCGCATCGAGGACTGCTGGCGCTGGGGCCAACGCCATGCCCGTCTCTCCTTTCCAAAGTGAGACTACGGCAGTTGGAGTCCGGTACGGTAGTCGTAGGGTTCATCTGAGCATATCTGTGTCTGGTGTGAATATTTTGGGCTTCGTGACAAGCTTGACGATGCGCAGATCCTCACTCCCGTCATCAGCGCCGGAGTCTCAGGCTTTCCCTTGACCCGACCACCTAGCCACCACCTAGGCATTGGTGGCCTAGCAGGGTCGGTGCGGCCGACGCCGCAAGATCGCCGACCGCACTGAGCACGTCAGGCACATGGCGCACTTCACCACAACAGGCCCTACTGATCAAGGCGACACACCATGTCGGCCTGCAACGATCCGGCCTACCTGACGTCACAGATGCCAGCATCGGCTGCCGGGCAGTTCATAGGCCAAACTCGGTAACCTGATCAGGCACTCGCAGAGTGTATCGATAAGCGTGACTCGACGGCGTCGGCCCAGACTCGATCGAAGGCTTCGAGGTACGTATTGACCATCTGGCCGTCAGCGGCCTTCCGGAACGCGAATACCGGGCTATGGGCCGCTGGGATGCCGTATACGTGCTGGTTGACAAGGATTTGATCGTCGCTACGGTAGATCGAGTTGTACAACACGGTCCTGTGCAGGCGGAACTCTACGTTCTCGCGTAGCGGGTTGTAGAGCACAAGCGCGTTGCGGATCTTGGCGGGCATGGCGTCGCCGATGCCTTCTTCCTTTCCCCGTTCGGCGACGTGCGGGCTTTCTGGGTCGCCGAGAGCAATCCTCACGATGATACCCGCGCGGCCTTTGTCGGCGAGGATGTGCAGGATGCCAGCGTCCTCGGCCAGGAACAGGGCGCTGTATGCGAGGATACCGATCTCCTGCTCGGCCGACGCGAAGAAGCGCGTCCAGACCTCGCGCGGAACGGACCAGCGGTGCGGATAGATCGCGCCCAACTCTTCCGGCCGTGGCCGTGCGGCGAGCGGTCCCTCAGCATCGGGCCAGAGATCCGCCTCGTCTGCACCTACGAGATCGGCCAGTGCAGCGCGATTGCTCGCGTAAGGTACCCGCCCATTGAGCCAGCGCCGGACCGTCTTGGGGTCGACGCCCAGGCGGGCGGCAACGTCGTCTTCGCGCAACCGCGCTCGCAATAGCGCTCGCCGTAGCGGCTCGTTCAACTCTCCTGCCTCCCGTAGCGCGGGCACACCCACGACGGTAGCAGAGACGTCCCTAGAAGTCCCTAGGCGTTGTTTAGAAGTTCCACGCTGCGCGCCAGGCTGATCACCAAGACATGTGAGGCGTCCCCGGACGATGCCCGGACGGTGACGGATCAGGAGAGGAAGAGACGTGATGACCGCCGGATGGCCGGCCAACGCTCTCGATGCGTTCAGCCGTGAGGATGTACTGCGCGGGTTTGGGAACCTGTTGCTACTGCTCGCGGATGAGTTCCCCATCTTCGAGTTCGACACGCAACGGACCTGGAACGGCGTCTCGCTCGTCGCGATCCGCCGTGAGGGCGCGGATCGCGCAGGCACCTATGTGGTCATCACAAGCGATCTCGACGAAATGCGCCGCGTGCTCACGCGCGAATCAGGCTGTGCTTCCGCTCGCTAGCACGACCACGTAGGACGCCACAACCGGCCCCGCCGAAGGGACATCATGACCAGTTACCTGACGGAACTCGATGAGCGTAAGCACAAGCTTGAGCACGAGAACCCAGGCTGGCAGGTCTGGTACGTGCCGCACATCGACAGGACCGTGACGTGGTGCGCGCGGCCGCGGCCGCTGCTCAACACTGATAGTCCCGAGCAGCTTCAAAAGCTCATCGATCAGGCCGATGACGAGCGAGTCGGCGACCCGTGAGCGGGACGCGTCGACGGTGACCTGTTACGCAGGCGGGAATGGCAGTAGGGGAGAAGAGGAACGCCGCGCTCAAGATGAGCTGACAACTCGCTTCTTCCAGGCGCTCTACCGGGATTTCGACCTGTACACGGTGGGTGGCACGCATGTCGTGGTGCACAAGGGAACCCGTGGTTCTCCGGGCCAGATTGGGAAGCATCGCACGGCAGATCAGCGAGCACGAGTGGGGCGAGGACGGCGCCCCTAAACCAGGCATGCGAGGACGTCTTGAAGACGGCACGCCGCGTCCGTGAACGTCCCTTACGGAGCTACTACCTTGATCGCATGCATCAAGCCGACTGGGCGGAAGAACTCGCACGTAAGCTCCTGAAGATCCCGCTACCTCGCCGTTGGGCGCATGTTCAGGGGGTGGCCGCGCGAGCCCGGAACCTCGCCCCGATCCTCGGTGAGGATGCTGACCTGATTGAAGCCGCCGCGTGGCTGCACGACATCGGCTACTCGCCCGAGCTAGTCGAGACCGGCTTTCATCCCCTGGACGGCGCCCGCTACCTCCGCAATGTGTACCAGGCCGACTCGGTGCTGTGCAGCTTGGTCGCCCATCACTCCTGCGCCGTCATCGAGGCCGAAGAGCGCGGCCTGGCTAGCGAGCTATGTCGCGAGTTCCCGGCTGTGAGCATGGTCCTCAACGATGCGCTAGCTTATTGCGACCTTACTACAGACCCGAACGGGAACGCGGTCTCTGTATATAACCGGCTTTCCGAGATAAGGGAACGATATGGCCCGCACAGCACCGTTACTCGGTTCACGCTCAAAGCCGAGTCTGGCCTTCTCGGCAGTGTCAGGCGCACCGAATATCTCCTGCGCGCTATGCGATGACCGCTGCCACGTCGGGCCACATGTAGTGTCTTATACGTAGCCGCATTGATCGGTCCATGGTGTAGCTCTCAGCCTCAGCGGGAGGAACCCACCGAACCTCGGTTGATTCGTCGCTGGGCGTCGGATGCCCGGATACTGCGCGGGCTCTGAGAACGATCGAGAACTCTTGCCGAGCTTCACCGTTACTTGTGTACAAGATGATGTGACCAGGGTCTGTGTAGATTCCGACGAGTCCCGTTATCTCGCAGTCGACTCCGGTCTCTTCCCTGGTCTCGCGAACGGCCGCCTGAGCAAGGGATTCACCGATGTCAATCGCGCCACCTGGTAGCGCCCAGTTGTCGTTGTCCGAACGGCGTATGAGCAGGATCTCGCCGGTATCGTTCACCACTACCACGTTCACTGACGGCACCATGCTGTTGGCCTTCGGCGCGTTGGGATCGTCGTGGTAGTCGATCCTACGGCCCACCATCACACTCCTTCACATGGCGTTGCGCCATCCCAGACGCGCTCGAAACTCTCGAGATAGCTGCTAGCCATATCGCCACCGGGTATCTTGCGCAGATGAAAGACCGGCGCATCATTGGCGGCCATGCCGTAGATGTGGGTGTTGACCAACAGTTGCTCGTCGGCGCGGTAGATCGAGTTGTACAGGATGGTGCCGTGCAGCCGGATCTCGACCTTCTCGACGGCCAGTAGTGGCCTGAACAAGACGATCGCGCTCCGGACCTTGGCGACGATCGCGTCATCGATACCCTCGGCTTGGCCGCGCTCGGCCACGTAAGGGCTGTCTGGATCTCCGAGCAGCATACGGACACGGACGCCTGATTTCGCCTTGCCGGCGAGCAACCGCTTGAGGCCGACGTCCTCAGCCATGAAGATGCCCGCGTACATGAGAATGCCGATCTCTTGCTCGGCTTGCTCGAAGAGATGTCCCCACGTGTCCCTGGGGACGGCCCAGCGGTGCGGGTAGACGGCGATGATCTCACTCTCGGAAGCAGCGACGATCTCGTCCCGGTCTAGGGCGTCGGGCCAGATGTAGGACTCATCGACGCCGAAGAACGCGGCGACGTTGTACCTGTGCCGACGGTAGGGGATGCGCCCGCCGACGATCCACCGCTCGATGGTCTTGGGATCTACTTCCACGGCCTCGGCGAGCTTGGCGGGCGTCACCCGCCGTTCCAGTAGGAGCGCTCGCAGCCTCTCGTTCGGCATTCCACCCATGCCCGCGGGACGTAAAAGGACGGCTTCACCCTAGCGGGGACGTCTGGAGAATTCCAGTCGCCGTCCTGGCGCGTAGTGACTGCGTCCTGACACTCCGGCGCATTCTGCCATGCACTACCGCAGATTCACCCGCCGCTCAGGTGGACGAATCGCCCGAGTGGAAGGAGCTTCCATGAATCAACCCCACCTCATCGCCGCCCTCGCCGACGACCGGCACCGCCAGTGCCCGTGCGGCGCACTCGCCGAGCGGCCCGACCGGCTGTGCCCCAAGTGCCACGCTCGCATGCTCTGGCGGCGCAAGACCACGCGGACGAGCCGCCGAGCCGCCCGTCGGCTGGCCGCGCACCAGGCCCACGAAGGAACCCGGATCTTCGCCAGCGCGATTGCGCTGCTCCAGGCCATCAGCAAGGGAGTGGAGAACTGATGCTTACCGCGCTGATCTTCCTCGTCATCATCACGAGCGTTCTCGTCCTGGTCCTGCTCGCCGTCGTGGCCGTGGGCATCCACAGTGAGCCGCCCAGCTCCGAGCTGAGCACCGGAGCGCCGAGCCTGTCGGCCGGCCTGGCACGCCGCATGGTCGGCCTGTACATCCGCCGACCAGACCCGCCGACTGAGAGCGTCGGCACGCGGGACACCTGCCTCACCGGGCACGCGACAAGCCGCGAGGGGGAGTGACGCGCTGATGGCTATCTCGCTCTCGCTCGTGCTGGTGCTAGCTGTCGCCGTGTGGGTGCTGCACAGGTACGGCGGATTGAAGGTCTGGCACGGCGTGATCTGCATCCTGTTCGGCTTCTACCTGGCCACCAGCACCCTCGCCCCGGAGATCCGGAGCACCCTGACCGCAGTCATCCGAGCCCTGACGGGCCAGAGATGACTGCTACCCGAGGAGGTGATCATCACGACCGAACCGGACGGCTACCCGGACTCTGATCTTCAGGAGGTAGCTCGCCAGCACGACCAGGCCACTTCGGCGATGGGCAAGCTCGCCGAAGCGCTCGAGACCATCCCTCGTCTGTGTGCCGAGATCGGCCGACTCCGCGTCCGGCCGGCCCGAATCCTCACCGACCTGCATAACCTGATCGCAGCCGCCCGCGCCACCCTCGGCGCCCACGCGGACGGCGAGCCCGACGCCCTGTACTACCTACGCGACGAACTCGACGCACAGGGCCAGCTTCCGCCCCAGTACCGGGAGCGGCCATGACGAGCCGCCCCTCACGATCCCAGCTGCGCCGCCACGCCCGTCGGCTCCGCCGGGACGGCTTCCAGCCGATGATGGTCTTCAACCAAGGTGATCAGCTACCAGAGATAGCAGTCGTGGCCATCGCCCGCGCTGTATGGCGGTACCGTTCCGAACTCGCCCCCATCGCGTTCGCGGCGCTCATCGTGGCCACAGCCGCGATGCTGCACCACACCCATCCCGGATGGTGGCCGTGGTGGGTGCTCGCCACGGTGACGACCACGACCATCCTCACCGTCCCCATGCCCGCTTGGCTGCGCAAGGCGTGGTCAGTCGTGGACCGGCCTGCCGAACGTATCTACGTCGGCGTCGCGACTGTGACGGCCGGCGGATGGTTCACCGCGGCCACCGCAGTCGGCCCGGTCACGCCGCCGATGCCGGTCCTCGCGGCCTGTTTCACGCTTATCTGCGCTATCCCGTGGTGGGCCAGCCGCCGGCGCCGAGCCAAGGTCCGCCTTGAACGCAAGCTGGAATCCTGGCCTGAGATCGCACATGCCATCGGCCTGGCCGGATCGCAGGTCATGTCCGCCATGGTGGACCTGTGGGGCTGGCGCGCCCACTTCCGACTGGCGCGCGGACAGACAATCCGCGACGTCATCGCGAAGATACCGGCCATAGAGTCGGGCCTGGGAACCTTCCGCGGCGCCGTCCGCGTCTACCCGACGTCCGACGACCTCGCCAACCGCTGTGAGCTGCGCGTCCTCGATATCGACCCGCATGCCGACGCCATAGTGTGGCCTGGCCCATCCGTCGCGTCGATCACGGAGCCGATCGACCTCGGCCCGTTCGAGGATGCCGTCCCCTGCCGCGTGCTGCTCCTGCGTCGGCACGGCCTGTTGGGCGGGGCGACCGGTGCCGGCAAGAGCGGCGGGCTCAACGTGCTCATGGGGAACCTTGTGGCCTGCGCGGACGTGGTCATCTGGGGCATCGACCTGAAGAAAGGCATGGAGCTGGGGCCGTGGGCGTCGTGCCTCCACCGGCTCGCCACCACACCGGACGAAGCCCGCGCCCTCCTGGCCGACGCGGTCGCCATCCTCGAAGCACGCGCCGCGCTACTCGCCGCGCACGGACAACGAATCTGGGAGCCGTCACCGGACTTCCCCGCGTTGATCATCATCGTTGACGAGTACGCCGAGCTCGCCGACGACGCGCCCGACGCGATCAGGCACGCCGACTCCATCGCCCGGCGCGGACGCGCTGTCGCGGTCGGCCTCATCGCCGCGACCCAGAGGCCGACGCAGAAGGCCATGGGACAGGGCGCGGTGCGTTCGCAGATGGATGTGCGGATCTGCTTCCGTGTCCGCGAACGCAAGGACGTCGACCTCATCCTCGGCCAGGGCATGCTGACCGCGGGATGGAACGCGCACACGCTCGACGCGCCCGGCAAGTTCCTGATCTCGGCTGCCGAGCACGACACGCCCCGGCGCGTCCGCGCGTACCTCGTCACCGATCAGGCCGTCATTGACACCGCGAGCCGGTACGCCAGCTTCCGCCCGCCGCTGGACGACGTATCGCGGCGCGCGACCGAGCAGCCGGGAGACAAGGAACCGCTCGGGACGTCTGCGGACGATCAGGGCGGCCCGGCCGTCTCCCCAGTCGAAGACGTGGGCCGCGTCGACGGCGCCCAGGACGCGCCAGAGGCGATCCTGTGGGCAGCCTTGTCACTGGCGCCCGACGATGGAGTCACGGTGCCCGACCTCATGAACACGACCGGCATGAGCCGCCCGTGGATCTACCAACGGCTGCGTGAACTCACCGAGCATGGCCACGTGATCCAAGTCAGCCGCGGACGCTGGCGTGCCGCGATCAATGACGCATCGTGATTGTCTACGTCTACGGCTCACGCGCGCGTCTGCACGTAATGGCGGGGAAACGCACCCGTAGACAAAGACATAGACAACTACTCACCGTGACGACAAGGAGAGGAGCCGCCCGCCACCAACCCCGACAGAAGGAGGTGATCACGCTTGCAGGCATACACCGTCGAGCAGGTAGCGAAGATGCTGCACATCAGCCGTGACAAGGTCTACTACCTGCTCAGGACCGGCCAGCTACGCAGCATCAAGATCGGCAAGCTGCGCCGGATCACCGATCAGCAGCTCGCCGAGTTCATCGCGTCCCTTGAAGACGCCGCATGACGAACGTCAACCGCTGAGGGACGTCTTGGGACTTCTTGAGTTAGTCTGGAGGAGCGGAGCAGGCGAAAGCGGAAGGAGCCGCGCCTATGAGCACCCCAACAGCACCGAAGAGGCGCCGCGAACGCGGAGACGACGGCATCTCATGGGACAAGATCAACAAGTGCTACGTCGGCACCATCTCCCTCGGCTACGACGGCAACGGCAAGCGTCTGCGGCGCACCGTCCGAGGCAAGACCAAGGCCGAGGTCAAGGACAAGCTCGACAAGCTGCACGACGAGATCAGCGCCGGCATCCGGACGCCCGCGACCTACACCGTCAGGCAGTGCGTCGCCGACTGGCTTGACGATCTCACGCTCGACCCTGACACCGTAGCCATCTACCGCGGCCAGGCTGAGAAGTGGATCAACCCGAAGATCGGCGCGACCAAGCTCAAGGACTTTAAGGCGACCGACTGCGATCGGTTCTTCAAGGACCTGGGACACCAACTGAGCAAGGCGTCGCTGGTCAAGATCAAGTGCATGCTGTCCAGGTCGATCAGACGAGCGCAGAAGTTCGACCTCATCAGCCGGAACGTCGCCGAGCTTGTCGACCTGCCGCAGGGTCGGCCAGGGCGCCCGTCGCGTGCCATGACCGAGGAGCAGGCGAACAAGGTGCTCAGCGCCGCGAGCGGCCAGGCAACCGGCTACGTCAAGGTCGTCAAGGCGAGCAACGGCCGCTACGGCGCGACTCACGCGGCCACCGACGTCGGCGAGCTGGCCTGCGGCACTAAGCCGCGCAACGGCGCGCCGGTCACGGAAACGAGCACCGAGCTAAAGGAGACGACCTGTCGCCTTTGCCGCGCTCAACTCGGCCTCGACCAAGACGAGAACGTCAGCGAACGGCTTGAAGCGCTGTTCGTGCTCTCGATCACGCTTGGCCTGCGTCCGGGCGAACTGCGTAAGCTCACCTGGGACCACGTCGACCTCGACGGCAAGGTCGTCCACGTGTGGCGCTCAGCGAGCCGCAGCGGCGACACCAAGACGCCGCAATCCAAGCGCTCCCTCGTCCTGCCGAAGCGCGCCGCCGACGCGCTCACGAAGCACAGGAAGCGCCAGGCAGCCGAGCGGCTAGCCGCCGGTGCGGCCTGGCACGACACCAACCTCGTGTTCTGTCACGAGGACGGCCACTCGTACACCAAGGACGCGCTCAACTGGCGCTTCAGCAAGATGACAAAGCGCGCGGGCATCGGCCACTGGCACGCCCATGAAGGACGTCACACCGCGGTCTCGATCATGAGCAGTAACGGCGTGCCGCTCCAGGACATCAGCGACACCGTAGGACACAAGTCCACCCACGTCACCGAGACCGTCTACCGACATGTAATCGTCCCCGCGATCCGCGGCGGCGCAACGGTCATGGACCGCGTCTTCAAAGCCGAGGGCACTCCAGGCAACGCAAGCGAGCACGGTAACAACGCCGCGTCCGCATAGTCTAGCGGCGTCGCAGAGTAAAGATGGATTCGGTGCTCATTATTGCTTAAAAAACCAGGATGCCAGTCTACCGGCGAGAGATCCCAGCAGACCGCCGAAATAACCTCCCATGCCTTGGGCGACAGCAGAGATCCACGACCTGAGCGAGTTTTCGCCCATAGACCTCGCCATCTGGGCTTCGCGAATATTCTCTCTTACGAGTCTTTCAAAGAGGTTGGCAGTTGCGAGAACGTCGTCGAGAGCGCGCCGAACCTCATCCGAGTGAAAGCGATTCCCGCATGAACAATAGAAGGTGAGATTCCAGACACTTGCCTCCTCGTGGCAACCGTCACACCTTACCCAGGCCCGATCAGGATCGACCTCAAATGAACCCCAAGAAGAACAATCCTTATGTCGCGATCGCGGCCAATCTTCTGCACACTTTGGGCAAGCAGGAAAAGGGAAGGGGAGCCAGGCCATTATGTACTACCATATGGCTTGATCCGTCGCTGTTGCTCATAGTTCTTCTTGAAGCTTTCCTTGAATGCAACACCAGCGTTACGACCGATCTGCATCAAGTCGCTTACCAACGCCGCAATCTTAGCAGCCGTAAGTCCGAGCAACTTGGCAGCCCGTTGGATGAACTCGTTGAGAAACTCTCGGGCAGACTCCTCTGACATTGTTGCGATATGTTCCTGATGGATTTTCTCTTCTTCCATCAGTTTCGCCAAACGGGCCAGCGTTTCGGCGTACGACGGGTCTGATCCTGGAGAGGCTTCCATTACCTGTTCCTCAGCTGCCACCATGCCTCGGGAGTGATGTGATTGCGCATGCATTCACGCAAGTCTTTTTCGCTCATCATTTCGATGATCTTATCGCGAGGAGGTGTCGGCCCGACGCCGACATCGAAGCCCTTTGACCGTAGATTTTGAACGTAACGAGCATCGGCAAGCTCCAGAAAGTTCGCGAGGTCCATACGCGATTCAAGGACCCACCGGCGTCGGTCAGGGACTGCCTGCATCATCATTCGGAATAGCCGGGAGAGGTTGTATCGCTGTGTCGCTGAATAGGTAGTAACTCTCACGGCAGAACCCTGAGGCAGCGCGCTGGCCACCAAGCGCGAGAAGTTTTCTTCCGCAGCTCGGAGGTTTGCCATCTGAAAATCGCTCGGAATATTTGCGTGGTAACGCCAATCCTTTGGATACATATCATCAGCCTTGTTGAGCCCGAATACCAGGCGATCTACGTATTCTTTGAGTTTGCCGTGGAAAAACTCAACGAGTTTGGTTTGGGTGAATTCAAGCATCCGATCGTTGGCCGGATGAACCCAGAGAATGGCGTCCGCCTGCGGGAGGGCTGATGCATATATATCAGCCAAGCGTGCTGCCGATTGGCGTGATTCCCCGAGGCCCGGAAGGTCAAGAACCCGAATGTCACCCCGATTGCCCTGATGGTCGAAAATCTCAACGTCGAACCCATCAGCGTTCTGCGTAGTGGCCTTCGAGTGGCCTACAGCGGCCAAAGTGGCACCTGCGTTGAAGAGGGCGTTGAGTGTAGTGGATTTCCCAACGCCAGCCTCTCCAATAATTGCCAGGACCGGAGGAGGCTCCTTAGCAATCTCAGAGTCCAAGGCGGCAAGCAATCCGGCTCGATCGCTCTCGCTCAGGTGCCCTGCGGTTGAAACCGCGGCTTTAAATGCGCTGAAAACCCTGTCGGCTGCACTCATGTCAATCTTCCGCCGTCCGCGCTGTCTTGCGCTGTAGGTCAGAGATCGGCTTAACAGACACCGGACTCCCCCTCATGTCGCGCTGCCGTTCAGCCAGGTTGATTGAGAGGCAGCGCCACCGTGAGATCCTATCTTTCAGATCCCGAATGTCAAGGGACATCCGGGATTGTCTGGAGCATTCAAGTAGCGATGGTCGATCGCCAGCGACGCGGTAGGCGCCCTTCGGGCGGGGCACTGGGAGCAGGGCTCCGGCGCGTTCCAGAATTACCCCGTTTTGTCCGGCGCGTAAGGTTTGGGATGAAATAATGCTATTTGTAGGTGCGGGCGCACCACGTGATCATGTAGGTCCCTGAGGCCTACCTGAACGAAGTGTGCATGCCCGCAGCGGCATTGTCGCGCGTGGGCGCGCCAGGGGGTCTCCAGGGCAGGGTCTGGTCCGGCGCGGGAGCGCCGGACCGGAGCCCCGCGTAGCGATGCCGCTTGATCCAAATGCGGCTTAAGTCGGCACGTGGACCGGGGACAGTGGCACGGATACGGACGCGAACTCTGCGGCGACATAGACGCCTGATAAGCATCCCGTCATCCTGGCCGCGACCGATGGGGCGCCTGGTCTTGGCGGCATGCCTTCTGGAGGTATAGCTGCCCAGCCGAAGACGCTACAGGCAGCGCAAGCGAGTACGGCAACGACGCCGCGTTCGCGTAGTCACTTGGTTAGTCACTTAAGAACCGAACAAGTGTCCGAAATACCTGGTGGGCCGTACTGGATTTGAACCAGTGACCTCTTCCGTGTCAGGGAAGCGCTCTCCCGCTGAGCTAACGGC
>Ga0209415_10017182_pt1 | contig 11541 bp, 24 predicted proteins | sample PeaSoiSIISIP2007_FD_187696 | JGI IMG/M metagenome (GOLD analysis project Ga0209415, IMG submission 187696) | Peat soil microbial communities from Weissenstadt, Germany - SII-SIP-2007 (SPAdes) (version 2) | ecosystem: Environmental > Terrestrial > Soil > Wetlands > Peat | place: Germany... | reverse complement strand
TCGGGGCGGAAGATGACCTGGGGCTGGACGTTGATGTTCGCCGAGCTCGAGCCCGACACCGAGGTCGAGCCGAGGCCGAGCGCGTACTCGCGCGACTGCCGCGGCGGGACGCCGCGCAGGAGCGCGCCGGCCGCGACGCGCCGGCGCATGAGGGCCTGGGCCGCCGCCTGGCGGCGGCGGTTCGGGGAGGCGCCGATCAGGTCGTCGCCGACGAACGCCCCCGAGGACGAGGGGACGAAGCGGCCCGAGGAGGACGGCACGAATGCCCCCGCCTCGTCGTCGTACCCCAAGATCTCGGTGTACTCGAAGCCGAGACCGTCGTCGTCGCCTTCGAGCTCTTCTCCGTACATCTCCGGAACTGCCATGTGTTTTGTCCTTTGTGGGTGGGGGCCGCTAGGCCCTCCAGTTGTCGTTCAGATCTCTTCTCTTCCCTGGAGCGCCGGCCCTTCAGCCAGCCCGCACGAGCGACGCGAGCTCCTTGTCGGCGATCGACGCCCCCCCGGTGACCGGCTCCTTGGCGGAATCGCCGAAGATGCCGGAGATCCCGGAGGACAGGCTCCCGCCCTTCGTCCAGCGCTCCCCCACCCGGTAGCCCGTGGTGGTGAAGAAGCTGGCCAGCGCGCCGTCTCCCAGGTTGGCGAGGTGGTGCTGGTACTGGCGGGCGAACGGGATCAGGCCAACCAGGTGGAAGGCCGCGCCGGCGAGGAGGTCGACCGGCAGGCCCCAGAGGACCAAGCCGCCCTTCTCCTTGTACTTCCCCTGGAGCACACCGAAGGTGAAGCTCGAGAGGACCACCTCCCCGCTCCGCACGAGGCGGAGGTCTTTGCGGAGGTGACTGTCGGCGCTGTGGAGGAGGTGCCGGGCGTGGTGCCGGTGGTGGTTCAACTTCTCCATGAGCCCGTGTCGCGTGAGCATGAGAGCCATCGTCGAATCTCCTTGTCGCTTTCCTCGGCCCGGCGCTCGCGCCGAGGTCGAAGGTTGTGCTGCCCCCACCCGTGGAGGCTTTCTTTGGAAGATTCGAGAGTAAGGAGGCTGCGCGAACTGAGCTGAATAATTACGTTCGTTGAAAACGAAGCGTCAACAACGAGATTTTCGGCCAGATTCTTCTTTGCCTATTCACAACTCATGAATTGCGAACGAACACCGAACATCCAACCCTCGCAGGATGTCGGCGGGAGACGACATCAAATCGGTGCTTGTTAGTTTTCATGAAAAGTGACAACTTGCTCCGCACCCGCCAATGTCCGACTCCTGCAAGGCCCAGGACGTCCTCGTTCTCCTCAAGCTCCTCACGATCGCCGAGGAGCCGTGGACGTTCACGCGGCTCGCGAAGTCGCTGGGGCTCTCGGTGGGCGCCTCCCACAACGCCCTCGCCCACCTGCGCGCCGCCGGCCTCGTCTACGAGCGCGCCGGCGACGCCGTCGTCGCGCGCAGGCGCGCGGCCGACTTCTTGGTGCACGGCGTCCCGGCCATCTTCTTCCCCGTCAAGGGAGGCATCGAGAAGGGGATCCCGACCGGCACGAGCGCCCCGATGCTGTCGAAATATGCCGACGGCAAGGGGAAGGATGGCTCGGTCCCGACCGTCTGGCCGTCGGCGACGGGGAAATTGAGGGGGGAGGTGCTGCTGCCCCTCTACAAGACGGTGCCCGCGGCCGCCGCCCTAGATCTCGCCCTCTACGAGCTCCTGGCCCTGGTCGACGCGATCAGGGCCGGGCGCGGCAAGGAGCGCCGCACCTGCGCCGACGTCCTCGTCTCCAAGATCTCCCCGGGCGACAGGGGCGACAGGTCCGAGCTCGCCGCCGCGGAGTAGCTACTCATCGCCGCCGACCATCCGCTGCGCCCGCCGCAGGCGGGCCTTGAAGTCGCTGACGCTCGTGACGATCTCCGGGTGCTCTTCCTTCAGCCTCATGACGTCGGCTACGTCGGACGCTCGCTTGCTCGGCCTGCGCCGTGGCTCCGTAGCCGCAGCCAGCTTCAAGTCGACGAGGTCGACCACGCTGGCGACCTTGAGGGGGAGGCCGCCGAATATGTGGTACGTCTCGGCGCCGTCGACCGCTCGCGCCGTCAGCTCGTCGACCGAGAACTGGACGGCCGTCCTCTTTTTGCGGGGCTCCGGGCCAGGGGCGCGCCAATTATCCGAGTGCTCGAACGTTTGTTCGTGCTCGAAGCCGAGCGACTCGAGCAGGCTCCTCGGGATGTCGTCGTAGGTACGGAGCCCGACGTCGATGTCCTTCGTCGTCCTGGTTTCATCGGTCCAGACCTGGACTGCGATCCCTCCAATCACGACGTAGGGCGTCCGGCTGGATTCGAAGATCTCCGCCAGGGCGATGAGCGTCTTCTCCTTCACGTCGTCGGGCGGCAGTCCCATCGTGATCCTCCAAAGGTGGTCGAGGGCGAACCCCTCGGAGAGGCGTTCCTCTACCGTGGCAGCGTCCATGACGGTTGACTATGCCAGAGCGCAGTGCCATAGTCAAGGTGATGTCGAAGAAGAACCCGCACGCAGTCGCGCTCGGCAAGCTCGGTGGTAAGAAGGGCGGGCCAGCGCGGATGGCCAAGCTCACGAGTGCGGAGAGGACTGCCCTCGGCAAGAGGGGCGCGTTCGCCCGCTGGGGTAAGGAGGCCGCCGCCGAATAGTTGCGGCCCGCGCGCCGCGCGTGTACCTTGGGCCCCATGTTCACCCGCATCATCTTCGCCGCCGCCCTCCTCATCTCCTGCGTCGCCGCCAAGTGCGCGACCAACTCGGCCGGTCCAGGCGGGACCGTGACCGACGGCGGGATGGTCATCTACGACGGCAGCGCCGGCTTCCTTTACTGCACGGACCAGGGCGTGTGGAACATCGCGAACGGCCTCCAGGGCGACATCGCGACGGCTTTGTCGACGGGGGACTACGAGGCCGCGATCGCGAACCTGGTCGCGAAGTTCACGGTGAACGAGGTGAAGTGCGCCATCGAGATCTTCATCGGCGGCAACGGTCGCAAGGCCTCCGCCGACCAGCTCGTCGGGCAGGAGATCTCCCGCGCCCAGGCCTACTTGAAGGCACACCCGTAACATGCGCCGCGAGTCGAAGCTCCTGCCGCGCACGGCGGTGGCCGTCTTCGTCATGGCTCTGGCGTTCGTCGTCGCGGCCATCTCCTCCTGCTACGACCACCTCCACCCGCCGGCCACGCCCGGCGGCGACCCGTCCGACTACCCGCCGCTCACCGACTCGAAGGCCGACGCCGGGCGGTAAACCAGGGCGTTTTGGAGAAGGTTCTGACGTCGTATTAGGGATCAAACGATGCTGGAGATCTCATCGTCGACCTTCTTGACCGCGCCGGCGCTCACCACCGAGCCGGTCGTCGTCCGCGTTCGCCCGAACGGCCGCGCGGTCGTCCCCGACATGGTTCGCCTCTGTCACGACTGCTCCCGGGTGACGGGAGGCCGCTGCTGGAGGCACTCCGTCACCATTTGGGTCTTCGAGACCGAGGTGGTGGGGGGTCGACCGTGACGGGTCCGACGTCAGGGCTTTGGTTCGACGCAAACGCTGCTGACGGGCATGTCGTCCTGCTTAGCATCGACGCGGACGGCGGCCTTCATTTCGGGCCGGGAGTGGACGAGGCTATTGCCCTCGGCATCATGTGGCGCGGATGGAACGATGCCAACCTCGACCCCGTCGCGAAACCCAAGGCCTGAAGGAGGCGCCATGATCATTAAAAGCAGCGTCATTGTGCTTTCGAAGAAGAACGCGACCGTCTCCTTCACGCCGACGGAAGACGTCGTGCCGGTCGGCATCCGCGTCCTCTCGCCGAACCCCCTGCACGTCAGCGACATCAAGGTCGGCGCGTGCTCGCAGTGCGCGAGCGTCACCCACTTCATGTCGGACATGCTGGCCTCCATGCCGCTCAGGCTCGACAGGACGCACGGCGCCCTCGACGTCTTGGTCTACCTCTACAACGACGGCGACAACGACGTCGACGCGGAGGTCGAGCTCGAGGCCGTGCCGGCCGCCGAGGCGGCGAAGTCGTCATCGCTTCCGCTCGGGTTCTTCGACTCGCCGAGCCGCGCCATGTTCCCCCTCACGAACATGACGCAGGAGCCGATCGCTCCTGGTGAGGTCCGCAAGCTCGCGGCCTCGACCCAGGTCTCCGGCAAGGTGACGCGCGTGTTCTTCTCTGCGGCCGTCGACAGCAAGGCCGTGTTCCTTTCCATCGGAACCAAGCTCTGGAAGGGGAAGCTGACCGAGCATGATTCGAGGAGGCCCGCCCCCGGCTCGAGGTGGTTCGAGACCGACGTCGACGTCACGCCCGAGGGCAAGCTCGAGCTCGTGGTGAGGAACGACGGAGCGTCTTCGATCTCCGCGCGCGACTTCGTCGCCGTCGTCGAGGAGGTTGCGCCGCAGGGCTTCGGCGACGTGCCGGGCGGGGCGTTGCTGGGCCCCGAGCACGCGCTCGGCATGCCGGGCGTCGAGGTCTTCCTCTCGACGAGCGGCGAGGTTCCTCCGGAAGGTACTGCTGTCCTCGAACACAAGCCGGAGCATCCGTTCCAGCTCACCTCGCTCATGATCTCAGGCGAGCTCGGTCCCCACGTCGCGGTCGTGGAGATCAAGGTTGGCGACTCGAACCAGATGATCGCTTCGGATTCCATTCCGGGCGTCCTCTTCGTCGACGAACCTGAAATTCCCACCTCAATCTTCTTCGACGTCGCCACGAAGGAGAAGCCCCTCCGCATCACCCTGCGCAACACGAGCAGCGCGCCGCTCAAGCTCGGCGTCACGATCAAGGGCGTGGACAAGATTGCCGCGTACCTCGACAAGATTCTCGGTCAGTCCCCGGCGGTAAAGGCGCGCCGGAACGCGGTGCTCGAGATCTCACCGACAGGAGCCATCCCTCCCGGCGACATGGTGACGTGCGAGATCTCGTCCCAGGGGATCTTCCGCACCGAGGCCGTCATCCTCGACCGCCCGCACCTCTTCAGGGTGCTTGACGTCCGCGTCGGGAACGTGTCCCAGCTCAACCCGTTCGAGCTCGCTTTCGGCGGCAGCAACCTCGCCGGCATCAACGGCGCCGTCCTGCACGACCTCGCACGTGTCGGCGTCGCCCTGCGCATCGACACGGCCCAGGCTGGGCAGGTGATCACCCTGGTGGTCAAGAACGAGGGCCCAGAACCGGCGCAGGTTTCCGGTCGCCTCGTGGGTACCGAAATCGGTTGAAGAAGGAGCCTCCCATGACTCAAGTTGCCCTCATCGCAGACCCCGACGTCCCCGTCGACGAGCTCACGATGGCCGTCTGGGCCGACGCGCTCGACAAGCAGCTCAAGGAGATCGCCTCCGCCTGGGGCGTCACCTACACCCCCGTCGTCTATTACAAGACGACCGACGGCCTCCCCGGCGACGGGAGCGTCCGGATCGCCAACGTCAAGATGGACCTCGATACGCCCGGCGCCCTCGGCTACCACGACGTGGCCCTCGATATCGTCTACTCGCGCGAGCTCTGGCAGGGGCCCGACGAGACGCCGACGACGGTGTCGCACGAGGACGCCGAGGAGGTCGTCGACCCGTTCTGCGGCAGCTACGACCCGTGGGACGACAACAACGAGCAGGCTCGAGAAATAAGCGATCGCGTGGAAGGCGACTCGTACGTCGTCCAGGGCACCGTCGGCGAGACCACGCGCGACGTGCGCCTCTCCAACTGGCTCTACCCCTCGGCCTTCGACCCGAACGGCAAGCCCCCCTTCGACAAGATGGGCATGCTCGCCGCCTGGAACGGCATGACGCAAGGCGGTTACGTCATCCTCCGCTCGAAGGCCACGGGCGACACGACGGACGTCTTCGCGCGGGCTGGCGAGCTCGCCGCGGCCGCTGCCAAGTCTCCCAGCGCGGCCAGCCTGCTCTCGAATCTCCTCGAGAGCTTGACCACCGAGCAGCAGGTCATCCTGCGCGACATGCTCAAACCTGCGCAGGTGGCGATGCTGGCGGAGATCATCGGTTTCCACGAGCAGGCGAAGCCGATGCTCCTCGCCCGCCACCGCCGCATGCCCCGCATCGTGCCCGCGTCGCCGGCGGCGCACGCCGCGATCTTGCGACGCCTGGCCCGTCCCGAGTCGCGCCTGATGCGGCGCCTGCGCGCGGGGTGAGCGCGAAGCTCCGGCCCGCGCGCGTCGGCTTCTGGCACTGGTGCCCCGCGTGCCTGACGGTCCACATCATCAAGGTTCGCGGCGACGGCGTCTGCTGGGAGTGGGACGGCGACGAGGAGGCCCCGACGTTCACCCCGTCGTTCAAGGTGTCTTTGCCTCAGGGCGACATCGTCGAGATCTGCCACTACGTCATTACGAGAGGGGAGATTTATTTTTGTTCCGACTCGACCCATGGGTTCGAAGGTCAGACCGTCCCGCTCGCCGACTTCCCCTTAGATCTCCCGCCCGCCTACACGCCGCAGGACTGAACAGTGCCTAAGCGCGTGAGGTGGACGAAGGATTGGCGGGCCGAGTCCCCCCACGCCCGTCGCCTCCTCTCCAGGTACGGCCGCCCCTGGCGCGAGCGCAACCGCCTGCGCCGGCGCAGGCTGCGCCTGCTCCTGGCGGCGGCCGCCGTCGCGGCGACCTTGGCCATCCTCGCGTCGGCCATGTCGCGGTAGAATCGGTCGATGGTCACGAAGGGCGAGGCCGTCGAGGTGGAGTGCCCGTTCTGCTCGAGGCCGCTCTTCGCGATCTCCGACCCCCAGCAGATCATCCACTCGAGGCCCGCGTGCTCCGAGTTCGAGGCGCGCCCGGCCGAGGAGGTCGTCGCCGCGCTCGGCGCCGGCGCCTCCAAGAACTAGCGGTGGGCCATGGCGGGGAGGAGGCTCCGCGCCTCGGACCAGCAGTACCGGAACGAAACGAGGAGGGTCTCCGCCCGGCGGATGCAGCTCGGCTCCATCTTCGCGGCGAGGTCGGCCTGCCTCCCGAGCAGCTCGCGGCGGTCGAGGTTCGAGTAATCTGTCACGAGGAACTTCCCGCCGGCGGCCAGCGTCCTGACGTTCGGCCTCACGCCTCCGGCCAACCTTCTGCCATGTCGACCTCGCAGCGGGAGCAGACGTTCTTCCAGCACGGCACGAGGCAGCCGCAGAGGCCGCACCGGGAGGCGATCATGACGGCGTCGCCTCCGAGTAGAAGACGGCGATCGAGAGGCAGTGGTACGCGCGGTCCGACGACTGGCACACCTGGACGTCGACGACCTCGAGCTCTGGATGGGCGGTCGACCACTCCGTCACCTTCTCGCCCAGCGTTTCCCGCATCTCGGCCCGCGTCGCCGAGAAGACCTTCACGCCGTCGTAGGTCACTGAAGCCGCGACGATACAGGTGGGCGGAGGCCCGCGTCAACCCGGGGGCGGCGACCTACGGCCCGGAGGCTTCGCGATGAGGAAGGTCAGGTGGTAGCAGATCGGAATGAAAACGATGAAGAACTCGACGCTCACCCTCGGCAGCCTCCCCTCGACGGTGATCCAGAAGGCCAGGCCGCAGGCGTGCCAGAGCCTCCACCAGAAGACGAACGTCACCCGCTTCATTCCGCCGTCTTTAAGATCTCCTCGAGGTCGGCCTCGAGCTTCGAACCCTCTCTGCAGAGGCTCCTGCCGTACTCGCCTTTTCGCATCTTGGTCCCGCCGAGGAACCTCTCGTCGGTCGACTCGAACAGGACGGCGCCTTTGGCGACGAGCTCGTCGATGATCGCGTCGATTGCCGGCGTCCGCTTGGCCGACCAGCGCCACCCGACCCGGTACCGGTCCCGCCCTACCTGCACCCTCTCCGCCACCACGAAGAACGGCCGCGTGTTCTCGCCGAGCTCGTACGAGGGGTCGGACTTCTCGCCGACGTACCCGTCGCCCATCTCCCTGTTCACGATCTCCGCCAGCTCCCAGAACTTCGCGCCGTGCTCGAAGTCGCCGATGCCGAACTTCAGCAGCGTGATCTGGTTCCCGTCCAGCGTCGACATGTCCGCGTAGTGGACCATCTCGTGCGCCAGCACCTTCTCCAGCGTGGCCGGGTTGGAGATCGCGCGGGCCTGGATTTCTATCCAAATCCGGCCGCCCTTGTAGGTCGTCCGGCCGAGCCACCTCGACCCGAGGTTGTCCCTCACCTCGACGACGGGGCCCTCGCCGTGGAGACCCAGCATCCGCATGTACTTGTCGATGAGGCCGACGACGAGCTCGGGGTCGACGGGAGTGGCGGTCACGCGGCAGATCTCCGGGGTCGTTTCTTCAGTGCCGCCGGGACGAGCTCGGGCTTGATCGCGACCCTGATTGCGCTGCCGTTCTTGAGCTCGATTACCCCGAGCGGGGCATGGATTGACTTCTCACGGTCGACCTCGCCCAACATTTCGATAGTGCTGAAGAGGATGCCGTAGGCCAGCAAGATCTCACCCTGGGTGTCGACGTAGAAGCGGGCTTCGACGTCAGGTTTCCTTGATTCGAAGTACGCGCGGGCGAGCTCCTTGGCGAAGCGTTCATTCGCCCTCACCCTGGCCGGCAGCATCCTCTCGAACTTCATCGGGAGAGCTTCACCAGGGCCTTCAGGATGTCCCTGGCGCTCTCGACGTCGCAGTGAATCTCCAGCGTCACCGAGTCGCCCGAGACCTTCACCTCGGAGATGCTCTCGGGGAAGATGCTCGACCGGTAGAGAGAGAACCGTCCGTTCTTGTCGACCTCGTTCGGGTCAACGCCTACGATCTCCGCCAACATCTCGGCGTTGAGGCGCGTGTCGCCCTCGTGCTTCCGCGACGACTCCAGCCTCGCGATCGCCTTTGTCCAGAGCGGCCGCCACTCGGGCAGGAAGCGGCGCTCGACCTCCCTCGCGATCGCCTCGGGGGTGCGGGTGACCGAGACGTTGATTCTCGGGATACTCGCGTCGTAGGACGACGTCACCTGGCGGCGATCCTCGTCGAGGGGCCAGGACGACCCGACGGAGATCTTATCGTACCCGCCCGACCACCCCGCGTTGAAGAAGAGCCGGAACCCCTCGGGCGACTTCATCTCGACGACGTGGCTGTCGTCCCGCTCGGCCAGCTCGCACCCGAGGATGGATGCGATCTCCGGCGCCATGGCGTGGAGGCGCCGCTCTGCTTCCTGCCTGTCCATCAGAGGTAACCCTCGCGCCGCCAGGCGCTGTCGCGAGGCATGATCTCGTTCCAGGCGACGACCGCCGCTTCCGGTTCCTTCTTCATGGGCCCGCGCGCGCCGCATTCCTGGTCATCGTCGCACTGCACCTGCCAGCGCACGCGGACGACCTCGTCCACCTCGGAGAGCGTGGTCCGGTCGCCGCAGAAGCACGGGTTCGTCGGCGGGAGGGGGGGTCCGTGGTACATCAGGCGACGACCTTCATGGAGTCGCCGACGTAGGTGGCGATCGACTCGCGGTTCCCGTTCCAGACGTTGCCGTCGCAGGAACCGACGCCTCCGATCACATGCGGCGTGACGACCCCGTCCGTGAACTGCCAGATGAGCCACCCACGGTCGGCCCACGGCGTGGGCAGGAGCGGTTCGATGTCCATGCCGGTCGAGTACCTCGGGTCCCAGAGATCTACCTCGGAGGCGAGATCCCACGCGGCGCCGCCGCACAACCTCTGCCACCCGTTCTTGGACGCGTAGATGAAGAGGCGGCGGTCGGTGCAGAGGCCCCCCGTGAGCTCGTCGTAGAAGTCGTCGACGAAGTCCTTGTTCATGTTCCCCGCCGCAAGGGCCGGCGACCTCTCCCAGTCGAGCGCCATCCGCTCGCGGCGGTCCAGGTCGCCGAGGAGGTCGCGGAAGCGGCGGGCCTGCGCTCGAGGGTCGCCCGGCTCCGCGAAGTGGTAGTAGACGGCGAGGTCGAGGTTGGAGGAGCGGAACCCCTCCCGGTGCCACAGGAGCTTCGGGTCGGTGAACGTGCTGCCCTGCGACGCCTTGATGCCGCAGAGGGCGATTTGTTCGGGCGCCGACTCCAACGCCGACCAGCTCACGACGGGGTGGTCGTGGTTGACGTCGATGCCGCGCGCCCTCGTGCCGTCCAGCGCCGAGCTCATGGTGGTCGAGCTTACATCAAACATGGAACGCCAGGAACCTCGTCGCCTCGCGGCGTATGAAGCGCCGCGCGGGCACCTCTACGAGCTTGTAGCTCGCGATGGAGATCCAAATCATCAAGGCGAACAGGCTCCAGAAGTACGCGTTCGGGTACGGGTGAAGGTACCAGACGCCACAAGCGAGCGCGACGGGGCCCTGAAGGATGTAGAGGCTGTACGAGGCCTCGCCGAGGAGATCGCCTATCTTGCTCGTGAGCAGCCTGCTCCTGCTGCCAGCCGCCTTCCAAATCAGGGCGAGGAAGACGGGCGAGAGGAGGCCGTCGTGCGCGAGCTTCGCGCGCGCGACGCTCGCGCTCGCGAAGATCGCGACCCCGACCACCGTCAACGGGAGGTTGATCTTCCTCCCTCGGTCGTAGAGGACGCCTCCCGAGACGCCCAGGATGAACGAGGAGTAGTGGACGAGTGGGTTGAAGGAGACGAAGTCCTCGAGCACCGAGCCGCTGGCTGGGTGGAGGCCCATGACGGCCTCGATTGCGATCATGGACGCCGACCAGGCGACTACCGCCAGCGCGGCGATGGCCGCCGGGCCCAGGCGCCTCACGAACGCGAGCAGGAACGGGAAGGTCAGGTAGAAGAAGAGCTCGACCGAGAGCGACCAGCCGGGCCACTTGATGATGAAGGACCAGCCGGGGATCCAAGATTGAACGAGGAACGCCGGGGCGACGAAGTCCTGGACATGGAACTGACCGACCGAGGCCGTGTACGCGGCCATGCCGAGGAGCCCCAGCCAGTACGCCGGCAGGATGCGCGCCAGGCGCGCGACGTAGAAGTTTCGGAGGTTAAGGACGCCGTCCTGGTTCGCGTGAGCGAGGACGAAGCCGGAGAGGACGAAGAAGAACGAGACCGCGACGTGGCCCTGGTTCCAGGCGGCGTTCCCCCAGGACAGCGAGGAGCACCACCGGCCGAAGTGGAAGATCACGACGACCGCCGCCGCGACGAAGCGCAGCGGCGTGAGCGGGAGCTGGCGTCGTTCGTTCACGTCGCCCCCACCGAAGCGGCGATGGGTTTCGGGTCGTCGCCGTCGAACACAGGGACGTAGTGCTCGCAGTCGGTAGGGCACTCGTCGTTGGTACAGACGTCCTGGCCGGCGGCGATCCAATGGGGCGCGACGCACCCGCAAGTCCCGCACCTGGGGGACGCCATCTTCACGCCTTCCGGGATGGTTCCCATCAGCGTCCCCTCGCCATGTCACGATCGTAGGCCATGCTGGCGAAGTCCTCTTCGAAGACGTTGCGCACGTACGATGACGGCGTCTGGCCCGACTCGTGTGCCTTCTGCGGGTTGAAGGCTTCTTTGATGTCGTATGGGTCGGACTCGTCGAAGAGATCTCCCGTCCCGATCTGGCGGTCGGCGTACGCCGCGGCCCGCTCCTTCCACTTCGCAAAGGAGATTTTCTTCTTCATCACGACGCCTTCTCCCCGAACGGAACTTCTTCGTGTTCGGCGACCTCGAGGATGGACGCCGAGACGTAGCGGCAGG
>Ga0209415_10017181_pt1 | contig 11541 bp, 9 predicted proteins | sample PeaSoiSIISIP2007_FD_187696 | JGI IMG/M metagenome (GOLD analysis project Ga0209415, IMG submission 187696) | Peat soil microbial communities from Weissenstadt, Germany - SII-SIP-2007 (SPAdes) (version 2) | ecosystem: Environmental > Terrestrial > Soil > Wetlands > Peat | place: Germany... | reverse complement strand
GGATCCCGCGTCGTTTACCTGGAGACGCTCAACACCACCGAATTGCTGCGCGCTCTCTCCGAGCGCAACATCACCGCATTCGCGGTTGTGCCGCAATTCTTCTACCTGATTCACGAGCGTCTTTTTCAGGAGATTGCGAAACGCGGAGCGATTACGCAGAGGATTTTCGGCGCGATGGTCGCGCTCAACCGCACGCTGCGCAAAATCGGCATCAACGCTGGCCCCATCCTTTTTAAGAGAGTCCACCAAACTTTGGGCCCGAAGATGCGCTACCTGGCGACTGGCGGTTCGCGCTTCGATCCCGCGATCATGCGCGATTTCCACGATCTCGGCATCGACATCCTGCAGGCGTTGGGCCTGACCGAAACCACTGCCGCTATCTTTGTGAATTCGCCCGACGACAACGTGATCGGCTCCTGCGGCAAGGCCATGAAAGGTGTCGAGGGTAAGATCGTCGACCCGCAGCCTCAGGAAGAAGGTCCCCCGGTCGGTGAGGTCGCCGTGCGGGGCGCCGTCGTGATGAAAGGCTACTGGAACCGTCCCGACGCCACCGCCGCAGTCTTTCGCGACGGATGGTTTCTCACCGGCGACCTCGGCTACTTCGACCCCCAGGGCCACCTCTTCGTCACTGGACGCAAAAAGGAAGTCATCGTCCTGAGTAACGGCAAAAACGTCTATCCCGACGAGATCGAGACGCACTACCTGAAGTCCCCGTTCATCAAGGAAATCGCAGTGATGGGGCTCGAAGGCAAACCGGGCGAAGGTGGCGATCGCCTGCACGCCGTGATCGTCCCCAACTTCGACGTCCTTCGGCAACGCAAGATCGTCAACGCCAAGGAAGCCATCCGCTTCGATATCGAAGGCCTGGCGCCGCAGATCGCCTCTACGAAACGCATTGGCAGTTACGAGATCTGGCAGGAGGATCTGCCTCGCACCACCACCCGCAAGATCAAACGCTTCGAAGTCGAGAAAAAAGTAAGAGCAAATCAGGCGAAGAAAACTGCAGACGATTCAGAGCTTCCGGCGGAGAAACCCCTCACAGCGGATGAGACTCTATGGCTCGATCAACCCGACGTGCAGCGTGCCTTGAAAGTCGTCCGTGAAACCGCGCGCTCCGCGCCGCCAACCCTGCGGCCCACGCTCAATCTGGAACTTGATCTTGGCCTCGACTCCATGCAGCGCGTCGAGCTGCTCAGCCGCCTCGAAGAGGAACTCGGCGGCAACGTCGAAGAGTCGCGACTCGCCGAGATTTACACGGTCCGCGATCTGGTCGACGCCGTTCTTCAGAGCGCGTCCAGCGGCGCCGGCAGGGGGACGCACGTCACCTTCGCGGGATGGAAATCCATCCTCGCCGAAGATCCCGAAGATCCCGACGTCCTCGCACTAGCTCATCCCAATCGAGTCACCGATACGTTCTGGTTCCTGTTGTCGAGAATATTTCAGCTGATCGCTCTGGACCGGTTTGACTTGAAAGTCAGTGGGCTCGATAAACTCCCCAAGAGCGGGCCATACATCATTTCGTCGAACCACCAGAGCTATCTCGACCCGCTGATCCTGGCCAGTGTGCTGCCCCCCGACGTATTCCTGCGCCTCTTTGCCGTGGGCACCAGCGACATCTTCGGCAAGGGATTCATGCGCAAACTGGCGCGCTCCCTCAAAGTCGTGGTACTCGATCCCGACGCCAATCTGGTTCCCGCCATGCGCGCCGGCGCGTTCGGCCTGCGGCAGGGCCTGGCGCTCATGCTCTATCCCGAAGGTGAGCGCTCCATAGACGGCAAGCCCCGAATCTTCAAGAAGGGCGCGGCCATTCTTTCCATTCACCAGCAGGTGCCGATTGTGCCGGTAGCGATTGAGGGCTTCTATGATGCGTGGCCGCGAAACCAAAAGTTCCGCGGATTCACCCCGCTGCAGATGGTCTTCGGCGATCCCATCGTTCCGCCGCCGGAATCCGACGCGTCGGAAGCCGCCTACGAAAAACTCACGGCAGACTTGAAAGCACGGATCGTCGCGATGTGGGAGAACTTGCGAGAGTCACAGTGATGTGGAAAGTCAGGCGCCCGCAACTGCTGCCTGTCCGCCAAACGCTTTGGTGAATCCGTTCACCACCAGCGAATCGTAGCGGTCCCCGGCGCGCTTGATCACTTCCTGTTCCGCCTGCGCGGGCGACATCTTCGCGCCTCTCTGCCCGCTGGTCAACGCTTCGTACTCTTCCGCCAGCACCAGAATCTGCACTTCGAGCGAAGCCTCGTCGGGCTTGCCGCCGTTTTGCCGCAATTGCCGCTCCGTCAGAAATATCGGGATCGCCCGCTGCAGTGAACCACTCGTCGCGCCCGCTCTCGACGGGGCCTTCTCACGATTCTGGATCGCCTTGTGCAGGTCCTCTTGAGTCACCTGCGCCGCCTTGCACAGAACTTCGTTCGTGATTCCCAGATCCTTCATGTTGAACAGCAGGGCGGCCATGCGAATGTCTTCGACACTTCCCGCATCCATGCCAACACCTTCCGCAATCCTGGTGGCGCACATGGAGAGGCGATAAGCGTGCGTGTCGCTGTGTTTCTGGTTCGCCAGAAAATTCTGCAGAATTACCAGCATCCCGTCGTAGCCGTCCTCCATCTCGCGCAGCGTCTTCTGGTTGCGCTCGTAAAGCGTGCCCGTCGCGTAGCCCGACACCATCAGCACTCCACCCCACACCGCGATGTCGAACCATTTTGCGTACGGCAAGTCGACGCGGCGGCTGAACATCGCCGGATTCATGCTCGCCAGCAACACCACCAACACCACGCTGGCCAGCGCTGTCAGGGTGGCATGCCGCCGTCCCAGGTGATAGGCCGAATACAGCGTGGGCAGGAAATAGAAAACCAGCGCCATCTTCTGGGATGCGACCAGAAAGTTCAGCATCCCAGCGATCAGCACTAGAAACAGCAACAGCCAAAGTTCCGGATTGATCTTGCGCACAGCGCCTCCCGGGGGTCAGAGGTACCGAACCCGAAGCATCAGCACCAGCCTCAGATCCCAAACTTTCCCGTTTCCCCATATTTTCGGATCTACCATAGGGGAATCCCTAATTACGGAGGTAATCGCGGTTGGTGGAACGGCCGCTACTTCGCTCGGGGATGCGTCTGGTCGTAAACCTGCAACACGTGCTTCATCGAAAGCTGCGTGTAGCGCTGGGTCGTGGCCAGGCGCTCGTGGCCCAGCAACTCCTGAATGGCGCGCAGGTCGGCGCCCTCTTCCAGCATGTGCGTGCCGAACGCGTGGCGCAAGGTGTGAGGATGCACGTCGGGCGACAGCCCCTTGGCGACCGCAATCTGTTTGATGATGCGGCCCACGCTGCGCGTGGTGAGCCGCCCGCCGCGCCGGTTGAGGAGCAGGGCTGATGTATTCTTGCGAGTTTCCGCCAGCATCACCTGCCGTGCTGGAAGATAGGCCGCCAGCGCGTTCTTTGCGGAACCGCCAAACGGGACGTAGCGTTCCTTCTTCCCTTTACCGCGTATCAGAATCGCTTCCGCGCTCAGGCGAATGTCGTCGAGGTTAATTCCGGTCAGCTCGGAGTTGCGAATGCCGCATCCATACAGTAGTTCGAGCATGAGCCGGTCGCGCTCGGGAAACGCCGCCACATCCGGCATTGCCCCGTCGAGCACCGAATTCATTTCCTCGATAGTCGGGACGCGTGGAAGTTTCTTTGGCAGCCTCGGCGTGGCCACCAGCTTCGCAGGATTCTGTTCGACCACGCCCTCCCGCGCCAGCCAGCGATACAGGGATCGCACCGCCGCCAGCGACCGCGCTACCGACGTCTTGCCCAATCCCTTTTCGTAGAGCTGCGAAAGAAATCCGCGAATCGCAATGTGGTCAATCGATTTCCATCCCCGCCACCCCGCGTAGGCGGCGAAGTTTGCCAGGTCGCCGCTGTAGGCCTTGATGGTGTGCGGTGAGGCATTCCGCTCCTGCAGGTGGCGCAGGAAGTCGGCCACGGCCTGGCTGACGACTGTATTCGGCTTGGTCATTTTGAATTGCTGATTGTTGATTGCTGATTGATGATTGAAAGGCTCGCCGGCAAAACATTTCGGAGTGTTCAATCAGCAATCAAAAATCAACAATCAGCAATTGCCCTTTCTCTTCGCCCTCGGATGATGCTTCTGATACACGGTTCGCAGCCGATCGAGCGCCAGATGCGTGTATACCTGCGTAGTCGAGATGTCCGCATGCCCCAGAATCGTCTGCACCGTACGCAAGTCCGCCCCGTTTTCCACCATATGGGTCGCGCACGAATGTCTCAGCATGTGTGGCGACGCATGCCGCCCCGACGCAACCGACGCTTCTCCCACCATCTGCCACACTCTCTGCCGCGTCAACCGCCGCCCGCCGCGCGCAATAAACAGAAACGGCGAATTTGTGTCCTGCCTCACGGAGGGGTGCCCCACCCTTCTCGCGTTCTTTGCGAGAGGGTGGGGATTTTTGACTTTCCCCTCCACCAGCACCGGACGCCCCTGCGCCAGATATTCCGACAGCGCATCCTGCGCCGGCTTTCCCAGCGGCACAATCCGTTCCTTGTCCCCCTTGCCCCGAACCAGCATGTATCCCGCCTCCAGCTTCAAATCCTCCAGCGTAGCGTTGACCATCTCCGAAACCCGCAGCGCCCCCGCATACAAAAGTTCCAGCATGGCCCGATCGCGCGAGGCCAACGCCGCAGCGCCTTTCGAGTTGCGATGCCCACTCGCCAGCATCGCCGCCGGAGACGCCAGCGTCGATTCGACTTCATCGCGGGCCAGCGACTTGGGCAACACCTTCCATTGCCGCGGCGATTCGATGTTCAAGGTCGGATCGTGATCGATTCTCTTATCGAGTAATAGATAGCGATAAAGATGCCGCAGCGCCGAAAGCTTCCGCCCCACGCTGCGCCCGTCGACCTGATGAGAAAAAAGCTGCTGCAGGAATTCCCGCACGTCGTTGCGCCGCGCAGTGAGCAGAAGCCGCTTCGCCTTCTCCAGGAATTCAGCGAATTGAAGTATGTCGGTCGTATACGCCCCAATCGAATTCGCCGCCAGCCCCTTCTCAATGCGCAGGTAATCGAGAAAGCCGGAAAGCACGCGCGAATTCGCCTCGGAAGCCATGACAGTAGAAGAGATTCAGTATGCCCGTTATCGGACACGAGAAAAAGTATTGAAGGGGATGCGCAGCGACATTTCGTAGAGACGTAGCTGGCTACGTCTATCCCGCTCGCTCACCACCCGCTGACCAGCAACCGGTGCGCCGCTCGAACCCCGCATTTCTGATACTGGTCATACGCGACCGCCGCCCGATCGCGAATCTGCTCGCCGTTCTCCCCCGCAATCCAGCCGTCCAGCGCGCTTTTCAGCGTGTAGGCCTCGGGAGCCATCAGCCCCGTCGTCCACAGAATCGGATAAGCGCCTGAGGCTCGCACCGGCTCGGCGAAAAACTGCTTGCTCGCGCAGGCCAGCACGACCGCATCCCGATGAACTTCGTTCTTCTTGTGAGGAAGCTGCTGCAGTTGAAAATCCATCAGCCCGTCGTGGCCCATGTAGGCCACCAGGTTCGCCCCGCCCCGAATCGGCAACTTCAGCGCACCCGGCACGCTCACCACCTCCGGACCGTCTCCCCCGGCCGAAGACAGAAAATCAAGAATCGCCTGCCGGATCTCCCGTCCACGATAGGCATCGGCCACCAGATACACATTCGTCGCGCGATGCTTAAAAACGCATCGTTCAAGAATTTCGGCCTTCGGCTTCTCTCCGCAGTTGATCCGCTCCCAGTCCGCGCTGCGCGCAAAAAACGTCTTCACGCCGTAAGCCGATCCCCAGTAGAGATTGTGTTCCGGATCTTCTCCGTTTCCGAGCTTCGCAGCGACAGGAACAATGCCCTGGCTCTGATTGTCGGCAAGCGCCACAAAAACGTGAACCGTGCGCACCGCCGAATCCTGCGCCGAGGCCGCGCTTAGCGCCAGGCAAATCCCCATGCAAACGAGCGCCGACCTGCCAGCACTGATCAAGCCCCCTCCCCGCTGCTCACTTCCCGCAGCAATTCCACCGCGTACAGCGCCCCTTCCGGCGTTTCTTCGTGTTTGAAGTAAGCAAACACATCGCGCCCCGCGGCCACATGCTTCCGGATGCGATCAATCATCGAGCGCCGCTCCTCACCCGAGTAACTCGGCTTGCGAAACCGGTAATACACAAAGCCAGCAGTCGCCACTTCAGGCGTTGTCATCGTCTCCGTTTCGGCCACGCACAATGCCACATTGCTGGACCTCAGCAGATCCCAGGTCGAGTCGGCGAACCAGGACGCGTGCCGAAATTCAAACGCCGCCGGCACGGTGCGCGGGAGGATCGCAAGGAAATCCTTGAGCAGGGCCGAATCCGCCTTCAGATTCGGCGGCAGCTGAAACAGCAACGGCCCCAGTTTGCCCGCAGCTGCCAGTGGTTCAATCGTCGCCAGAAAACGCGGCACAAAGTCCTCCGCACCCTTGAGCCGCTTGATGTGCGTAATGACCTGATGCGCCTTGATGCCGAAACGAAAGTGCGCTGGCGTGTCCTGCAACCAGTTCTGGGTGGTCGTTTCCTTGACCAGTTGCCGGAAAGTGAAATTCACTTCGACGGTATTGAGTTGCGTCGCGTAGTGGCCGAGGAATTTCTTCTGCGCCAGCTTGGCCGGATAAAAATCCGGCTTCCAACTCGGATAAGCCCATCCCGACGTCCCAGCAAAGAGTTGCGCCATCTCGCTTTCCTTCGTGAACCTTGGTGTCCTTAGTGGTTAATGCTTTTTGCGCTTCTTCCCTGCCCGACTCCTCTCACTCGGCGGATCATCCTCGGCCTGCGCCGCGATCTCGATGCGCTCTGGTTCCTTCACCGCGCCGGCCTTCAGATCCGGCAACCGCTGCTTCAATTCCAGCACCGGCTCAAACAAGTCGCCCAGCTTCTCAACCCGCGTCACCACCTGCGGGGCCTCGAAGACCAGCAACCCCGCATCTTTTTTCTTGCACGCCCGCTCAACTTCCTCCCACGTCACCGGCGTCGAAACCGTGGGATGCTCGCGGGCCCGCAGCGAATACACCGCCACGGTTGTCTTGTGCTCGTCATTCTGACTCCAGTCGACGAACACTTTTCCCGTGCGGGCTTGCTTACTCATCTCCGACAACACCAGATCGCGATGATCATGCTCCAGCAGTTGCGCCAACGCATGAGAAAACATCTTGGTGACCTCGTAAGTAACCGGCGTGTTGAGCGGAACGTAAATCTGCAGTCCCTTCGACCCCGACGTCTTCGGAAAGCTCCGGAGCCCGAAGTGTTCGAAAATCTCGCGCAGCCACAGCCCCACCTGGCAGCACTGCACAATATTCGCCGGCGGCCCGGGATCGAGGTCAAACACCATCTCCGTCGGACACGTGATGTCCTTCGCCAAACTCAGCGACGGATGCAGTTCCAGCGCCGCCAGATTGGCCAGCCACACCAGCGTGGGCAGATCGTCCGCCAGCACATAATTGATGGTGCGCCGGTTGCGCCCGCTCCAGATCGGCGCGGTCTTCACCCACTCCGGCTTGTGCATGGGCGCGTTCTTCTCGAAAAACGGCTCGCCGTCCACGCCGTCGGGATAGCGCTTGCGCGTCAGCGGACGCCCCGCCAGGTGCGGAATCATCGCGGGCGCGATCCGGGCGTAGTAATCGATCACCTGCTGCTTGGTGAATCCCACCGCGGGATACAGCACCTTCTCCAGGTTCGACAGCTTGAGGTGCCTGCCCTGAATGTCGATGGCCGAATCCATTGTGCGTGCCCGCCTCTTCGATATTGTGAACTATTATCGCTCACGACTAGAATCGTCCCGTGCCCATCAGCGATACCAGTCCCGCGGCGCAAGCCATACAAGATGAGATCCATCGCGCGATGACCGGGGAACAGCGAGTCCTGCTGGCCTTTGAGATGAGCCTGTTCACCCGGGAACTCGCCCGCGCCGGAATCCAGCGGGAGCACCCGGACTGGCCCGCCGATCGCGTTGCCACCGAACTCCTGAGACTGGCGTTCCTGCCGAAGCCGCTGCCCGCGGGATTGCGATGAGTATCTCCGAAGTCCTGCGACGCATTACCATCGCGCTCGATCAAAATAGCATCGCTTACATGCTGACCGGATCGTTCGCCAGCGCATACCATGGCACGCCGCGGTCAACCCAGGACATCGACGTCATCGTCGAGGCAACCCCGGAACAGTTGCGCGGCTTGGTGCGCAGCCTGCCGGCCGCCCAATACTATTCCGACTTGGATGCTGCGCTGCAAGCTCACCAGGCTGAATCGATGTTCAACGTGATCGACCTGTCTACAGGATGGAAGATCGACTTCATCTTGCGCAAGTCCCGGCCCTTCAGCCGCGAGGAATTCCGCCGCCGCTTACGCGTCCAACTGCAAGGCGTCTCTCTTTTCGTGGCCACTGCGGAAGATATTGTTGTTGCCAAACTGGAATGGTCGAAACTGGCGCAATCGCAACGCCAAATCGATGACGCCGCCGCAATTCTGCGAGCACGGCGGGACGCCCTGGACCGTTCCTATCTCGAGAAGTGGACGACCGAACTCCACCTGGAGGACGAATGGGACAAAGCTCGTCGAGCAGCCGGAATTTAGCCCTGCTGGTTTGACAACCTCCCTTCCCTCCACGTACTTTCAAACTTCTGCCCTGCTGGTCCGTCCAACACATGTCTGTCGAAGAAAATGCCCGTTATGCTCGTTATGCTCGTCCAGTCGCTGGAGGTCCGATGAAACAACGCCCGATGAAACGCCGCATTCTGAAAGCCGCCTTTCCTCTATTTCTTTTCTCGGCCATAGCCCTCGCCCAGAATGTCGCGTCCTTCGAAAAGCGCATCACCGTGAAGAAGTTGCCCAACGGGCTGACTCTTATGATTTGCGAGCGCCCGGAGGCTCCCGTCTTCTCCTTCTTCACGCTGGTCGATGCCGGCTCCGCACAGGATCCCATGGGCGCCACCGGCCTCGCCCACATGTTCGAGCACATGGCGTTCAAAGGCACCGACAAAATCGGAACCAGCGACTACGCCGCCGAAAAGCCCGCCCTGGAAAGAGTCGAGGTCGCCTACGCAGCCTACATTGCCGAGCGCGACAAGACGGTTGGCCGCGATGACGTGAAATTGAAGCAACTCGAACAAGCCTGGAAAGACGCCACTGCCGCCGCCGACAAGTTCGTCGAGAGCAACGCCTTCGGCAAACTGGTCGAGCAAAACGGCGGAGAAGACATGAACGCCTCCACCGCCCACGACCTGACCGAGTATCACTACTCCCTGCCCGTGAATCGCGTCGAACTCTGGGCCTATCTCGAATCCGAGCGCTTCCTGCATCCCGTGCTGCGCGAGTTCTACAAGGAACGCAACGTAGTGATCGAAGAGCGCCGCATGCGCATCGACAGCAGTCCGTTCGGCCGCCTGCTCGAGCAGTTCACCGAAGAGGCGTTCGCCGCGCATCCTTATCATCGGCCCGGCGTCGGATGGATCTCCGACCTCAACTCCTTCTCCGCCACCGACGCCCAGAAATTCTTCGACAAATACTACGTTCCCTCGAACATGGTCGTCGCGGTCGCCGGTGACATAAAGGCCGACCACGCCATGCCCATCCTCGAGAAATATTTCGCCCGCCTGCCCGCGCGTCCGCAGCCCGACGAGACCACCACCACCGAGCCTCCGCAGAACTCCGAACGCAAAGTCACGCTCAAAGATCGCTCGCAGCCGATTTACATCGAGGGGTACCACCGCCCAGACTACCGCAGCAAAGACGACGCCGTTTTCGATGCCATCAGCGATCTCATGTCGGAAGGCCGCACCTCGCGCCTCTACCGCGCGCTGGTCCGCGACAAGAAAATCGCCTCGTTCTCTGAGGGACTCACCGGATACCCCGGCATCAAGTATCCCCACCTGTTCGCATTTCTAGCCGTACCGCTGCCCGGGCACTCCCCGCAGGAGATGGCCGACGCCATCCACGTGGAGATCGACAAGCTGAAGAAGGAAGACATAAGCGACGACGAATTGAAGATGATCAAGACCCGCAGCAAAGCCAACCTGATTCGCGGCCTGGCCGACAATGAAGGGCTGGCCACCCAGCTTGCCACCTACCAGACTCGCTACGGCGATTGGCGCGAATTATTCAAATCGGTCGACCGCATTGACCAGGTGACGAAGGCTGATATACGCCGCGTCGCGAACGAAGTCTTCGTCGACACCAACCGCACCGTGGGTGTGATCGAAAACTCACCCGGAGGCGGCGCTCCCGGCGGAGGCCAACCCTCGTCTGGCGGCTCCGATCAGGGAGGTGCGCAATGAAGCGGACACTTCCTTTCATCATCCTGCTTGCCGCCTCGATCTTCGCGACTGTTCCTCAAGCCGTGGCGCAAGCCACGACCTGGCAGCAGGTTCCTATCCCTCCCCTGCCCGCTTTCCAGCCACAACAGCCCAAGCGCATCGAACTCAAGAACGGCATGGTGATCTTTCTGCAGGAGGATCACGAACTGCCGCTCATCGACGGCAGCGCCCGTATACGCGGCGGATCGGTCAACGAACCGGCCAGCAAAACCGGCCTGATGGATATCTACGGTGAAGTCTGGCGCACCGGCGGCACCAAGACTCAGACCGGCGACCAACTCGACGACTTTCTCGAAGTCCGCGCCGCCAAGGTAGAAACCGGCAGCGGCCCCGACTCGACCACCATCAGCTTCTCCTGCCTGAAGGCTGACCTCGACGACGTTTTCAAGGCCTTCGTCGACGTGCTGCAGAATCCCGAATTCCGCGCCGACAAAATCGACCTCGCGCAAAAAGAAGAAGGCGACGGCATTTCCCGCCGCAACGATGACGTCGGCGAAATTGCCCACCGCGAATCCGTCAAACTGGCTTACGGCCCCGACAATCCCTACGCCCGCGTGCCCGAATACTCGACCGTCGCCGCCATCACGCGCCAGGACTTGATCGACTGGCACGGACACTACGTTCATCCCAACAACATCATTCTCGGCATCAGCGGCGACTTCGATTCCGCGGCCATGGAAGCCCGGCTGCGCGCCGCATTTGACGCCTGGCCCAAGGGTCCGGCGATTCCAAAGAACGAGATTCCATACTCGCCCGCCAAGCCCGGTTATTATGTCGTCCCCAAGGACGACGTAAACCAAAGCAACATTCACATGGTCACGCTCGGCACCACCCGCGACAATCCCGACTATTACGCCATCTCCGTGTTCAACGAAGCCTTCGGCGGCGGCTTCTCCTCGCGCCTGTTCAACGACATCCGCACCAGGCGCGGTCTGGCTTACGGCGTTGGTGGAGGCGTCGGCACCAATTTCGGTCATCCCGGCATTCTGCAGATCTCGATCGGCACCAAGAGCGGTACCACCGTCGAAGCCATTCAGGCGGCCTATGAAAACATCGATAATCTGACGAAGCAGCCCATCACCGACGAAGAGATCCAGCACGCCAAAGACGCCATTCTCAACGCTTTCATCTTCAGTCTCGACTCGCCCGACAAGATTCTTGGCGAGCGCGTGACTTACGAGT
>Ga0209415_10017179_pt1 | contig 11542 bp, 6 predicted proteins | sample PeaSoiSIISIP2007_FD_187696 | JGI IMG/M metagenome (GOLD analysis project Ga0209415, IMG submission 187696) | Peat soil microbial communities from Weissenstadt, Germany - SII-SIP-2007 (SPAdes) (version 2) | ecosystem: Environmental > Terrestrial > Soil > Wetlands > Peat | place: Germany... | reverse complement strand
GGGTCATCAGGTATTCGGCCTGGATCAGGCGAATGCCGATGTGGGTTGTAGCGTTCCAATCGACCCCGCCGCCTGCGGCCATGGCGAATACATTTTCGGAGCCGGAGACCGAGCACCCGGGAGTCTGCTGACGTACGCGCGCATCGCACACGACGCCCCCGACGTCTCCGGAACCATGGGCTCCGCCGAACAGGACTTGGGCGAATGGGGTGATGGGACCGTGCCGCAGCGCGACTTTGGGTCCAAAGAGGTAGCTAACGACAGTTGCGTCCACGCCGCCGTTGCTCCAGTGATAGCCACCGAAGTCAGCCACGACTCCGAGCATCGGAGTGAAGTTGTAGGCTAGAGAGCCGCTACCGCCGTTGAAATTCTGGCCCGGAAAGCCGCCGAATCCCGGATTGACGCGCAGATACGAATATCCGCCGAACGCTTCCACCTTCGGCGCTTCATCCTGGGCTGACGCGCCGATCGAAAACAGCAGAACCACCGCACACAAGAATCCCCACCTTTTCATTGGAATTCTCCATTCCTAGTTTTGTTATTCTTCAGACTGACATACTGGAGTGCGATATCTATTTATCTTCCGTATTCAGACTGGTATGTCGTTGCCTGCAATGGCTGTGAGGCCAGTCACAGCTCCTTGTGACACTGATCCCTACCAGTGGCGCCGCCAACAGCGCTCCGTTCGCCCCAGCGTCCCGGTGACCAATGTCCTCTTTATTTTGGGTTTTACATGGAAGCAGAAAAGCAAACCTCACAACCATTGCAGCGTACTTACACCACGATCAAGCAGTCGATGAACGCCCGGGTCGATCCGTGAGGAACTTCGTCGGAAAAAGAAAAAGGCCGGCGGTTTCCCGCCGGCCCCGAAAAGCAGTTGATATTGCGATATTACCAGCGGAACACGACGCCGGTCGAAACCCGGACGTTGTTTTGCGTTTCGGAGGCGAATCGCGTCATCAGGTATTCGGCCTGGATCAGGCGAATGCCGATGTGGGTTGTAGCGTTCCAGTCGACCCCGCCGCCCGCGGCCATGGCGAACGCATTTTGGGAGCCGGAAACCGAGCACCCCGAGACCTCCGGACGTACACGCGCAGAGGGGCAAATGAGACCGGAGAAGTCTCCCGAAGCATGGGCTCCGCCGAACAGAACCTGAGCGAACGGCGTGATCGGACCGTGCCGCAGCGCGACTTTGGGTCCAAAGAGGTAGGAAACGGCAGTTGCGTCCACGCCGCTCTGGCTCCAGTGATAGCCACCGAAGTCAGCCACAACGCCGAGCATCGGAGTGAAGTTGTATGCTAGCGAGCCGCTGCCGCCGTTGAAATTGAGACCCGGCGCGCCGAATCCCGGATTGACGCGCAGGTATGAATATCCGCCGAACGCTTCCACCTTCGGCGCTTCATCCTGCGCCGATGCGATACCTGCGAAGAGCAACAGAGCCCCACACAATAATGCCAACCTTTTCATTTAAATCTCCTATGTTTTGATTTTTCGTGCCAGATTCCGGCACGAGAGGAACGTGATGCTGGCCTTTCACTTCGATGGTATAGCCCAGCCCACCCAACTATCCCGGCCTCGTTTGTACCATTACGGGGATCTGCCAGCAAGCATACAGCATATCTCGTGTGCCCGTTCGATAAACTTCGTAAGTTATAGTTGTTAAAGGATATAAATACGAACGCTTCGCCCTGAATTTAGTGGAACCCTCTGCCGGAAACTGGGTCGAAAAAGGAGCTCAAGCGGCGGCGCCGTGGCACTTCTTGTACTTCTTTCCGGAGCCGCACGGGCAGGGATCATTGCGACCGACCTTGGCGCCCGAGCGTACGGGCTTGGGGGCCTCCGCCTGCGCCGGGCCGGCCTGGAACTGCAGATTCTTCTGCTGGCGCCGCTGGCGCTCCTCGATCTGTTTGGCCTCCTCCTGGGGTTTGGCCGGTTGCATGAGGAAGAGGAACCGCACCGCCTCGGTGTCGATCCGGTTCATCAATTCATCGAACAGGGTAAAGGCTTCCTTTTTGAACTCGACCAGGGGGTCTTTCTGCCCGTAGCCCCGGAGTCCAATGCCTTCCTTCAGGTGGTCCAGCGTGAGCAAGTGGTCCTTCCACTGCGCATCCACGATGTCGAGCAGGATGTGCCGTTCGAGCCACCGCAGCGTGACTGCGCTGAAGAGGTTTTCCTTTTCTTCGTAGCGCGCCCGCGCCTTTTCCAGCAGTGTCTTGCCCAGCGCGTCGTGACCTACCTCGGCGACGTCGACACCGGCCGCCTTCGGGTCCAGCCCAAATTGGTTCAGCATCTCGTTGGCAAATTGCGTCACGTTCCATTGATCTGGGTGCTGGTCCTGCGGGCAATACGTCTCGACCAGCTCGTTCACGATGGCCTCGGCGCGTTCGAGCACGAATTCCTTCTGATCGCGGCCTTCGAGAAACGAACGGCGCAGCGAGTAAATCGTTTCGCGCTGCTTGTTCATCACGTCGTCGTATTCCAGAAGATGTTTGCGAGCTTCGAAGTTCTGCGCCTCAACCGCCTTCTGCGCATTTTCGATCCGCCTGCTGATCAGCCGCGATTCGATGGGCACGCCCTCGGTCATTCCCAGCCGGTACATGATGGCTTGCATGCGCTCGCCGCCGAAAATCCGCAGCAGGTCATCCTCGAGCGAGAGAAAAAATCGTGACGAGCCGGGATCGCCCTGCCGCCCGGCGCGCCCGCGAAGCTGATTGTCAATGCGCCGCGCCTCGTGGCGCTCGGTGCCCAGAATGTGCAGACCGCCCATGGCCACCACTTCGTCATGTTCAGCTTTGCATTGCGCGGCGAATTCATCGTAGAGCGGCTTCCACTGATCGAGAGGCACCTGGAAGATTTTGCCTTCCTGCTGGAAGAGCACCATCGCCGCCTTTCCCGCGCCGCTCCCCGAGGCGTCTGCCTCGGCGGCATCCGCCTGCGCGGGAGTCTCCGTTCCGGGCGCCGCGCCGATCACCGGACCCGCCGGCAAATATGGCATCGCCAGTCTTTCCTGCAGGCAGTGGTCGCGCGTCATCGCTTCGGGATTGCCGCCGAGCAAAATATCGGTTCCGCGGCCCGCCATATTCGTCGAGACCGTCACGGCGCCCTTGCGCCCGGCCTGTGCAATCACTTTCGCTTCGCGCTCGTGCTGCTTCGCGTTCAGCACCTGGTGCGGGATCCCGGCACGCTTCAGATGTTCGGCGATCTTTTCCGATTTCTCGATCGAGATGCTCCCGACCAGCACGGGCTGCCCGCTCTCGTAGTATTGCCGAATGCCGCCCGCCTTCGTTCCATCCTCCTGAATGATCCCATTCACCGCCGCTTCGTACTTTTCCTTTTCGGTGCGGTAGACCACGTCCGGATTCTCGATGCGGATCAGGTTCTTATTCGTCGGGATGGCGACAACCTCGAGCTTGTAAATCTTGTCGAATTCCGGCGCTTCGGTTTCGGCCGTTCCGGTCATTCCCGAAAGTTTCTTGTACATACGGAAATAGTTCTGAAATGTGATCGTGGCCAGCGTCTGATTTTCGCGCTCGATTTTCACGGCTTCCTTCGCCTCGATCGCCTGATGCAAGCCGTCCGACCACCGCCGGCCGGGCATTTGCCGCCCGGTGAATTCATCCACGATCACTATTTCGCCGTCTTTTACGACGTAATCCACGTCCTTCTCGAACAGCGTGTGCGCGCGCAGCCCCTGATAGACGTGATGGATGATTTCCATATTCGCCGGATCGTAGAGATTGCCCAGGTTCAGCAGGCGCTCGCACTTCGCCACGCCTTCTTCGGTCAGCGTCGCGGTGCGCAGTTTTTCATCGAGCGTGTAATCGATGTCGCGGATCAGCTTCGGAATCATCTTGTCGATGCGGTAGTACTTGTCGGTGGATTCCTCGGCGGGTCCGGAAATGATCAGCGGCGTGCGCGCCTCGTCAATCAGGATCGAGTCCACTTCGTCCACGATCGCGAAGTGGTGGCCGCGCTGCACGCAATCCTTCAAATCGTATTTCATGTTGTCGCGCAGGTAGTCGAAGCCGAATTCGTTGTTCGTGCCGTAGGTGATGTCCGCGGCGTAGGCGGCGCGGCGCTGCGCGTCGTCCAGGTCGTGTACGATTACTCCGACCGTCAGCCCGAGCATCTTGAAGATCGGCCCCATCCATTCGGCGTCGCGCCGGGCCAGATAATCGTTCACGGTCACGATGTGCACGCCCTTGCCGGTCAGCGAATTCAGATACGCGCCCAGCGTGGCGACGAGCGTTTTGCCCTCGCCCGTCTTCATCTCCGCGATTTTGCCCTGGTGCAGCACGATTCCGCCGATCAACTGCACGTCAAAATGCCGCATGCCCAGCGTGCGGCGTCCCGCCTCGCGCGCCGTTGCGAATGCAGGCACGATCGCCGGTTCGAGCGCCTCCTGAAGCTTCTGCTTGTAGGCCGGATCGTCCCACTCGATGCCCTCGAGCCGCGCCTGCACCTCGGCTTTGAGCGCGAGCGTGCGCGCGCCTAGCGCTTCGTCGGAGAGACTCTTCATCTCCGGTTCCAGCGCGTTCACCGCCTCGACCAGCGGCTGTATTCGTTTGACGTCGCGCTCGTGCTTCGTCCCTATGAAGCGCGCAACGACGCTGTCTATGACTCTTTCAACGTCCATATGTCTTGGATTCGATTCCTTCTAGGGGCCATTCCCGCTTTTAGATGCTCACATTTGCATTGTAGCCGCTCGCGCAGTTTCCTGCAAAGAGCGGCCGATTGCAGGTATTGGTTTTGTGGTCGTAGGGGCGTAGCAGCGCTACGCCCGGCAATCATCCTTGGCACCGCGCCGCCCATCGTCTTGGGCCGCCAGTTTCAACTCTGAATTTCCGCAAGGCCAGTATTTTGGCAACCTGTACTTTTCTTATCCCTTCGCACAGTCGCGCACCCGTCGCGCACGATGCTAGCCTCGAACGAGGTGCAACAAAATGATGGATGAGAAGACAGCAGGTTTGATGAAGAGCGAATCGCCCAGGCCGGGCCGCGCGTACCGCCTGCGTATCGCCTTTTGCGGTCGCGACGCCATAGCCTCACCGCAGCCCCGCACAGGGAACTTCTCACAAATTCTAATCGACACCGAGGCGATTAGAAAATGACCCAACTCACTCGAAATAAAGGACGGCGGTCAGTTCTAATCGACACGCTAGCGGGATGCTGCGGTGGCCTGAGGCGCAGCGGCAAGTCGCACGAGTCGCACATCGGTGACGGACGGCAGCGCGCGAATGTGCTTCACCACCGACGCGTCCACATTTCCGTCGAGGCCAACCAGCGCGAGCGCCTCGCCGCCTCCGCCGGGCGCGCGTCGGCCGAGCGCGAACGTCGCGATATTCACGCCGAGAGCGCCCAGCTCGGTTCCGATTCGACCGATCACGCCGGGCACATCAATATTTCGCGTGAGCAGCAGCGTGCCTGCCAGCGGCGCTTCCAGGCCCATGCCATCCAGCGAAACGATTCGCGGCGAGCCGTCCTGCCCGACCGTCCCTTCGAGCGCGAAATCGCGTCCGCCGTCGGTGATGGCGACTTCGATCGTATTGGGGAATCCGCGTTCCCTCCGTCGCGTGGTTTCTTCCACCACGATGCCGCGCGACGCGGCCTCCGCTGACGCGTTGACCAAATTCACGTTCTCGTCGATCACGGCCTTCAAGGCGCCGACGAGCACAGCGCTACGGATCATATGCGAACCCAGCTCGGCGGGTTCGCCCGCGTAGCGGATGCGAATGTGAGTGAAACTCCGCGAAGGAGCGGCTTGGGCGACAAATGCCCCCAGGCGCTCGCCCAATGACATGTAGGGTTGCAGCCGGCGATACTGGTCGGGCGAAAGCGCCGGCATGTTCACGGCGTTGCGAATGATTCCTTCCGCGAGATAGTCGCGCACCTGCAGCGCGATGGCCGTGCCCACTTCTTCCTGCGCCTCGGCCGTGGAACCGGCGATGTGCGGCGTGGCGATCAGATTTGGCAGTCCGACGAGCGGAGAATTTTTCGGCGGCTCCGTCGCGAAAGTGTCCACGGCCGCTCCGGCGAGCTGGCCTGAGCGCAGCGCTTCGGCGAGAGCGGCCTCGTCAATCAATTCGCCGCGCGCGCAATTGATCAGGCGCGCGCCTGTCTTCATTTTCGCGATCGCCGCGGCGTCAATCATCTTCTCGGTCGAGCCGCTGAGCGACGTGTGCAGCGAAACCACGTCCGATTGGCGCAGGATTTCGTCGAGCGGCAGCAACTCGACCTCCACTTCGCGCGCGGCCGCCGGCGTGACGAATGGATCGTACGCAATCACTTTCATTTCAAGGCCGCGAGCCCGCCGCGCGACTTCGGTGCCCACGCGGCCCAGGCCCACCAGGCCGAGAGTCTTTCCGCGCATCTCCGTGCCCGAAAACGCGGATTTCTCCCAGCGCCCTGCCTGGATCGAGGCGTTGGCCTGCGGCACCGCGCGTGCCAGCCCCAGCATCAGCGCGATCGTGTGCTCCGCCACGCTGACGGCGTTTCCGCCCGGCGTGTTCATCACCAGCACCCCGCGCTTCGTGGCCGCTTCCACGTCCACGTTGTCCACGCCCACGCCCGCGCGGCCGATCACCCGCAGCTTCGGCGCTTTCTCGAGCAGCGCGGCGGTCGCCTTCGTCGCGCTGCGAATCACCAGTGCGTCGGCGTCCGCGAGTTCGCTCGGCAAAGCGGCGGCCGCCGGCAGGATCACTTCCCATCCCGTTTCACGAAGAAGTTCGATTCCGCGCTCGCTGATTTTGTCGGCAATTACAATTTTCATGGGACCCAAGGTTATCGAGCGCACGCGCTCGTGTCAATTGCACGCGCCGTCCACAAGCCGTGTGCTATTATTTTGCGCCGGGAGACGCGCACGCATGAGCTATATCGAACGCATCGAAAAAGATCTGACCGTGGCGATGAGGGAAAAGAGCGAGCTGCGGCTGAGCGTCCTCCGTATGGTCAAGAGCGCCCTGAAGTACAAGGAAGTGGACAAGAAGCGCGCGCTGGATGACATGGAATCGCTTCAGGTGCTACAGACGCTCGTCAAGCAGCGCCGTGAATCTGTCGACCAATTCACGAAGGGCGGCCGCAAGGATCTCGCGGAGAAGGAAACGAAGGAAATCGCCATCATCGAGGAGTATCTGCCTGTTGCGCCCAGCGACGAGGACATTCACCGCGCCGTCGAGGAGGCCATCGCCGAGGCGGGCGCCGACTCGCTCAAACAAATGGGCGCCGTGGTCAAGGCCGCCCGCGCGCGCCTCGAAGGAAAAAACGTGGACGGGAAAGTCTTGAGCGACAAGGTTCGCGAGCGCCTCAGCGGAAAATCCTAGAGTCCTGCCTCACGATTTGTCTCGGGACAACCCGATCAAACACAATCAGGGAGTCGCGCGGCGGAGTAAGGCGGACGCCTGTTGGTCCGCGGCGACCTGCTTCAGGAAATTCCGGATCTCGGGAAGTTTCTCGGTAGGCACTTCGACGTTTTTGATCTCGAACGTCCGTTTGTAATGCAGCACGCCGTCCGCAACTTTTATCTCGCTGTGATAGGTCGCATAGGCGCAATCGGCCTGCACGGGTTGAGGAATCCCGTCTACGACGTAACCCGGCGGCAGCGTGATATCGAAGACGTCGTCCTGTCGCGTCGCCTCGCTGAACTCGATTCCGTATTTGCGCGGTTTTTGTTCCGTGAACAGCCGCAGGAGGTTGCTGTACTTATCTCCGACGACCCGCGGGCGGAGAAAAAGCATGTCACCGGATGCGTTTGCATATCCTGGCGACACAAACTTGTAATCGAGACCGAAGTTCTGATCGTACTTTTCCAGATTGGTCAGCGATGCGCCCGTAAGCGTAAAATTGTTCAAGAATCGTCCCAGGAAACCCTCGATTACTTCAGCGCGCTTGGAGGGCTGTGCACCCAGAAACGCCTCTCTCTCATCCGCCGCGGGGCCTCCCCAATCCATCTCGTGAACTTCGCCGGACAAATCACCCGTGGCGCTCAGGCTAAATGTCGCCGTGCGGAGCAGGCGATTGGTCGCTGGTGGAAGAAGCGGAAGAGCCATCAGTTGACCTCCATCCGGCGTGACCACCAGGCCGTAATTATTTTGCAATTGCCAGGGCAGATAGCCGAGCGGCGTGTACTCGTCGGTCGGATCGAAAAACAAAATCTTCCCCAGTTTGGGATCGTTGACGACGGCATAGAGCGAACCTGCCTCGATTCCATCCGGAAGCCTGATCGCCAGAATCACGTGGTTAAAATGCATCGACGGATAATCCGGCCGGACAATCCCTCGGTCGGCGTCAATGACCACGTAGTAGGACTCGATTCCGATTTCATGAAGCATCGTGCTCAACAGCGTCACCTTATCTTTGCAATCGCCGTATTGATGGGTGAAAACGTCGCTCGCGAGATGGGGTTGATAACCGCCGATGCCGAGCTCGATCGCGACGTAGCGAATCTTCCTCTGCATGTATTCGGTCAGCGCCCGCATCTTCGCGACCGGATCCGTCATGCCGGCAGTGAGCTCTGCGACCTTCTGCTTGATTTCAGGCGATGCGGTGCGGCTCGATTGCGTCAGGCCTCCATACCAGAGTCCCAGATCGTTCCACGCCCCAGTTGTCCTCGCCCGCATAGCCGGATCGTGCGGGAAGTACTTGAGGCCGACCCACCCCGCTACGGAAATCCAGGGCGGCATCTCGGGCTCGATGTCGACAGCCGGGACGTCGTTCACTTCCCAAACATATTGATTGCTTCCGGAGCTTTGCGGTTTTTGATCGGCGTAATTGAACCACCGCGTCGTGAATTCCCAACCGGGCGGGAGTTGAAGGATGAGGCGCCCGTGGTGTAGCGGAATTTTGTCCTGAAACCACCAATTGTCCTCGAAGACAAATGGTCGCTGTCTCTGCACGTACTCATATCCGACCACGCTGCCCGGATTTGCCTCGGCGAACTTCTGAACCTTCATCTTTTCATCGTTGAAGACTTCATAGGTGGTCATGCTCGTTTCCACGGAGTCTTTATCCTTCAGGGCAAATTCGTGCCCGTCGGATGCAATCGTCCAGACGTTGAATGAACTGATTTTTGTCTCATTGTCAAACGGCACGCCTGCGAAACCATACTTATCTTTGGCCTCGGGACGCAGCAGCTTGTAGGCGATCCGGTGGCGCGTGTCGATTTCTCCCTTGTCCGTCACCGTGGTTTGCAGCTCATCGAGCAGTTCGACGGCGATCGTGTCGCTGGGGTATTCCGGAAGCTTTTCGTGTGCCAGTGCGCGAAGCCAATCCGGGGCGGAGTCCGCCGCAGTTGCGGCCGGCGCGGACCAAAGAAGCGCCAGCGCGGCACACACCGCCAGAAGCGCGATCCGGTAAATCGCGCCGGGGCTAACGGCTTTGGAACATGACTTGAGCACTGTCATTCGATTTCACCATGCTGAAGAATGAGCGCAACGCCGGATAGGATTCCTTCGGGTATCGGATTCCGTCGATCGTCAGTTGCCGCTTGACCTCCACGCCATCCGGTTGCGGCGCGGCCGAGATTTCGTACGACACGGGGCCCGGGCTGATCTTTTGAGGGTTGGGCACGGCCTGCGCCTTGTATCCAAGCGGGCAGTGGATCACCAGGTCGTCCACCTTCTGGTAAGGATATGGAAAATCGACCTCGTTCACGCGTTTTTGCGACTGGAAGTAGCCCACCTCGGTCGTCTGGAACAGATCGAGAGGCAACATCATGCGCTGCACGGTTCGGCTCGCGAGCGACGGGACTTTCACCGTTCCTTCCACGTGGAGCGGCGCATCCGTCTGATCCCAGTTCGTGAGGCTCGTGACTTCAAAGGCTGAATCGAGCGCGAGCCAGCCCTTGATTTCGTCGCCGAGGACTTTCTTTCTCCCTGCTTCGTCCTCATCGCGGTTGGAGAGACGGCGCGTGGCGCCCTCCTGGCCGGTGAAATCCACGGTAATCTTGCCGGAAATCTCCATGTCGTCGCCCACGGTAATATCTGCGTGGCGAACGATCGTCGCGTCGGCGGTCGAGAGTGGGGTCGTCATGATCATTTCGCTGCCGTCCTTGCTGACGCGCACTCCATTGGCCGCCGCCTCGTACCAGGGGATCACGCCGAAGGGATAGTAACGAGCCGCGGGGTCGAGGTAGTACTCCTTGGAATTCGCGCGCACCCACACGAGCTCCGCGCTCAGATCGCTCGACGCTTGGCGGTTGGGAATAAAAACGATTCCAGTTCGCGGCGCAACCCGAACGTCGGCGGCCTCGAAGCCCGCCGCGCGCGCCAGGCCTATCATCAGAAAACTGATATCGGGACCGTGGCCGTATCCATGCTTGAGCACGTCTTCCGCGTTATTGTTTGGTTTGATCTCTTCATGCTTCGCTTCCTTCTGCGTCTTTTCGTCCTCCATGTCCAGGTTGCGGATCTTCAGCACGCGCGCATACAATTTCTGTAATTTCATCTCCGGAGAATCGCTGGCAGCGACATCCTGCGAAACCTCCGCAGCCAGCTCCTTTTTCTTGTCCACGAAGTGATCGACGTCCGCGCTCCACTTCTTGCCGATTCGTTTCCAGTATTGGTCTTGCGTCTCGGAGGAAGGCTCATCTTGCGAGCGATAGTAGAACTCGACCCTGGCCTCCAGCGCGGTCACGGGAGGCATGAGCTGTTCCTCCTCGACTCCGGGCAAGTCGTGGACTTGGAGTGTGTAGAGATTGGACCGTTTCTCGACCGACGCCAGGTTGGCCGGCAAAGCGTAACTGCGCGAAAACAGCGGTAGCGCATAGGAGGAATCACTCGGTTTGATCGAAAAGAGTGCCTGGCGCGTGTAGAGATCGTATTGAACGGTCCACCCGAGCGTCCAATAAAATTTGTCGTCATATTGCTCGCGATACCTGTATTCGATGATGCTCCCGGGCTGCACATCGGGCATCGTGAACGTCCTGGCCAGAACCTTGATGCCGCTGCCCTTCACGATTTCCTTGTCGTAGGTCTTGCCGTCGAATTCCACGATGCTGCCGTCGGGCCGAATGGTGCGGCCGCGCACCGCCTGGATCGATTCCTGCGCTTTGTTGTACGGCAATTCGATATCGGCCTGGGACTTCACACCGGCCTGCGTGAAGATCTTGATGCGCAGGTAATTATTGACCGCGGACGTGTTGGCGTCCTCGTTGACCTCGCGATACAACACCATGGCATCCGCGCCCGGCTGCTTCGGATTGTCCTTGAGCGCCAGATCCTCCGGCGGAACCGGCAGCCAATCGTCGGCTCGCGAGCACTGGGGAGAAGCCACCCATGCGAATACTAAAATGGCGATGCTGTAGATGATTCGTCCGATTCGGCTCATGCGAGGCTTCTTGCCCTTTCCGCTGCTGCAGGCAGGTCCGCGGATTGGACTGCCTTCAGCGAGCGCACAGCGCCTTTCGCGCTTAGTTTGCAGGTAGTGACGTGTGTCCAACGCTATCCCGAAATGCCGCCTCTGTCAAATCACTGTACTCGTCCAGTAGATTAGTGACACTTTGCCTTTCTGAGATTCAGTTTTCACCGAGTGACGAATTCCAGTGGGG
>Ga0209415_10017177_pt1 | contig 11542 bp, 17 predicted proteins | sample PeaSoiSIISIP2007_FD_187696 | JGI IMG/M metagenome (GOLD analysis project Ga0209415, IMG submission 187696) | Peat soil microbial communities from Weissenstadt, Germany - SII-SIP-2007 (SPAdes) (version 2) | ecosystem: Environmental > Terrestrial > Soil > Wetlands > Peat | place: Germany... | reverse complement strand
GGTTGTTGAACTTCTCACTTCCATTCCTCCATCAATTCAGGGTTTTCGTGGATGTTACCAATAATCTCTGACTTATCATTCATCTCGAAAAGAAACTTGCTTGTACCATGTACCGTATAAGCCCCCAGTTCTTTCGTGTACTGAACGACCGTCCTCTCCTCCAAATGTGGATTGCCCTTATATTCCCATCCGCCGCTTCCATTAGGTAGATACATCCTTGCATCTGAGTAGTACCTTAAAATATCTCCATCATAGATTTCTTGACCATTGGGATGCTCTTTAGTCCTTTTTGAATCTCTAAGCCCAGAGAACATCATTGGCTTGTAACTTCCACCGATATACATCTTTCCATCAAGTGATTTCAGAAAGATGCCATGCCGATCTTTGTTATCTATAATGCCAATAGGATTGGCGAAGTAAAGCATCTTCCTGACTAAAGGGTTCCATGCCCTCACCTTAAGATCCATCTCCTCACTCACGCTCCAGCCCTCCCACGTCTCTTAAGCTCATTAATTAACTCACATGTACTTGCTTCCTTAAGCTTCTCTTTCTTAAGTAGATATTCTTTTGGTTTAACATCCTTTTTTAAGCGCCTAACCTTAAAATCTTCTGGCGTTGGGTCAAACATGTAGAAACAGGCTTCATTTGAATAATCAAACTCGTTAAAGATAATCCACCACATATTATTAATATTGTGATAAACCCTTCCACGTCGGAGCCTACCGTCGTAATAACGGATATATTTGATCTGTCCGTTCTGGATCTCCTTACCATCTCGATCGGTGCGGTTACCTGAATATCCGAAGCTTGAGCAAACATGGTCACCAAGATTAAATTCAGATGGGCTCTTAAACTTAACGTCAAACTGGCGTGTGACTATGTGTTCCTTGATGCAATCCTCAGCTAGCTTGTAGTGTGGCCTGGAGTGATCATCTACTCCAAAATTAATGAGAAACCTAGCAATATGTCGACACTCGTTCAAAAACAGAAGCTTGATCAGGTAGGGCATTTTTTCGTATTTATGGAAGTCATAATATCCGCCAGCTTTATTTTCAATGACAATGTTTTGGTAAAACTCTATCTTCCATCCAGCAGGATACCGATGGGCCTTGAACTCTAAATCACCTTTAAGGCCATACCAATGATCTTTAGTAAGGCATTTGTAATCCTTTTCGATCCTCGGATCCCTACCAACATCAAATCCTCGTCCCTTCATGAAATTCAACAACCGATGAAGAATAGGATAATGACCTTCTCTATCTTCCCTATCCCTATTGCTTAGAGAAATTGATAAAGAGTCTCGAGATATTTGGAACGGATAATCTAATTTCATCTCTTTCTTCACGCGCCATCCCTCCCCAGCCCCAACTTCTCCCTAGCTTCCCCGATCCTCTTCAGCGCCTCTTCCTTGACCACTGGTTGAATCTTCTCCCTAGATGCGATACTGTCCACGATCTCCCGAACCCCAAGGAATTTAACCTCACCTTCCTTGTCCAGGCTCTCAAAGAAGGTATCCAACCAATTTTCATGCTCCACCTTCTCGACAATAGCTTCCCGATCCAGTACTTCCTGCGCCGGCTGCGCTGACTGCAGTGGAATTAACTTTGCATCAAAATCAGTCTTACTCCGGATCGTGAGTAGTGCTACTTGCACTGCTCTTTCCATTTCCGCCTTACTGGCTGACAGTCGGCAAAGCGCACCAGGATTAATGAAGAGCTTCCCATCTTTGCGACGAATGATACCAAAGCCCTCGTGGTAATGTCCTGAAATAATAATGTCGGCATTAGTTTCCACTTGATTGATGAGAGTATGCCGCATGGGAAATGTGGGAGCAGAGGCAAGGAGCATGGAGTGAACGACATGAATCCTAAGCGAATCTTTATCTAAAATAAAACCTTTTGCCGTTTGGTAACCACAATCGGGCGCATTAAATTGATAGACTCCTTCTTCTGTATCTGTTTCAAAATTGAACCCGCAACCAGAAACACCGACATTACCAGAAAATATGTGAGGGTTCTTTTCAATATCTAGTAAATACTCAAGTTTGGTGAGAACCCCATAAGGAGTACGACTCAATGCAGCTTTGTTACCAGCAGGTAGGTCATGGTTACCCGAAATAGCCAAAATCGAAACACCATACGCATCCTGTAATCGCTTGATACTGAATGCTAATTCAATAATGGTACTTAGCCCAACATTTGCGGAATCGAAGATATCTCCTGGAATAATTACCGCATAGGCATCATGATCCTTAGCCAATATGCAAGCTTCTTCCAATTTTCCAAGGAGGGAAATATAGTAAATGTCTTTCCTGTTCCTCGGATTTTCTATCCGGAAGTGCAAGTCTCCCGTCACAATAAACTTTGCCCCATCCATCAATCCGCACCTCCAAGGATCTGCTCAGCCTTACTGATCCCTAACTGTTGCTGAACGAACCATGCCACGTCCGCCGCATCTGCCAATATCCCGTGATGAGTTACCATAACGATCTGCCGACCAGTCTTTTCTCCGTACTTACTCAAAAATGCAGCCACATTGGGAAGATACTCTCGACTGATCATCTTCCCGGGTTCATCTAGGATCACAGGTCCTTCGTGCTTTGGCCGAGCTAACTCTAACAACGATAGCCTTAAGGCAAGCGACACAATATCCACGAGCCCGCCACCTCGCGACTCCTCGGGATTAGCAGCTACCTCAAAATCCTTATACGAGCTAACGACTTGCCAAGTAGCTGAAGGGTTAGCACCTGTTGAAAGTTCAATATTGAAACTTATTCCACCATCCTCAAAGACGCTCCGAAGAGCCGCCGTAACGGTCTCTTCGATCCTCAGCTTTAATTGCTCCCGAGCAAACTCACTCGACTTTGACAAAAGAAGCTGAACCTGTTCCCATGTTGAGATATTGTCAACGATTCCATGGAGTTCAGTATCTTTTTGCTCTTTTTGCTGAACTAATAAGTCTCTTTTCCCCTTGGCCTGCTCCAGATTACTCCGGAGCAGGCCTGTTTTATTTTCGAGAAATTCTAATTTTGTCATTAGGCATCGACTCGTTTCAACATTTCTTCGGTTGAAATTGGCTCTGCTTCATTCAAAATTCGTTCGGCTTCAGCTAAGTTTTTAAGAATACTAGACTCCAGATTGGCGATCACATCAGGCAATTGGTCGGGTTCATAACCCAGGGCTTTGATTTGAGCAGTGACTTCAGTCAACTGTTTTTCATGTAGTTCGAGTTGAGCCTCAGCCTTGTTGCGCTCATTCTTCTTTTCCTCAAGGCGCTTTTTGAGATCGTTTATCTTAACTTCCACGTTTACCGCTGCTTCACTCATAATTAAATTACCTCCTTCAGTTTTTGGACATCAATATCATTACCGCATGTTGGGCACTGACCAAGACTAGACATGAGGGATAAATAGTCGGATTCAGCAACTTCAATTTCCTGCGTCAATTCTCCGAATAATTGCAGAGATTGAGTAACCTTCTCCACCAAAGACACTCTCCTGTCTTTAGCTTCAACGACTCCTAATTTCCGAAGATTATCCGTAAAGACTTGATCGAGATGATCAGTTACTAAGTCGATACCAATAAGCCTATTCAAGGATTCACCTTGGGTTACGAAGGAAATACTTAAAGAACAATAATGATCCTTAAGGTCTGAAAGTGACGTTTTAAGTGATTTATCGGCAATAACTTTACCTAGATAGTTAAAGGAATCTTCAATATTTGAAAGTTTTTGCACTAATCTTCCGAAGGAAAAAACAGAACTACTAGAACGTTCGTAGAGGTCAGCAAGGCCCTTGATCGTTGACTGCCGCACCCTATCACTGAAAGCCTTCGTCAAATGTCCCTCAGCCTGTCCAATATTAGTAAACATCTTCACTGTATTACTTAGCGATAAGACTGATAACCGTGAGCCCTCATATTGAGAGTGAATGTCTTCATACGACGACACCATAGCGTTATGATCAAAAGCCATTACTAGACAGTCCTCTACATTTCCAATACCCGAAAGCCTCTGTGTTGCTTTCCTTAAAGTCAGGACAGAAATACTCGAATCATCGTACCGATCATAAAGAGAGGCACATGATGAAATTTTGGCACTCTTCTCCATGATCATTTCAATCATTGGATTAGCGATGCTAATTACAAGAGCCAATATATTGAGCGTCGATCTATCGCGATCAGACCCATGGGATGCCTCATAATAGAGACTTAGCTCCATGGCTAATGTCCTAACTTTAGTCAGTTCATCCTGTGCCGTCCTGATTAAATATAGCCCCTTGTCCACTTCTTGAAGACCAGTTACTACCCTCGTTAATGACACCACATTCTCGCTGATTTCCTGCCATTGCTGCGCCAATGCCTTCAGCTTACCGACCTCCGCTACCTTAGTCCTCGTATCAGCCAGTAAGGTTTCCGATGAAGTAACAGCCTTTTCCCGGGGATAAATCCAGTGGAGTTCATCGATGTCAGCTTTCAGTAACTTAATGCCCTTATCTAGGACTTCCTGCATTCTCTTGGCCTTATAGATATCCGTCCCGACCTGTTTGCCAGCGTAATCGATCTCTTCCGTGCCGGCCAACTTCCCTAAGACCTTTGCCCGCGCTGGCCCCGAAACCGACTTACCGAGGAACGGTCCATCTAGCTGCTCTGAGAGATTGAGTAAAAAGCTTTGATCCCCGATCTCCAACTTCCGGATACCAGTGGCTTGCTGAACTTCTAATGGAACACTGGTCCCGAATCCCTCAAGCGTCTGACCATTGACAACATATCGATTGATTCCACCCCTGCTCCTGATCCGTTCAACGGTCGTCCCGTCATCGTAAGTCAGCAAGGCTGAGCATTTGTCCTCGGCGTTGAAAATAAAACTAATACCTTGAGGGACGTTGTAAAATACCAACCGCAACGCTCTGATCACAGCGGACTTCCCGGAATCTGACGGTCCGGTAATGACCGTCAGATTCCCTTTGCCAGCGAAATTTATAAGAGTGTTACGATGGGATTGAAAATTGATAAGTCGAATAGATATTAAGGTTTTCAAGCCAATCCCAACTTTCTCTTGGTTTAATAGGGCTCGGAATCAGATACGGTTTCTCCGACCTCTTCGGCTCCATAGTCCTCGTCATCAATAGCGATATGCTTCCAACTATCCACAAACTTTTTCCGCAGTTTATTTATTTCGAGGATTTCCTTAGCCGGAATATTGTCACCGTTTTTCAGCACTACTTTGGCAAAATCAAATCCGTTGTTACTTGCAGCTACTAACGAGAATTTAACTTCCTTAGCAATATCTGAAATTCGATTAGTAAGCCTTGCACTGAAAAAGTTATCAACAATTGAAATGGACGTAGGGGGGAATGAAATCTGAATTGGAAGTGCATTTTCAGGAGTCATAAGGAACATCCGGCGCATCTCCTTACAAGCCTTTCCCTTTCCTTCTTTGCCTGATCCCCACGCATTCTGCGGGCACTCAGTGCACCGGCGCGAATTACCATTTGCATCTGTTCCCATAAGTCCGTCGAAGCTTGAGCAAAGAGGAATCTTGTTCCCTTCTTCCCAGCAACCACGGGTCTTTTGTTTGAGTAAAACAACAGCCTTGATTTCGTCGAAGCTCTTCCCGAACGGATCAACAAACACTTGGGCATCCTTATTGATCTTGTAGCGTTGCGGCCTGAAGTCGATACCTTCACGGCTTTCCTCGAAGCTTTGTCCAACGACTAATACCAGCTCCTGAACTTCCTCTTCCGACATTCCGGTCGTGTCAATACCTGCAAGAATTAATGAGTTTTGGTTTGTTGTTGCTAGTTGAGTAGACATAGTTTAAATTCCTCCAATTTGTTTAATTGATTGATTAATTTACTTAGTTGCAATACATTGCAACCTTCGGTTTCATCCTGTTGCAACCGCTATTACCTCAGTCAATAACGGTGTATACCCACTGCATCCGCTAGGCCTTTCCACGCATCGATTACAATCAAGAAAACATGCTTCATCTTCACAAACTAATATAGTCAAGCCCTCAAATTCCTCGCGGATCGGCTTTGCACATGTAAGGCATTTGCATGGAGTCTTGGCCCGAGTCTTAGCGTTCTTCATTGGCCTATTGAGATATGGTCGCTTTACAGAGCCACTAACGCTATGAACTACATCCATGACTATTCACCCTAACCACTGGTGCCGTTACCACGTCCATGTCATCTGCAAAAACAGCCCAAGCAAGGCCTTCCTTAAAATGTACCTCATCGTTCGTGCCATCATCCTCGTTCATGCAGCCCTCAACTTTGTGATCAAAGCAAGGACCTTTGAATATCACCTTGAACCGCCAGATACCATCTGAGTCATATTCCGCGCCCAGTAACGTTCCATCAGAAAAGGCCAGCTTGCCATCATTTAGGTCGCAAGCGTCAAACTCTTCACATAGCTCACCATTGATTTCGATTAAGTCATCACTGGCCCCGGTAACAACCGTTCCTGATGTTAGAGGCTTAGTTTGCTTTCTCACGACTTCTCCGCCTCCCCTACACATCAAGACTCATCAGGCTCAATCTAGCTGAAAGTAATCCTCCGACTGTCTGATGGGCCTTGAATTCGTTCTGTAACTGCTCAAGCTTAAACTGGGCATTCTCCATCTCATCCAATGCTGATTTGTACGGAGCCCACGCCATGGCATAGTAATCATCCTCTTTTTTACGAATCTCTAACTCGGCCTTGCGTGTAGCATCATTGGAATACCTGGGCTTGCCCTTATCGTTTTCTTCAGCCGTAATAACGGCCATCAGCATAGACTCGGCATTAATGATGTCGCTCTTAGCTGCTTCGAAAGCCGTCCTGGCTTCCTTGTATACTTCCGATTGGATCCTGATCTTTTCCGGAATAGCAAAGATGCTTTTTGTGAAATTATCAACATCGAGCTTTGCTTCTAATTCTTTCCGAGATAATTCAACGGCATCATAAACGCCATCCGAAACAGCGTTTCTAAGTGATTGTTCTGATTCCTTTGAAATGCGTTGTGTCGACCGCAGTAATTCATTAATATCCATTTGCGCAATTCCTCCAATAAATTTATAATTGAGTTGAATCAAATACCTTTTTGGGTAAGCTCCGGCCAGTGCAATGACCGGAGCACCTTTTTGTTTCGGAATAATTATTTTAGAAGGTAAGGCCAGGACCTTATTCCAAAATAACCACTCGATTAGCATCAACAAGGGCTTCAAGTTCAATTTGGAAAAACAATTTGATATTCTGCCGTGACGCTAAGCGCCACGCGCCGCCATCTGCCTCGAAGAGGGCCACTTTGGGACTATCAGAGCTAGCTTGCATTCTACAAAGGAACTCGCTCTCAGGTTGTTCGACTTCTAAAAATGTCCTATATGGAGTGAGTTTCACAATAGAAGGAACCGGAACATTAGATTTTGTAGCAATGCCTGTCCGAGCAACTACGGTTTGTGAGAATCCATCATCGGTGCTTGTTCTTACGGCTTCTTCTTGAACATTTCCGAGAAGAGCGATCAGGCTTTCCCTTTGCTCTGCTGGCACGAAACAACTTTTAAGATGGATGTTCATAGCTTCGAGAGCGATAAAATTATTTAGCTGAAGAGCAGGAACTTCGGCAGAAGCGGTATATAATTCTTTACGGTCAAGATTGCTACATAGCGACGTAAATACTTTGACTTTCGTCGGGCCTTCGACCTGAATAATAATTTTGAGGTCAGCAATGCGAGAATGATCAAGTTCGCTTGAAACTAGGTCAACAATGCTTGCAAGGGATTTGGTGGTAACGGGGTCTGCTTTCAGTTCAGGCAACTTAGATAGTTGTTGGTTTGAGTATTTGGCGTTGTTGTGATTGACAATTTCTACGGTTCTAAAACTCATTAAGTATTCAAGTGCTTCTTTAATCATGGAATGAATTCACGCTCCTCAATTTTTGCAATTTAATTTACAAACATGGGTTAATTACTGCACGGATTTAAGCTTTAAAACGTTGGTGACGGGCTCCTCATCGAAAGCGCTCATCTGATTCGGGTCATTCTTGAGAATTTCTGATGCATGCGGATTACCGTCTCTGTCCTGATCCACCATGATGCTGATCGAGATTGCTTTAACAAGAGCCATTGTGGCCTTCGCTTGCGCTGAGAGTTTCACAATATTCCGGTTTTCGTCAGGCTTGAGTGTAAGGACAATGTTCAATTTTCGAACAGACAGGGCATCCGTATTAGGATCAAGGATATTGGCTAGGATTCTGCCCATTTCATTGTTGATTTGCTCTTGGATCGCTCCTTGAGCTAGTTCTAGGATGTTGACTTCTTTGGTGTTACTCATATGTTTTCACCTCCTCTCAATGAGGGTTCAGTTATAAATTTAAGCCACTTCGGAGGCTCGGCCCAAAAGATAGGCCTATCCTCTTTCCAGCCGGTAACAATCCGGACTTGCTTAAACTCCTGCGCGGCTACGTCATATTCTCGTTTGCAACCTACCGAGTGCTTCCAGTCCCCGAAAAACCAAACCTCATCAGCAGTCGAAACTAACTCTTCGCAAAACGTTAGAGCCTTTTCGCGTTCCTCTGACACGTTCTCGTTAAGGAAGCCGAACGAGTGTACCGGAGAGATTGGCATTACCCCAAACTTCATAAGGCGCTGGCAGATATGGGTGATGGCTTGGAGATTGGAGCGTTTACCTTGAAACGGATGAGCGATGTATATTTTCTTCATTTGGCACCTACCTCTCTTAATGATTTAGTCCCACACAGTTCTGGAAGGTTAGCCCTTACGAGGTGTTCTGCAAACGGTGGCGGAACTGCATTGCCGCACCTAGCCACCTGCGAAGCCCTAGAAAGTTTCTTGCCATCACCATCCTGGTCAATAATGTAGTTTGATGGAAACCCCTGAGCATTGAATAGTTCCCTCGGTGCAAGCATTCTTAATCCAATATCAGAAATGAAATAGTAAATTCCATCAATACAAAACAGTAAAATCTCATTCTCGGTTAGGTTGTAGCCGCAGTATTCGTTTAATAAAGTCCTTACTTTAGGCCAATTCCCTAAATTGCTAAGATCTTCTGCTTTGGTCACTTTAACCGATACAACGCCGAACCTATCTTTTGTGGTAATAGTCCTTAGCGGTTCACTGGGGGCTTGCCCAAGATCTTCGTTATTTCCGTAGTAGGTCGTCAGAAATGTTCTTATCTCCCCAAAATGTCCGGCAGACGTAGTAACAGTGTGAAGCGGCTCCGTTACCCCTTGGCCTATTCCTGTCTTATAAAATTTAGATAAGAAAGGTGCGACTAATCCGTAGCGATTTGAGGTGTCAAGTGTCAGGATAGGTTTATTAATGACCTGTCCGCGAGTACTCTCATCGTAACTGTGATATTGGGTAAGCATTGGGGATACCAGAAAGTTATGATCTCTTTGTGTAATAGTAGGCAAAGGACTTTCAACTCTCTGTCCTGCTCCGGTATAACCTCCACCGTAAGCTTGCATAATGAACGGTTCTGGATTATCAATAACAAACTTCTTAATTCCCCTAGCGATTCTACTCATAGTATTTTCGACTAATGGTTTTTTCCGCTCGAAAATACTCGGGCAAGGTAGCGACCAATCAATGATTTCTGCCGCTGTTCTCCAAGGCTTCAACCTTCCTGCTTTAACCTCAAGACTGTTAGGATCTCCGTGTGTAGGTTCTGGCCAGACAATCGACTGTCCATCACACCTTGCAATCAGGAAAAATCTCTTTCGTATCGTTGGCGCTCCATAATCACAAGCTCGGAGCTCCTTATGTTCAACTTGATACCCTTGACGCTTAAGGGCATTAATAAAAGCTTGGAATGTACGGCCTTTCTGTTTTGGGTCAGGCTTTCCATTTATAAGCAGTGGCCCCCACGTCTTAAACTCCTCCACGTTCTCCATCATGATTACTCGCGGTCTTACCGTGGCCGCCCATCGAACCGCTACCCAAGCTAAGCCGCGAATCTTCTTTTCGACTGGCTTTCCGCCTTTAGCTTTTGAAAAATGTTTACAATCTGGGCTTAGCCAAACTAAAGCTACAGGTCTACTGTTTGCCGCTTTCCTCGGATCTACTTCCCATACGGACTCTGAGTAGTGTTCTGTTTCGAGATGATTCGCCTTGTGCATTGCGATGGCAGCAGGATCATGGTTAATGGCTATGTCTACAGAGCGCCCAATTGCCAAGGAAATACCGGTTGAGGCACCACCTCCTCCACAGAAGTTGTCAACAATGATTTCCCTAACCGCGTCGACTGTACTCATGCTCCCAACGTCCTCCGCTTCTCGCTCACCCGATGTATAACCTCAAACCTTCCCGGCACATCACATACCACCAGCCAATTCGCGGGGTTAAGCCTCAACTTCGCTATGCGCTCCTTCTGTGCCCTCGTGGGGTTTTTGCCTCGCTTTCTCATCCCATCTCTCCCTTCGCTTTCTGCCGCTCCTGAAATCGGATAACCCTTTTCCTCACAGCATGCGCGCTAATCCCATACATTTCCCCGAGTTGCTTCCATGTGTGGTTCTTTTTGTATTCGAGAATTGCGGCAATATCGTTATCCTGAAATCTCGTCGGCTCAGGTGCGATCTCCATAATTCGAAAGGCCTCTTCCGGGATTCTTTCGGACGTAACGCAAATACATAGTGCGTAGTAATTCAGCTTTACGGCGGTACCAGATAGGGCCATCACTGGTCACCACCTCCACATCCCAAAGGGCCTGACAATCCTCGGCTCGACGCCGCGTTGGCCTATCATTCGTCCATCCATGTAATCTACGATCACGCCGTCATCCGTCACGTCCGCCAAGGTCCTGTGCCCTCTGGCCCTGAAAGCTTGTCCACTAGCAATTAAGTCGGAGTGTATAAGCCGTGCTTCGCGCTTGATCTTGCGAGCTTCAGCCTTTGCTGCAATCCAGTTCCTAATCCGTCTCAGCATCTTGTTCCCGCCTTTCCTCGCCGGCGTGACTTCGGATAGTTCTTGTACCGATCAGCCCGTGAGCGCACAGAGCAGACCTTTTGCTTTGGCATAATTGGGGTAAAGGCAAGCCTTGATCTTCCCTGAGCCCAATACCCCTCAGGACCTCTTTCGAGTACCACACCACAGCCGGGGGTCCTGCAAAAAGTTTTGTTTTCACCATGTTTAAAATCCATAGCTCGTCCACAAATACAGGTTGGCGTTAACGCTTGCTTTAACACAGAACCGCCTCCCTCTCGATTCGTTATTTAGCACATTCCACGAATTCGCCGTTCACAAGCTGGTAAAAGGTATCGGATTTGACCGTTTCTCCGTCCACCGCGACTGACTTAACGTGCTGGATATGATAATCTCCATCATCGTCTTGAGCCCATTCTGCAAGAACGAGCCAGCAACCGAGCGCGGCTTTGGCCTTAGAGTCTCTACCTACCGCCATAGCCACGCCGTCTACGCCCTCTAAAACAGCAGAAGAGGAGTATCGTCCATTAGTGGACGCCATACTTCGGTATCCTGTGGCCTGTGCTCCACTTTGGTATCCTGTGGCCTGTGCTCCACTTTGGTCTCCTGTGGCCTGTG
>Ga0209415_10017176_pt1 | contig 11543 bp, 10 predicted proteins | sample PeaSoiSIISIP2007_FD_187696 | JGI IMG/M metagenome (GOLD analysis project Ga0209415, IMG submission 187696) | Peat soil microbial communities from Weissenstadt, Germany - SII-SIP-2007 (SPAdes) (version 2) | ecosystem: Environmental > Terrestrial > Soil > Wetlands > Peat | place: Germany... | reverse complement strand
ATTCGAACCCCCGATACCCTTTCGGGTATGCCGGTTTTCAAGACCGGAGCCATCAACCACTCGGCCACCTCTCCGGAGCTATTACAGTTTTACTACAGGTACGTCGGTTGCATGAAGAGGGGATGGGTCGACACGCCCTCCCACCCAGATCGCGTCTAGGTTTTGTACGTACCGCGAGAATGCGTTTTCGGGCTCGCAGTTTTGTAGTCTTCCGACTTGCCGCGCGGAATGCTTAGCGTCTGCCATTTTGCGGAGCGCAGGTGTTTCGCGAGGAAGACGATTTGTCCGATATGCTGCGCGTAGTGGGCGAGGACGCGATTGAGCGCCTGCATTACGGTATGCGGTTCCTGGCGGATGGTCACCGTGCGCTCTATCTCTTGAGGACTGAGCGCGTCAAGAGTCGAGAAGACATGCGTCCACGCCAGCTCCCACCAGCGCATTATTTCTTCGCGCGTGGTTGTCGGCGAGACTTCAAATTCCCGATCGCGAAAACGGTCCGGTTTCTCCCCGTCGCTGGTGAGGAAGTCGGTAAAGCGCGAGCGCGCGTTGCCGGCAATGTGCTTTACCAGGGCGGCTATCGAATTTGATTCGGGGTCGATGGTGAGGAAGAAATCCGTGTCTTCGAGTTGAGCCATGGCGGCTTCGCCCATGCGCTTCTGGCCGCGGAACTGGCGTTTGATTTCTTCCAGGTAGTGGGAAGCTAGATCGGTCATAAGGGTCCCTCGCTCAAGTCAAATCAGATTTGGAAATTGTGGCGGCGCGGCGCTCGCAAGGGTAGTTGCGGCATCGCACGCCACGCGGAACCCGTAGTCCGCATATTTGAACTCCGGAGGAATGCTGGAGCGTGCCGCGCAGCGCGACATTTTGATGTGATGACGCCAGGAGCCGCCGCGGGAAGCGCGCCGCTCGCCGGTTTCCGGGCCGCGCGGATTACGTTCGGGCGAGAACGCATAGTAATCGGCCGCAAACCAGTCTCTGCACCACTCGTGGACGTTGTCGCACATGTTGTACAGGCCGTATGCGTTCGGTTCGCCGCCGCCAACCGGCTCGGGGCCCGTCTTCCAATGGCCTGCGCAACGATCGTCGTAGCCGGGCCGCGATTGCGGAGGCTCGTCGCCCCACGGATACAACGCTTCTTCCAGACCTCCGCGAGCCGCGCGTTCCCATTCGGCCTCGGTCGGCAAGCGGAAGTTTCTTCCAGTGCTGGCGCTGAGCCACTCGCAGTAGCGGATTGCCTCGTGCCACGACACGCCGACCACGGGTTGCCTGAGATGGTTGAATGCGGGATCGCTCCAGAAAGGCGGTGGCAAGGCTATCGACGCGGTGTCGCGCAGAAAGCGGTCGTAGTCGGCATGGGTGACTTGGCGGACGGCCAGCAGAAACTCGTCAATCCAGACGCGATGCACAGGTTTCTCGTTGTCCTGTCCAGAATCGCAGCCCATGAGGAACCATCCCGCGGGAATGGGGACGAGCGCGGGCAAACATTCTGCCGCTCGTGATGTCGAGAGCGGCTGCGACGTTTGCATTTGGCCAGCGCGATCCATGATGTCAGGACGTCCGCAGCGCGCGGACAACGTCTTCGATTCTATTCTCCTGAAACAATCGGATTCCGGCGAGGCCGGCCGCGCCAGCTTGCAGGCACGAGGCTGCGTTCTCCATGGTGATGCCACCGAGTGCCAGGACAGGAATCTTCGCCTGACATGCCTCACGCAAGGCGGCGAGGCCCGTGGGTTGCGCTCCGGGCGCACCGCTCTTTCCGAATACGGGAGCGAAAACGGCAAAGTCGGCGGCTTCCGACTCGGCGCGTTTCACGTCTTCGAGTGAGTGGCAGGAGGCGGCCACCAGGAAGTGGTCGGTGTTCCGTGGCCACTGGGCCGAAACTTCAGTGCCCTTGGGAAGGGTCGCGCTTTCACGGGTCGCGGAGAAAGTCCCAGCCCGCGCCGGTTTGGGGAAGGGCACGACTTCAGTCGTGCCGCTCGCTGAAAAGAATGCGGGCTTTAGCCCCTGAGGGCTCCACGCCTCCAGCACCTGTCGCACGTCAAGAGGCGCGACGTCTTCCGCTCGTAGATGAACGCCGTCCGCTCCCGCAGCCAGCGCTACGTCCGTTCGGGAGTTGATTAGGAGGCGAGTTGCTGGTGAATTTTCTCGCATGGCCGCGACCACTTCTCGTGCCAGCATTTCCAATTCTCTCGCGCTCAGATCTTTTTCGCGAAGTTGGATGTAATCGACGCCGGCGCAGGCCGCTTCGACGATTTTGGCGAGCAAGGCGCGGCGGCGAGCGTGCTCGTCGCCGCGAAACTGGCTTCGGTCGGTAATGTAATAGAGCAGACAGCGGCCAGCCATCGGCTCTCAGCGTACTACGGAACCCCCCATCATTTCTTGTCGGCGTTTCCTATCGCGGCGGCCGAGCCTTCCGCGCTTTCCTGTGGAGTGAACAGTTTCAAATTCTCCGCTTTCCAGCGCATCGCGGCGTAGATGCGATTGTGTCCGCTGGGGTGGTCGAAGAAAATCCACTCTTCGATGGGGCCAGGGCTCATCTTGCGGTATTCGCCGAGATGGATCGCCGCTTGAGCAAAGCCGTCAGGCTGCCGGCTCGTGTTCAGTCCGTACATATCGGCTTCGTATTCTTGCGTGCGGGTGAACGTGTTGTCGGTGGGGGTGTTAACAATGCTAAAGACGGATACTAGCAGTAGCACGAGCGGAAGGACCGCCGTGTCGCCCACGCCCCGAATCTGCCACTTCTCGCCCCAGCGTTGGAGCGCCCAGTTGAGTCCCCAAAACAGGTACGCGAAGGCGATTACCGTGACGATCAGCTGGTACATGATGCCTTTGTAAATGTGGTTCATCACGTAGTGTCCCATCTCGTGTCCCATGACCGCTTGAATCTCTTCCGGCGATCCGCGGCGCAAAAGATTGTCATTGAGAGTGATGCGCATCGTGTTGGCGAAGCCACTTACGTTGGCGCTCATCCTCGTGCTCTGCCGCGACGCGTCGATCTCATATACGTTTTTGGCGGGAATTCCGTTGGCCCGCGCCATGCTCAGGATGGGGTCGACAATCTTGGGATCGTCGAGGCGGGTGATTTTATTAAAGATGGGAAAGATGTAGACAGGGGCGATGAGCACAACAAAAATCAAGAACACAATGGTCGCGACCGAACCCCAAATCCACCAGGTGCGCGGGAGACGGCGAACAATGCCGAACAGCATGACCACCAGGATGCCGCCCAGCACCAGATTCACGCCAAGGCCCTTCAACTGATCCAGCATCCACGGGCCAAAGGTTTGGGTGGCGAGTCCGTATTTGTGCTCGCGGAAATAATTCTCGTAAACGGTGAGCGGGAACTCGAGAATGGTGATAAGCACGAGGTATTGCAGCCAGTACACGAAGGTGTGAACTGGTTTGAAGCGCGTCACGCGATCCGCGAGGTCCCGCATGCGGGCCGACCAGCGCAGATTCAACAACAGCAGCGCGACTATCACCCCATAGAGGAAGTCCCACAGAATCATCCAGTAGCCGCCTTCGAAGTAGGCGTCGGAACGCGCCGTCTTATCGGCGGGAATCTGCGCCAGGTAAGCGTTGGTGGCCGCGGTAGCATCGAAATGGGGCGAGGGTTGCGCCTCGGGCGGCACGTGGATCACGGATGGCATCTGGTTGGCGGCGGGCGGTTGAGCGAGCGCAGCGGTTGTGCAGAAAGTTGCGCAGAAAAAAAACAGGCAACAGAGTGTTGTCGCCAGGAATGTTCGCAAGGGCATTTTGTTTGTCTCCGGGAAGACTGACCCGTAGAAGTGTATACGCAGACGGGCGGCGGCCGGTTCCATTTCAGTCGGCGTAAGAAAGCCCGCTGCTCCAGAGTATTTCAACGGACACGCGGGCGAGGGCGCCCGCGCCACACGGTCTACGGCCGGGTCTTGGCGATTTCCGGGACAGCCGCTTCGCCGGTCCGCTTGGGTTGTTGCGGGGCGAGCTGGTACTTGGTCAGGCCGTCCTTCAGGAATTTGAAACTTTCTTCCGGAGAATCGCACACCTTGAACAGATCGAGATCGGGCGCCGAGATCGTGCCGGCGTCGACCATGGCTTCGAAATTGATGATCTTCTTCCAGTAATCGCTGCCGTAGATGACCACAACAATTTTCTTGGCCAGCTTCTCCGTCTGGGCGAGGGTGAGGATTTCAAAAAGTTCGTCGAGCGTGCCAAAGCCGCCGGGAAAGATCACCAGCGCTTTTGCCAGATAGGCGAACCAGAACTTACGCATGAAAAAATAGTGGAACTCGAAGTTGAGCGAAGGCGTGATGTAGGGGTTCGGATTCTGTTCGAAGGGCAGGTTGATGTTGAGGCCGATGGTCTTTCCTCCCGCCTCGTGGGCGCCCAGATTTGCGGCTTCCATAATGCCCGGGCCCCCGCCGGTGGTGACGACAAAGCGGTGGCGCTTGGCGGGGATATGGAGCGACCATTCGGTCAGCAAACGGGCCAATTGGCGCGCGTCTTCGTAGTAGCGAGCCATATCGACGGCGGCCTCGGCGCGCTTCATCTGTTTGTCCTTCGCCTGCTGCGGCGCGGACACATGAACGCCGTTGTCGCGAAGTTCGGTCAGGCGGTTCGAGGCGTCGTTTTGGCTGGGAATGCGGGCGGAACCGAAGAACACGACCGTGTCCTGGATCTGTTCGCGCCGAAAGCGCGAGAGCGGTTCGCTGTACTCGGACAGCAGGCGCAGAATTCGGCCGTCGGGACTTTTGAGAAACGGTTCGTTCTGATAAGCGAGGGGAGCGGGCTTGAGTTTGTGATCCGTCATAAGTAGGTCATTCGTCGTTGGTCGCCACTTGTTGGTTGCCCTGGTTCGCGAACGGCCAACGACGATCGGCCAGCGACTGTTCTTCATTCTTCCCGATATTGGATGGCCTCCCAAAATCCGATCCACACATTGAGGGCGCCCAAGCCGGTCGAGACGCCGCGCACGAACCCGCTGGCGACCACGGCGCGGAGCGTGGGATACGGCAGGAGGAGAGGGTTGTCGGACCACTCCGGGCGCCAGGGCAGGATCATGAGCATGACCCCGATCGTGGCGCACAAAAACACGAACAGAAGCACTCCGATGCGGCGGAGCCACAGACGCGCAGCCGAAGGTCGAAACACGGGCGCCGATACTTCCAACGTCGGGACCGATGTTTCCACCGGAGATTTAAGTTCCCCGACACCGGTTGCGTTGCTGGGAAAAGGCAGCTTGGGATCGGAAATCATTGCACGCGTCGTTGTGAGTAAAGCCGTGTGAGTAAGGCCCTGTGAGAAAGCCGCGGGGCGAAGCGCCCTCGGGTTGCATCCCCACGCTCAGTCCGAACCCACTTGGTGCATTCTACGACTTCAAGGCCTGAATGCGCTCGGCCACGTCGCGATAATCGATATTGGCGCCGTAAACGTCGGTGAAATAACGCAGGGCGCCGGGCTTATCCTGGGCAGTTTCGCAAGCCGACCCCAGTTCATAGTTGATGGCGAGCCGCACCTGGTCGTCGAGCCCGGGGAGGCTGAGCGCTTTTTCGTACCAGCGAATGGCGGCTTCAGGAACACCCTTGTCGATAAAGCACTGCGCCAGCCAGGTGTAGGTTTGAACCGGCTGCGAAAATGCGTGGCCGCGGTCGATCGCGGTGCAGACTTTCTGCAATTCGGTGATGGCTTCGTCGAGCAGACCCATTTCGCGGAAGGCAACACCCAGGTTGTAGTGTGTTTCCGGATCGTCGTCGCCGGCCACAACCACTTCTTCAAGCTCCTGTTTCAACTCGCCAAACATCTCCGAAAGATCGACGCTGCCGGCGGCATGCATGACCTGCGCTCCCGCCCCCAGCGGGCGCACGGGCGCAGGGCTATAACTCATGGCAGCGGTGGCGGGAACGGTGGTGGCGGCAGGAACGCTCAAGGCAGGAGCCGCGGCGGTGGCAGAGCCCGCCGAGGCTGCTCTCCCGGGCATCGCTGCCGGTGCGACGAGAATCTCAATTTCGTTAAGGGTCGCAGACCCATTTGCCACCGGCTCCGTTTCCGGCTCCGGCATTCCTGAACCCTCCGGCGCAGGCGCAACCGGCCAGCCGGGCAGCGGCTCGGTGATTGGCGGGCGGGCCTCCGGCGTCGGTGCTTGCGGAAACGCATCGCCCAGCGAAGCTTCCAGATCTGCAACAAATGTGGTCAGGTCGCTTGCCTCTGCAGGCATGGGTTCTGAGTGGGCCGATTCTCCAGAGTGAAGCGTCGCATGAGCAGTTTCCGGAGCGATTTGGGCCGGCGCTTCGCTGTGGCTTCCGTCATGTGCCTGATGTTGGTAGCCATCCATCAGATCGGGCAAGGCTGAAATCTCGGGCCCGTCCCCAGGCTCCATCGTGATTTCGAAATCCGCGGGCTCGTCGGCATTGATCTCGGTAATTTCCGGCTCCGGCTCGTCTGGCGGCTGGCCAGCGGATTCAAGGGCGGCGCGCAACGGATCCAGGATGCCAGCATCGCTGGTCAGGGATTCGAGCTTCTCGATCCCAGCCCGAGCCTGGTCCTTCATGAAGTGCTCGAGATAGAAACGGATTTCTTCGACGGTCTCGGCAATTTCGGGACTGCTGGAATCAGCGCCGCGGTCAGCACCTTCGGGGCCTTCGAGAGTGGCCGCCAGTTCCGCGAGCGGAGCAGCCGGGCCGCTGGAAAGCGAATGCTCCCACTCCGCGGAAAGGTCGGTCGAGAGGTCGGAGGAAAACTGCTGTGGGTCGGAAGCTGCCGGCATCGTCAATTCATGGACGGGGAATTCTGGAGGCGTGGCAGCGGCAATTTCGCCATCGGAAGCCGCGCTCGCAGCTGTCGGCCAAGGCGCGGGTGGAGCCGCGATACGGGGGCCGGAAGAAGGCGATGATGAGGTCGATTGAGCCGTTTCCGCGCTCTTTTCGTAACGCGCCGCCAATTCTCCGTAGCGCACGGCTTCTTCCGCGTGCCTGGCGTCGTGGTACACGCCTTCCAGAGTGCGGCAGCAGACGGCGGCTTCGGTGAAGCGCTGGAAGCGCGTATGCAGGCCAGCCAGGCGCTGGTTCAGGCGGACGTCGCGCGGCGCTTGCGGCAGCACACCCAGCAGCGGCACGACTGCCTTTTCCGGCAGATTGTAGGAAAGGAACAGGTCCGCATCGGTGACTGCCGCGCGAACTGCAATCGCGACGTGGTCGGGATAGGCCTGATCGATGACCGGCGCCGTCGCTTCCAACTCCTCCACGATCACCGCAGCCTCTTCGGCGGTGATCCCGGCGGCCGGCGATTCTCCCGCCATGCGCCCTACCACCTGCTGATAGTTCTGCGTGTGCACCAGATTCTGAGGCTCCGCGGTGGCGAGTACCTGGTAGAGATCGCGCGCGCGGCCCAAGTTTCCGTCCTTGACCGAGGCATGCGCCAGGAGTTCGGTGACTTCGTTGACATGCGTGCTATCGCCAGCTTTGCTCAGCAACTGCAGCAGTATGTCGAGCCCGCCCGCATCGTCGCGCACATGGCCGATCAGGGAATGCAGGCTCACCAATAATTTGGTCGAATCGCCCGCCAGCAGACGTTCGGCGTGCCGGCTGTAAACCTCGAGTGCCTCGCGATGTTGACCGCAACGTGCGCAACCCTCCGCCAGCAGAAACAGACCCTCGGGATCATTGTGCACGGTGAGCAATTTCTCGGCGATCGGGGCGGCCTTGGGCAAAGCTCCGATCCGCAGATACGCCTTCAGCAAGTCCCGCAATCCCTCGGGATGGGAATCAAGGTCGGCGGCCATTTCCAGGTGCACGATCGCGTTCTTGGGATCGTCACCTTCCAGGGCGGCCCTGCCGCGCAGCAGCAGAACGTAGCTGTTGCCGGGATCGAGCGTCAGCATTCGCTTCAGAATGTCTTCCGCGGCGGCGAGTGAGCCTCGGGAACGCAACGATTCCGCGGCCGCGCTGAAAATCTCCCACGCTTCCTTCTTCTTTCCGAGCTTGACATAGACTTCGGCGAGTTTGACCCGCATGGGCACATTTTCCGGGTCCATTTCGAGGACTTTCTGGAAAAGGCGCACGGACTGCTCGAGGTCGCCATTCTTCATGAAATCTTCGGCGACTTGCAGGTACTGGGCGCGGGCGTCGTTGAACAGGCCTTGCTGGGTGTAGAGTTCCGCCAGTTTCAGCGATGAATCCACGCTCGGCTGGAGCTTGCTGATCTTCTTGTACATGGCGATGCCCTTGACGGTGAAACCCTGGGCCGCATAGGCATCGCCCACCTTCTTGAAACATTCGACCGCTTGAACGCTGTCCCCGAGACGAGCGTAGAGGTCGCCAATGGTGTTATTGACGGTTAGATCCTTGGCATCGTGCGTGAGAACCTTCTCGTACTCGGCGATGGCGTTCTGCAGTTTGCCCTGCTGGACAAACTTTTCCGCGGCACTGAGCACCTTTTGTTTGTTGAAACCAAAACCAAACGCCATAGGGGTGCGGACTCCAGCCTCTTCCCGTCAAACCCTGGTGCGATTCCCGCCAACCAGCCGAACGGGTTCGAACCTCGCCGGGAGATTCCCAGACGAAACCCCGCGATTCGCGCAACCGGGATCACGGAGTAACCCGATTGTAAGGCCGGGCATGGTCAACCCGATGGTTACCGACGATTACCGGGCTCACCGAAAGGGAGTGTACGTCCGGTTTCGAACAACCCAGCCTCCGGCTTCCAGAATGGGATCCAAGAAAGCGTTTCCGAAGTGCCGCAACCAGATGGAATGGTGTATCCTGCTACTCCTGCATCTCAAAATCGCAATCGAGGAAAAGCTGTGGCCTCACCCAGGAAGACCAGGATCCCGGCCACCCAAACCGGCCTCAACGTAGATCTCTACGACAAGCTCATCGCAACGCATCCCGAGATCGAACGCAAGGGCGCTGCCAATCCTTACACGTCCCTCAATGGCCACATGTTTACGCTTCTGCACAACTCTCGCTCTCTCGCCATTCGGCTCCCCGAGGACAAGCGGGCTGAATTTCTTAAGAAATACAAGACCACGCTGTTCGAGGCGTATGGCGCGGCCATGAAGGAATACGTGGCCGTTCCCGACGCGTTGCTGACGAACACGAAGGAACTGCAGAAGTACCTCGAATTGAGTTATGAATATGTCAAGACACTGAAACCCAAACCCACCAAGAAGAAGTCTTGATTGGGTAGGCTCGGGCCGATTCGTAAATGAGGCACAGCCGAGGAGAACTATATGCAAAAAATCACTCCATTCCTGTGGTTTGACGGCAATGCCGAAGAGGCGGCGAACTTTTATACTTCCATTTTCAAGGACTCGAAAATCCTGAACATCGCGCGTTACGGAGACGCGGGCCCCGGATCAAAGGGATCCGTCATGCTGGTCACCTTCCAGCTCGAAGGTCAGGACTTCATGGCGCTGAACGGCGGCCCAATCTACAGCTTTACTCCGGCCATATCGTTATTTGTAAGCTGCGAAACGCAAGCAGAGGTAGACGAGTCATGGGACAAGCTCGCTGCAGGAGGCTCCGAGGTGCAATGCGGATGGCTGAAAGACAAATTCGGCCTCTCGTGGCAAATTATCCCGAAGGCCTTGATGGAACTGATGCAGGACAAAGACCCGGCTAAATCGCAGAGGGTCTTCAAAGCCATGCTGCAGATGACCAAGATAGACATTGAGGGGTTGAAGCGGGCTTATCGGGGGGAATGACATTCGCTCGCGGCATACGTCTCTACCACAGGGTACACAGAGGAACACGCGGGAGGGCTTCGGGTCCTTCGGCTCGGACCTCTTCGGGAGACGGTGAATCGAGAGTAGGGAGGGCGGGATGAGCGGGGTGCGAGTTCTGGTGGGCACGCGCAAAGGCGCATTCACTCTTACGGCGGATGGCAAGCGCGAAAAATGGGACGTCAGCGGGCCGCATTTTGCGGGCTGGGAAATGTATCACCTCAAGGGATCGCCCGCCGATCCGAATCGCATCTACGCCTCGCAAACGAGTGGATGGTTCGGGCAGATCATCCAGCGCTCCGACGATGGCGGCAAAACCTGGCATCAGCCGGGAACGCCCGCCGGGCAGCCGCCCGCGCCCGGTCCGCCGAAGACCGCGAGCAACAAATTCGCCTACGATGCGTCCGCCGCGCCGCTCACCACCCATCAGTGGTATGACGGCACGCAACATCCGTGGGAGTTCAAGCGCGTGTGGCACCTGGAGCCGTCGCTCACCGATCCCGATACGGTTTATGCGGGCGTGGAAGACGCCGCCCTGTTTCGTTCGACCGACGGCGGCGGGAACTGGAAGGAACTCTCCGGCCTGCGCGGCCACGGTACTGGCCCGAAGTGGCAGCCGGGCGCGGGCGGCATGTGCCTGCACACCATCATTCTCGATCGCGGCAATCCGCGGAGGATCTTCATCGCGATCTCGGCTGCGGGCGCATTCCGCACCGACGATGGCGGCGCCAGTTGGAAGCCGATCAACCGCGGGCTGTATTCGCAATACATTCCCGATCCGCGCGCGGAGATTGGCCACTGCGTGCACCACGTGGCCATGAATCCTTCGCGTCCGAATGTGCTCTTCATGCAGAAGCACTGGGACGTGATGCGCTCGGACGACGCGGGCGACAACTGGAAAGAAATCAGCGGCAATCTGCCCACCGACTTTGGCTTCGTGATCGACGTGCATGCTCACGAGCCGGAGACGATCTATGTCGTCCCCATCAAGAGCGACTCGGAGCATTTTGTGCCGGACGGCAAGCTGCGCGTGTTCCGCAGCCGCACGGGCGGAAACGAGTGGGAGGCACTGACCAAGGGCCTGCCGCAGAGCAACTGCTACGTCAACGTGCTGCGCGACGCCATGGCTGTCGATTCTTTAGATAAATGCGGGATCTATTTCGGGACGTCCGGCGGCCAGGTGTATGCGTCGGCGGATGCGGGGGATAGCTGGAATCCGATTGTCCGGGATTTGCCGGGCGTGCTTTCGATTGAGGTGCAGACGCTCGGGTGAGGAATGCACCCGATCGTGTTCTCCCTATAATATGTAGCCATGCTGACTCGCATACATATCGACAATTTCAGGTGCTTTGTCAATTTCGAATACAAGCCGGAAAAGAAGCAGTTGCTGCTGGGAGCGAATGGCAGCGGCAAGTCATCACTGCTCGAAGCAATTCGTTGTGTCAAGTCATTCATAGCGGGAGAAGAAAATCCCTTTACGCAATCGACACGTACACGCTGGCAGGACAAACCGCTCCAGGTGATCGAAATCGATGCTCTTCTAGATCGCAAAGAATACCTGTACCGAGTTGAGATCCGGTTCGATTCCGAGACAAGGCAGCCGTCGGTGAATCTCGAGAAACTGAAGGTTTCCGGTATGACGTCATTCGAGAGGGCGAACGGGGAACTCCGTTTTTTCTCAGATTCCGGCGCTCAGGGGACAGCCAAACCGCCGGATAGCACAAGATCGGCTCTATATCTCTCACGGTTAAGCAATCCACATGTAGGTCGTTTCATGCAGTGGCTGGGCTCGGTTCATTGCTTTCAAATCGACGCTTACTTCGACGAAATGGACACCCCTGCC
>Ga0209415_10017175_pt1 | contig 11544 bp, 7 predicted proteins | sample PeaSoiSIISIP2007_FD_187696 | JGI IMG/M metagenome (GOLD analysis project Ga0209415, IMG submission 187696) | Peat soil microbial communities from Weissenstadt, Germany - SII-SIP-2007 (SPAdes) (version 2) | ecosystem: Environmental > Terrestrial > Soil > Wetlands > Peat | place: Germany... | reverse complement strand
GCTCTTCTCCGCGAATAGTGCGTCCAGCGCGACGAGCAGGTTGAGATCAAGGCCACCGAGGTCCATAAGTTGGGTGTTATCCGGATCATTCAGCGCCGAGGGGCGGCTCCGCGGCCACCCCGGCATGAATCGTGAGGAGCTTTCGAACGAGTTCGGGCGTGCGGCAACGCGCCATCCCGCATTCGGTAGCGATGCCAAACTCCGGCCGGTGATTCGCCGCGGCCCGAATGCGCATGCGCGTCGCTTCTGCGCCGTCGTCGTGGACAAGTCCCAGGTACAGCTCAGTGTTTCGTTGAAGTTCTAGTCCGTTAAGTGGCGCAAAGTATGCGTCATCTGAACGGTTGATTGGCACGGGTACGTGGAAATAAGCAATCGATCGCGTCACGGCAGCAGTGAGCGCGTTGGCGAACTCGACCAGCTTTCCGGAGTCTTCCGGCTCTATGAAATGTTTGGCTTCCCAATCGCCGTAGCACAGGTGAAAGCCGAGATCGACGTCTTCGGGAACCGCCGCCGCAAGCCTCTTCAGGCGTGCCATGACTTCGGCACGCAGGTCTGCGAAAGGGTTGGACATAAACCGCCATCGGCCATCCCAGAGAACCATCTCAATACAGATGTCCCACTGGATACAAAGATCCCGGTGCGGTATGGCACCGCAAATTGCCGCCACTTCGCCAAGCATCGCCCGCTCATAGGCGGGCTCGATGGTAAGCACGTCTCTCGCGAGGACGAACGGATTGGTTACTGCGAAAGGTGTCGGCAATGAGACTTGAAAGCGCGTGCCCGGCGCCACATCGCCCCGGCTTCGGGCTGCGGTAAAGTCCTGGTAAGACGCGCGTGCCTCCCTTGCATAGCCGAGTTCCGGAAATCGTATCGTCTCAGGATCAGTTCCTTCCGCCAAGCCCAGCTGCAGAAATCCGGATGTCTGATTCGGATGGCCGGTGTCCGCTTTCAGGAAAGGCAGCGAACGCAGGTGGGCGACGAGCGGGGCGGCGACAACTTGTATTCGAGCTCCATACTGGCTCCCCCAGTTGTCCCCGGGGTGCACCAGCGTTGAGTAACTCAGATGTCCAAGACGACGGAGATTCATAGTTTTTCGACTGTGCCTGTTGACGCGGACCGCACGATGGCTTCGGTCACGGCGACTCCGTGGATCATCTCGCCGGTCGGTATCGGATAGGCCGGGCCACCCTGCGCCGCGCGGGCAAAGGCGTCGAGCGAAGCGCGAGTGACGTCGAGCCGCTCGGCCTCCCAAGTCTCCGCCGGTCCTTTGATGGGTTGAAATTTACAAGTCCCGAATAACCGGGTCCGGCGCTCATCCGAAGATGCGCCCGCCACGTGCGTCATGCCCTCAAGCCGTACCCACCCTTTTGAACCAAACACCTGAAAGCTGAATCCCGGTCCTGTCGCGGTCATCGTGCTCAGATAGCCCGACATGCCTTCCTTCATGCGGAAAAGAATTGAGGTGGTGTCGTCGGCATCCACCGGGGCAACGCGGTGGAAACTCTGGGCGAATACGTGATCGACGGGGCCGCACAGGTCGATCATGCCGTCTACCGCATGCACACCCATCGGGGTGAGGCCGCCGCAGGGGGTCTCATGGCGGTTCGCCCTCCAGGCGTCGGGTTTGAGCATCAGCGCGTTCGGAAATTTCATGGTCGCTTCGACGTGGAGAATGACTCCCAGCTCACCGGACCGGATGCGTGCCCGCAATTTGGTCATCTCCGGGTGAAACCGTCGGTTGTAGCCGAGGCCGAGCGTGACACCCGCATTCTTAGCGGCGTTGACAGCTTGTTCCGCGCTTTCCTTCGTCAACGCGAACGGCTTTTCACAGAAGATGTGCTTTCCGGCCGCTGCCGCCGCGATCACCTGCTGCGCGTGCATCGAATGCGGCGTGGCGAGGACGACGGCATCCACCTTCGGATTCGTCAGCACGGCGTCGTAGTTATCCGCCAGGGTGAATTTCTGCCCGTCGGCGAATGCCTGGACTTCCGGCGTCTTCGTGCGCGTCGTGCCGGCAACGAACCGGATCTCTCCACTGTCCTGCTGAACGGCTTCGACCAGCGTTTTCCCCCACCAGCCGAGGCCGACAATAGCGGCGTTGATCATGGTTGTATTTTTCCTGGCTACGTGGTCCGCAGAAGCGAAAATGCAGCATCGGCGGCAAGCGAAGGTGCCGTCGGCAGACCTTGCTCCTGTTTGCTGATCTTAACACTCTGCACAAGCGACACCATCTTGCAGAACGCATGGCGGCGGCTTATGCTTCGAGGCCCATCCCGCAGTTCGACGTGCAATCAGCTTTGAAGTCCGCCGACCAGCGATGCCACCTGTTTCCGTCGACTCGATCTGCAATGTGTGGTGTTCGATTCGATCCAACAACAATCTTGTTTTCGAGGATCGCTTTGTAGACATCCTCGAAGCATTGCCCGAAGGCAATTGCTTCAATGCGGCGATCTTCAGCCTACCAACAAGCACAAGGCAGGACAAGGTATCGCGTTGTAAAGAATTGTTAAGCACATAGGTCCTCCGATCAACGATGATCTATGCTTCTAACTGCGTTTCTCGCTTGTCGTGCGGCCAGTGCGTGTGAATTCAAGACAGGAACTCTTTATGCCCGTATTTCGACTTCTTTCCGTAATAGCCGTCGCGCTCGCCGCTATTTCGACTACGCATGCCCAGCAGGGCAGGGGTGGCAACCAGCCACCACCAGGTCCAGCTCCCAAACTCGAGAAAATTAAAGACGATCTTTACGTTCTGCAAAACGTCAACTCGACAATGGCCGACCTGATCGCTTACGGCGGCAATGCTACGTTCTATCTCACCGAGGCGGGTGTAATCATGATCGACAGTAAGAGCGATCAGGAACACGACGATCTTGTCGCCAAACTCAGAACGCTGACGGACAAGCCCGTCAAATACGTCATCCTTACGCATAACCACGGCGACCACGTCGGTGGCGCCGCGAAGCTGCAGGCAATGGGTGCGACGCTCCTGATCTCGGCCAACGACCGCGACAACATGGAGCGAGCCAAGCAGGCGGGCATACCGAATCTTGCGTATGTTGGGCAAGCGAAGGTGGTTCTTGGGGGCAAGGAAGTGCAGTTGAGGGAGCTTCGCGGACATACCCGGGGGGACACGGTGGCATACTTCCCGGCAGCCCGCGTAATTTGCGTGGGCGACCTGCTGACTACAGCTGACACAATCCCGATGATCGTGAGTTATCCGGACGGAGGCAGCTGGATGGATTGGAGTAAGTCCATCGATGAAATCCTCAAAATGGACTTCGATATTGTGATCCCTGGTCATGGCCCGGCAGTGACCAAGCCGCAACTCGTGCAAATCCGAAACAAGTTTGCGGCGATCCTGGAGCGTGTTCGGACGATGAATCGGGACAGGAAGACTGCGGAGGAGATCACGCAGGCCCTGGTTATGGAGTTCAACTGGGGAGCGGGGCCGTCGGCTGGTCAGATACCTGGCATGATGATTGAACTGCGATAGCGAGAAGCAATCGCTACTTCGATTTACGGGCAGCCTTCGCCAATAGGGGTTGAATCTCAACCACGCGCTTTGAAGGCGGCTGCGGAGCCGCCTTTTCAACACCCGCAGTCTGGAGAAGCCTGTGGAGTTTTCCCAGTACGTCGTCGGATGTCGCGACCTGGAAGAAGGCTTTGGCAAGCGGAGATACGGGTTCCCGGCGGGGTATCGCAACGACGACAGAAATCGGTTTGCCCGTAATTGGCAACTGAATGGTTTCGAGTTCGTCATCGCGGGCGATCATCATTTTGACTGGTCTGGGAAGGACCGACGCCCATTTTCCCGTGCGTACGTGGTCCATTACCATCCAGACCGCGTTGGTGACGATGTGAGAAGTCTGGCTCAATATTTCGCTGAGAATTTCGGACTCACGGGTGCCAAAGACAGTCATGTCGGGCGACAGCACGCAGAGAGGCAGCTGTTTCAGTTCTTCCCAAGACATCGATTGCCGGCCGGAAAAACGACTGCCCTTGCGGAGCAGAATCTCATACTCCTCGACGTATAGTGCGTGTGTGCGGCTGAGCCGGCGCAGCTTCGCATCGGAATAGGTGATCGCCACATCCAGTGAGGCTTCTTCGACACCCTGATGAATATCGAACGGACTCTGAATCATCACGCTCAGGTTTGCATTCGGATATCGCTGCCCAAAGGGTATTGTGAACGTTCGCAGCAGTGGTATGGTCGATCCCAAGACTCCTATGCGCAGCGTTCCGGAGAAGTCTTTATTACGATCCCGGAGCTTCTGCCGAACGTGGTCCCACTCAATGGCCAGACGTCGCGCACCGTCGAGCACAATCTCGCCTTCCTCGGTAAATCCCCGGAAACGTGTTCCACGCCTGACAATCTGGAAACCGAGGTCCGCCTCAAGCTGCTGGATGGCGGCTGAAAGCGAAGGCTGAGACACATGGCAAGCGGCCGCAGCGCGTCCAAAGTGGGCCTCTTTAGCAAGCGCGATCAGATATTCGAGTCTTCTGTCGGGCACAGACTTGGATCGGGTGCATGCTACTTTTTGTTGCTGGGGGCTGGCGGGGCACGATCCCGCATTAAAACACGTATTTCAATGCAAGTTGCAGGATTCGTCCGCCACTGGCGGAGCCTGTTGTAGGCTGGTCGCTGGTGATGGTGCCGAATGTGCCGCCGATGGTCGCATTGGGGTTACCAAGCCGCACCGAGTTGGTCAGGTTGAAGGCTTCGACCCTGAACTCGATGTGCTGACGCTCGCGGATCGGAAATTGTCTGGAAAGCGTCTGATCCCACTCCCAGAATCCCGGACCTCTCAAAGTGCCAACGCCCATATTCCCGTAGGTGCCCGCGGTGGGTACGGTGAAAGCGAGGGGGTTGAAATAGCTGACGCAGGGCGCCGGGGAACAGGATTGCCCCTGGTTGGCTGCATACACATCGGACAGCACTTGATTCGGACGTTGAGGAACGGGATTGGCCCCCGACGGATTGAAGCCGTTCAGCGCGTTGTCCGTGCCCAGCGCCGGGGTAAGCGGCGCGCCAGTACGTACTATGACGATAGTCGCGAAGGTCCATCCGGTGGCCAGACGCCGCGCCCAGGTACTGGAGAACTTTGGGGTATTCACCACCAGCGTGGTGTTTAATACATGTCTGATATCCAGTGCCGCACCGTTGCAATCGCCCATGTCCAGGTGCCTGTTTACAGGGCCGTTGTTCTGATAGGGTTGGTGAGGATAGACGGCATCCGCGTTCGCCAGCGTTGTCGCCGGAAGACCGATACAATGGGACCAGGTCCAGTTACCCGAGAGGTTAATATTCTGCCCGAGCCGCCAGCGCGCATTTACGAGAAGACCATCGTAGTGTTGTGTTCCGCCGCTGTCCAGGCTGGTGATGGAACCGTACGCATTGCCCGCGGAAGGATTCGCCAACTCCAGGAGGCGTCGCGAATTCTCGTTGCCTGTGGTTGAGCATGGGCCCGGTGCCGTAAGACCATATTGTCCTGCGGAACAATTTCCCGGAACCAAGAGAGCAGGATTCAGATCCACCCCGGTCCACAGGTGGGCTAGTTCCGACCCTACGTAAGTGGCTGAGGCAAAAATGTTCGGCGTGAACTGCCGTTGAATTCCGAAGTTCCACGAGTACTGTTCTGTCGTCTTCAGATTCGCCGGGATAGGGAGAAACGATTGATACGGGAGATTGCTGGGGAAGACGGGACTTGCCGGATTGTAGTTATAGGGAAAGGGATTTCCACCGGGATAATTCGCGTAAGGGTTTGACAGGTTAACGGGAAAACTCTCGAGTATGGTTGCGCGGAACGGCAACACGGACGATGTGTTTTCGTGTATGTCCTCCCGGATGAAGTCGTACGCGAGTCCGGCTCCGGCGCGGATGGCGGTTTTCCCATCTCCGAACGGGTCCCAAGCGATGCCAAGACGGGGCTCGAAATGGTTCAGCCCATTATTCATGCCCGCCTTGCCATTGAAGCCCGGGTCGCCGGGATAGACAAATCCCGGAGGAGCAGTGGGTATCTTGGTGCTGCGAACGTTGGCATAGAAGTTGGTCAGGCTGAAATTGTAGTCGTCCCCCTGCTTAAACTGCATGGGAATGAATGGATTCCAGCGAACCCCATAATTCAGGGTCAGCTTGGGAGTGACTTTCCACGTGTCATTGGCATACAGCCCAACGAAGTTCTGGGTCAGATTCTCAGGATTCGGGTTGGCCTGATGAAAGGATGCGGCGTTTCCAGTCAAAAAATCTACCATGGGCGAACCGAAAATCCCGGCAAACAGGAAGAAGCCTTGAGACCAGGCATAAGAGTGCGCGTTCAGGATGGCGCGCCCCACATTTGCGCCGAAGGTGAATTGGTGGTTCCCCTTGATCAGGTTCACATCGTCGTTGACACTGAAGTTGGTGGTGGTGTCCGACCCGATGGAAAAATTAGAGATGAAATTGGTTGAGAACCCGGTCGAAGTTAGAAATATCGGGATAGCCCCCCCGTAATAGCTAAACATGTTCATACCGACGTCCTGCGGGGTGAAACTCTGTGCGCCCAGCGTGGCTGCCCCTACCCTGTTTCCAGAAATGCGGAAAGAGTTCACTAACGTCGAGCTGAATACGTAGGTGTCCCCTAAAGCCATTGACTGGGCCTGGTCGTTGTTACCGATAGAGTCTGTGGTCAATTCGTTCTTGGAAATGCTGTAAGGGACGGCTGTGACGATCCGGGTGACCAGATAGCGGGCGAAGAGTGTGTTCTTGGCGTTCAGGGTATAGTCGAGCCGAGCCGGCACCTGAAACTGATTCTGGTGCAAGGGGTTCCCGGAAATAACCTGCCCGCAGGCATTATTTGACTGCGGAAGATACGACGCTATCTTTACCGCGGTCGCGTTTATAGGCAGCACGACCTGGCCGTTGTGGACCACTGGTGATGCCGCAATGCCCGCAGCCCCGGGACAACCGGCGGCAATGAATGGGCCGAAATTCCCGGTCAGTTCCGCCGCGGTCGGAACGTAAGAAATCTGGTTCACAACGTTCTGGCGGGTCATCGTACCTTGGTAGCCGGCGAAGAAGAACAGTTTGTCCTTTTTGATCGGGCCACCGATAACACCGCCGAACTGATTGCGTTTCAGCCCATCACCCACCGGCGCGAAAAAGTCGCGCCCGTTCAGGTCGGTGTTTCGGAAGAATTCGAATGCGTCGCCGTGAAAGGCATTGGTCCCGGATTTGGTCACAGCGCTTACAGTGGCTCCCGAGTGCCCGCCGGACGAGGCATCCTGGGAACTCGTAGTCAATTTGAACTCCTGGAGCGCGTCGGGGAAAGGAAGGGGCATGTTGGTGCCGACGTAGGTATCGAGATGCGAAGCACCGTCGAGGTTGTACTGAACACTGTAGCTGGTTCCGCCCGCTACGCTGATGTTCACGCCGGTCGCCATGGTGTAACTGGGCGACGAACCGGTCTGGACGGCAAGGCCACTCAGTGTGATGAGGTCCGTCGCTTGCCGCCCGTTGAGCGGCAGATCGAGAATCCGTTCGGCCTCAATCACTGTGCCCACGCCGGTGCTCCGGGTCTCGACCTCAACCGTGTTCGCCTCTACGCTAATTACAGAAGAAACATCGCCCACACGAAGCGTTATCGCAAATTCGGGGTTGCTGCCCACCTTCAACTCGATTCCGTTTTCCACGTAGCTGCCGAATCCCGTTTTCTTGGCCTCAAGCCGATAGGGGCCGAGGGGCAAATTCGGGATGACAAACAGACCCGCCGCGTCCGCAGTCGCGGTTCTTTTAACTCCAGTGTCGGTTTGCGTCGCGGTAAGTTCGACCCCGGGTACTACCCCGCCTGACGGGTCCTTTACCGTACCGCTGATCTGAGAGACCGCTTGCGCATACACAGTAATACAGGCCAGAAATGTCGCCGCCAGAACTTTCATTCGATCCACCTTACTTAGAATTTGCAGTAACCTGCGTGAAGCTTTGGAACGGAGTCTATCGCATGCGTGGAATACACGGTAGACAAAAAAGTTAAGATATGTAAATCGCGTAAAGTTATGTTAAGCGCGGGGGGCTTCTGAGCGAGGCCCCGCCTCTGTTTTACAAGATGGCAAGGGAAAAGCCGTCGTGGAAACGACGGCCCAGGATGCGTGTGAGCGGAAATCTGCAGAAGTCTGGCTGTGCTACTTGCCAACTGTCGCAGGCGAGCGACGCTTCAGGTCGGCATACACCGCTTCGACGAACATATCGGTTGTCCAGGAGCCTGTGGTTGCGCCAAAGCGGGTGTCGTAATCGGCCGTAAGCCTGGCCGCTTTCACCTGGGCAACGGTGGCGCCGGAATTGATAGCCGTTCGAATGCGGTCGGCGATAATAAAGAGCATCGCGCGATATTCCCCAAGATCATACTCATCGGACAACCTGCCGTGGCCCGGGACGATCATCGTGCCACCGTCCTCATCATGCTGATAAACAGTCTTTTCGAGAATGTTGGTTAACGCGTCAAGCTCGCCCTGCACAGAACCACCGTTCTTAAGGTCGATGAACGGATAATGCATGGTGTCGAAGATGTCCCCTGCCGCGATCACGTCAGCCCCGCGGAAGTGCACGATAGTATCGCCATCGGTGCTCGCGTTGGGCTCGTAGAACATGTCAATTCCCTCGCCGTTGTGCCACTTTCTCCGGCGTTCTTTGAGATATGTGTCGGGCGGAATCAAACCTTCCGGCATTTTGGCCGCCTGCATTCTGACCAGAACGTTGTTCTGTGCGATGAGCGTTGCGCGATGGGCGGGATCGGTGAAGAAGCCTGTAGCGGCGACTGGCGCCTGGCCTGCGAAGAATGAACCGGGAAGGCTGGGGTCCTCTCCCGCGGCCGCCAGATTGTCATTTCCGCCGGTATGCGCGGAATGAAAACTGGTATTTACAATGAACTGAATCGGCCGGGGACTCAAACTGCGAATCGCCGCGATCACTTTATTGGAGAGTCTGCCGGCTCCGGTGTCGACCACAAAGGGGCCCTGATCGCCCACCTGGACAGTGATGTTTCCGCCGTCGCCGACAAGCATGTACACGTTGCCCTGCACCTTCAGGATGTGGATCTCCCCATCGTCCGGTTCGGCGTTGGCCCCGCGGTTCGATTGCTGCGGATTTCCTTTGACGGGAGTCGTTTCCACCATGGCGGCAGCTTCCGCGGCGGCAGTGTCTTTGAGCTTTGCTGTGAACTCGGGCCGCGTCGTATCGGAGCCGCCCAATGTGCCCAGCATGGGCACATGATTTTTATCAGCGTACTCCCGGAGTGAAGGGTTTTGCCCAAACGGATAATAGGGCACTCTCGAATCGGCCCGCGCGATGATTTCCTCACCGTCCTCGCAGGCATAGAGCCAAGCGGTGGGATCGACGACGTTGCGCACGTTAATCACAGTTTTGGTAAAGGGACCGTCAAGCCACACCGGGTCGATGGTTTGGGCAAAATAGGTAACCCGGTCTCCATGACGTATCAAGCTCTCTGTGACAGTGGCTTCGTCGCTTTGGGATGCCCCATTCCCGCGAATATACCCATGCTTGAGATGAGTGGTTGTGATCGTAAGGATGTTGCCCTTCCATTCCCCCGTCGAGAATCCGCTAAAAGTGTGAGCCGCCCAGGCTGGAGGATGAGGGCGTCCGTCCATCCAGATCGTCCGGTTGAGTTCGGAGGTCTGGAAGTACATGTGAATGGCAATAAGCCGCTGGGTGTAGGGGTCGCGCTCCTCCCAAAAGCGGTAGTTTCCGGGAGAGTAGAAGGCATAAGGAACTACGTAACCCGCGCACTGTTCGGTCCGGAGGGTCTGGCGGGATGCTGACCACGCCAATGCGAATAATCGGCCAGCCTCGTTGAAAGGAATTCCGCCATAGTCGACCAACGAACCCGCGGCTGTGCCATAGGCCGCGTCCTGATTGCCTCCGACGCGCCAGGTTCCCGATACATCGGTGCCCGAGCTGGCGCCCTGTGGGGCGAGTCCTGCGAAGGGGCCGTCTTGCGCAAAGGCCCCGGTGATCGCGATCAGGGCAGTTATGGTCAGTGAAACCGGCGAGAGCCGAACAGCCGGAGATCTCATAAAGGTCTTCATACTCTTAACGGCAGGCGGTCGGTGCCCAACCCGCAGCATCAGCCTGCTTTCGAAAGTGGACTGAAGTGAGATAGGGGGCGGTGAGATTGACAGCATCTTCCACGGTGGTTGTTACCACGAGGTATGAGTTGCCGTCCTTTTCGTCGATGCGGTCGAAGTATTCCGTGAGAATGGCATTGGCGCTGGTCGGCGCTCCGTTCTTGCGGAGAAAACCGGGTTTGAGGTTCGTGGTTACGATTTTCAGCGATCCGGTAGGCTGTCCGCCGCCGCGGCCCCCGGCTATTGAGTCCCAGGATGCTTGCGAGACCCCCTGCCAGTCTCCCCCCGGCCCGCGAGCTGATCCGAACACGAGCGTGCGCGTTTGCGAGCCGGCGTCACTCTCCAACTTCAACGTCTGATCGTCCTGCCATGTAATGTGAATGCGGCCAGGTTGTCTCATGAGGTTGACGGCGCCGTAGTTGCGGCAATCCTCCGATGGCGGAGGATACTTTGCCGGATCCCATGCGGCGGCGACCCTCCGGGCCTCGGCGGTCAATGGTAGTGCGCCAAAGTCTCCTTTGTTCGGATCGATCATTCGATAGCGCCAGTCCTCGACAACCACGGACACCCAATAGCCCGTGAAATCTGCAGGCGCTGCTTGCTTCGGGCTTCGGGGGGGCGTACCACCACCTCTTCCCTGGGCAAATATACTTCGGTCTGAAAGCGCGAAAACCGACGCGATAGTCAGAGAAAGAATCCAGCAAACCCGGCGAGTTATGACGATCATTTCACGTTCAGCACAGAAGTTGGGCCAAATCCCGCTACCCGACCAGATTATCGTAACTGGAAATACCTGAAGTGATGTAAAGTTTTGTTAACTGATCAGGCGCTGCGGTTCATGAGCCAGACTATGGATGACCCGGGCCGGCGCAGAATCAGCGCCTGCGGGTTCCGCCGCCAACGCGATTTGTATTCTCAGGCCGGGGTTCGCATTCTCCGCCCAAACCTTGCCATGGTGGATCGAGATCGCTCGCTGAACTATCGACAGACCCAAGCCGGTTCCACCGGTCGAGGTATCACGTGAATCGTCGACGCGAAAGAAAGGTTTAAAGATATCTCCGAGAAATTGGTCAGGAACTCCCGGTCCATAATCTCGAACCGCGATCACGGCTTCATCCGCTCTCGCAGTGAGCGTGATCTCGATCTCGGTGGCGGCAGGGGCATGGCGAATCGCGTTCCGAATGACATTCTCGAAAGCACGGCGAAGTAGTTCGGCATCTCCCCGAACCATTAACCGCTGTGTGCCGCGTACGCTTAATCCGCATCCTCGGGCGACAGCCTCGACGCCACAGTCGTCGGCCACCTCGCGCAGAATGTCGTCGAGCACCAGAGGCTCAGAATTCAAAGCTTCCGGATCGCCCTCGGCGCTGGTGACCTGAAGCAATCGCACGATCAATTCGTCGAGCCTGTCAATCTCCTTGCGGAC
>Ga0209415_10017174_pt1 | contig 11544 bp, 6 predicted proteins | sample PeaSoiSIISIP2007_FD_187696 | JGI IMG/M metagenome (GOLD analysis project Ga0209415, IMG submission 187696) | Peat soil microbial communities from Weissenstadt, Germany - SII-SIP-2007 (SPAdes) (version 2) | ecosystem: Environmental > Terrestrial > Soil > Wetlands > Peat | place: Germany... | reverse complement strand
TTTGAGCCACTCGACGGTTTCGGGCAGGGTGTGGCTGGCGGCGTAGTCGGCGACGTCGGCCTGGCGGTCTGGTGAGAGGCGGTTGAGCTCGCAGCGTCCGTCGGGTTTGCGGCTCACGGGCTCCTGCGCATTCGGGCCTCCGAATTGTGTTTCATCCATATACAGTAGAGTTTGGCATATTTGAGGCGGCGGGGCAAATGCTCCATTGGCTGTATTGGCTACATTGGCTGCATTGGCTCTTTTTTGGCTCGGGAGGCCATTTCCCGACCATGCCGCTTCGGACTGAACCGTGCGGTGGGTGACCCCTTTCACGCCGGCGAGGCGAGCAAAGCTCCGAAGAACAATTGACCGCGGAATACGCGGAATACGCGGAAATGAAGAGGTCTAATGGTTACCGTTCTGTCCCCACCCCGCTTGCGCCGCGAAACCACGATGACCTTGAAATGGATCGCGAAACGGCTTAAGGAGGGCGTCTTGACGCGCGTGTCGAACTGCCTGCTCCAAAAGCGGCAACAAAATGAAAAGTGTCAATAGTTATGTCCGACCCCGTTCCCTTTCGCCCGCTCTCGCTTTCTAGACCATTACGGAGGGAACGCTAATCTGCGCTAACCCACGCTAATAGAAGCCAATGGAGCATCAGGTCCAGTTATTTAACCGCAAAGAACGCAGAGAACGCAGAGAGGAAGGCCAGGAAGGGCGCCTTCGCGCCTCGGCCTCGGGCCATTTCTTCGGAACTGAAAGGAATTTGGTTTTTTGCCGCGCCGGCGGTTTTTGACGCTGCGCGGGATGAGGGAGAATTGGTTTTCGGTCTCACTCATTACGGCGGGATGCCGCCAGAAGAGGAGCAGAGGGCCAAGCGGAGAGTTTTGCCGGTTTTTGATGATTTTGGCGCAACCTGGGGGGCGCTGGCGCGTGGTGGGGCGCCTGAGAGTCTGCTCCGCGGCCGGAAGCGGTTGGGGGCGGTGGGGAGGGAAGCGATGACCGGGGCGGTGAGGATTATGGCGAGGGCGATGTAGCGGCGCCCCTACAGGGCGCGGGGGATCTTCTGGCGGGGTAACCCAGGGCGGCGCTCGTTCCTCGCTTTGCCCTGGTATGTGTCACCCTTTCAGGGTTTTTGGGAAGTGAAGGGGCGGGGGAGCGTTTGGAGCGTGGAGCGTTTGGAGCGTGGAGCGTTTGGAGCGTGGAGCGTTTGGAGCATGTCGAGCGGCGGGAGCGGGGAGCGGAAGGACGGAGCGGACGAATCGGGTTTGGCGTTACGGCGACAGGAGGGCCGACAGGGCCGAGGGGGCGTGGGGTCGCGGGCGGGGCAATTGGGAATGGCAAATGGCAAATGGCAGAGGGCAGCCAAATCCGGCCCGAAATCCGAAGGAAGGCGGGGGATGGCAAATGGGAAGGCGCAAGGCGCGAGGCGGAAGGCGGAAAGCGCAAGGCCAGAATGTTTACGGCCCCGGGTTGTCCCCGGAACATGCCTGATTGTTTGCAGCGAGAGCCGATGACGGTTTTGCAACCGGCCTCGATTACGCCCGAGCCGATAAAGAACCCCTGCCAGGACCAATTGGAAGCCTTCGCTGGAATTGGTCAGGGCCGATTCAAGAACGGTCGGAACGTGCTGCCCGGCGCGGGAAACCGTTGAAACGGTTGAAGCGGCAGGTGACCGGAAAGACACACCGCTGAAGCGGTGTGTTAATGAGAGGAGGCCGTAGTTCTTGAATCGACCCTGGGAATTGGTCTTACGCCCTTTTTTGCGGCTTTCTCCACGACCGCTCCCGTGCTATGCTTGGGTCATGCCTTTGGATGCTGCGGTGCGCCGGCGATGGTTTGGCGCCCTGTTTGTGGTCCTCGCGCTGGCGATGCTGATTACCGGCCAGACCGTGCTCTCGGGACGCCTGAATCCATTGGCGTTTATGCTCTACTGGCTGGTCTGCGTCGGGTTGACGGGACTGGCGATGGTGTTGGCCATTCGCGACCTGCGGGCCCTCCAGCGCCGCAACCTCGAGGAGCAACGCCGCCTCTTCCAGGCTACCCTGGAACAGGCCGCCAACGAGGCCAGGGCCAAAGGCCGGGTCAAGAAATAAGATTGAATAAGATTGAATTCCGGCCGTTGGTCTGCTTTATTAGTTCCAGGTCCGACGAGTATGAAATGCGCAGGCGTGAGCATCAAGTTGCCGGAAGAGTTGGCGGAGCGGCGGCGGGCTGCCTTGTTGAGCCTGCTCGCGGACGATGACCCGGCGGTTTACCAGTTGATTCGGCGAGAGATCCTCTCGTTGGGGCCGTCGGCCGCCGGGTGGCTGCGGCCGCATACTCTGAGCCGCGAGCCGGCCCTGCGCCGGCGCGCGCTCGAGCTGGTGCGCCACTTCGATCGGCAGACCGCCGACACCGCATTTCTGGGTTTCTGCCTGAAGCACGGCGAAGAGTTCGACCTCGAGGCGGGGGCATGGCTGCTGGCGCAGACGCAATACCCCGACATCAATATCGAGGCCTACCGGGCGCTGCTCGACAGCTACGCGGCGGATCTGCGCGAGCGGCTCGAGGAGGCCAACGGGGCCAAACAAACCCTGGGCGCCCTCAATGATTACCTCTTCTCCGAACTGGGCTTCACCGGCAATGAGGTGGATTATTACGACCCGGAAAACAGCTATTTAAACCGCGTCATCGATCACCGCACCGGCAACCCGATCAACCTCTGCCTGGTCTATCTCCTGCTTGCCCGCCGTCTGCGTCTGCCCATCGCGGGCATTGGCCTGCCGGGTCATTTTGTTTGCCGCTATCAGTCCACCGCGGTCGAGATTTACCTGGACGTCTTCAACCGCGGCAAGCTCCTCACCAAGGCGGATTGCATTAACTACCTGGTCCAGGCCAATTTCAGCGTGCGGGACGATTACCTGGCGCCCGTCTCGTCGCGCCGGCTGCTGCTGCGCATCTGCGCCAATCTCCACCAAATCTACCTCCAGCTCGAACTGGCCGATGAGGCGACCCGGCTCCAACGCTACCTCGTCGCGCTGGCCCGGTAAGGGGACCATCTTGTTAGCGTGAGAGCTTCGGAGAACTTCTTAGACCGCAGTTCGAGCGTATGCGGACGCAGGTGTCGAGGGGCGAGTGTCGAGGGGCGAGGGGCGAGGGGCGAGTGTCGAGGGGCGAGGGCCGAGGGGCGAGGGGCGAGGGGCGAGGGACGGGTGTCGAGGGGTGGAACTCCCTCGACCCTCGACCCTCGACCCTCGACCCAGGCGTGTTGGGGTAGCTTATGAACCGGGGTCTAATCACAGCCCTGCTTCTGCTTGCGGGGATGCCGGTCCATGCGGCCCATACCCAGGCGCGTTTGGTTTTGTCGGCGGAGTCGGCGCGGCCCGGGGATACGATTGTGGCGGGTATTGTGCTGCGGATGGAGCCGCGCTGGCATACTTACTGGCGGAATCCGGGCGCGTCCGGCATCGCCACGACGGTCGAGTGGCAACTGCCCCCGGAAGTGACGGCGGCCCAGCTCGAATGGCCCGCGCCTGAAAAACTGCCGGACGACGACCTCACGACCTACATCTACCAAGGCGAGGTTGTCCTGCTGGCGCCGCTCAAGCTGGCGCCCAACCTGCCCCACGGTCCCCTTATCCTCAAGGCCAAGGTTTCATGGCTCGAATGTGAGACTGCCTGCCTCCCGGGCAGCGCGGCCGTCCAGGCCACCCTGAGCCTGGGCGCCCAAACCACCCCATCTAAAGAGGCCGGCCTGCTCGAATCCTGGCAGAGCAAGCTGCCCAAGCCCGCAGCCGGCGTCGCCGCCCACGCAGCGTGGGAGAAGCCCCCAAGCGGAGAGCTGCGGCCGTTGATCGTGGAATGGACCTGCGCCGGCCCGGCGGGCGACGCCGACTTTTACCCCGATGCCAGCGGCCAGTTCGAGGTGCAGCCCGCCACGGAGCGCCTCAAGACAGAGGCAACCCAGGTCCGGCTGCGCAAACAGGTGAAGAAGCTTTCGGGCGACTGGCCGAAACAAATCTCGGGGGTGCTGGTCCAGAAATCCGGTTCGCAACGACTGGCCTACGAAGGAACGCTGCCGGTGGCGGCAGCGGGCGCGTCTGGCGGGCAACCGCCCTCTCCCCGAGAGCCGGGTTTTTCAGCGGGCAGTCCGGCATCATCAGTGCCCACGCCGTCGGTTTGGAAGATGCTCCTCTATGCCTTCATCGGCGGTTTGATCTTGAACGTGATGCCGTGTGTGCTGCCGGTGATCGCGCTAAAGATCCTGGGCTTCGTCGGCCAGGGCCGAGACGAGCCGGGGCGGGTGCGGGTGCTGGGATTGATTTACGCCCTGGGCGTGCTGGTCTCATTTCTGCTGCTGGCGGGCCTGGTCATCGGGGTGCAGGCCGCCGGACACAAAGCGGGTTGGGGCATGCAATTTGGGAGCCCGGAGTTTCTGGTGGGGCTTACCACGCTGGTGACGCTGATTGCCTTGAACCTGTTCGGGCTGTTCGAGGTAAACCTGAGCGGGGGGGTGGTGGGGGCAGCCGGCGGTTTGGCAGCCAGGCACGGGCCGGCTGGGGCCTTCTTCAACGGGGTTTTGGCGACGGTGCTGGCCACGCCCTGCACGGCCCCTTTTCTAGGGGCGGCCCTCGGCTTCGCCTTCACCCAACCTCCGCCGGTCATTGTCCTAATGTTCTTGACTGTCGGCGCCGGACTGGCGGCCCCTTATGTGGTCCTGACGTGGAATCCTGGTTGGTTGCGGTTCCTGCCCAAGCCAGGCCCCTGGATGGAACGGTTCAAAGTGGCGATGGGTTTTCCCCTGCTGGCCACGGCGTTCTGGCTGTTCAGCCTGATGCCGGCCTATTACGGCCGGCGTTCATGGTGGCTCCTCATCTTCCTGGTCATCGTCGCCTTGGCTGCCTGGGTCTATGGCCAGTTCGTCCAGCGCGGCAGCACTCGGCGCTGGCTCGGGTTGGCCACCGCCCTGATATTGCTGGTGGCGGGTTATGGTTATGCCCTCGAGGGGCAACTGCAATGGCGGTCTCCCGTCCCGGCGGGCGTCGCGGAGGGGAGTCTCAAAGAGAGTCCCGAAGGAATTGACTGGCAGCGTTGGAGTCCGGCAGCGGTGACCGAGGCGCGGGCGGAGGGCCATCCGGTGCTCGTAGATTTTACGGCCGACTGGTGTGTCACCTGCCAGTTCAACAAGAGAATCGCCCTGGAAGTGCCTTCGGTGCGCGGGAAGCTTCGCCAGGTCCAGGCGACGGCATTCTTGGGCGATTACACGCAGTTTCCAACTAACATTACCGAGGAGTTGAATCGGTATGGCCGGGCAGGCGTGCCGCTGGTCCTGGTCTATCCCAAAGAACCGCGCGCCCCTCCCAGCGTTCTGCCCGAGGTGCTTACCCCCGGCATTGTCCTTGACGCTTTGGACCAGGCGGCGAGGTAAGGCCGGCGGGATAATTAACCGCAAAGGACGCCGAGAGCACAAAGAAAGGCTTTGGAACGACGATCGGGCGCGCCGATCCGCGGCCGGCTATCCGAAACACGCCTCAAACTATTTTCCGCCCTGCTGCGCTGCTGGGCTAAAGTGCTGCACCGCTTTCTGGAGCCGATCCTTTTCGTCCGGAGGTACAGTTTTGAATTGTTCGGTAAGTTGTTGAAGGGCGGACTGTTGGCCCGGCGTGGAGACATAGGGCTGCAATTGGGAAGGATCAGTCGGCTCGAGCCCGTTGTTGCCGGCCATGAAAGCTTTGAGAGCGGGAGCCAGGACGTCCAGGGGGGAGGGTTTGAAATTGGTCGTGCCAAAGCCGTTCGGGCCGATGCCCCAGCGTTGGTCGTATTCTTCATCCACGGTGCCCCTTTGGGTAATGATCCAGTCGCCGCCCACGCCGATATTGGGGAGCGCGCTGGCCGGGATGACCTGGTAGCGCTGGAGGATAGCGTCATCGACCGGCGAGCTGAAGTAGGGTTGCAACTGGGACATGTCCGATGGGAATTTCCCGCCGTTGGCTTCCGAGTAGCTCTTCAACGCCGGTTGGAGCAGGGAGATGAATTTGCTTTCGCCAGCGCCGCGGAGAGCACTCAGGGCCTGGCGATAATCCTTCTCGGTCTTGAGTTCGCTTTTGGCGGCATTGAGCCAGTCCTGATCGGTAACCAATTGGAGTTCGGGAATCCTGGCCTCGGGCATTTGTTCGAGACGCCGTTTGAGCAGATTCACACGATCGAGCCAGGACTTGGCGACCGTCTGCGCGATTTCGTTTGCGGCCTTGGATTGCGCTATCGCCCGGGCCTCGGCGCGCAGGCGCGCCAGTTCACCGCGCAATCGCGGCACGTCCTGGGCCTCCATCCGCAATCGCTGGTTTTCCTCGCGGAGCGCGGCGACTTGGGCTCTGGCTTGATTGGTCTCCTCGCTGAGTTGGGCGAACTGCCCGGCCAAAGGCCCCCGGGTCTGGCCGAGCGCGGAAAGGTCGGCGCGCAAGTGGGCGGCCTGGTGGGCCTGGTAGATGCCAGTGCCAACCGCGGCGACCAAGGCGGCCGCGAGCAGGGTCTTTTGGAGTGTGGTCATAGCGATGGCTTTGGTTACGGTGAGGGTTGAGGCGGTCTGGAGGGCTGCGCCGGAAAGTGCCGAAGCCGCCAATGCGGCGGCCAGCCCCGGAGGCGCCACCGGCGCGGCATGGACGGAAATGACGGTGGAGAGAGCCAACGCGGTCGTGGTCACGCCGCGCCGGGTTAGATAAGCGCGCAGCCGGTCGAGGGCGCGGGTGACGCGTTTCTGCGCGGTATCGTCACTGACCCCGAGGGCGGAGCCAACCGCGCGGAAATCGAGGTTCTTGAAGAAGCGCAGCAAGAGCGCCTCCCGCTCCGCGTCGCTCAGATCGGCCATGGCTTCGTCGAGCATCGGACGGACCTGGTCCCAATCGGGAACGGTGTCGGCCGGGGAATTCAAGTGATCCATAGCGCGCCTTTCGCAGGTCTGGCGGCGCCGCTCATTCCGCAAGAGAGTGAGAGCGGCGAAACGAGTGCTCCGGTAAAGCCAGCCCAGCACGGAAGCGTTCTCATCGAGCGTGGCGGCGAGGGGTTGGGCCTTGCGAGCGAGGTCCACGAAAACGCTTTGGGCCACGTCATGGGCCAGGTCGGGAGAGCTGACCTGGCGCAGGGCCGAGGCATAAACCACATCGGCGTGACGGGTGACAATTTCGCGGAACGCGGCTTCGGCTCCGCATTCGGCATAGTCTCGCAGCAGTTGTGCATCCGGGTGCTCGTGCATCTCACCTATTAAACAGCCTGAGGCGGGAAAATCCGACAAAGTTCTTGATGGAGAATGTTCTGGAGGCCGCCGAGGCGCGCCCATGCGTCAGACAAACTGCGGCGGTGTCTTTTTCCCGGGCCTGGCCGCCGATGGCACACACCGCTCCACTCCGGGCTTGGGCGAACATCACGCAACCTCCTCCGCCCAAGCTCCAGCGGAGCGCCATATGATAGCAGCGCCCGCCGGTCACACCCGCAAGCTCCGTTAGAAGCGACAGCGCACGGTGGGGTGGGTGCCGGCCCGATATGCCGCCTGACGGAGCTTGAGGGAGACGTTGTGGGACCGCGTTGCTATAAATATGCCGCTCCTGGCGGAGCTGGGAGCACTGACACAACCCCGTTGGGGTTGAGGGGCGTTGCGGCGCGATCACCCAGGGTTGGCGCCGCGCCAACCCTGGGCTTTGCTACACAACCCCGTTGGGGTTGAAGCGGTGTGGCCTGACGCCGGTGCGGAGCACCGGGACCACCTACCGCTGGCGCAGGCGGTAGAACTTGTTCGTGGTGCTCAGGGGCAGCGTGACGACGTTGGCAGTGGTGGTCGCGGCCGGGGTGGCGCCGAGGCTCGCCCAAGTCGTGCCGGACGAGAGCTGACCGCTGGCCTGCTCGAGCACGAAGTTAGTGGCCCACAGAGGCCAGGAAAGCTGAATGGCCAGTTCGGAGAGCGCGACGCTCAGGGTTGGGGGCTGACTGACCAGGACGGTACCGTTGAGGTAGTCAACGGTCAGGGCCGAGGCCCACGCATCCGAGACCTCGCAGACAACGGGCTGGTTGGCGAGGGTAAGCGGAGAGCCGCCCGAGGCCGAAGACGGAGCCCGGAAACTGATGCTGGCGAGCTGCTGGTTGCCGCTGGAGAAGGTGGCGCCCGTCGGGAGCCCGAGGGCGAAGCCCAGCCGGCCGGAGGCGGCCTGCGTGTCGTTGACGAGGAACATGGCGCCCTGGGCGCTGCTGAGGGCGCTGCCCGCGCCGGCGCCGGTGTAGGTCAACCTGGCCGGGTCAAAGGCGAGGCTGAAGCCGAGGGCGTTTTCGTCGCCCAAGGCCTCGAGGGTCACCGAGACCGTGCCGGGCTGGCCCTGGAGGATAAGAACATCCTGGACCTGCAACCGCCGGGCTTGATCGCGCTGGACCGGCGCGGAGGTCGGGCTCTTTAGCATCCGCAAGACCCCGGGGACGGGTATGGGTGAGGTGGGGCCGCCGGCCGGGGTGAGCGGGTCCAGGCCGACCAGGTAACGCCCGACCTGCACCCAGTCAGCGATGGTGATGGCCCCATCGCCCAGCGTGGAGCGGGGCGCGCAATCGGCGCGCTGAAACTCGCTGCCGTTGGTCGCCACATCCAACCCGGCCACAAACCGGGCCTCCTGCACCCAATCGATGACCGTGACGACCTCGTCGCCGTTGGGCCGCGGCGCGACGTCCCCCTCGAAGGGAGTCGGAGCGATCCTCACGGACCCAGCCGTGAAGTTGGCGGACAACGGGTTGGCGTTGGTGCCGGCTACCTGAAACTTGGTCACCTGGCTCCCAAAGCCAACCGTGCTGTAGGTAAGATTGGTTACCACAGCCAGGGTGAAAGTCACATCGGCCACTTCCTGCGTGCCGGCTTTGAAAACCGCGCCGGCCGGCAAGGCCACGCCCGCGCCCAGGAACCCATTGGTGGCCTGGGCGGCATTGAACACCAGCGTCGCATTGCTGGCCCCGGGGCCCAGGAAAATGTTCGAGTAGGTCAGCAGCGCCGGATTGAAATCCAGGGTGAAGGCCAAGGCGTTCTCGTTCCCATTGGCTATCAGCAGGATGGGCACAGTTACGGCGCGTGAGCCAATCCCGCTCGCAAAGGCGGCCTGCACCAACGCAGGCGGGTAGCTCACGGTCAAGGCGGCGGTCGAACTGGTGGCTCTCCCAAAGGCGTTCGTGACGATGACCGAGTAGGCGCCCGCATTGGCAAACTGCACGTTGGTCAGCGTGAGCGAGGCATTGGTCGCGCCGGCGATGATATTGGTATTCATGCGCCAGTGGTAGGTCAACGGCGGGGCGCCGGTGGCGGCGACATAGAAGACGGCGGTGCCACCTGGGCTGACCGTCTGGCTCGCCGGCTCTGAGGTAATCAAAGGCGCGGCCCCGGTCAACGTCACGGTCAGGACGGCGGTCGAACTGGTGGCTCTCCCAAAGAGGTTCGAGACGATGACCGAATAGCCGCCCGCATTGGCAGGCTGGACATTGCTCAGCGTGAGCGAGGCATTGGTCGCGCCCGCGATAAGGTTGGTATTCAGAAGCCACCGGTAGCTCAACGGCGGGGTGCCCGTGGCCGCGACATAAAAGTTGACGGTGGTCCCGACGAGGGCCGTCTGGCTCACAGGCTCTTTTGTAATCAAGGGCGCAGGCGAGCTCAGGATCACAGTCAGGACGGCGGTCGAACTGGTGGCTCTGCCAAAGGCGTTCGTGACGATGACCGAATAGGCGCCCGTATTGGCAGGCTGGACATTGCTCAGCGTGAGGGTGGCGTTGGTGGCGCCCACGATAATATTCGTATTCATCCGCCACCGGTAGCTCAACGGCTGGGTGCCAGTGGCCGCCACATCGAAGGTGACGCTGGTCCCGACGAGCGCCGTCTGGCTCACAGGCTCTTTTGTAATCAAGGGCGCGGCCCCGGACGACGTCACGGTCAGGACGGCGGTCGAACTGGTGACGCTCCCATAGAGGTTCGAGACAATGACCGAATAGCCGCCCGTATTGGCAGGCTGGACGTTGGTCAGCGTGAGCGAGGCATTGGTCGCGCCCGCGATGATATTCGTATTCATCCGCCACCGGTAGCTCAACGGCTGGGCGCCAGTGGCCGCCACATCAAAGGTGACGGTGGTGCCGGGGCTGACCGTCTGGCTGACCGGCTCTGAGGTTATCGAGGGCGCACCCGTGGTCACGCACTTGCCGGCACTGCCCGCGTGGTATATCGCTTCTATCTCGGTCGCGGACAGGGCGCGATCGTAGAGGGTCATCTCGTCCATCAGGCCGGCCCAGAAGTGATTTTGCGCCCCACCGGCGATACGCGTTCCCCAATAGAAATCGGCGGCGGTCTTGGGGACGAACGCGCCAAGCGTTGCCTGGGCGACGGAAGCGCCGTTCAGGTACAACACCGCCGAACCGTTGGTTCTCGAGAAGGTCAGCGCAACATGCTGGAAGGTGTCCGTACTGACCAGCCCCCCGGCGGACGCCAGCGTATGGGAGACTTGGTTGGTATCGGTCAGGTTGGCATAGAGGCAGCCGGGGCCGTTGCCGTTCGGGGGACTGCTCGACATCCAAAGATGCGCCCCGTAGGGAACATTGGAAGTAAGGCCGGAGTTCCATTCCACAATCGGCCGCTCGCGGAGGTCTGAAGGCTTAATCCAACCCTCGACTGTAAGACCGGGGCCAGGGCCGACATTCAGGCTTGGGCTGGCAGGAACCTTCACGTAAGCGTTGGTCCCATCGAAGACAAAACCCTTCCCCACTGCTGCGGGAGCGAAGGAGACGGGCCCTTCGAGCAGGCCGTCATTGACGCCGGTCTGATCGAGGGCATTGCCTTCGGCGCGCCACCAACCGACCAGGCCCGGGGGTGGGGCCACGCAGCCGGTTTGGGCGGGGATAGAGTTGAGGATGGAAAGCGCGGCCAAACACAGCGTGGCCGTCAGAAACCTTTTGGTCGGAATTTTCATATTTTCAACCTTCAGTTTGATTACCGAGACTCCATAGGCTGTCTCCGCCTCCGCTGCGATTCACCGCCCATTTTGCAGATCGCCGGTGGTGATGTCAACTAAAAAACGATGCCGCTACGGAACCACGACGACCCGGTAAAACCGCGACGTTCCCCCGCTGACATTGATACTGGTGTCCACCCACAATTGCACGGGTTGGGTCAACGTGAGATTGGTGATGGTGGTCCACGTGTTGGTTGCGTTCAGGCTGGTGGCGTATTGAATGTCGTAGGTCTTCCCGACCGGGCCACTGATAGTCAAGCCAGCGTAAAGGCCGGGCGAAACGCCGGCCGGATTGATTATGAGCGCCGCCGAGCCGCTGACGACGCTGCCATACAGATTGGTGATCTGAACCGAATACGCCCCGGCATCGGTGAATTGAAGATTGGATAGGGAGAGGAAGGCGTTGGTTGCCCAAGGGATTGGGAGGCCGTCGAAAAACCACTGGTAAGTCAGCGGGGGTGTCCCTTCTGCCTGCACTTGCAACGCGATGCTCTCGCCGAAGTAACCCACCGCGCTGGCGGGTTGGGACAAGATCTGCGGCGGTGACAAGACCGTAAGCGTGGCCGGGGCG
>Ga0209415_10017173_pt1 | contig 11544 bp, 11 predicted proteins | sample PeaSoiSIISIP2007_FD_187696 | JGI IMG/M metagenome (GOLD analysis project Ga0209415, IMG submission 187696) | Peat soil microbial communities from Weissenstadt, Germany - SII-SIP-2007 (SPAdes) (version 2) | ecosystem: Environmental > Terrestrial > Soil > Wetlands > Peat | place: Germany... | reverse complement strand
TCGGTGAAGTAGGTGAACATGAAGAAGCTGAGCCAGTCCGGGGTCTCCTCGTTGAACGCGCCCAGGATCCGCGGCGCGTCAGAGCTGCCGGAGTGGCGGTGCAGCAGCTCGGCCGCCTCCTCGCGGCCCTCCCGGCCGAAGTAGGCCTGCAGCAGGTACACCATGGCCCACAGGTGCCGGCCCTCCTCCACGTTGACCTGGAACAGGTTGCGCAGGTCATACAGGCTGGGGGCGGTGGCGCCCAGGTTGCGCTGCTGCTCCACGCTGGCCGGCTCGGTGTCGCCCTGGATCACGATCAGCCGCAGCAGCTCGGCGCGGTACTCCCCCGGTACCTTCTGCCAGGCCGGCTCGCCCTTGTGCTGGCCGAACCCGATCCGGCGGTCCGGGTCCTGCTCGGCCAGGAAGATGCCCCACCGGTAGTCCTTCATCGGGACGTGCCCGAACTGCGCCCACCCCTCGCGGCCGACGTTCACTGCGGTCCGCAGGTAGACGTCCTGCGTCGGCAGGGACGGCCCCATCGTCTGCCACCAGTCCAGGAAGTCGGGCTGCCAGGACTCCAGCGCGCGCTGCAGCCGCCGGTCTTCGTGCAGGCTGACGTTGTTCGGGATCTTCTCGGTGTAATCGGCGGGGCCTGTGTGATTTTGCGCTGGCACGCTCATACTCGCTTCCGGTCGAAGACAGCCCGCTGCCCGGTGCCGAACCGGCGCAGCGCGCCCTCCGGTCCCGCCGCGTTGGGCCGGTTGAAAATCCAGTTCTGCCAGGCGGTCAGCCGGCCGAAGATCTTGGTCTCCATCGTTTCTGGCCCGGCGAACCGGTAGTTGGCCTCCAGGCCGGACAGCGCGTCCGGGCTGAAGCTGGCCCGCTCCTCGACCGCGATCCGGATCTCGTCGTCCCAGTCGATGTCATCGGGCGCGAAGGTGACCAGGCCTATTTGTTCGGCCTCCTCGGCCGTCAGCGGTTCCCCGACATGCTTCTCGACTTCGGCCAGACCCTGGCCGTCGCCGAGGTAGCGGGCCTGCAGCCGGGTCAGGCCGTTACCCATCGGCAGCGGGCCGAGGTTCATCGGGCCCACGGTGACCGCGGCGGGTTCGGCGTCCGGGTCGGTCTCGGTGAAAACGCCGGCCAGCTGGTAGGAGCGGTCCGCGGCCAGGGCCAGCTCCAGCAGCGACCCGGCGAAGCAGCTGCCCGGCTCGATCAGCGCGAGGAGGCTGCGGCTGGTCACGTCGAGGCGCTTGAGGGTCCGCTTGAGATAGTGGATGATCTCGTTGGCCAGCCAGTCATCGGCGCCCTCGAGCAGCAGCCGGTCGTAGGCGAGGACCTTCGCCGGATCGCCCCGCGTGCGGAAGACCCAGGTACCGAGCTCGACCTCGTTGGTGCGCAGATCCAGGATCAGGTCGTCGAGCTCCCTGGTCAGGGCCAGCGTCCAGAAGTCGGCCCCCTGCCCGTGCACCTGGCCGATGCTCGCCGGCGCCTCCGTTTCCGGGGCGCTGGCGGTAATTTCCACCACGCCCCGGTCGCGGTCGAGCCGGGCGGTCACGTGGCGGTAGGTGATCTCGGTATCCGTGCGGGTCTTCGGGAGCGGGGTCAGCTCGATTCCCCCGGCGTCCGCGGGCCGGGTGGAGCGCCCGGCGAGCTCGCCGGCCCGCTCGGCCACCTGCTGCGGCCAGACCGCCCGCGGCACGGCTTCGTCCACCAGCCTCCACTGCACGGCCTTGGGGCCCCCGATGCCCTCGGACTTGGTGGCGAAGTAGTCGGCCAGGTCACGGCGGACGTGCCGCTTGTCGGTAACCCGGGTCAGCCCGCCGGTGCCCGGCAGCACGCCGAGCAGCGGCAGTTCGGGCAGCGCGACGGTCGAAGACCGGTCGTCGATGAGCATGATGTGATCGCAGGCCAGGGCGAGCTCGTACCCGCCGCCGGAGGCGGTGCCGTTGCACGCCGCCAGGTACGTCTGCCCGGAGTTCTCGCTGGCGTCCTCGATGCCGTTGCGGGTCTCGTTGGTGAACTTGCAGAAGTTCACCTTCCACGCGTGCGGGGCGGCGGCCAGCATGCGGATGTTGGCCCCGGCGCAGAAGACCTTCTCCTTGCCGCTGGTCACGATCACGGCCCGGACTTCGGGGTGCTCGAATCGCAGCCGCTGCACCGCGTCGTAGAGCTCGATGTCGACCCCGAGGTCGTAGGAGTTCAGCTTCAGCTCATAGCCCGGGACGATCCCGCCCTGCTCGTCCACGTCCATGGTCAGCGTCGCGACCGGGCCTTCGGTGGCCAGCCGCCAGTGCCGGTAGCGCTCCGGGGCGGTACGGAACTCGACCCTTGGCTGGTCAGGCATGGACGGCTTCCTTATCCGTGGCCTGGCTGATCAGGAGCGCGGCCGCCGCCGGCCGCACCGGGCGGGGCGCCCGGTGTTCGGTGCTGTGGCGCATCACGCTGTCCTTTGCCGACTGGTGCGGGCGGGCCCGGTTTGTCCGTACCCGTTTGCGAGTACCCGTTAGTCCGTACCCGCCTCCCCGCCGCCCGACGCCAGGTCATGCCTGCCGATCATTCAACAAGGAATCGTCTATCCGTCATTTATTTGTAGCATTTATGCTCGTCCCGGCGCAAGCCCGCGCATGAGGTGCCCCGGATTCACTAGGGTGAGGCCATCGGGCAGCTGAATGTCCGTGCGTACCTGCGCCGCAGCCGTCTCTCGGGATGTGAGCGGGCCGCAGCAGCGGAACCATCGCCGTAGCTGGCTCGCCCCCGGGTCAGGCTCAGCCGAGGGCGACGTCGCCGCGCGGGGTTCCCGGCCGCTAGTCCTGGCGGCCGGTCTCCTCTGCGTGGCTCTCGGGCGCTACCGTGCCGTCAGCCGGGTTGTCGCTCTCGAATTCTTCGTAGCTATCGAATTCGCCGTTTCCGGTGTTCTCGTCAATATCCCAGTCGGCGTCGTCGACCGCCGCGGTCCGGGCGCCGGTCGTGTCGTAGGCGTCGGCCCGGGCGACGTGCCACGTCGGGACCTGGATGTCGGCGTCGTCAGCAGGCCCGGGTCCGGCCCCGGTGCTGACCAGAATGGCTGGCTCGTGCGGGGTGAAGAGCATCCACGCGCAGGAGACCACCAGCACCACGACGAACACGCAGTAGATCCAGAACGCCGGGGTCAGGCCGGCGCTGATGGTCAGCCCGAGCTGGGAGGCCTGGGTGGGCGTGAACCCGAACTGGGCCGGCGAGGTCGCCTCGCCGACCTGGACGAGCGCCGAGATGGCCTGGGCCGCCATCGCGATGATGGCCCCGGCGAGCAGGACCGCGCCGTGCCGGACGGGGCGCCACAGGGCGGCGGCGATGACCACCGCAGCCAGCGCGACCATCACGATCACGTTCCCGGCGATCACCGGTCCCGGCTCGGCGAAGGCGTTGCCCAGCGTGATGGTCTGCGTCTGCCCGGCCGCCGAGTGCAGCGTGAAGCTGTCCCAGGAGGGAGCGAACGCGGCGGCCGCACCGAGCCCGGCCAGGACCAGCAGGAGGGCGGGGCCGAGCGCCGCGCCCCGCGGCCGGCCCAGGGTGACCAGGCGCCCGCTCGCAGCGGCCGGGGCCGCCGTGCGGGCGGGCCGGATCAGGAAGGCCACCGCGGATCCCGCGGCGCAGAGGAGCCAGCCGAGGAAGCTGAGCAGCAGGCCCACGCCGGCCAGGTGGGCGCCTCCGGCGATCGGAGTCCCCGCGTCCGCCAGGAACAGGCCGAACGTCACGATGCTCAGCCCGGTCGCCAGCAGCGCGCCGATCCGCAGGCGGCTGCCGCCGAGGGCGATGAGCACGGCACCCGCGGTCCAGGTGGCCAGGTAGATCACGTGGGCGACCAGGTTGTCCGGCTGCGCGGCCAGGCTCGTCCCTTCGAGGTACTCCGGGAACAGCCCGGCGACCCCCAGGACCACGCCCACGCCGAGCAGCAGCGCAGCCACGGGGGCGCCGCGGCCAGCGCCGATCGCCGGGACGAAGCCCGCACCGGTACGCTCGCCGGGCCGGGTCGCGTCCCGGCCTGCCGGGGTGATCCCGTCAGGCTCTTCGAGGGACGTGAAGCGAGCCCACGCGGCGGACCAGCCCTCCTGGGTTTCCGGCCACCACTCCAGCGGCTGCGACCGAGGCCCGTTTATGGTCCAGATCCCGAAATAGTCGCGCCCGCGTCCCATCTCATACGTCGCGCCCCGGTACGCGATGGTCACCTTATCCAACACGGCCCAAACCCTTTCCTGCTCCTGCGTCAGCGCACCCGTCATAGGTCCCTGCATCGGAACCTAGGTAACTGGCCTGGAAGTTCGCTGAACAGCCTCTCAGGCGTTCCTGACTCTTGGTCCAGGGCCGCCCCGCAAATGAAACCCCCGGTCTCACCGCACCCTAGCGGGTGAAACCCCGGTTCACCACGTTGTGAGGCGGGCGATGCCGAAATCTCCGTCCCGGTCCGGCTGCGGCACGCGGACCGCGTCTTCCCCGACGGCTCGGCCGAGCTCATCTACGCCCCGGGTGAACCTGCCCGTGAGACCTGAGCCGGGCGTGCTGGACTAGAGCGCATGGATGTTCTCGTGCTGGGAGGGACGGCGTGGCTGGGCCGCGAGGTGGCCCAGCAGGCGATCGGGCGCGGCCATTCGGTGACCTGCCTGGCCCGCGGCGAAAGCGGCCCCGTCGCCGGCGGCTCGGCCCTGGTCGCCGCGGACCGGCGCGAGGGCGGAGCCTACGACCAGGTCCGCAACCGTGACTGGGACGCGGTGGTCGAGGTTTCGTGGCAGCCCGGGCTGGTCCGCGGCGCCCTGGCGGCGCTGGGCGAAAGGGCCGCTCACTGGTGCTACGTCTCGTCCGGGAGCGTCTACGCCTCGAACGCCGACCCCGGGGCCGACGAGACCACGCCGCTGCTGCCCGCTACCGACCTGGACCAAGCGGACATCGAGAAATACGGTGAGGCCAAGGTCGCGTGCGAGCGGAGTACGGCCTCGGTGGTGGGTGACCGGCTGCTGATCGCGCGGGCGGGCCTGATCGGCGGGCCCGGCGACCACAGCGGGCGATCCGGGTACTGGGTCGCGCGGGCCGCCCGTGACCCGCTCGGGCCGATGCTCGTCCCGGCTCCCCCGGATGCGCCGACGCAGGTGATCGACGCGCGCGATCTCGCCGCATGGCTCCTGGACGCCGCGGCCGCCGGGACCACGGGGACCTATGACGCGGTCGGCCCCGTGGTGCCGTTCGGTGAGTGGATCGAGCAGGCCAGGGCGGTCGGCGGGCACACCGGGCCGGTAATCGAGGCCGACCCGGCGTGGCTGGCCGCCCAGGGCGTCGAGCAGTGGATGGGGCCGGAGTCGCTGCCCATGTGGGTGTGCGAGCCGGGCTGGGAGGGCTTCGCGGCCCGCAGCGGCCGGGCCGCGCGAGCCGCTGGGCTACGGCACCGCCCGCGCCGTGACCTGCTTGCTGACGTGCTGGCCTGGGAACGGGAACAGGGCCTGGACCGCCCGCGGCGCGCGGGGCTGAGCGCCGGACGCGAGCGCGAACTGCTCGCCGCGCTCGCCCGGGCCCCGGAGTAGCGCCGCCGGTCAGCATGGGTCGACGCGCACGGCGAGCAGCTTAACCCGGCCGGCCCCGCCAGCGCCAACCGGATCAACCGGCTGGGAGAATCTCCAGATGGTCCCAGAGGGCATCCGTGACTTCTTCGCGGCCAGCGCCGGTGTGGCCGGGGCCCTGATCGGGCTGCTGTTCGTGGCCATCTCCGTCTCCGCGGAACGGCTGGCCCGGGAGGAAGCCGGGACTCAGGTCCACCGCATCCGGGCCGTGGCGGCCCTCACCGCGTTCACCAACGCGCTCGCGGTATCGCTGTTCTCGCTGATCCCGGGGCAGAAGATCGCGGTGACGTCGGTGGTCGTCGCCGCCACTGGGCTGCTGTTCGTCGCGGCGGCGCTGCTGTCGCTGGTCCGCCTCCGCCGGCTGCGGTGGACTACCATCCGTGATGCCATTTTCCTGCTCGGCTTGGCCGTGGTGTTCGTCATCCAGATGGCCGAGGGCGTCGCCGTGATCGCCGACCCGGATAACGTCGGTGACGTGGACACGATCGCGATCCTCGTGGTCTGCTGCTTCTTCATCGGCATCGCCCGGTCCTGGGAGCTGATCGGGGGCCCGTCGATCGGCATCAGGCGCGAGGTCACTGCGCTGGTCCGGGACCATGATCGCGGCGAGGAACCGGGGGACGAGCAACCGTCGGCGGGTGGATCGGGTAGACAGGGCAAAGGAGGGTAAAGCGGAGGCGAACAATCACTCCGGAGGCGAGTCGATGCTCCTGACGTTCGGGCACGGAGCCGCGTCAACCGAGCAGATGATCAGCCTGCTGCGGGGCGCCGGGGTATCCATGCTCATCGACGTCAGGACCGCCCCGGGCAGCCGCCGTCATCCGCACGTGGCCCGGGCCGAACTCCAGCGCTGGCTGCCGGAGGCCGGCATCGGCTACCGCTGGGACAAGCGGCTCGGTGGCTTGCGCACCCCGGAGCCGGATTCGCCGGACGTGGCATTCACCGTGAATACGCTCCGTGGCTACGCCGGGCACATGCGGACCCGGGCCTTCCTGACCGCGGTGGATCAGCTGCTCGCCCTGGCCAGCGCGCGGGGTACGGCGGTGATGTGCGCCGAGAGCCTGTGGTGGCGGTGTCACCGGCGGATGCTGGCCGATTTCGTCGCCGCGGTACACGGCATGCCGGTTCGCCACCTCATGCATGACGGCCGGCTGGAGGAGCACCGCCTCTCCCCCGGCCTGCGGCTGCGGGACGACGGCCTGCTCGTCTACGACGGCGGGCAGCCGACCCTCCTCTAGTGGCGGACGGGTGGACGTCAGGCCGGATCCAGGTAGGCCGCGAATCCACTGGTCTGCCAGACTCCGCCGCCGGGGGTGACCGCGAACGCCTCGTAGCCGTCCAGGCTCTCCACCCAGTCCCGGGCGGCGGCTCCCATGGCGAAGGCCGCGGTGGCGTAGGCGTCGGTGGTGGCCAGCCTGGAACCGACCACGGTGATGCTGGCCAGGCCGGTGGCCGGCTGCCCGGTGTGCGGGTCGACGATGTGCGGGCCGCGCTCGGCGACACCGGAGGTGGCGACCGCGAAGTCCCGCCCGGAGACCACCAGCGCGAGCGATCCGGGCCGCAGCGGGTCGGCGATGCCCACCCGCCACGGCTGGCCGGGACCGTGGTCGCCGACGCACTGGATGTCGCCGCCGCCGTTGACGCTGTGCTCGTCCGAGCCCTCGGCGGTCAGCATCGCCGCGGCCCGCTCGATGGCCCAGCCCTTCACGTAGCCGGACGGGTCGAACCGGCCGCCGGGCCGGGTGGTGAAGTACCCGCCGCTGCACGCGGCGGCCTCGGCGCAGGCGGCCAGGACCTCGGCCAGCTCGGGCGCGCACTCGGCCAGCGTGAGCGCTCCCCGGCCGAACCGGCTCACGTCACTGTCCTCCCGGTACGGCGAGAATGTGGCGTCGGCCCAGTGCAGCCAGCCGACCGCGCGGCCCAGGACCTGGCCGGCCCAGTCCGGCACGTCAAAGGACACCACGGTCCCCATCACGTGTTCGGCGTGCCGGAGTCGCCGGGTCCGCCGGGTCCGTCCGGCTGGTCGGGTCCGGGTCGTCGGGTCCATCGGGTCCGTCGGGTCCGCGGTCATCGCCGGTCAGAGGCCGCGGTCGACCGCGCTCTGCAGGGAGGCGATGTAGCCCGCGCTGGTGTAGCTGGCCCCGGACACCGCGTCGATCTTCGCGCTCTGCGCGGTGAGCGTCTCGCTGATCAGGCGCGGGAAGGCGAACTCGCCGATCTGGATGTCGTGGATGGTGTTGGTCGGCTGCTCCAGGACCGCCACCTTGACGATCTTGCTGTTCTTCACGACCAGCTGGATCTGCACCGGGCCGTACACGGTGCTGGCCACCTTGCCGGTGATCGTGGACTCCCCGGTGGTCAGGGGGCCGGCCACGCTCCGGAACTCCCCGGGTATCGTCGTCGCGGACGAGGAAGAGGACGACGTGGCTGAGCCGCCGCCTGTTCCGGTGGTCGCCGCGACCGGCATGGTCGGGTCGTGCGACTTGAACGACAGCAGGGCCACCAGGCCGGCTATGGTGCCGGTCACGGCGAGGATCACCCGGCGCATGACGCGGATCGTCTCCCTCAGAACTCGAACGACTCGAAGTGGATCTGCCGCCGCGGGACCCCGGCGTCGCGCAGCGCCTCGAACGCGGCCGAGATCATCCCGGACGGCCCGCACACGTAGACTTCCTGCTGATCCAGCCCGGGCACGAGCGAATGCAGCATCCTGGGCGACAGCGGATCGCCGCCGATCTCGGCCCGTGACCCGACCAGGTAGTACACCTTCGCCCCGCGAGCGGCCGCGATGGAGTCGAGCTCGTCCCGGAACACGATGTCCCGCTCGCTGCTCGCGCGGTAGATCAGGGTGACCGGCCCGGGCAGCGTGGAGAACATGGCCCGCAGCGGGGTGATGCCCACCCCGCCGGCCAGCAGCACCACTCCGCGGTCCGAACGTCCGGCCGTGAACGCGCCGTACGGTCCCTCGGCGATGACCCGTGTGCCCGGCCGCAGCTGGGACAGGGCCCGGCTGTGGTCGCCGATGTCCTTCACCGTAATCCGCAGGACATCGGTGCCCGGCGCGGCGGACAGCGAGTACGGGTGCGACGACCACCACAGCGACCTGGTCAGGAAGCGCCAGCGGAAGAACTGCCCGGGCTCGGCGGCGAGCTCGTCGAGGTGCGAGCCGCCGATGTAGACCGAGATCACGCCGGGCCCCTCCGGCTTCACCCCGATGACCGAGAACTTGTGCCGGGCGAAAGCGCGCAGCGGGACCGCGACCCGGTACCACAGCACCAGGACCGCCACGGTCAGGTACATCGCCGACCACCAGAACCGCGCGGCCAGGTTGCTGATGAACGACGCGCCGACCGCGAACTGGTGGCTGAACGCCAGCGCGATGGCCAGGTAGGTATACAGGTGCGCGTAGTACCAGGTCTCGTAGCGCACCCGCCGCCGCGCGGCGCGCATCGAGATGATGCCCACGCCGAGCAGCAGGAACCCGGCCACCGTGGCCATCAGCACATCCGGATACTGGGTGAGCAGCGTGGCCGTCTCGCTGGTCAGGCTGGTGTGCGCCTCGACCGCGTAGCCCCACACGATGAGCAGGCCGTGCGCGACCACCAGGCTGACGATGTACCTGCCGCCCATCGCGTGCCATCGGGCCAGCTGATCGGTGCCGATGCCGCGCTCCAGCGGCGGAAGCCTGGCCATCAGAGCGACCAGGACGACGACGCCGTACCCGCAGAGCAAGCCGAGGATCTCGCCCGCTCCGGTCAGCCAGCCGCCGAGCCCGCTGACGGCCGGGGTGCCGTGCCACCACAGCACGACGACGGCGAGCGCGCCGACCCCGATCACGACCAGGACCGCGCGCGGGCTGACCCGTCCGTGCCCTTTTTGATACGGAACGGGCCGTGGTGCCACCTGCCCCTGCCGTGACAAGCTCGGCCGGGGTTGGCCCGCGCTTCGCCGTGGCCGGGGGTACGGGTCAGCACCGGCGTCACGAGCCGGGACAGAGCCCCTGGTCAGGCTGGTCACCATACCTCCTGTTGCGCACCGCACCCGCGGCCAAGCCGGGCCTTAGCTGGATCGTATGCTCAACCGGGCTTCATCGGCTGCCGTGGCTGCATGATCCCGGTTCCGGCGCCGGCGAAGGCCGGCCCTCTCCCCTTCTTATTACGGGTACGTCACGCGCTCATGCACGGTTCACCCGCCGCCGGTAAGCGCTTCGTAATCGGCGCGGCTCCGCTGGGTCCTCCTCGTCAACTGAAGTTGACAAGCCGCCACTGTCAACATAAATTGACACTCATGGACAACGCACCCGCCCTGGCTGCCGCGGCTGACAGCTCGGACCCGCGTACCGGGCTCCGGGCCGTCGCCGCGCTGCGCAGGCTGCTGGAGCAGCTCGAGGCGCTCCAGGTGGACAACGCACGGGAGCACGGCTGGTCGTGGCAGGAGATCGCGGAGATCCTCGGCGTGTCGCGGCAGGCCGTCCACAAGAAGCACGCGCGGCGGTCAGATCTCGACCATCCCGCCCGCCGCCGCGCCCGCGTCCGCTGACCGACTTGCTGCGCGTGGCCGAGCGTTACCCGCGCAGCGACTTCGCGGCGGTGACGCTCCCCGATCTGGGCCTCGATCAGGCCCGCCTACGCGCCCAGGTGCTGGACGAGCTCCGGCAGCTGCAAGCATGATGGCCGCCCTGACCCAAGCTAACCGGGGAGGCAAGGCTTACTTTTCAGTGACAGAGACCTAACCGAGCAGACAGCACACCGTTACCTTACCGAGAGTATCTATACGAATACATATAGTCATAACCTGTCCATAGGGAGACATCACGGATAGGATACAGTTAGATGCTCAGAGTAACCGATGTCTGGGAGCGAGCACTCCACACCCCGGCGTTGGCCATCGACGCTCCCGGTGAGGTCATCATCATTCGGGCGGGCGGAAGCTACGACGGCAAGCAGGGCATGAGCCTGGCCACCGGCGTGAGCAGCCGTTCGGCGGGCTCCCGGGCCCTGTGCCTGCACCTGGTGACAATCCCGCCCGGCACCCGCGGCGTCCCCCACGTCCATGACGGACACGAGTCCGCCATCTACACCGTCAGCGGCGAGACCGAGGTATGGCACGGTGAAGGCCTGCGCCACCGTGCGGTGGTCAAGGCCGGTGACTTCATGTACGTCCCGCCAGGCACCCCGCACCTGCCGGTTAACCGCAGCGACGTCATGACCATAGCCGTCGTCGCCCGCACCGACCCTCAGGAGCAGGAGAGCGTGGTCACCCTCAGCCTGCCCCCGCACCTGTCCGACCTGAACGCCTTCCCCGTCGCCAGCCAGTAACCCACCCCGAGCCTGCTCACGCGGCGGCCGCGGCTGTTCCCTTCCGCTTCCTGCCAGCCCGGCCCCGCTTCCGCACCGCGCCCGCCCCGCCTCCCGCGTCTGCGCGCGCCGCACCTCCTCCCCAGCGTCCCATCCGGGGGCGCCGGCGGTGCGCGCAGGAGGGGCGGGCGCGTTGCGTGCGGCCTCGATTCCAGCGTCCCGGCTCCCATTGCCGCTGTCTGGAGGCGCAGCGCTGCCTTAATGCCAACGCTCCCAACCCCGCCGCCGCGATGCTCCGCAACGTCCTTTGCGCAAATTGTCGACGAGGGTTCGGAACTGGCGAAAGGCCGACGGAACCTCGCCGAGAAGTTCGCGCAGATGGTTAAGGACGGTGGCCCGCTCGGAGCTCTGAGCGAATGGGCCGAGGATGGATACATGTGCTGGTAGCCAGGAGTCCGGCGACTGCTTTGCCGTGGCGCCGACGCTGGGGCCCAGGTGGTGTCACCCGGGAAAATCGGCACTAAAGATCCAGGGCGGGCTGACCTGCGAATGTAACGCTGCGCCACGGTGCAAACGATAATCACACACATGCCAACCGCGCTCCGCGCGCGGGTCCTTCAGATCGCGATCAGCCGGACGGCCGGGTCAAGAAGACGGAGATCGCCGGGATCGGAGGTGAC
>Ga0209415_10017170_pt1 | contig 11544 bp, 8 predicted proteins | sample PeaSoiSIISIP2007_FD_187696 | JGI IMG/M metagenome (GOLD analysis project Ga0209415, IMG submission 187696) | Peat soil microbial communities from Weissenstadt, Germany - SII-SIP-2007 (SPAdes) (version 2) | ecosystem: Environmental > Terrestrial > Soil > Wetlands > Peat | place: Germany... | reverse complement strand
CAACCCCGCCGGCTGCACGGTCGTGCGCGAGCGGCATTCCGAGACGTGCCCGTTCCAAAACGGCGTGCTCGAGCACGTGCGGCGGTCGCCGGCCTATGCCGAGATCGCGCGGCGCGGATCGTACCGTCCGCGCGCGGTGCACCGGCTCGACCGCGACACGACCGGCGCGGTGATCTTCGCCAAGTCGCGCGAGGCGGAACTGCATCTCTCGCGGCAGTTCCGGGAGCGCACGGTCAAGAAGGAGTATCTCGCCATCCTCCACGGCGAACTGCTCACCGATGCCGGCTCGGTGGAAGTGCCGCTGGCGGCGCATGAGCATGAGCTCGAGCGCGTGTTCGTGGACGAGCGCTACGGCAAGGCGGCGGTCACGCCGTATGAGGTCGTCGAGAGGTTCCGCGGCTTCACGCTCGTCCGCGCGCTGCCGCAGACGGGCCGGCGGCACCAGGTCCGAATCCACTTCTCGCACATCGGCTATCCGATCGTGGCCGACCGCGTTTACGGCGGCGGGAACGCCCTGCTGCTCTCGTCGTTCAAGCGCGGCTACCGCGCGAAGCGCGGCGAGGAGGAAAAGCCGATCCTCTCGCGCGCGGCGCTGCACGCGAGCGCGGTGACGTTCTTCCCCGTCGCCGCGGCGGCGCCGGTCCGCGTCGAGGCGCCGCTGCCGCGCGATTTCCAGGTGCTGCTCAAGATGCTGCGCAAGTACGCCGTCGGCGGCGCGCGGCCTGAAAGATGGGAATCGGAGGAGTGAGCGCTTTACTCGTCGATCTTTGCAAGAAGGAGGGTGTACGATGAAGTCGCTTCCGGGAATAAGGCAGTTCGTTCTGTGGGCCGCTGTCGTTCTCTTCGCCTCGGCCGCGCAGGCCGGCGAATTTCCGCTCCGCGACGGCGACATCGTCTCCATGGCCGGCGACAGCATCACCGCGCAGCATCTGCACACCAACTACATCGAGGCGTACTGCGTCACGCGATTCCCGAAATGGAACCTTCAGTTCCGCAACGCCGGCGTCGGCGGCGACACGGTCCCGCGCGTGCTCGCGCGCCTGGATAGCGACGTGCTCTGCTGGAAACCGACGGTGGTGACGATCGAGCTGGGGATGAATGACGCGGGCGGCGGGCCGCAAAGAGTCGAGCCTTACATCCAGCAGATGGGGACGCTCATTGATCGGATCAAAGCCGCGGGCGCGCGCCCGATCTTCTTCACAGCGAGCCCGGTCAACGACGGGACGACCTCCGCCGCTCTCAAGGGATATGACCTCACTCTCGATCAGATGGCGACGGCGATCGTGCAACTGGCGGCGGCGCAGAAGCTCCCTTGCGCGGACCAGTTCCACGCGCTGCTCGACCTCTGGGGCAACAATCAGAAGTCGCCCAACGCCGTTCCGCTCGGCGGCGACGGCGTTCATCCGGGGCCCGTCGGCCAGTTGACCATGGCGTACGCATGCCTCGCGGGACTCGACGCGCCGGGGCTTGTCTCGAGCTTATTGATTGACACAGGGAACGGCGGCAAGGTCGCCGCGGCCTCAAACTGCACGGTCAAGGACCTGAAAATAAACGAAACGGGGATTTCTTTCGAGCGGACCGATGACTGCCTTCCGATGCCGGTCCCGACGGACGCGCGCGACGGGCTGAAGCTCGTCCCGCTCTCGGCAAAACTCAATCAGTATCTGCTGTCCGTTCAATTCTATAAGTCGCGGATAGTGTCTGAGAAGTGGGACGTTTCGATTGACGGGAAGAAGGTCGCGACGATCAGCAAGGACGATCTCTGGCCCCCGAACGCCTGGAACATGAGCGAGCTGACCGAGGGACCGGTTGCCGCGCAGTGCCAGACCGTCCTGAGCCTGATCCAGAAGAAGGAAGCGGCCGTCTCCGCGTACCGCGACGTGGCGCGGTGGCGCGCGCCGGAGTGGCTCAACGATCCGTCGGTCAACATCGAGGCCAAGCGCAAAGCGGAACTCGAACGCCTGAACAAGCTGGTGCTGGCCGCCAGCGCAGAGATCAACGCCGCCGCGCAGCCGAAGCCGCATCGTTTCGAGATCGCGCCGGCGAAGTGACCGCAAGGTTTTTGACCACGAAGGACACGAAGGGCACGAAGAACGGCCAGGACGGGGAAAAGGCGAATTGCGCTTCCAATATTCCTCTTCGTGTCCTTCGTGACTTTCGTGGTGAGAAATAGATAGGGAGAAAAATGCGGGCGAACGAATCAGAACTGGAAAAGGCGCTCAATCAGCCTGACCGCGCCGGCCGGCTGCGCGCGCTGCGCGAACTCAAGGCGCTGGCCGACTCGGGCGTCGTCCGCGTCGAGCCGCCGCGGCCCTGGGTGAACATGCACTGCCACAGCTTCCACTCCTATAACGCGCACGGCTTCTCGCCCAGCCGCATCGCCTGGGAGGCGCACCGGCGCGGGCTGGCCGCGGCGGGCGTGGTGGATTTCGACGTGCTCGACGGCCTCGACGAGACGCTCGCCGCCGGCGACACGCTCCGCTCGAAGCTCACGATGGGCATCGAGACGCGCGTCCACATACCGGACCTCGCGAGCGACGTGATCAACTCCCCGAATGAGCCGGGCATCTCCTATTTCATGGGACAGGGCTTCGTGCAGGCGCCGCCGGCCGGCTCGCCCGCGGCGCTCACGCTGCAGCGCATGAAGGACTGCGCCGTCGTCCGCAACCGCGCGGTGATGGAGAACGTCAACCGCTTCCTCGGCGAAGTCACGGTGGACTACGCGCGCGACGTGCTGCCGTTGACCGCCTCCGGCAACGCGACCGAGCGCCACCTGCTGCTGGCCTACGATCTCCAGGCGCAGAAGGTCATGCCCGATCGCGCCCGCCGCGCGAAATTCTGGGCCGCGAAGATGCAGATGCCGGAGCCGGAGGCCGCGGCGTTGATGAACGATCCGGTCCGCTTTCGCGACACGCTCCGCAAGCGCCTGATGAAGTACGGCGGCCCCGGCTACGCGCCGCCCGACCCGAAGAATTTCCCCACGCTGGCGGAGGCCGTCGAGATGATCCGCGCGTGCGGCGCCATGCCGATCTCCACCTGGCTCGACGGCCTCTCCACCGGCGAGCAGGACACGGAGCTGCTCCTGGATTACTACTCGTCCGCCGGGCAGGTCGGCGTCAATTTCATCCCGGACCGCAACTGGAATCTGCGCGACCCGGCGGAGAAGGCGCTCAAGCTGGCGAAGTTCAACGAGGCTCTCGCGGCGGCGAGTGACCGCCACCTGGTCATCTGCGTCGGCACGGAGATGAACAGCGCCACGCAACCGCTGGTGGACCACTTCGACGCCCCGGAGATGAAGCCGCACGTCCCGGCTTTCCTCGAGGGCGCGCACATCCTCTGGGGCCACTCGCTGTTGCTGCGTCACGGCGGCTTCGGGTACGTGAGCCCGCAGGCCGAAGCAGCGTTCGGCCGCGACGTGGCGCGGAAGTACGCCTTCTTCCGCGAGGTCGGCGAGCAGCCCGCCCCGCACGGCAATCGGCTGCCGGCGCTGCGGACGGCGTCGAGAGCTGGGGACTGCCAGGCGGTGCTGCGCGCGCTTCAGGCGGACCGATGACGAAAGCTCCGGGGCCGAAACGTCGCTTCCCGGTCGCACTTGCTTTTCCCCGGCCGCGCCCGTAAAATCGCGCGGGTGAAAAGAATGGCCATACTTCCCAAAAATCCCCGAAGACCGCTGGGGCCGAACATCCGCATCGCGTGCGGGATCTGCGGCGTGGAACTTGTCGCCGAGACCCGCGATGCAGGGAAGCGCGCGACCTGCCCGGAATGCGGGAACAGCATTATGATCCCGGACCGCGTGAGCCGCACGACGCGCGAGGAACCTTTGCTTCCGCAGCGGAACCCTCCGGCACCGCCGCCCAGGCCGGAGCCGGACAGCACGCTCCGGCTCCAGGACGAGACTCCGTCCGCCGCAGAGACCGCCGGCGCGGCCCCTTCGGTGGCATCGCGCGCTCCGGGCGCTCCGCGCGGGACGGCGCCGAGGTTCGCCGAAGGACATCGCATGCGCGCGCGAGTCGCCGGCTGGCTCCGGCGCGCCGTCATCGTCGTCCTCGCGCTCGCGGTCATCAAGGTCTTCGAGGCGTGCTTCGCCTCGATCCTCGTCAGTAAACCGGGCGACCTGCACGAGGTCGTCCCCTGGTTGCGCCAGGCGATCCGCGGGATTCCCGTCGCGCTCCACCAGCTCTCCGTGCCGCGGCCGGTCGAGATCGGCTTCCTGACTCCGCTCGAGCGCTTCATGCTCGGTCTGGCGATGCTCCTCTTCGCCACGCGGCTGGTCATCCGGACGAAGCTGCTCGATGCGGTCTACGTGACTTCGGTCCGCTGGCAGGAGCGCACGATCACCGGACTGGTGCTGCACTCCTTCGCGCTGGTGGTTCAGGCCGGTTTGCTGGCCTGGGCGGCTTCGGCCGCGCGGACCCCGGCAGCGAGCGACGGCCTGGCGTGCGGGCTGATCGTGCTGACGCTCTGGGCGAGCGCGCTCTGGCTCACCTCGCTGCACCTGGTCGCCGGAAGCGAGTACCGGGAGCTGACGAAGTGGATGATCAACGATCTGACGTTCGGACTGCTGATCTTCCTGGTGGTGCTCTGGCCGGGGTTGACGCGGGAATGGTCGCGCGCGGGGGCGACGGCGGTGCTGTTCCTGGCGAACTCGGCGGTCGGACTGCACGTGGGCGTGTCGTTCGTCTTCGCGCGGCGGCCGAGCCGCTGGTGGTGGCACAAGCCGCTGTCGTTCGTGATCAGCTTCGTGCTGCTCGTGGCGATCGCCCTGCTGCTGGCGTGCACGCGATAAGCGGCCGACACGCGAACCGGCGCTTCCTCTCAGCGCGCATCAGCCCTGGATGGTGATCGCCTCGACCGGGCAGGCATCCGCCGCCGCGCGGCAGGTCTCTTCCTCAGCCGCGGGCACGACGTCCACTTTCACGCGGGAGAGCGCTTCCACCATCTCGAAGACTTCGGGGCAGATGTCAACGCACTCGCCGCAGCCTGTACAGATGTCGGGATCCACAATCGCTTTCATATTTCACCTCTTGGCCGAGCCGACCGCACACGCGCGCTGAACGCCAAGGCTCCCTTCGCAAGCGCCACCGCCGACATTTCCTTTACGCGGAGCAGCGTCCGGAGGACCTTGGCTCGTTGCTCGCGCCATTCCACGAATTCCACGAGCAGCGTCCGGTGCTTTGGGTCCGAGCCTCCGACATCATTTTCCACGACGTGGAGTTTTCCCCCTCGCTTCTCCGCAATGAGGCACCCGGCGGAAAGCAGTCGTTCTCCGTCCGTGCTCAGTCCGGCCTCGCTCATTTTTCCTCCGTTGAGGAATGCTCGGACCACGTCCGTCTCGCTCATTCTCCCCCCTTCCGCCGCAGGAACGTCAGACACTTGCGCGCGAGCGTCCACCCCTCGGCCGCTCGCGCGCATTCCTGCGTTCCCCGGCGCCCCACCCTCCCTATTGATGTTTGCATGACTAAAGCCACGTCCCGGCGGAGCCCGTCTCGGAAGGAAATGCCGCGTCCCCCTTTTCAACTCACACCACCCGTTGCACGCAGGGCTCTGCTCGGCCCGTCACTTCTGCAAACATCCGCGCTGCGAACCCTCAGGCGCCCCCGCCTGACGGTTCGCATGCTCACCCGAACGCGTCCCCCGGCAGCTCCGCGCCCTCTCGGCCTTGATCTGTCAAGAGCGCGCTTTCCCAAAGCCCCCGCAACACGCAGCCTACGCGCCGCACTCTCTCAGAGCCCGCAGAAGCTGGCTGGCGACGCACTCTTCCGCCGGGCCCTTCTCGATGCGACCCCAGAGTTCCGAATCTTCCCCGGTATCCGACTGCCCCTCGGACTTCTTCTGGCATGCCAGGCAGAGCCGGGCGGAAGGCGCCGCGCGCAGGCGGGCGGCCGGGATCGGCTCTGCGCACGCGTCGCAGACGCCATACGTGCCGTCCACGATCCTGCGGAGCGCGTCCTCGATTTCGGCCACTTCGCTCGAGCGGATCTCGGCCACGGAGAGGGCCAGTTCGGTCTCGGAGACCTCCCGAGCCGTATCGGCCTCATCGCCCAGTTCCTCGCTGCACCGCGTCGCGAGCCAGCGCTGCAGCTCGATCTGGTTGAGCAATTTCCTGCCGCGGCTGATGAGGCGCTTCTCAGCCTCCGTGAACCGCCGCCGTCTGCGCATCGCCCGTCTGACCGTCTTGGCCGCCTGGCACGTCGCCATGATGCTCGTCCTCCCCCTAAAGCCGACCCCCGGTGACTGGTCCGTTCTGATCCGCCGGCGCCGTTCGCCCGCTCGATCACTCTCACCTTGGGGACATTAGACACCGAATGCGGCGCGCGAACAATCGGGGTGAGGCCGCAAGATGCAGTGGTGGAAATCTCGCCGGATGATACCGGGAAAACCCTGATACTTTTATGGCCGATTGTTGAGTCGCCGTTGCCGATTGAACGCAGGCATTCGGCAATGGGCGATTACTTGGACTGCGCCCACTGAATGGCGTGTTGGAGCAGGTCGGTGGCGTTGTCGAGCTTGAGCTTGAGCTTGATGTGCTCGCGGTAGGTCTCGACCGTCTTGATACTCAGGTGGAGTTTCTCGGCGATGCGGCGCGTGCCGATGCCCTCGCCGATGAGCTCGAAGACCTGCAGTTCACGGTCGCTCAGCAGGTCCACCGGCGACGCGGACGCCGGTGCGCCGCCGACGAGCTTGTGCAGGATCCGCGCGGACATCTTTTCGCTCAGGTACACCTCGCCCTTGAGCACGCATCGCAGGGCGGTGACGACTTTATCGGAGGCCTGGTCCTTCATCACGTAGCCGCGCGCGCCCGCGCGCAGGAGGCGCTCGGCGTAGGTGGATTCGTCGTGCATCGAGAGCACCAGCACGGGGAGGTCCGGGTGGCGCAACTTGAGATCCTTGACGAGGTCGAGCCCGCTGCCCTCCTTGAGCGTGAGGTCCACGACGGCGACGTCGGGCTTCAGGGCGGCGATGGAGCGCAGCGCCTCGGGCGCGCCTTCCGCCTCGCCGCAGACGGCCAGGTCCCCTTCCTGGTTGATCAACTGTGAGAGCGCCTGCCGGACGAGCGGATGATCGTCCACAAGGAAGACCTGCTTCTTCGCCTTCTTCCCGCCACTGCTCTTCGTCGGCATGGTTTCGCGTCTCATTCTTCGCTTGAGCGGAACGGCGCCAGGATCCTCTGCCGTTGGAAGGCTGTCCTGTTTCAAGCAACGGCCGGTCGAGCGCCGGCGGCGGGTACAATTCTACCCATTCTCCGTTCAATGTCAAATGGCCGCCGGCCCAAGATCAGGGGGCGTCCGTTTTCGGCGTTCTCACGTAGCAGCGCACAATCGTGCCTTGGGGCGGCACATTGCGGATATCGAGGAAGGCGCCGATCGCGTCGGCGCGATATCGCATCGTCCGCAGGCCCAGGCCACTGGTCTTATCGGCGTGCTTCGGCAGGCCGACGCCGTCGTCCCTGACGCGGAGGCTGATGCCGCCGGGTCCGCCGCTGAGCGCGACGGTGATCGTGCCGGCGCGGCTGTGCTTGACGGCGTTGTTGACCGCCTCCTGCGTGATGTAGTAAAGGTGCGTCGCCACCGCGCTGTCGGCCACCGACGCGGGCGTCTCGCAGCGGAACTCGCAGGGAACGCCGAAGATTTTCTCGGTGTCCGCGGCCAGCTCTCGAAGCGCGTTCACCAGGCCGTCCTCGGTCAGTTCCACCGGGCAGAGTCCACGTGCGAGCGCGCGCGATTGCGTCGTGGCCTGATTGGCCAGGTCCATGATCTTCCGCGCCTCTTCCGCCGCGCGCGCGTCGTGCCCGGTGAGCCGCTGCTGCAGCGCGCGGCTCAGCATGGCGATGCCGGCGAGTTGCTGGCCGAGGCCGTCGTGCAGGTCCTGTCCGATTCGCTGCCGTTCGGCGCTGGCGGCGACCAGAATCTCCTGCTCGAGCTGCTTGTGCTCGGTGATGTCGCGCGCCTCGACGATCAGGAACGCCGTCCTGCCGTCCGCATCGAAGATCGGCTTGACCGAGAAGTCGGCGATGATGGCCGATTCCCCCTCGCCCTGGAGTTTCGTCTCGTAGCGCACGAAGCGGCCCGCGGAGGCCGCCGCGACGGCCTCCTTCAACTGCTTCTGCGCCGCGGGCATCGTCCACCACCACCGCCCTTCCCACAGCGGCCGGCCCAGGACGTCCTGCATGGAAACCTTCGCGAAGCTCAGCGCCGGCTCGTTGACTTCGAGCACCGTCCCGTCCGGCTTCAAGAGCGCGATGAATTGGAACACCTGGTCGAAGATGGCGCGGTATTTCCGCTCGCTTTCCCGCAGCCGCTCCTCGACGCTGAAGCGAAAAACCGCCTCGGCGATGAGCGGCGCGACGGATTCCAGGGATTCCAGGCTCGGCCGGTTCAGCCGTCCCGGCGCGATATCGGCGAAGTGGAGCGCGCCGATCGCGGTCCCGCGATAGCGGAGCGGAATGACGACCAAGGAGGCGAAGCCGGCCCGCGCGCAGGCGTTGCGGTACCTCACTCGCTGCTCCGGCCCGAGGCCGCCGACGAACTTAAACATGTCGTTGCAGCAGAAGGCGCCTTTCCGCGTCATCATGGGTTCGTCCTGCAGGTCTGGTTTCCCGAGGACGACGCGCGTGCAGACGCAGCAGTCCGTGTGCACGCAGAGTGGTCCTTCGAGCTTCACGAATTCCTCGCCGAAGCCGACCGACGCCTCGTACGGGATATCGCCGCGCTCGTTCAACAGCCGGAGGCCTATGTTGCGGCAGCCGGAAACCTCGGAGAGGATCGCGACGACGGAGTCCAGGTACGGCTTTCGGGCCGCCTCCTTGACGAAGGGCTCCAGGAGAGCGTTCGTGGTCTTCAAGCGCTCCTCGGACTCCTTGCGTTCGGTGATGTCGAGCGCGGCCCCCAGGACCTGCTTTGGCGAGCCGCCTGGCCCGCGCGCGAACAGCGTCTCGCGGACCAGCAGCCAGCGCCATTGGCCGTCCGCCCTTTTCGCGCGATATTCATATTCGATGACGTCGCTCTCATCCGCCGTGGCAAATCGCTCGCGCGCCTCGCGGACGCTGTTCCGGTCGTCCGCATGGATCCTCTCCTCCAGCAAGCTGAGGCCCGGTTTGCTGAGCTGCTCCGGCGTGTGGCCCAGGAACTCTGCGGCGCGGAGGTTCGCATAGATGATGTGGCGCCTCGCGAAATCGAAGATATAGACGATGTCCGGCGTCGTGTCGGCAATCCGCTGGATGATGCGCTGGCTCTCGCGCAGACGCTGGCTGGACTCGAGGAGCTCGCGCGTGCGCTCCCGGACGCGCACCTCGAGTTCGTCGCGCGAGCGCAGGACCTCCTTCTCCATGCGCGCGTGCGCTTCGCGTATGCGCAGCGAGGAGATTCCGAAGGCCAGGTCGTCGGCAAGGTCGGAGAGCAGATCGGTCTCATCCTCCGAGAACGCATCGGGCTTTCGCTCGTAGATCGTGATCGCGCCGAAGGCCTTGCCGTCGGCCATCAGCGGGAGGACGACCGACGAGGCGTAACCTCGTTTCAGCGCCTCTTCGCGCCAGGGAGCGAAAGCGGGATCGGTGAACATGTTCCGGCACGAAGTGGGTTTGCCCGTGCGGATGGCCGTTCCGGTGGGACCCCGGCCGCGCTCCGTGTCGGCCCAGGTCAAATTCAGCTTCTCGAGATACCCGCTTTCGAATCCGGAATAAGCAGCGGGCCGGACGGTCTTTGCCGCGTCGTCCTCGGCCAGCCCGATCCAGACCATCGCATGCCCGCAGTCCTCGACGACGATCCTGCAGACCTCCTGCAGGTAGTCCCCCTCGTTCGTCGCGCGGATCATCGCCCGCGCGCTGCGGCTGTGCGCCTTGAGCGTGCGGTTGAGCTTCCGGAGATCCGCCTCCCGGCTCTTGCGCTCGGCGATCTCCGCGCGCACGGTCTCGTTGGCGGCTTTCAGCTCCGAGACGCGCTCCTCGACCCGAATCTCCAACTCGTCGTGCGACCGGCCCTGTTCCTCTACGCGCGCCGCGAAGGCGGTTTCCATCTCGCGCACCCGACGGCGCAGACGTTCCAGCTCCAGCGCCAGTTCGGCTTTGTTCGTCGCTTGATCGGACATCACACTTCTTCCATCAGCAACACGACCCCTTGCCGCTTCCCTTCCGGGTCCAGCCGCAGCGTGTAGGTCACGCGGCAATTGATCGTCTTGCCGCGGCGATTCGTGGCGGTCATTACCACGTCTCGAGCGCCCTCCTCTCCGATGAGGAAGCTCCGAATCCGCTTCTGCGCCTCTTTCACCGGCAGGCCGATATCCAGGTCGAAGAGGCTCTTGCCGACCACTTCCTTCGAGCGCAGGCCCCAGAGGTCCTCGGCGCGGTCGTTCCAGAGCGCGACCTTGAAGTCGGCATCCACCACCACGACGCCGAGGCGCACGCTGGCGAGGATGGACTGCAGAAAGGCGCTGGCCCGCGCGACTTCCTCGCTCCGCCGGCGCGCCAGCTCGTTCATCTTCTGCAGTTCCTCGTTGGTGGACTGCAGCTCCTCGTTCACCGTCTCCATTTCCTGGTTGGCGGACTGGAGTTCCTCGTTGGTCGTCTGCAATTCCTCGACGGTGGACTGAAGCTCCTCGTTGGTGGTCTCGAGTTCCTCGTTGGCCGACTGGATTTCCTCGTAGGCGGTCTCGCGCTCCTGCTTGTCGGCCTGGAGTTCGACCCGCAGCTTGTGCTGCAGCGTCACGTCCTGGAAGGCGATGCTGACTCCAAGGGGCTGGCCCGTCTCGCTGTGCAGCGGGCAGACCTTCACGTCGAGAAACTGCTCGACGCCGTCCGGGCCGACGCGCGGTACGTCGGCGGCTGAAACGGGCTTGCGCTCCGCGTAGGCCCTGTCCATGAGCGTGCGCAGGTCCACGGGCCGATAGGAAAGCTGGAGCTGGTGAAATGGGCGGCCCACGTCCTGGGCGTCCAGCCCGAACATCTTCCGCGCCGGCTCGTTGGCGAGCGCGAGGCGGCCTTCGCGATCCACCGCGAGCAGCGCTTCGCCGGCGGTCTTGATGACCCATTCCTGCAGCGGATCCTGGCCGCGCGCCGGCATGCGCGCTTCCGGCGCCGCCACCGCTGCCACGATCTCCGCGACCTCGCGAACGCCGCCCTTCGCCGCCTTCGCGAAGATGCGATGCTTCAGGTTCACCGCCGTGAAAAGCTCGTCCTGCGCCAGCACCGCCTCCGCGCGGCCCAGGAAGAGGAAGCCGTTGTCCTTCAGCCCGAAGTGGAACTGCGCCAGCGCCCGCGACTGCGCATCGCTATTGAAATACATCAGCGTGTTGCGGCAGAGGATGAGGTCGAGGTGCGAGATGGGCGCGTCGTGGCACACGTCGTGCCGGCCGAAGACCACCGCGTTGCGCATGTCGCCGCGAAAGGTGTAGGAATCGCCCGCCTGCTCGAAGTATTTCTCGAGCAGCGCCGGCGGGACCGCCGCGACGGACTTCGCGGAGAAGGTGGCGCGCCGCGCCGCGCGGAGGGCTTCCTGGTCCATGTCCGTGGCGTAGATCTTGACGCGACGGTGGAATTCCGCCTCGCCCAGC
>Ga0209415_10017169_pt1 | contig 11545 bp, 6 predicted proteins | sample PeaSoiSIISIP2007_FD_187696 | JGI IMG/M metagenome (GOLD analysis project Ga0209415, IMG submission 187696) | Peat soil microbial communities from Weissenstadt, Germany - SII-SIP-2007 (SPAdes) (version 2) | ecosystem: Environmental > Terrestrial > Soil > Wetlands > Peat | place: Germany... | reverse complement strand
TCAGCCCCGATTCCATCAGGATTTTCTTGCCTTCCTGAACATTCGTGCCTTCCAATCGCAACACCACCGGCAACTGGAGATTCGTTTTCTTCGCCGCCTCGACCACGCCGGCGGCAAGCGTATCCACCCGTAGAATGCCGCCAAAGATGTTGATGAGCACGGCGCGCACGCTCTTGTCACTCAGCAGAATCTCAAACGCATGCGCTACTTGCTCCGCATTGGCTCCGCCACCCACATCCAGAAAGTTGGCCGGCATGCCGCCCGCGTACTTGATGATGTCCATCGTAGCCATCGCCAGGCCGGCGCCATTCACCATGCATCCCACGCTGCCATCGAGCTTGATGTAATTAAGGTTGTACTTCGAAGCCTCGACCTCAAGCGGATCTTCTTCCGTGAGGTCGCGCAGTTCGCGCAGGTCCGCATGACGAAAAAGCGCGTTATCGTCAAAGGTCAACTTGGCGTCGAGCGCGAACAACCTGCCATCCGTACAACTGATGAAAGGATTGATTTCCACCAGCGAAGCGTCGGTATCCAGAAACGCCCGGTAAAGACTGGTCAGAAATTGCACTGCAGGATTGATCTGCGTCGCCTTCAGCCCCAGGGCAAACGCAATCTTGCGCGCCTGGAACGGCTCCAGTCCCATGCCCGGATCGACGTACTGCTTCAGGATCGCTTCCGGCGTGTCGGCGGCCACTTTCTCAATATCCATGCCCCCCGCAGCCGAGGCCATGAATACCGGCTTTCCCTCGCCGCGATCCACCAGGATGCCGAGATAGAGTTCCTTCTCGATGGGTAGCGTTTCTTCAATCAGCAGCCGATGCACGATGCGCCCTTCCGGCCCCGTCTGATGCGTGACCAGCTTCATGCCCAGCATCTTGCCGGCGAGTTCGCCCGCCTCTTCCACCGACTTGGCAATCTTCACGCCGCCGCCCTTGCCGCGTCCGCCGGCATGAATCTGCGCCTTCACCACCACTCCCGTTGCGCCCGAGGCGAGAATTTCCTTCGCCGCTGCCTCCGCTTCTTCGCGCGTCGTCGCCATCGTACCGCGCGGCACGGCCACACCGTATTTCTTCAGAATTGCTTTTCCCTGATACTCATGAATTTTCATAATGATTCCAAAATCGTCGTTGGTCTTTGATCGTTAAATCTTTGATCGTTAGTTGGCCGTTCGTCACTCGCGACCACGGAACCGGCAAATGCCTTTAATGGACTCCTGCGGGGACTCTGCTTGCGGCTTCAGACAACGTGCAGCAAACTCATGATTCTATAGAAGGGAGAACGGTTGGTGCAAACCGCGCATGTCAGGAACTGAGTCATTCAACCATTGAGTCATTGAATCATCGGGACCCAATGCCTCAATCTCTCAATGATTCAATGTCCTACTTCCCACCCACCGATTGCAGGCAGCGGCCGTAGAGTTCCAGCAACTGCGCCGCGTAATCCTCGGGCTTGGCGGCCGCGCCCGTGCCCTGGAAGCCGACTCCGGTCCCAGTCGTCTTGCCGTAACTGGTGGTCATGGCGATGAACTTCATGAGGTCGAGCGCGATGTCTTCATCGCGGCGTGAACCTAGAGGAAGAGCGGATGCTTCCATGAGAAAAACTCCTCGTTAAGATAATATTTGCCGGGTTTTCCCGGCCCTGCCGCGATGATAGCAGAATGCTTGGGGATGGAAAGGCTGCGGAAAAATGCGGGGTTCGTATCTCTTTACGGAATTCCACTTGGACTAATGCAGCCGCTCGTACTCCGCCTTCGCTTCCTTAAGGATGGGGACATCGGGGTCCGCATCTTTCCATAGGGCGAAGAAATCCTGATAGGCAGCTCGGGCTTTTGCCGCGTCTCCGGTGATTACATACGCGCGCCCCAGACCCAGTTTGGCCAGCGAATGCGCGATCGTCAACGGAGAGATCCCGCGATGGTCCACGATCTTCTGAAATTCCGCGGCCGCTTCCGCCCCACGCTTTGCTTGCAAATACGCTTGGCCTCGAATGTAGATGGGCAGGAGCGCTTGGGTGGAACCCATTTCGTATGGCGTAGCCGCCTGCAGGTCCTCGATCGCCTTTCCGGGCGCCTTGCGCTCTAATTCGACTAACGCCCGCACTTCGGGAATGCTTACCTGCTGCAGGAGCGTATCGCCCGGAAAGCGGTGGCCCAGTTCCTCCGCGATGGCCTGGGCACGGCTCGCATCTCCGGCCATTGCCAACGCTACGGCCGCGGGCGCCAGGTTCTGCCGGCTTTGCGCCAAGGCCGCGCTTGCCGCAGCCGATTCTCGCGCCTTCTGAGCGTTGCCCACTTCCGCCTGGCGCATCGCCCAGATCGCTTGCGTTTGCGCGGTAGCGCCCTTGAAACCCAAGCGCTCACTAATCTGCACCGACCGCTGCATTAATTCTCCGGCCTTCTGCATTTGCCCATGCGCCCCGGTGCTAGTCATAGCGGCGCGCAGCAGGGCGTATTCGCTGGGCTTTCCTTCCACCCACTTCATTTGCCGTTGCATTGCATCCGCATCGCTGTTCAGGAAAGCCAACGAGTAGAGCAGGATGTGGATGAAGAAGTTGTCGGCCTTGTTATCCACCGACCTTTGCAGGATGGAACGTGCTTCCTCCAGCCGATTCAGTGCCATGTACGGCAGGGCTGCGTGGTAGTAGCCAAAGGGGGCCGCGGGTTCGAGGCGTGCGCATTCATTGGCCAGCTGAATGGCTTTCTCATACTGCCCGTAATATTCGTACACAATCGCAAGGTTGCCGAAGGCAGCGGAGTCGTTCGGATACGCCTTGGTGGCCAATTCGAGGGTTTCTTTTTGTTTCTCAATGTCTCCGGTTGCGGTATAGAAGTGGTCGGTGATGTAGAATCGCTCGCGTTCGCTGACCCGTTCGCGCAGGTCGAAGGCTTTCCTGGCAACCTCAACCGAGCGATCCTCCTCCCCAACATTGCTATAAATAGCCGACAGCCGCCCGTAGGCCATGGCAAAATTCGGATCGAGCTCGACGGCATGCAGGAACAACGGAATCGATTCCGCCTCGCCGCCGCCATTGCGCATCTCGTCAGCGGCCGCGTATGCCTTCAGCGCTTCCAGCGACGAAGTAGTCGCCTCGGTCACGGGCGTGTCGAATTTCTGGATCGATGCCAGCGACTCGCCCAGCTTTCCCCGCAGGCTTGACGCCGCCTTTCCTACCGCCGGGAGCACCGCTTCTTTGGTCGCAGCCGTCAATTGCTCTCGGGCCAGAGAATCTCCGGTGGCACAGTTGGTGGCGTCGAGCGCCACGACGTATTGGCTGCCGAGCGTTGCTATCGAACCGCTCAGCATGGCCTTGACGTGCTCGCGCTCGCAGATTTCGCGGGCGACGCTGCCCGTAACCCGCTCGTCGGCTGGACGCCCCATGAACTGCAGCGCCTTGCGGATGGTCTGATCGGGCACGATGTTCAAATACGGCGACTGTTCAAGCTGTACCGCCAACGCCTGCTTCAGTGTCCCGTCGAATACCGGATCGCCGGTAGTGTTGACGAAATCCGCCAGCAGAATGGAATCCTTCTCCGTCAGCGTCTGTCCAGAACGCGAACGCCAGTAAAACCCTCCAGCGATGATCGCCGGCAGAAGAAGTCCAGCCGCCGCCCAAACCCACGTAGGGACAGCCGCCCTCGGCTGTCCAGCCGAGCGCAGCTCGGCAGCCTCGTGTGGCGCGGGCGCCCCCGCCCGCGAAGCCGACACCGGACCCGACACAGCCCGAGCCGAGCCGCTGGACACTAGAGAAGCCCCTTGCGAAGAAGATGACGGTTGCGAAGAAATTGCGCCTTCAGCTTCGGGAGGTTCTTCCGCCGCCATCCTCCGCCCCGAGCCCGAATCCCGTTTCAACCGCTGCAGTTCGGCCCGCATCTCCGACGCATGTTGATAGCGCAGGTCGCGGTCCTTCTCCAGCGCGCGGTTGATGATCCGCTCCAACTCAGAAGGAACATCGGGATTCAATCGAAGCGGAGAGGTAGGCGCCCGCTCCAGAATGGCATTAAAGATCACGGCCGACGTATCGCCCCGAAACGGCAGAGTCCCTGTAGCCATCTCGTAGAGCACGGCTCCAAATGAGAACAAATCGCTGCGGGCATCCAGTTCTTTGCCTTTCGCCTGCTCCGGCGACATGTACGCGACCGTCCCGAGCGCCATCCCGGGGCTGGTCAGATGTTGTTCGTCCACGGTCGCGAGGGTCGCATCTTTTTCCCCGCGCGCCGGCAGCCCGGTAACTTTCGCCAGGCCAAAATCCAAAACCTTGGCGTGGCCGCGCTTGGTCACAAAGATATTCGCCGGCTTGATGTCGCGATGGACGATGCCTTCCGTGTGCGCCGCGTCGAGCGCGTCGGCGATTTCGATGCCGAGCGCCAACAACTGGTCGGTCTCCAGCGGACGGCCGGCGATGAGGTGCTTTAACGTCATCCCATCCAGATATTCCATGGCGATGAAGGCGCGGCCTTCATGCTCGCCGATATCGTGGATAGTGCAAATGTTGGGATGATTCAGGGCGGAGGCAGCCTGCGCCTCGCGCTCAAATCGAGCCAGAGATTGCGGGTCTCGGGATACTTCTTCGGGAAGGAACTTCAAGGCGACGAAGCGCCGCAGGCGCGTGTCTTCGGCCTTGTAGACAACGCCCATGCCGCCGCCGCCGAGCTTCTCGATGATGCGATAATGCGAAATGGTTTGGCCGATCATTAGGAGTTAGCGCCCAATGTTACGGGCCTGAAATGGGCAAGTCAATGGATTGTGGTGGAAGGGAGGGCCGTCTCGCCCGTCGAGCATGGGATGGCGTGCGGGGGGGACGCCCGGCGCTCCACCAGCAAAGCTCTGGGAAGCTTCCACACGAACCGAGCGTTCTACCCGACCTCCACCAGCCCATAGCTGAGCGCCCAACGCGACCGCATCTCCCGAAGCGCCCGATCAATCTCCTCTTGCGATACTTCTGCATTCGGCCCTGCGATCACAAACGCAGCCTCCCGTTTCGCTGCTTCCAGGAGTTGGCGGTCGCGGATGATGTTCGCAACGCGGAAGCTGGGGATGCCGGCCTGCTTCGTCCCGAAGAATTCGCCGGGGCCGCGCAGTTCGAGATCAAGTTCGGCGATCTGGAAACCGTCGTTCGAACGCACCATGGCGTCGAGACGGCGTTCGCCTTCTTCGGAAACTTTTCCCCCGCGCATGAGCACGCAGTAAGATTTCGCCGCGCCGCGGCCGATGCGTCCGCGCAGTTGGTGGAGCTGCGCTAACCCGAAGCGGTCGGCGTGCTCGATCACCATCACGGTCGCGTTGGGGACGTCGACGCCGACTTCAATCACCGTGGTCGCGACAAGAATTTCGATCTTGCCCTGTTGAAATTCGCGCATGACATGCTCTTTTTCGCCGGCATCCAGACGGCCATGCAGCAATCCGACATGCAGATCGGGAAAGATCTTTTCGCGCAACTGCCGGTGCATCTGCTCGGCGGCCTTCAGTTCGCGCTCCTCGTTTTCTTCGATCACGGGATAAACGACGTAGGCCTGATGCCCGGCGGCGATTTGCTTGCGGACGAAGTCCCACACTTCGGGCGCGCGCTCGTCGGGCAGAGAGCGTGTAATCACCGGTGTGCGTCCCGGCGGAAGTTCGTCGAGCACCGAGACATCAAGGTCGCCATATAGCGTAAGCGCAAGCGTGCGAGGAATCGGCGTAGCCGTCATCACCAACACGTCAGGCTCGGGATCGGGATTGATGGAGCGCCGGGCATCCTCGCCCGGCTGGGCGGGGCGGGGCCCCGTCACCGCACGAGCCTCGTCGGACTTTTTCATCAGCTTCAGCCGTTGCATTACGCCGAAGCGGTGTTGTTCGTCCACCACGACCAGGCCTAGATTCTCGAATTCGACGCGATCCTGAATCAGCGCGTGCGTTCCTATAATCAGCTGCGCATTGCCTTGCGCAATGTGGCGGCGCACGTCGCGTTTGCGGTCCTGTTCCAGCGAGCCGGTCAGGAGCACGATGCGGTATCCGGCTCGCTCCAGAATCTGCCGGGCGGAGAAATAATGCTGCTGTGCCAGAATTTCCGTGGGCGCCATCAACGCCACCTGATAACCATTTTCAATGGCGATGATCGCCGCCTGGAAGGCCACGATCGTTTTGCCCGATCCCACGTCGCCCTGCAGCAAACGCCGCATGGGGCTGGCCATCTGCATGTCGGCGGCGATTTCTTTCAGCACCTTTTTCTGCGCCGCCGTGGGATGAAACGGCAGGATCTTCTTGATCGCCTCCCGAACGCTGTCGTTTAGCTGAAAGGCGATTCCGGTTTGCGCTTTTTGCTCCCGGCGCTTGAGTTCCAATCCAAGCTCGATGAAGAAAAGCTCATCAAAGATCAGCCGGATGTGCGCTGCCGTGCGCGACGATTGCAGATCGGCAAAGCTCTCCCCTGCTTCGGGCCAGTGCACTTTGAACAGCGCTTCGCGTGGCGGCACCAAACTCAAATGCGAGCGCACCGCGCCGGGAATGGGATCGGGAAGATCGGGCTTCAAATTCTCCAGCGTCCATCGGATAATGCGCCGGAACCAGCGCGGCGTCAGCCTTCCCTGTCCGGCCGATTCGTAAATCGGAACAATGCGTCCAATCTCGAGCGAGGCGGCCGCTTTCTTTTCCGCTTCGTCGGCGCCGCCTTCTTCATAAATATCGCCAAGAATCTCGAACTGCGGCTGCACGATCTGCAGTTCGCCGTCGCGACCCTCTTCGACTTTGCCGTAGAGCGCCACCATTTGTCCGGCTTGGAAGCGGCCCTGCAGATACGCCGCGTTAAACCAGATACACTTCAGCCGGGTGCGGCCCTGGCCAACCGTAAGCTGGAAGATAGGCATGCGGCGAGTGCGAAACAAGCCCGAATTGCGGACTTCGGCAATCACCGTCGCCATCTCGCCGGCGCGCAGTTCGGCGACCGACCGCGGGTTCAACCGGTCTTCATAGCGGAAGGGCAAATAGTGCAGAAGGTCGTCGACCGTCGCCAGGCCCTTGGCGGCAAGCACCTCGGCCAGGCGCGGGCCAACGCCTTTTATGTATTGCACTGGAGTCGACGGTTCCAGCATCTTAAGCGATGGTAGCAGGACTAACGCTGGCAGGAGCGGAGGGCGGCTTGGGCAAGGCCCCAACGAGAAAAACGCTGAAGAATTTTCTTGATGCGCTCCTGGCTGTGCTCGCCGGCAACGCAATCTACTATCTACTCATGCCGCATCTGCCCGCGGTGGCGCGGCATAGGCTCTTTCAGGAAGACGGGGGACTGCTGGCGGATTTCGCGATCTGCACCGTGATCTTTGCCGCGGTGAAGTATCTCCGGCGCGACGAAATGTGACTGTCGTAAACTCATGGCATCATCGTCACCTCATGTTTTCGGACATCCCATGCTGAAGCCGCGAGAGCTGATAGCCGGGCTCGGTCCCTACCGCTCGCCCATCGCCAGCCGCGACGGGCTGAGTCTGGACCTCAACGAGAGCCTGGCCGGATGCTCGCCGCGCGTGCTCGCGCGCCTGCACTCCCTTTCGGCGGCGGATCTGTCCCTGTATCCGAAGCGCGAGGCAGGTGAGCGGAGGGTCGCGGATTTCCTCGGCATCGCGCCCGCGCAGGTGCTCCTCACCAACGGGATGGATGAAGCGCTGTCGCTGCTCTTTACCGGTTATCTTGCCGCCGGCGACGAACTGCTGTTTGCCGATCCGACATTCGTTATGTATGCCATGTTGGGCGAAGCGCTGGGCGCGACGGTTGTGCGCCTGCGGTCGAGCGAAGATCTTTCGCTTCCGGTTGCCGATTTGCTGGCCCACATTTCGCCCCGTACCCGGGTAATCGCGATTGCGAACCCCAACAACCCCACTGGCCTGGCGGCTCCACGCGCCGACTTGTTGAAAATTGCCGGCGCGGCGCCCCACGCGGCAGTACTGATCGACGAAGCCTACGTCGAATTTTGCGGCGAAACGCTAATCCCGGATTTGACGCGACATCCGAACCTGTTTGTCGCGCGTACTTTTTCCAAGGCCTACGGACTCGCGGGCCTGCGGCTCGGAGTGCTGACCGGGGCGCCGGAGCAGATCAGATACCTGCGGCGATTCAGCTTACCTTTCAATGTGAACTCCGTCGCACTCGCTTGTCTCGAAGAAGCGCTGGCCGACCAGGCGTTCGTAAGCAACCATGTGGCGCAGGTGAAGCAGGGCCGCGAGCGTCTGACGCAACTGTTCGTGGACCTGGGCCTCCACTGCTGGCCGAGCCACACGAACTTCGTTCTGGTACGTGTGGGCGCAACGGTAAAAAGATTCGTCGAGTCCATGCGGCGGCGCGGAATTCTAGTCCGCGATTCATCGTCAAGCCCAGGCTGCGAGGGGTGCGTCCGGATCACCGTCGGAACGCCCAGCCAGATGGATGAAGTGTTGCAGACGATTCGTGAAGCGATCGCGGAAATCCGCCTCTCTTGATGGTGGAGAGTCGAGCGTCCGCCCGGCCGCCAAACTGCTGGATCGGCGAGATGCCAGTCGCTCCCTCGGCCTAGCCGCGCAACCGGAGCCCCGAATCGGGCAAGATATCCGCATGACCACGATTCTGCTCTTGACCCTCTCCAACATCTTCATGACCTTCGCCTGGTATGGCCATCTCAAGTATCACCATTTCGTGAGCCGTTGAAGTGGAACTACCTTGTGGGCTTTGTCATGATCATCGCCGCCGTCGCGGTCATTTTCAAGAAGTGGTGAAGGCTAAAGATAGTTGTTAACACAATGAAGTGTGATCGCGATGCGCCACTAATTCGGCATGGGCGTATCATAAAGAGTTTTAGGTAACAGCCAACAGCTCAGGGCCAATTGCCAAATGCTTATCTTCCGCAAACCCATCCCCAACGTCGAGCATCCCGAGATGCCAGCCGACGTCGTCATCGTCGGCGGCGGCCCCGCCGGCATGGCCTGCGCGCTGCGCCTGTCGCAATTGATCGACGATCACAACGCGCGCCATCCCGAATCCCAACTCAGCAAAGAAAATATCTACGTTCTGGAAAAAGCGCGCGAAGCCGGACAGCACTGCTTGTCCGGCGCTCTCCTCGATGCGCGCTCCATGAAAGAACTCCTGCCGGGATTTGAAAGCGAAGCTCCGCTTGACGCCGTGGTCCACAAGGACTCCGTTTACTTTCTGACGCGCAACGGTCACTACCAGCTTCCACTCACGCCTCCACCGCTGCAGGACCACGGCAACTACGTTATCTCCATCAACCGCTTCGTGAAGTGGCTTGCCAGCAAAGTCGAAGCCGCGGGAATCACGATTTTCACGGGCTTCGCCGGATCGGAACTGCTCTTTGATCGGACCCCAGAAGGCGATCGCGTCATCGGCGTGCGCACCGACGACAAGGGCGTCGACAAACAGAATCAACCCAAATCGAATTTCGAGCCGGGCTACGACGTAAAAGCCAAGGTCGTCGTGCTCGCCGAAGGCACCCGCGGATCGCTCACCAAACAACTCATTCAGAAGTTTGACCTGATGAAGGATCGCAACCCGCAGACCTATGGCGTGGGCGTAAAGGAACTGTGGGAGGTGCCCTCTGGCCGCATCCAGGCCGGCGAAGTCATCTACACCATGGGTTATCCGCTGACTACGAAGGAGTATGGCGGCGCGTGGATTTACGGTTCGAAAGACAACACTGTTTCACTGGGCTTCGTGACCGGGCTCGATTATCGCGACCCGCGCCTCGATCCGCAGCACGTGCTGCAGGCATTCAAACAGCATCCGTTTATTGCCGGGTTGATCGCCGGCGGCAAGATGATCCGCTACGGCGCCAAATCGCTTCCCTATGGAGGATGGTGGTCGCTGCCACCACTCGGCGGGGATGGGTGGTTGATCGTCGGCGACTCCGCCGGCTTCCTGAACTCCGCGCGACTGAAAGGCATTCATCTCGCCATCAAGAGCGGCATGTTGGCCGCCGAGACCGCGTTCGAAGCGCTCGTGAAGTCGGACCCGACGGCAGCCACGCTCGGCAAATTCCAGCGGCGCGTCGAGACCAGCTGGATCCACGATGAGCTCTGGCCGGTGCGCAATTTCCATCAGGGATTCAAGAACGGCATGTTCGCCGGCATGTTCAACACCGTGCTGCAGGACATTTTCCCTGGCGGCCTCCGCAACCATGTGCCATCGCACGCCGGGTACGAAAACCTGGAGCCCTTGGCCAAGCTCCCTGTTGACGGAGGCCCGGAAGCGCACATGCTTGGCCCCGCAAAAGGCAATGGCAAACTCACCTTCGACAAGCTCACCGACCTTTATCACTCCGGCACCAAGCACGAAGAAGACCAGCCCGCGCATCTGCTGATTCAAGACACCAACATTTGCAACGACCGTTGCGTGAAAGAGTTCGGCAGCCCCTGTCAGAATTTCTGCCCGGCCAACGTCTACGAGATGGTCGACGACTCCTCCGCGCCCAAAGGCAAGCGCATCAGTCTGAATCCCGCCAACTGCGTGCACTGCAAAACCTGCGACATTCAGGACCCCTACCAGATCATCACCTGGGTCCCACCCGAAGGCGGAGGCGGCCCGAATTACGACGGGATGTAACGCGAAAGGCCAACAGCCAAAGGCTGCCCGGCGAGGACTGGCTCGCCTTCCCAGCCGGGTATATACTTCTCCCGTTACCGTTGCAGTAACCGGCTACGACCGGGCGCGGAGCACATCTCATATTCATACGGCTCCGTGAATAGAACGCTGGCACAGGGACATAAACATCATTCGCCCTGGACGACTGGCGGGGGCGGGAATCGTTAAGCGGTGCCTTCCCCGAGAGAGGTAGTTACTCGTGGACGTCGTATTCATACGCTTTCTGTTTGTCCTCATCGTCGGTGTTATCTGCCTTTTCATCCGTCCGTTTAACCTGCCTTCACACCTGGATGGCGCCGCCGGCCTGCTGATCGGCCTCGCTATCATTGTTTTTGAGTGGCGTTTGCGGGTAATGAGCCTGAAGCGCCTGATTGGCGCCGCCATCGGCAGCGTGCTCGGCATCGTGGGCGCCTACCTGTTCGCATTGGTGATTCGCAACAGCATTGCGCCCGGGCCCATGCAAAGTTTCCTGCAAATCATGGTCATGCTGATCATGGCCTATGTGGGATTGGCCGTCGGCTCGAACAAAGGCGATCTGCTCAATCTGGCCGCGCTCGGCGGCATTTTTGGCGGGGAACGATCGGGCAAGAAGAGTTACAAGATTCTCGATACCAGCGTCATTATCGATGGCCGCATCGCCGACATCGCTGAGACCGGCTTCCTCGACGGCTTGATTGTGATTCCGCAGTTCGTGCTCCGCGAATTGCAACTGGTGGCGGATTCCGCCGACTCGCTCAAGCGCAATCGCGGACGCCGCGGCCTCGACATCCTGCAGCGCCTCCAGAAAACCGCTTCGGTCCAGATCCAGATCGTCGAGGACGACTTCCCCAGCGTCCGCGAAGTCGATATGAAACTCATCGAACTGGCCAAGCTGTATGAAGGCAAGATCATCACCAACGACTTCAATCTCAACAAAGTCGCCCAGTTGCAGGGCGTGGCCGTGCTCAACATCA
>Ga0209415_10017168_pt1 | contig 11546 bp, 9 predicted proteins | sample PeaSoiSIISIP2007_FD_187696 | JGI IMG/M metagenome (GOLD analysis project Ga0209415, IMG submission 187696) | Peat soil microbial communities from Weissenstadt, Germany - SII-SIP-2007 (SPAdes) (version 2) | ecosystem: Environmental > Terrestrial > Soil > Wetlands > Peat | place: Germany... | reverse complement strand
ACAAAAATGCGGCGGCGGCTGGGCGTATCGCCGGACCCGGTAGCGGCAAACGGCCCGGTGATCTGCACGTGATCGATAAGCGGAATACCGTTCATGTCCTGCAAATCGAGATTGCGCGTGAACGGCTGCAAAGGCTCGACGGATTCCGAGTGGTTCTTCGCAATAAAGGCGACCGCGACATCGTGCGGGCCGGATTTTACCGGGACACGCACCCTCAGGCGCGCGTCGATCGTGTTGCCCGCGAGGCCCAGGTTGGTGTCCATCATCTTATTGTCTTCCTCGCCTCCGACGTGGGAAAGAAAAATGCGGACGCCGTCCACGGTGATTTCGAACTGGTGGGGGTACTCGAGGCCGGTCATGTATCCGACGATGCTGCGCAGCAGAAAGACGCTGAATTCGTACTCGCCGTCGAGCGGGAAATTCTGGTGAATCAGGATTCCCCCGCGGGTTCCGAGCGGCAGGCCTTCGATGTGGTCGGCTTGGGCGAGAATCGGCGGCACCTGATAAACCTGCGATACGGGGCCGATACCGCGGTCACCGACTGCCAGGCTGCTGACGGTTCTCGACGCCGACAGGTATTGTTCGAGGAGAGACGGGGACACTCTCAGAACGTCGGCCATATTGTCGAACCCGTTGCTCTCGTCGTCGGCCGGCAAGAGAGACGTCACGTCGATTTTGAGAGCCAGAAGATCCCGGATCGCGTTCTGGTATTCGGCGCGATTCAGGCGGTGCATTCCGGCGCGGCCCGGTTCCGGCCTCGAGATGGCGGCGCGGTCGAGCGAGACCTCCAGCGAAGAGGCGAAGTTATCGAGAGTCGCCTGGTCGGGCCGCGGCATACCTTGCGGAGGCATCATACGGCCGTGGATTTTTCGTACGACTTTTTCCCACGCTTCCGCACCGTCGCCGATGTGCTCGACATCCATTTTGTCGAGCGCCAATCCGCCGGTTTTGAGCTTCTCGTTGTGGCAGGTTACGCAGTATTTATCGAGCAGCGCACGCTCGTTGGCTGGGGATAGCGTGGCTGCGGGGGCGGGTCCGGAAGATTGCTGGGGCGCCGGATATAAGACCAGTGCAGCCGTACAAACACCGAGAACTAAAGCCAGAAAACGCACGGCACCCCCCTCAGTCGCAATCCCACCATCAATCGCACTTCCACCAATATTGTACTGTTCAATCGATAATCGCCTGTGCCGTTCATACAATCGATTGATAGGCCAGTTGCATGAACTCGCTGCGTTTGGCCGGATCGGGCAAGGTCTGGATCATGAAAATGCCGGCCATGTCCTGAATCGGATCGATCCAGAAGGCGGTGCCGGCCGCGCCGCCCCAACGGTACTGGCCTGCCGAGGGAAGCGTGCCGGTTTGACCTGGACCCCTGCTGATGGCGAAGGTCAGCCCAAAGCCGTGGCCGGGCGCCAACAAAGGGTGAACCACCGGCAGATCGCCCAGCATGTCCGAGCGCATAAGGTCCACCGTGAGAGTGCTCAGCAGGCGCTCGCCATCGAGTTCGCCGCGGTTCAGCAGCATGCGAACGAAGCGGAGGTAATCGAATACGGTTGAAGTGAGACCCGCGCCGCCGGAGAACATTTCGGGCGGGTGGCGGAAGCCGTCCGGACTTGGGCCGGTCGTCCGCTGGACGGTGCCTGCGGTTGTGAGGGAGTAGATCGGAACGAGCCTTTCCCACTTGGCTTCGGAAACGTGGAAGCCGGTATCCACCATCCCGAGCGGCTGGAATATGCGCTGCGCGAAGAACTCGGCGAGTGTCAGGCCGGAGATGATTTCGACGATCCGGCCCACCACGTCGGTTCCGAAGCCGTAGTCCCAGGCGGTTCCGGGTTGGCGCACGAGCGGAATGCCGGCGAGTCGCTTGACGAACTCGGCGGACGTGAATGCGCCCGGCGTGGTGGACCGCTTCAGGTCCGATTGAATACCGTGTTGCGGATAGATGAGGTCTCCCTTTCCGTCGTGCGGTCCGGTGTAGTTGAAGCCGGTGGTGTGACGCATCAGGTCGAGCACGGTGATGGGCCGGGTGGCCGGCACGGTGCTGGTGAGCACTATCCTGCCTGTGGCCGGGTCGGGCGATTCCACCGCCACGCGCATGTCGCGGAACGCCGGGATGAAGTTCGAGATGGGATCGGCGAGGGCGAACGCGCCTTCCTCAAAGAGCATCATGGCGGCCACGCCGGCGATCGCCTTGGTCATGGAGTAAATGCGGAAGATGGCGTCCTCCTGCATGTTCCAGGTTTCGAAGTAGCCGAAGTGGCCGCGGCGCATGATGAGGCCGATGCCTCCCGCCATGCGGCCAGCGTCGATATGCTTCATCATCCTGGCGCCGATGCGGCTTAAGCGCTCGGGCGAGAGACCGGCGGCTTCGGGATTTACTGACATTTCCCGAGCATCATAACTCAGTGGGATATGGATGCTCACCTGGATATAGACTCGAGAGCAAGGTTGTTCGTCTTCGGTCCCAAGAGCCCGATCGACAGCATTACGATCGACATGCTCCCCGCGATGAAAGCGAAAACGCCCGGGACACCGAAGCGGTCGAGAAAGAAAGCGATCGCGAACGAGCTGAATATCACAGAGAACCGGCTCCACGAATAGGTGAACCCCACCGCGAGGGCGCGGATTCGCGTCGGGTAGAGTTCAGCCTGGTACGCGTGTGAGGAAAACGACAGTACGTTCGCCGAGAGCGTCACGAGCACTCCCAACACGATAAGCAGCGGGACGACATTGAGTTGCCCAAACAGAACGCTGAAAAAAGCGATTCCGAAGGCCGCCAGCACGATCTGCCACTTGCGCTCGATTTTGTCGGCGACTCCCGCGGCGAGGAGCGGGCCAAACGGCGCCGCAATTGCAATCAGGAACGTGTAACGTAAGCTGCTGGTCACCGCGATGCCGCGCCCGATCAGCAGCGTCGGTACCCAGTTCGAGAAGCCGTAAAAGCCGACGGTCTGGAACAAGTTGAAGACGATCATCATCACGGTGCGCGTCCGGTAGGGTGGTTTCCAGATGTCCCGGAAGCTGCCGCGCGATGTTTGCGTCTCGGGCGTTGCGGGCGCCGGCAGTGCGCGACCCGTTTCCGCCGAGACAAGCCTTTCCAGATCCGCCAGCACTTGTTCCGCTTCCGCAATGCGTCCGTGATGCGCGAGCCAGCGGGGGCTTTCGGGGACGCGCAACCGAATCCACCAGACGAAGATCGCCCCGGCCGCGCCAATCAGCACGACCCATCGCCAGCCGTCGAGACCGAGCGGCGAACGTGGGACGAGCAGCCACGCCAGCAACGCCACCAATGGGACCGCCGAGAACTGAATCGTCTGGTTGTAGGCGAAGGCACGGCCGCGCAATTCCTTCGGGACTAATTCGGCAAGGTAGGTGTCTATGGTGACGAGCTCGACGCCCACGCCGATACCCGCGATGAAGCGCCACAGGTTCAGGCCGAACACGTCATTTTGGAAAGCCATCACGACGCTGGCGACGGTGTACCAGAGCAGTGAAAATGTGAAGATCGTGCGCCTGCCGAAGCGGTCGGCCACGAAGCCGAACAGCGCGGTGCCAATAAAGAGGCCGGAGAACATGGCCGCGATGAAGCTGGCGATTCCGGTGGTGCCGAACAGGCCTCGCGTCGTCGCGGTGAGGATGTGGCTCCGAACCAGGCCAGGTGCGATGTAGCCGGTGAAGAAGAGATCGTAGAACTCGAAGAAGCCGCCGAGCGATAGGAGGATCACGCGGGTCCAGATGGTGCGGTTGGCCGGGAGCCGGTCCAGACGCGCGCTGATGAGACCGGTCTGCGTTTCCAGATTTGTCTGCAAGACCTGCACAGTATATCCGTGGAAACGCTGCTTGGGGTTACTGAGCTGGAGGCCGCTTGTATTTCTCCAACATTGCTGCCGTGATTTCGGCGCTGCTCGGCCAGTGACCGCGCCGTTGTCCAGCGTGCGTTCGATAGTCCTGCAACCGTGTGGGGTCGGGCTGCACGACGTGGCCTTCCTTGAGGAACAACAGTCCCGCTTTGTCGGTCGGCATCTTCGCCACGAAGGTCTCGGCCTCAGCGAGAGCGGCACGGAGTTTCGACATTACCGCCTGCGGATCGATCGGCTCATCGGTCACCAAAGCGCGCCACTCAGCGGGCGGATAGGAGGCATTTCGCCGAATCTCCGAAATCAACCCCTCAGGTGTGAAGCCGGGAGCTTTTTCGACTGCCGCCCAGATCACCGCGCCCAGCGGCAGGATGGTTTCGTGAACGGTGACGAGATCGACAAGATCGCGTACCTCGCGCCGTCCGGCTGCGGCCATCGCCTTGTTCAACCCAAGATCGACCGGATGCAGCACGTAGCCAAACATCTCATCCCGCATCGTCGGGAAGAACCGGTAATCGCTGTCGACCACCCACTCCAGCCTTGTGCCTGCATCGCCTTGCGTAACCGCGGCAGTGTAGGCCAGAGGCAATTGCCGCAACCATGCCACGCCGTAACCTGCTTCCCTCAGGGCCTCGGTGTCGCTCAACGCCGCAGCTGCAACGCGCTCCTCCCTGTCATGGAAAACGTCGATATCGTTGGAATAGCGCGCCGCCGCGAGGTTCAACGGCGTCGCCCCGGCGACGTAGCTTTCGGGGTCCCGGTGTGAAGCGAGAAGCCGGAGGATGTCGCTTTGAATCCTAGACAGCGGCACGGCAGGCCTGCTCGATCTGCTCCGCCAGCCGCCGGGCGTTCAAATCTCCCTCAACGCGCAGCGCGCGCGCAACCACAAGGGCATCTTCGGACGTCGGGGAGTCGAACGAGCGCACATTCCATAAGGCCCACGTACCATACTGTGTGAAAGCCTGCCGGTAGAGGCTGACAAAATCCTGCGACGGTACCGGTTCTGTAGTCATTGATTCCTGCTGCTTTCAGAGTACGTCAGGTTTGCGCCCTCAAGACGTGCACAGAATATGACTCAGTGCACCGTTTCGCGGCGTTCCGGCGGCGGGCTTTCATCGTCCGTTGTTTCATACCGGGAATGCGTGACATCTCAAGCAACTTGTCAACCAACCGCTGTGCCATCCGGAGGGGCAGGGTGCCCGCGGAGATGTCCCACGGGGTGAGCGTGACATCCGATAGGTAGTCGAAAAGAACGCCGGCTGCGGCTAACAGCCCGGCTTTGGTAAAGATCCGGCCCGTGGTTTCCATGTAGAAATGCACGCGGACCCAGGGATCTTCCGCTGCTGCATTTTCGTCCGTCGGCACTATCTCCAGACAGTCCGGCTCGATCTGGAAGCGCACGCAGGGGATGTCTTTGGCCTCGCACCACCAGAGAAAGGCGTCCGCTAGCCGCGCGTTCGGCTCCGGTTGGAGCAAGTAGCCTTGTTGGACTGCGGCAAGAAACTGCGGGCGATGCTTCGGGGGCAGAGAGAAACCGATCCTGTGCCCTTCCCTGAGAATTCGCAATCGACCGGTGGCGGCCTGAACGACTTGCTCGGGCGACGGTTCATCGCCGGGTGCGAGCGTCAACACGGATGGGCGCGCCTTGGGAATCCGCGTTGCGTTGTCCAACTTACTGCCGGTCCCGCCGGCCGAGCCTTCGCAAGGATTTTGCTACCAGCGGGCCGGCGTGCGCTTTTATGTTGGACGCGAAACGGCCAGCGCCCCGCGTCGGGAGCGCGGTCCGGAAGCAGAGAACGGCGCGCTCACGGCAGTGGATGCCACCGTGATTCCGGCCTTCGGAGACCAACCCGCGTCTCCGCTCTTCATCCCGGCCGCAAGCAATCCGTACGCAACGAAACCCGATGTTATCGTTTCGTTCGTCCGGTTGGTTCCTGTTGCGGTACGAAACGCGGAGGTTCCTCGAATTGTTGTTCCAGGCGCCGCCGCGAATCACCTCAGGCCGCACTCCCCTTCATCAGCGTGAAGCCGTCAAACAACTGCGCCCGGAGACGCCACGTGTCTCCCGAAGCCGCGTGACCGATCCACGAGTGAATTCTTGTCCGGACGTCCGCGGGGCTGACCCGGCCTTGCGCGAACACCCGCTCCATTTCCCGGAGCCGCCGGCGGAATCCCGCCACGTTCTCGCGCACCAGCCGCATGCGGTTGGGAAAAACTCTCCATCCGAGAAATGTGACTCCGTCGGGGCAACGGTAAACCCGGCTCTTTCGCTCATGTATCCGCAGCCGGAGCGTTTCGAGAAAGCCCTCAATCGCATCCTTCATCTCCGCGAGCGTCGCCTTCGACTGATGGAACAACACAAAATCGTCCACGTATCGGACGTAGCACGCTGGCCGCAATTCGCGATTCACGTATTGGTCCAGCGGGTTCAAGTACACGTTCGCGAAGAACTGCGAAGTCTGGTTCCCCAATGGGAGGCCGCGCCGCCGCTCGAACGGCGTGAACAGATCGTCGCCCTCGAAATATTGTGCCGCTTCATCGGGCCCATGAAATCCGTCGATAACCAGCGCCGCGAGATCCAATGTGGCCCGGCATTTCACGACCCTCTCCAGTAACCCCTTCAGGATTTCATGATCGATCGACGCGAAATACTTCCGCACGTCGCATTTCAGAACATAAGGAAAATGCGCCGCGCCCCATTTAGCGCGATCCAGCGCCTTGTGCGTCCCCATTCCCACGCGGCAGGCAAACGAGTCGCGTGAAAAGCGGCGCTCGAATATCGGCTCAAGGATCTGCGTCAGCGCGTGATGCACCACCCGATCGCGGAACGGCGCGGCGGAAATCAGCCTCGATTTGAAATCCCGCACCATAAACTCGCGATAAACGCCTGGCCGATAAGCTCCAGAGTGCAACTCGCGCCGCAGCCCGACAAGCTCCGTTTCCTCGTTCAGCAGGAACGCGGCCACATCGGGCCGTTTTTTCTTGCCAAGAGCCGCGCGCCTGGCAGCTTCATGCATGTTTTCGAATGAAACCAGCGTCTCCCACAGCCCGCCCACTCGCTTCATTCAGCCCTCGCACTCGCTTTGCGCCATCCGCCCGCCATCCTCCCGATTTCCTCCACGGATTCCGCCGCGAATCCGTAGGAATCGACGAGGAGCAGCTTCAAATCTTTGGCCAACCGCAGCAGAAAGCGCATCCGATTCAGGAGTCCGTTCACTTCGTTCAGGATGGCCGATTTGTCTCGCGAATAAGCGGCGTCCACCAGCCGCAGCAGCAGATCGAGAGCAGACTGCACCAGCCTGTCGCCGACACTGAAGCGATAGGAGCGGGGAAAATTTTCGACCCTCTGAATCAGCCAGAGGCTGAATTCATAGGCCTTCTGGACGACAACCGGCAGTTCGGAAGCAGGTTTTCCCACAAATTTTTCGGGGCTACGCCCCGATCCCCATCTATCCTCTCTCACCCGAATCAAAATGAAAAGGAAAAAAGAAAAAAAGATTAAAGGGAAAGTTATTCCCGGCCGCAAGCAATCCGTACGCAACGAAACCCGATGATATCGCTTCGAACGTCCGGTAGGAACCTGTAGCGGTACGAAACGCGGAGGTACCTCGAATCGAAGTACCAGGCGCCGCCGCGAATCACCCTCGGATTTGTCACAGCTTCGTCTAGTTGCGGTTGCGAGTAATCTTTCCGCCACGAGCTGGCCGTCCACTCGAACACGTTGCCCGCCATGTCTTCGATTCCGCCGGGCTCGGGCGTGGCGCCGTCCGGATACAACCCCACGGGCGTTGGGTGCCCCGGCTTACCGTCAAAGTTTGCCCTGGACTCGTCAGGAGTCTGGTTACCCCAGGGGTATCGAACATTCTCTCTGCCGCCGCGGGCCGCACATTCCCACTCCTCTTCCGTGGGAAGGCGGGTTCTCGCCCAAGCGCAATACGCCATAGCCTCATACCAGCTCACACTCACCACGGGACGATTCGGATACCGCAACTGGCTCTGCCACCCTTCGGGTTCGGGGAACTGTCCAAAACCGCCGGCGTTCCACAGGTCCTCCTTCCCGTAAGCGCCTGCGTCCACAAAGCGGGCATACTCCGTCACTGTCAATGGATAGCGCCCCATTTCCAACGGCGGAAGGTTTTCGACCAGGTGGACCGGCGACTCCCACTCATGCGCTTCGGGATCATGGTTCATTCCTTTTGGATCGGTCTTCTGCGCACCCATCCGGAACCGCCCGCCTGCCACCGGCACCCAGTTGTCATGCTGAAGCCTGGGATCTACAGCTTGGCCCAACGCGTCCGCCGCTTCGAGTCTCGTCTGAAAATCAATGGTCTGTGCCGCTTCGCTGTCGAAGATCGCCGGCATCAGATCCAGATTCTCCCGGTAGCGCGGGTCGGCAATGCGGTAACCCCAGGACTTCAGATCCCGCAGCATGAGCCCGATCAGGCCTACGCATCGTGCGCGGACCGCCAGAGAGGGGGCGGCTCCGAGGTCGTCCAACACCTCGTGGAAGAACGCGTCCACGCTTTCCACGTCTTCTTTACAGAGCACGCCCGCCAGCAGCAGCACGGTCTCGCGCCATTCCGGCAGATATAGCTTCCGTTCCGCGAAGAGCAGCTTACGGCGGTCGGCGTCCCGCCGCGCGAGCGCTTTCGCCGCGAGGTATTCCTGGAACGTCAGATGCCAGAAGCGCAGCGTATTGCCACGGCTGACGAGGATGCCGCTGTCGGTTTCCTCTTCTTCGAGGAAGCGTTCGGCCGCCGCAAGCTGTTCGTCCTCGGGAACGCTGCGAAATCGAGGGGCAAGAAGACGCGCAGCCGCGACGCGGGTAATTTCCGTCTGCTTGCCTTTGGGATCGATGTGCATTGACCAGGCCAGATGCTGCATGAGCCCGAGACACTCGGTAGGGGAGAGTCCCGAGGACTTGTCTTTCCGCGATTCCTCGCGCGCCTGAGCCAGCCAATTGAGCACGGACTCATACAGTTCGCTGCGCTGGTCGGGCAGCCGCGCGCGGTTCCAGTGCAGCGCCGCGAGCGCGGTCAACATCACGGGATTTACAGCCAGCGCCGCAATTTCCGGTTTGCTGCGGATGGCGTCGAGAAGTTCCGTCTGGTGGGGCTTCGCCTTTTCCTCCTCCCCATGCAGCGCGCGGCACCAGTTCGCAACGAACGTTTCCACAGCTTCCGGTTCCAGAGGTCCGATCTGAATGGTGACAAAGCCGGGGATCACCGTCTCGCCACCATAAGCCGGCGGACGGCTGGTGGCCACCATCAGAGTGTTCTTATGTGCACGCGCCGCCTTGTCGAGCAGTCGGGCTATAGCCTTGCGCCCGATGCCGTCCGGGATTTCGTCGAGACCATCCAGAAGCAGGAGGCAACCTGCGTCGAGTTGCTGACGGAAGAATGCCGCGTCAAGTTTCGTTTCGTGATGCAGATAGTGGCTGATCCAATCGGGTGAGTCGTTTTGGAAAAGACCTTTGCCTGCGTGGATGTAGTCCGCCAGCGTGGCGGCGCGAATGAGCAACGGTAGAGGACAAGGTTTCGCGGCGATCAGCCCGTCGGCGGCCAGTGGATTCTTCCCCAGGAGCGTCTCGCAGGCTGCGAATGCGATCCGCCGCAGGAAAGTCGATTTCCCCGCGCCGGGATCGCCGACGAGAACTACGCGCTTGTTTTCGAGTGCCTGCTGGAGCGGGATGGTCCTCTGCTCGGGCATCGCGTGTTCGGTCTTCTCTTTCTTGTCTTCAGCTGCCGCAAGTACCGTCGTCAACGGCGTATAGAGTTCGTCGATGCGGAAACGGTGGACGGCTTCATTGGCGACACGCAGGCCGCGAATATCGATATATGCGGTTTCTTCCCAAAGAGCTTCCAGGTACGGGCTCGTGTCCATGCCCTCGGGTTTGCCGGAATGTTCGCGGTCCCAGTTGGAGATCCCCGTGACGATCTGAGTTGCCAGGTGATCGGGGCTGGAAAACCCGATTGAGAGGATACCTTCCTTCGCGTCGCGCAGCTCTTTGCGGAACTTTAGCTGCTCCCTGGTCTTCCACATTGGCTCCAGTAAATTCGCCGGCACTGGAAAATCATCCGGCGCAAGGAACAGAAGGCGGGGCTTCCCGGCCTCTACCGCTTTTCGATACTCCCGATGCGTGAAGGACTCCTTGCTCCCTTTCGGCCCGGCGCCGAACCGGTGCCCGATGATGCCGATAAAGAGGTCGCACTTCGCGGCCATCTCGCGGCAGAACTCGTCAACGGGCGAGGAGCGCGCCAGAAAATCCTCCATCCGGACGCACTTCCAGTGGTCCAGCTTCTGGATGGCTTCGAACGCCTTCTCCCGGTACTCGCGCAAATCGGCGCCGGTCGAACTGAGAAAGGCTCTGAGGAAGACCGTGCGGACGGACACAATCCTCATATACTACTCAAGTGCAGTCTGACCTGAACGGTAAAGTCGCTGTCGTGGCCGGAGCCAGCAGAGGTTGTGGACGCGGCATCGCCCTCGCGCTGGGCGATGCGGGCGCTACTGTCTACGTTACCGGCCGCACGACGCGCGCCGGATCCAAACCTGTCGATCATGCGCCCGGGACAATCGAGGACACGGCGGATGAAGTCACGCGCCGCGGCGGCCGTGGCATACCGGTTCAGGTCGATCACACGGACCCGGCGCAGGTGGAAGAACTTTTCGCGCGCGTGCGCCAGGAGCATGGCCGCCTCGACATTCTTGCCTGTGCCGTATGGGGAGGCAATGAGCGCTTCCTTGACCCGGTCTGGCAACAGCCGTTCTGGAAGCAGCCGGTGCGGGTTTGGGATGAATGCATGGGGGCTGGTCCACAGGCTTTCTGGATCGCCGCCCACGCTGCATCCCGAATTATGGCGGACCAGCAAGCCGGCTTGATCGTAGCCATCACCGAACCGATTGTCGAGAACACTCCGTTCAGCGGAAAGCTTCAATGGGACCTTTTCGAGCACCTGCCGCACTACTCGCTCAACCGGCTGGTCGGGGTTCTGGCGCGCCAGGCCCGGCCGGCGGGGATCGCTGTCATCGGCCTTCTGCCCGGGTTCATGAAGACCGAACGTGTTGAGATGCATTTGGCGGATGAGGAAATGCGCAGGCAGTATCGCTACGATCTGGCTGAATCCACCGAGTATGCGGGCCGCGCCGTTGCCGCGCTGGCCGCGGACCCGAATGTGTTGGCAAAAGCAGGAGAGCTGATTTTCGTCGCCGATGCCGCGAAGGAATACGGGTTCACTGACATCGACGGCAGATATATCGAGAATTTCTATAGAGCTGCGGGACGGATCGAGTAGAACCGGGCAGCGGGGTTGCCAACCCCGCGCAGGATGCCATCCTGCCCCACTGAGCTTACCCATGTGCCAGTGACAACAGAGAAGGAGAGCTACAAACAAATGAAATTCAGGTCTGGCAGGTTGCTAGACTTGGGTATTCGGACTCCCCAGTACCGTCTCCCCCTGTCAGCGAGCCGGGTTTCCAATATCTACAGACTATGGCGATTCACGTTGCGCTGAATCACAAAACTCAATACGGATATGACCGCCGTATCAATCTCGGTCCGCAGGTGGTCCGGTTGCGGCCGGCGCCGCACTGCCGTACGCCTATCCTGGCCTATTCGCTGAAGATCGAGCCGGGAGGCCACTTCATCAACTGGCAGCAGGACCCGCAGGGCAACTATCTCGCGCG
>Ga0209415_10017167_pt1 | contig 11547 bp, 8 predicted proteins | sample PeaSoiSIISIP2007_FD_187696 | JGI IMG/M metagenome (GOLD analysis project Ga0209415, IMG submission 187696) | Peat soil microbial communities from Weissenstadt, Germany - SII-SIP-2007 (SPAdes) (version 2) | ecosystem: Environmental > Terrestrial > Soil > Wetlands > Peat | place: Germany... | reverse complement strand
GCCGCTGCCGTCGCCGAGCCGCATGTCGACCACTGCGAAGGCCGGCGCCGATTTCTCCACCTGGGTCAGCCCGTCGGCGACCGATTCGGCGGTCGTCACCGTGAAGCCGCGGCCTTCCATGGCCCGGGCCAGACGTTGCAGGAACGATTTATCGTCTTCGACGATCAGGAGCGTGCGATCGCCCGGGATCGCGGCGACGAGGTTTTCCGTCATGTTGATCGCGCCTCACTCAGTGCCCGCGTTGAAGGACAGCGTCGCCCGCATTGCATGATAGGTATGCGATCAATGATTTTCGGCAAGGGGAGGCGTCTCCATTTTGTGTGCGCCCTCCGGCTCTTGCGGGCTCGGCAGTTTCGGCTCGCCGCCCGGCTTTTGGCTCTCGGCGCTCTCGCTGTCCTCCGGTTCGAAGGCGAAGTCGCTCGGCATTTGCGAGATCAGCGGGCGCTCGAAATCGACCCGTTTCCAGCGCACCCTGACGATTGCGCCGCGCTGCGGGAATTGCTTGTTCTTCAACGAGATTTTGGCCCCGGACCGAGCCAGCAGGGTCTTCGCGATGAAGAAGCCCAGCCCCAGTCCGGGCATTTCGCGGCCGCGCATGCGCCGGCCGCGCTCGCTCGTCACATAGGGCTCGCCCATGCGGTCGATGATCTCCGGCGGGAACCCGGAGCCGTCATCGTTAACCACGACCACAACCTTGTCGTCGGTCCAGGTCGCCGTGACCTGGACGCGCTCGCGGGCGAAATCGACGGCGTTCTCCAGGATGTTGCCGAGGCCATAGAGCACCGCCGGGTTGCGCGCGCCGACCGGTTCGCTCGGGTCGTCCTTGGCGATCTCGACATCGATGGCGACGCCGGCGCCGCGATGCGGCGCCACCACCTCCTCGATCAAGGCAGAAAGCTTCATCCGCTCGAACGGCTCGCCCGGCGCCGGCAGCTCGGTGAGCTTGCCGAGAATGACCCGGCAGCGCTGCGCCTGCTCACGCAGCAGGCGGATGTCCTCGCCAAAGCGGGAGCCGGGCTCGATCTCGCGCTCCAGCTCGCGAGCCACCACCAGGATGGTGGAGAGCGGCGTGCCGAGCTCGTGGGCCGCCGCGGCCGCGAGGCCGTCGAGCTGCGTCAGATAGTGCTCGCGGGTCAGCACCAGCTCGGTCGCCGCCAGGGCGTCGGAGAGCTGACGCGACTCCTCGATGATCTGCCACGCGTAGATGCTGATATAGCCGATCGCCAGCATGAGCGAGAGCCACACGCCGATCATGTAGAGCGGCGGCAGCTCGAGCGGCTCCTCCTCGGGCCACGGCAACGGATAATAGAAGCGCACCAGGACGGTGGCACAGATGAAGACGAGACCGCCGAGGATCAGCGTCATCCGCTTGGGCAGCGCCGCCGCCGAGATGAAGACCGGGCCGGCCATCAGGAACGAGAACGGATTCTGCAGGCCGCCGGTCAGGAACAACAGTACCGCGAGCTCGACGATGTCGAGCGCCAGCAGCCGCGCGGCCTGATGCGGTTCCAGGCGCTGGTTCCAGCGAAACCGCAGCCGCAGCAGCACATTCACCGAGGCATAAACCGCGATGACGGCGAGGCAGGCCCAGAACGGCACCTCGAGGTCGAAACCGTCGTAGACGACAAGGACTGCCGCGGTCTGGCCGAGCACCGCGAGCCAGCGCAGGCGCACCAGGGTGTCGAGGCGTACGTAACGCAGCGTCTGCGGCGTCTGTTCGGCGAAGACTTCGGACATGATGTTACCAGGATATCAGAGGTCAGAGGTCGGCGATCAAGCCCGCAGCCAGCCTTGAGCACCGCCCAGCGGCAACCAACTACTCAACCGCGAGGATATCACGGCGTGGTTGTCGTTATCATCAACCGGAAATCCTGGACCGCACCAACCGATCCTGGCATCTGATCTCTGACATCCGACCTCTGAAATCTGACCACTGATATCTGACCCCTGAACCCGCCATGTCCGTCCCGGCCATCGCCGTCGAGCGCCTCGTGAAGATCTACCAGCGCGGCATGGCCGTCGACGGGATCAGCTTCGTGCTGCCGGTCGGCTCCGTCACCGGCCTGCTGGGCGGTAATGGCGCCGGCAAGACCACCACCATCGCGATGATCATGGGGCTGTTGACGCCGACCTCCGGCACCGTGCGGGTGCTCGGCGTCGACATGCCGCGCCATCGCTATCGCGTGCTCCACCGCATGAACTTCGAAAGCCCCTACGTGGAAATGCCGATGCGGCTGACGGTACGGCAAAACCTCACGGTATTCGGCCGCCTTTATGGCGTGACGGGGCTCGCGGATCGCATCGCCGAGCTTGCGGACGAGCTCGATCTCGCCGAGCTGCTCGACCAACCGAGCGGCAAGCTCTCCTCCGGCCAGAAAACCCGGGTGTCGCTCGCCAAGGCCCTGATCAACCGCCCCGAGGTGCTGCTGCTCGACGAGCCGACCGCCTCGCTCGATCCCGACACCGCGGACTGGGTGCGGGCGAGCCTCGAGCGCTATCGCGCCGGGCGCGGCGCCACCATCCTGCTGGCGTCCCACAACATGACCGAAGTCGAGCGGCTGTGCGATCGCGTCATCATCATGAAAAAGGGCCGCATCGAGGATGACGGCACGCCGGCCGAGCTGCTGGCGCGCTACGGCCGCGGCACGCTGGAAGAGGTGTTCCTCGACGTGGCGCGTGGTCGCGGCCATGTCCGCGAGGCCGCGCAGTGAACGACAAGCCCGCCGTGAACCGCGATGCCGTGATCGATCAGGCGATCGAGTATGCCATCGAGTATGCGATCTCTTGGCGCCGGATCGCCGCCATGATCGAGCGCTACTGGTATCTGCTGCGCTCGTCGTGGCCGCGGCTTCTCGAGCTGATCTACTGGCCTGCGGTGCAAATGATGATGTGGGGCTTCCTGCAGCTCTACATCGCCCAGAATGCGGGCTTTTTCGCCCGTGCGGGCGGCACGTTCATCGGCGCGGTGCTGCTGTGGGACATCCTGTTTCGCGGCCAGCTCGGCTTTTCGGTGTCGTTCCTGGAGGAAATGTGGTCGCGCAACCTCGCCAACCTGATGATGAGCCCGCTCAAGCCGATCGAGCTCGTCATCGCCCTGATGGTGATGAGCATCGTGCGGCTTCTCATCGGCATGGTGCCGGTGTCGCTGCTCGCGATCGGCTTCTTCGGCTTCAACCTCTATGGGTTGGGCCTTGCGCTTGCGGCGTTCTTTCTCAATCTCATCCTGACCAGCTGGGCGGTCGGCATCTTCGTCTCCGGGGTGGTGATGCGAAACGGGCTCGGCGCCGAGAACCTCGCCTGGACCATCATGTTTCTGCTGATGCCGCTGACCTGCGTGTACTACCCGGTCGCGGTGCTGCCCCACTGGCTGCAGGTTGTGGCGTGGTCGCTGCCCCCTACCTATGTGTTCGAGGGCATGCGGGCCCTGTTGATCGACCACACGTTCCGGGCGGACCTGATGGTGCAGGCATTCGCCATGAACGTGGTCGTGTTCGGAGCCGGTGTGGTGGGCTTCATGCTGCTGCTCAAAGCAGCTCGCCGGCACGGATCGCTGATCCAGACCGGGGAATGAGTACGTATCCCCACGCAGCCGAAACGATCCGTTTTCTATGCCGGCAGATCATCCTTTCGGATAACAAAGGTCAAAGCACCGGCGTCTATATTGACGCAATTGTGACGAGTAGCCATATGTTGCGGTGCAACAAAAACAAGGATGCCTGTACATGGCCATCGGTGAATTCGGCGGTGCCCCCAAGCTGCCTGGTGAAGGCGGGCTCGTCCTTTCCACGCCCATGTACTGGTTCTACGAGATGAACCAGGCGGCGCTCAATCCGTCGCGGGCCTTCGCCGATGCCACCAAGCTGCTGTTCAAGAATCCGCTCAACCCATGGACGCTCACGGCCTTCGGCAAATCGGTTGCGGCGGCCTGCGAGGTGTTCGAGCGCTCGACGCGCCGCTATGCCCGGCCCGAATGGCATATCAAGAACACGCTGGTCGGCGGCGAACGCATCCCGGTGCACATCGAAACCGTGTGGGAGCGACCGTTCTGCCGGCTCCTGCACTTCGAGCGCGCCTTCGAACATACGCCGCTGAGGCCGCAGCCGCGCCTGCTCATCGTGGCGCCGATGTCGGGGCACTATGCGACCCTGCTGCGCGGCACCGTCGAGGCGTTCCTACCCAATCACGACGTCTACATCACCGATTGGACCGATGCCCGCATGGTGCCGATCACTGAGGGGCGGTTCGATCTCGACGACTACATCGACTACGTGATCTCGATCCTGCATTTCCTCGGCGGCGACGTCCACGTCATCGCGGTGTGCCAGCCTTCGGTGCCGGTGCTGGCCGCGGTCGCCCGCATGGAGGGGGTCGACGATCCCTACGTTCCGCGCTCGATGGTGCTGATGGGCGGCCCGATCGACACCCGCGTCAATCCGACCGGCGTGAATGCGCTTGCGGAATCGCGCGGCGTGGAATGGTTCCGGCGCAATGTCATCACCAAGGTGCCGTTTCCGCATCCGGGCGTGATGCGCGACGTCTATCCGGGGTTCCTGCAGCTGCACGGCTTCGTCAGCATGAATCTCGATCGTCATATCGAGGCGCACCGCAACCTGTTCCACCATCTGGTCGCGGGCGACGGCGATTCCGCTCAGAAGCACCGGGAATTCTACGACGAGTACCTCGCCGTGATGGATCTCGCGGCCGAGTATTATCTGCAGACCGTCGACACGGTTTTCGTGCGCCATGCGCTGCCCAAGGGCGTCATGAGCCATCGCGGCGAGGCGGTGGATCCCTCGAAGATCCGGCGCGTCGCCCTGATGACGGTGGAAGGCGAACACGACGATATTTCCGGTGTCGGCCAAACGGAAGCGGCGCATAAGCTGCTCGACCATCTTCCGGACGATCTCAAGACCCACTGGCTGCAGCCCGGCGTCGGCCATTACGGTGTCTTCAACGGCTCGCGCTTCCGCGCCGAGATCGCGCCGCGCATCGCGGATTTCGTGCTGTCGCACAATTTCCGTCACACCGGCTACAATCGCTCGCGCAAGCCCCACGCCGAAGCGGCTCCGCGCAAGGCGCCCAAGGTGGCGCATAGTTAGCGTCGCACCCGCCTCTAGCGAGGCGTGTGGGCGGCTGGGGAGCCTTGTTGGTGATTCGCGATTCACTACGAAAAAATCAATGGTTTTGCCGGTTTCCTGAACGCGCCTGCTTGGCGCTGCTTAACCGTTTGAATTGATACGGCTATTTCTCGTAACGGCCGCGTGATTCCTATTCGATTGAAGTGAATATATATTCACCCGTTCGAGCCACCATATGTGGCCGCGAACCATGGGCTTTGGACAACATATTGCGGAATCCAGTCGCAAAAAGAATGTGCCTTGCTAACCGGACGAATATGCCACTATCGGGCCAAGAAACTTGCCCGGAACTGCCGTCCCATGCCGCTGCGCGCACTCCTTTATCGTCGTCCAACCGAACCGCAGGCGATCGAGGTCGACTGCGACGGTGCGATTCATCTCGTCCGCCTGCGCCGTCACCGTCAGGCGCGTCGCTACACGTTGCGCGTGGTTACCGTCACGCGCGAAGCCGTGCTGACCATGCCGCCGCGCGGCAGCTTTCGCGAAGCCCGGGAGTTCGCCGAAAAGCATGGCGCCTGGATCGCGGCGCGGCTCGGCCGGCTTCCGAAGGCGGCGCCGTTCGAACACGGCACCGAACTGCCGTTGCGCGGCACCGTCCTCGCCATCGTGCATCGGCGTGGCGCGCGCGGCACCGTGTGGACCGAGACCGATCGCGATGGCCGCCGGCTGTTGTGCGTCGCCGGCACCACCGAGCATGTGGCGCGGCGCATCACCGACTTCCTCAAGCGCGAAGCCAAGCGCGATCTCGAAGCCGCGGTCGCCCGCTACGCCGATCGCCTCGGCGTCACGGCGCGGCGCATTTCGATCCGCGACCAGGCGAGCCGTTGGGGATCGTGCTCGACGACCGGCGCGCTGTCGTTCTCATGGCGGCTGGTGCTGGCGCCGCGCTACGTGCTCGACTACCTCGCCGCTCACGAGGTCGCCCACCTCCTGGAGATGAACCACTCGGCGCGGTTCTGGCGCCTGCTCGGCCGCATGTGTCCCGACATGGAACGCGCCAAGGTGTGGCTCGACGTCCACGGCACCGACCTGCACCGCTACGGCGTCGCCCGCGACGGCTTCGGCATGATGCAGCCGCGCCGGCGGGCCCTGACGTGCCGCGACGCCTGAGCACGGCCGCACGCCGTTGAAGCTGCGCCCCGGTTCTTTCGCCCTCACGGCGCTGCTCGCGCTCTTCACCACCATCGGGCCGCTGTCGATCGATCTCTACATCCCGGCGCTGCCCGATATCGCGCGGTCGCTCGCGGCATCCGATGCCGAGGTGCAGCTCACCATCTCGATCTACATCGTGGGCTTCGCCAGCGGGCAGCTCGTCTACGGCCCGCTGTCCGACCGCTACGGCCGGCGACCCGTGATGATCGCGGCACTCGCGCTGTTCTGCGTCGCCGCCCTGATGTGCGCGGCCGCACCGTCGATCGAGGCGCTGCTGGTCGCCCGCTTCGTGCAAGGCCTCGGCGCATCCGGTGCGATCGTCTTGGCCCGCGCCATCATCCGGGATCTCTACGAAGGCCCGCGCGCGGCCCGCGCGCTGTCCACCATGGCGATGATCATGGGGCTTGCCCCGATCGTGGCGCCGCTGATCGGCGGCGGATTGCAGACCTTTTCCGGATGGCGCGCCGAATTCATCTTCATTTTCGCCGCCGGCGCCATCGGGCTGACGCTCGCCGCCTTGCTGTTGCCGGAGACCCGGCATCCCGGCGCGGCACCCCAGTCATTCGCCGACGTGCTGGCGAGCTTCGGCGTGGTGGCGCGGCACCCTGGGTTCGTCGTCCACATCGCGATGGTGTCGCTCAGCTTTGCCGGGCTGTTCGCTTGGATTTCGGGATCGTCCTTCGTGCTGCAGAACCTCTATGGATTGTCGCCGCTGTCCTATGGGGTGGCGTTTGCCACGTCGGCATCCGGTTTCATCATCGGCACCTCGATTGCGGCCGGCATCGTCGGGCGCATCGGGATCGACCGCACCATCGGGCTCGGCGCCATGGCGCTGGCGGCGGCGGGGCTCGCGCTCGTCGGCAGCACGTTGTTCCTGCCGCGCACCGGGCCAAGCCTCGCCGTCCCGGTGGCGCTCTATGTCGCCGGCATGGGGCTCGTGATGCCGCAGGCCTTTGCGGCATCGCTGCAGCCGTTTCCGGAACGCGCCGGCGCGGCGTCCTCGCTCGGCGGCGTCATTCAGCAATCCGGCGCCGCCATCGTGGGTGCGGCGGTCGGGCACGCCATCGGCACGACCGCATGGCCGATGGTGCTGCCCATGGCGGTCGCCGGGTGGCTCACGCTGGCGGTGTGGTACTTCAGCCGCGACCTGCGCGACGTGAATTGAGCGCTTCAGCGTCGCGAGAACAGGCGATCGAGGAACCAGCCGTCGATGGTGCCCTCCGCGGGCCGTATCGGCTCGCCGCTGCGCCCGCCCGGGATTACGGCCGGCGGAATCGGCGCCGCCGACGTGCCGGTCCTCGCCGCCGGCAGCCCGGCGATGATGCCGGCGATCGCACCTGGAACTTCGGCCGGCGCCTTGCCGCGGTGGGCGACCCGCATGAACTGGCTCCACACCTCGACCGGCAGGCCGCCGCCGGTGATCTTCTTGGTCGGGGTGTTGTCGTCGTTGCCGAGCCAGACGCCGGTCACGAGCTGGCTCGTGTAGCCGATGAACCAGGCGTCGCGGAAATCCTGGCTGGTGCCGGTCTTGCCGGCGACCGTCCAGCCCGGCAGCTCGGCGCGACGCGCGGTGCCGCTCGCCACCACCTCGCGCATCATGCCATTCATCATGCCGACGTAACGCGCATCGATGACGCGCCCGAGCGTGTTCTGGTTGCGGGTGAAGAGCGTTTTGCCGCCATGGGTGGTGCGCACCCGCTCGACCACGCGCGGGATCACCGCGATGCCGCCATTGGCGAACGGCGCGTAGGCCGAGACGATCTCGAGCACCGAGACTTCCGAGGTGCCGAGCGCGATCGAGGCGTTGGGCTCGAGCTTGGAGGCGATGCCGAGGCGGTGCGCGGTGCGCACCACCGCGGTCGGCCCGAATTCCAGGGTGAGCCGCACCGACACCGAGTTGCGCGAATTGGCGAGCGCCTGCGTGAGCGTCACCGGCCCGGCGTATTCGCGATTGAAGTTCTCCGGCCGCCAGCCCTTGAGCTCGATTGGCCGGTCGTCCCGCACGGTATCGGGTGTGAGGCCATGCTCGAGCGCCGTGAGATAGACGAACGGCTTGAAGGTCGATCCCGGCTGGCGCTTCGCCGCCACCGCGCGGTTGAACTGGTTTTCCACATAGTTGCGGCCGCCGACCAGGGCTCGCACCGCGCCGTCCGGCGTCATCGCGACGAGCGCGCCCTGCTCGACGCCGAATCGCTCGCCCTTCTGCGCCAGCTGGTCGAGCAGCGCTTTTTCGGCCGCGGCCTGGAGGTCGACGTCGATGGTGGTGTCCACCGTGATGTCCTCGTCGACGCGGCCGACGAGGTCGTTGAGCACGTCCATCACCCAGTCGGCGACGTAGTTCGAGGAGCCGCCGGCGCTCGGCTTGACGATCGTCGGGGCGAACGCGATCGCGGCCTTGGCGGCGTCCTCCTTGATGAGGCCGGCGTCCGACATGGCGGCGAGCACGATCTGGCCGCGCCGCTCGGCGGCGTCGAAGTTCTTGTTGGGGGCGAGCCGCGACGGCGATTTGACGAGCCCCGCCAGCAGGGCGGCCTCCGCGAGGGTGACGTGCCGTGCCGTCTTGCCGAAGTAGCGTTGGGCCGCGGCCTCGACCCCATAGGCGCCGGAGCCGAAATAGATGCGGTTGAGATAGAGCTCCAGGATCTCAGCCTTGGTAAACTTGTGCTCCAGCCACAATGCCAGCACCACTTCCTGCAGCTTGCGCATCATGTGGCGCTCGGGTGTCAGGAACAGGTTCTTGGCGAGCTGCTGCGTGATGGTCGAGCCGCCCTGGGAGATGCCGCGATGGAGCACGTTCGCCAGCACCGCGCGGACGAGCCCGATCGGATCGACGCCGCGGTGGTGATAGAACCGCCGGTCCTCGATGGCGATGAAAGCGTTGGGCAGGTGGGCCGGCATGTCCTTGAGCGGGATGGCGGCGCCGCCCATCTCGCCGCGGGTCGCGAAGATGCGGCCGTCGGCGGTGTTGATCTGCACGGTCGGCGGGCGCTTTGGAATCTCCAGCGACTGGATCGGCGGCAGGTGGAGCGCGACCCAGCCGAATACGCCGGCGAGCGCGATCACGCCCCAGATCGAGAACACGAAGCCCCAATAGATCAGGCGACCGAAGCCGAAACCCTTGCGCTTCATGCGTCCGCCGCCCCCGCGGGCCTTGGGTTTGCGCGGCGCCGCAGTGTCGGAACGTGCCGCGCGGCGCGCACGGCGCTCGTCATTGCCGGCGTCTTCGCGGGCTTCCGCGGCCTTGCGCTTGCGCGCGTCTGCCGGCGCCGAGGTGCGATCGTCCGGCGTGAGCCGCACGTCGAGCGCGGCCGCTCCCTCCTGGGACGTGTCGCGACGCTTGCCCACCCCTGCTCCCGTCGATGCCCGGATCGAACGGCTCCCCATGGGCCGGCGATGCGCGGGGTCCGGGGAGGCTAGCGGCGGCGGCTTAAAGGGGGGTTAAGTGGCCGTCGGCCGTCATCGGGCGGGATGCGTGACGAAGCGGATAGCCATAGCGCCGGATGATATCGCCCCAGCAGCGGGTGACGAGGTTTCGCTGCGCATCCGAGAGGCGGTATGCGTTCCTCTGATAGCTCGTGAGGCCGGCCAGGTGCTCCCGCAGCTTCGGCAGGCAGGCCTCGAAGCCGCCAAGCCCGAAGTGCCGGTAGATCGCCCGCATCGCTTCGGCGGGATTCTTGACCAGGTCTTCATAGGTCAGCTCGTAGAACTGATCCTGCCGCAGCAGCGCCCGCCCTTCTTCCAGCTTTTCGTGCATGCGCACGAAGGTGCGCAGAACCGTCTCCTCGATGCCTTCATTGGTCGGGATCTGCAGGCCGTGGGTCGCGTAGAGGGTGCGCCATAAGTTGACGGTGGATGGAAACACCGCGTAGGGATCGCGGACGATGTGGATGAAGATCGCGTCCGGGAACATCTCCAGCAGGGTCTTGATGCGCGCGGTGTGCGGCGGTGATTTCAAGACGAGCCGCCGTCCGGTCTTGTATGTGAGCTTCTGCAGGAACCAATAGAACGTCCGCTTCCAACGTCGTTTGATCGCAGGCGGCGCGGCGTCGAGATCGAGCACATCCGGCGCGCCCAACGGACGATTCGGAAACGCGATCTGCGCATAGGGCGAGCCGGCGCCCAGCATGCACATGGCGAACTCGTCCTCCTGCGGCCGGTCGAAGCCCGCTTTCATGTTGTCCATCGGCCGGCTGTCCGGCATCAGGCAGCGCAGCCAACGGCTGAGCAGCCGCTCCGTCAGGAGAAAATGGCTCGGCTCCAGGCACTGGTAGGTCGTTGGGCAGGCGAAACGCGCGTCGCAGGCCATCAACTCGTGCAGCAGTGTTGTGCCGTTGCGCCAATGGCCGAGAAGGAAGATCGGCGGCTGCGCGATCGCGGTGCTGCGTACGGCGCGGCCGAAGATCGCGCTCTCCAGCACCCCGAGCACCGTATTGATGACGCTCGTGATGGTGACGATGAGGGCGATGTACCACAGGCGCGGGTGGACGGCGCACCGATTGCGCGACAGAAGCGTAAGCCAAGCAAAGAAATCGCAGCCCTGCCACATGCGCGGCATCCAGGCCGGCTGCTTTGCGAATGCCGCGCGCTCCGCCGCGCTCGGCTCCGGGTGCGATGCGATTTCGCCGGTCCAGCCGTCGCGCGCGATCGACGTCATGGCGCGGGCTCCGTTGCGCCGGTGGTCTCGGGTTCGTCGCCGAGAGCATAGACGGCGGCCCGAAGGAAGCTCAGTTGCGCGTCCCGCCCTGCAATCGCGCGCAGCACGTCGGGGGCGATCGGCTGGCCGACATTGACCGTGATGGTCTGGCCGCGCAGCCGCAGGAATTCCGCCGGGAGGGCGATAAATCCAAGTTCAGCGCGAAGGCGTGCCGCCAGATAGTAGCGCAGGCGATTGCGCCCGGAGAACCACACCGGCACCAGCAACGCATCGTGGCGGCGGGCGATGCGCGCGAAGGCGTCGTTCCAGGGACGATCGGAGATTTTGCCGGTGACGCCGATACAGGAGGAGATGCCCGCCGGGAACACGCCGAGCGCCTGATATTGCGTCCCGAAGTCGCGGCGCAGCTTGATCAGCGATTGGAGATTGACGGCGGCCGTGCTGCAGAACGGGTCGACCGCGATCATGTTCCGCGCCAAGGAGCGCAGGAACTTCATGTGCTGGTTGCCGAGAATGCGATAGGCGGGGAATTGGCGGGCCAGCAACAACGACAGGCCGAGCACATTGCCGCCCCCAGTCGGGTGGTTCGCGAACAGGACGACC
>Ga0209415_10017165_pt1 | contig 11548 bp, 10 predicted proteins | sample PeaSoiSIISIP2007_FD_187696 | JGI IMG/M metagenome (GOLD analysis project Ga0209415, IMG submission 187696) | Peat soil microbial communities from Weissenstadt, Germany - SII-SIP-2007 (SPAdes) (version 2) | ecosystem: Environmental > Terrestrial > Soil > Wetlands > Peat | place: Germany... | reverse complement strand
TCCGCCAGAGCAACTACTGAACCGCGATTATTACGTCGCTGGGCCCGTCCCAGAGCCGCTTTTCAACAAGCTCCTAGTGGATCAGCGCAAGAGCCAGGTATTCGAGATGCGTTTCTTCGGCGGGCTGGGCGTGGAAGAAACCGCGGAAGCGTTGGGCGTGGCTCCAAACACGGTCACCCGCGACTGGAATTTCGCCCGCGCGTGGCTCCGCCGCGAACTCGGCGGAGAGGGGGCGGCGGAGCATGGAACGCTGGCGGCAGATTGAATCGTTATTCCAGGACGCCTTAGAGCGTCCCGCGGCGGAGCGCGGTGCCTTCCTGCGCCAGGCCTGCGGCGCCGATGCCGATCTGCTCCGTGAGGTTCAGTCGCTAGTGGCGAATCACAGCGAGGGCGGTAACTCCGAGGGCTGGGCGGCAGCCGCAGCGGCGCAAGTGATGGCCGCGCCGGATTCGCTGCAACCCGGCCAAAGCCTGGGCCCGTACCAGGTCGTGTCGTTTATCGCGGCGGGCGGCATGGGATCGGTGTACCGCGCTCGGGATCCGCGCATGGGGCGCGAGGTGGCGATCAAAGTCACCGCGGAGCGCTTCAGTGAGCGTTTCTCCCGCGAAGTGCGGGCAGTGGCGGCGCTGAACCACCCGAACATTTGTCATGTCTACGATGTTGGCCCCAATTACCTGGTGATGGAACTGGTGGAGGGCGAGAGTCCGAAAGGCCCGCTGCCGCTCGAAGAAGCTCTCCGCATCGCCCGCCAGATTGCCGACGCGCTGGAAGAGGCGCACGACAAGGGGATCGTGCACCGCGATCTGAAACCGGGGAACATCAAAGTCAGGCCGGATGGCACGGTCAAGGTGCTCGATTTCGGACTGGCGAAGGCCACCGCCACGCCGTCCGGCCATGGTCCGGAGGATTCCCCGACCATTAGCATGGCCGCCACGGAGATCGGGATGATCCTCGGTACGGCCGCCTACATCAGTCCCGAGCAGGCTCGGGGCAAGCCGGTGGATAAGCGTGCCGACATCTGGGCCTTCGGCGTCGTGCTGTACGAGATACTCACTGGAGAGCGGCTATTCCAGGGCGATGATTTGACCGAGACTGTGGCATCGGTGGTGAAAGATGAGCCGCGATTGGATGGAGCCCCGCCGGGAGTGCGCCGGCTGCTGCGGAAATGCCTGGAGAAAGACCCCAGGCGGCGACGTCGTGACATCGGCGATGTTTGGGAATTGCTGGAGGACACGCCTCCGCCGACTGCTTCCACGCGTTCGTGGCGCGCTTGGGCAGCCGCGGCGTCGCTGGCGGTGATCGCGGCCGTCGGCCTATGGGCGCCGTGGCGCACACCTCCGGCCGCTCCAGAAGTGAGACGCTATCAGATCCCTATGAACGTGAGCGCCACCGCGCCCTTCCGGGAGTTCGCTGTCTCTCCGGATGGCCGCAACCTGGCTTATTTTACGCGCGAGGCTGGCGTAAAGCGGTTATGGATTCATTCGCTGGACTCGCTCGACGCGCGGGCCGTCCCTGCCGCCGAAGCGGCAGATGCGAGCGGCAGTCCGGTCTTTCCCTTCTGGTCTCCCGACAGCCAGTACATCGCGTTTGTAACGGGGAACAAGCTCAGGAAAGTCAACATATCGAGTGGCTCCGCCCAAACCGTTTGCGACGTGAGCAGGAACTTCACCATCGCCGGCTCCTGGAACCGCGACGGTGTAATCCTGATCAGCAACAATGGACACATATTCAGCGTTTCCGACGCCGGTGGAACGCCCTCGCCGGTGGTGGCAGCTCACGGAACGGACGAACGGCTCGCCTTTTTCCCTCAGTTCCTGCCGGATGGCCGGCATTTCCTGTACTACAGCGCGCGCGACGAGGCAGGTGGAGGAGCAATTTACCTTGGTTCTCTGGATCTGAAACCGGATGCACAGAACACAAAACCCCTCCTATCCGCCGACTCCGCAGCGATCTTTGCCGCCGATCCGACCCAACCTGCAGATTCAGCGCTCGGGCATATCGTCATCCAGCGCGAGGGAACACTGTTCTCCAGGCCCTTCAACGCGAAACGCTTGCAATTGACCGGCGAAGACGTTCCGGTGGCGGACCAGGTCGGCCGCTTCCTCGATCTGCCGTTCTACTCCGTTTCAAACAATGGCGTATTGATCTATCATCCAGGCGTCTCGGCCGAAGATACCAGGATGGTCACCTGGTTCGACCGGCAAGGGAATGCCGCCGGGCCCTTCGGAGATCCTTCGGCCCCCGGCGGCGCGGTAATGCTGTCTCCGGATGGAACAAGGGCCGCGCTTACAATTTGGGACTTCGCGAGGTCCACGAGGGACATCTGGGTCTTGGACATGGGGCGGGGCCGCCGCACGCGTCTGACCTTCGACGGCCAGTGGCGCTTTCCAGTTTGGTCATCGGACGGAACTCGCATCATTGCGAGCCGCGCAGGGAAACTCTTCCGAAAAAACTCAGACGGGACCGGTGGCGAAGAGCCGTTGCCGGCGACTGGAAAGGATCCGATTCCGACCAGTTGGTCGCGCGATGGACGCTATCTCCTCTACACGGTACCGGGCGCCGAGGGTTCGGGAGTCATCTGGGTTCTACCTCTGGAAGGTGACTCCAAGCCTTTTCCGTTTCTAAGTACTCCGGCATCGCCAGGATACGCATTTTTTTCCCCGGATGGCCGGTGGGTAGCCTACTCTTCCGCGGAAACTGGCGCCAATGAGATTTACGTTCGGCCCTTTCCACCGGCCAATCAAGGCAAATGGCTCGTGTCCAATGGAGCGGCTAGACTGCCTCTGGTGTGGCGGCGGGACGGCAGGGAACTGTATTATATGGCTCCCGACGGTTCGGTAATGGCAGTTACCGTGACTGCGAATTCGGCATTTCAGCATGGAGAGCCGAAGGCACTGTTCAAGCTGCCCACAGACTCATATCTCTCTGATGTGATGCCGGAGGGCAACCGGTTCCTGGCGCGTCTTCCGAACAACACGGCTCAGCCTTCGTCACTGCCATTCACGGTTGTGCTGAACTGGCAGGCCGGATTGAAGAAATGAACTTTGTCCAGACGTCATTAACACTCCTTAGAGGCTCGGCTCCCTGGCACGCACAAAACGTCGGCTCAGCCAAAAGTCACCCAACATTTACCGAGGTGTTGGCTTTGGCCGGAAGACGCGCTACTCGGAGGTAGCTCTGATCCGCAGGGCGGGTTCCCGGAACTCACGCTGACTCTCGTGAAACGCCGTTTACAGTAAAACGCCCGCCCGCGTGGATCGATTCCGAGCCGGTTCGTGCGATTTTCGCTTGATGTGCGCTTGGTCGTCGAGGTACGGTCCACATGACGTAGCTACCGTTAATGCCCAACATCAGGACCCTAAAATGACCGAATTGATTGCAGTTCCGAAGATTGCCCAGTGGCAGAAGTTGAAGACGCTCGTGCTGGACAGCGTCTCATCTCAGATTACGAAACGCGTCTACAATATGGCGCTCGACGAGTTTTACAACTGGTTCCAGCAGGCGCCGCGGCCCGGCTTCACGAAAGCGACGGTGAGCGCCTGGCGAGTATCGCTCGAAGAACGCCACCTCGGGTCGTCGTCGATCATCATTAGAATGTCGGCGATCCGCAAGCTGGCCGGCGAGGCCGCCGATAACGGGTTGCTCGCGCCGGAGCTAGCGCAGGGGATCAGTCGCGTGAAGAGCGTGAAATCGACGGGCATTCGAGTCGGGAACTGGCTGTCGCAGCGGCAGGCGCAGGCGCTGTTGAGTGCACCGGATATCTCGACGCTTCGCGGCTTGCGTGATCGGGCTATTCTCGCGGTTCTTCTCGGCTGCGGACTGCGGCGATCGGAAGTAGCGGCTCTCACCTTCGCGCACCTTCAACAGCGCGATGGACGCTGGTGCATTGTCGATCTGGTCGGCAAGCATGGCCGCGTTCGAACGGCACCGATGCCGGCGTGGGTGAAAGTGGCGATCGACGCCTGGACGATCGTGGCCGGTGTCACCGAGGGGCACCTGTTCCGCCCTGTGATGCGCGGCGACCGCGTCTCCGACGACCGTCTGGGCGAGAAAGTTGTTTGGCAGATGCTGCGACGGTACTCGGCGGAAGCGGGAGTTCCAGGCATCGCACCGCACGACCTGCGACGCACATGCGCCAAACTATGCCGCGCTGCCGGCGGCGAACTGGAGCAGATCCAGATGTTGCTCGGTCACGCCTCGGTTCAAACGACCGAGCGATACCTGGGCACCAAGCAGGATCTGGTTCATGCGCCGAATGACGCGATCCGGTTCAAGATCGCTACTTAAGTGGGCAGCGCTGAAACCTTTGGTGCCGCGCAGGGGACATAGCCCGTCTTGCCGCCCTCACGAACGCTGATCGCTTTCCTGGGCGAGTTGGCCGACCTAGCGCCTTTGGTGGCATTCTTCGCTTGCGTCGTCCCTTTGCCCAACCCGCCCTGGGACGGCGCAACGGGGCGCCTCGGGTGCGGACCCGGTGGCCCTTTGGGGTCCGCCCGGTAACCTGGGTTTGGCTGGACGAGGCCTTCGGAGGCGAATTCGACCCCAGATAGGGGCAGATGGTGGCAGATAATGGCATTTTCGCAAAATTCGCCGGCGGAACGAGCCGCTGGTCACCCCGCGGTTCACCCGTAGAACCTGGAACTGGCGCGGCATTAGCCATTCCAAACCAGCGCCCGAACTGTAACCATTTCGCCAAGACCAGCCCGAAAACTGTGTAGAGAACGCACGGACAACGCAAGAACCATACCGAAAACCACCCCGAGAACCAGAAATGCGTTGAATAAGTGTCCGAATTTCCGTATGTTCGACACCCATGGAACCGCTTTTCTATTCAACCGGCCAGGTTGCCCGCCAACTTGGCACTACGCTGGCGACAGTCCGCCTTCTCTGCGAAAACCGCCTGATTGCAGCGGAAACCACTCCCGGCGGTCAGTGGCGAGTCCCCGCATCGGAAGTCGAGCGCCTCAAACGCAATGGGCTGCCGCCGATTCCGCGCCCCTTGCCCATCGAGAGTGCCCCAGTCGCAACGAACCGGACGGCAGACCCCGACGATCATACAGAATCCCCGCCCAAAACGTCCGCGGAGGTTCTATCCGCGGAGGATCTGGTGGCGATTACCCGGAGCATGCTCGAAAAGCGCAAGATCGACCGCGAGATTGAGGAAAACGAAGACTGGTTCAGGGAACGCGAGCGTCAGAGTGCGGCTGCGGAAGCGGTGGAGCACCAAGAGGCCGAGGCCAAGCTTGTCGAGCAGCGGCGCCAAGAATGGATGCAACGCTGGACAAAATACGCTCTCCATTCGGTGTCCTACTCCGCGCGAGGCGAGGTGGAGATCGAGGTCCACACGGCGGTGGATGCGGCACTCTCCCAACTCCAATCCTGCGAACTGGACTCGATCACTCGGCCCTTGGTGGACGCGGCCGTGCACAAGGCACTTCGACCATGGAGGCGTAAACAGCAAATCGAAAGCTCCCTCAACTCCGCGATGAACAGGCTGCCATGGGATATGCGAAACAGTTCCGAGTACGCTCCGCTGAAACAGCGCGCGTGGGACGCAGCGGTCGAAGCTGGCCGTAGGCTGCGCGAAGAGGCGAGCGATCGCGAGATAGAGACGGCCACGGTGCAAGCGGTGCAGCCAGCGATTCGAGAGTACGAACACCAGCAGAACTGCCTACGGATCGTGCGGCTAGTCCAGATCCTCGGAGCAACGCGCGAGGAAGAGGAGGAGGCAAAGGAAGCAGTGCGCAAAGCGCTGGGGGCGCTGCCCATCGGAGCCGCGTTGAAGGAACTTGAGAAGACTCGTGACGTGGCCGTGGCGCCCTACAAGGCGGCGGTGTTCGAGCGTAAGGAAAAGACCCGGCTGGAATTGGAGAAGCAGACCCAGCGCCGGGCCGCGGAATTCAAAGCCGATCTCCATCTCGACCACATCGCCCGCTACCTCACACAGGAATTCGAACTCAAACCCTGGGAGGTGAGCTGCGAAGCAGAACGGCTGCGGCCACTGATCCGCAAAGCTCTGATCGAGGAGTTGCTGAAGAACTCGAACATGACCACCGCCCAAATCTGGCACAGCATCGAAGATCAGGTCGAGGACGACATTTAGGCGCGTGGTTAGGGCCCGGCAGTCGGATGGGGTGTTTCGGTCGGGACCCATGGTCCCCGGTAAGGTGGCATGGGAATCATTTCTTCTGAACCTTCACAGCGGTTCTCTCCCACGCGCAACCAATGCAGAACAAACGCTCGCAGATCTTCGTTCATCACCGCCCGATTGGCAGCCTGAATGGCCTTGCGATAGTGCACCAGCGCCGGGGTAACCTTGCCTTGCTCGTGGTACAAATGAGCAGCCGCGACCAGCGGCATTGCAGCGAACCACGCGAAAGGTTCACCACGTTTCTCAAACGCCTCTATGCGAGCCGCAGAGGATTTTTCCGCCGCCGCGTACCATTCGGCATCCCGCCAAAACTGTTGCCGAAAGGATCCGAGCCGCAATTGAAAGAGAGCCTCGAAGTTCGGGTGCTGCTTAATAAACCGGGATGCCTGGGAGCGTATCGACTCAGCTTGTCGAACCTCTGGAGAAACCCCCGCCTTCTTGATATTTCTTCGATGGCTCCGTCGGGTGGTGCCAATCGGCGGATCAATGGGTCGGAAAGCGTATCCGATACCCAGGCTCTCGTATTCTGCCTTCTTTTCGGCGGGAGCGTAACTCAGAATCTCTCGGACTAAGTCCGCTGCCGCGAAGGACTTCTCTCCAGCTAGCATCAGAGCTTTCATGGCAATCGCCAAGCGCTCCGACGAGTCGGATTGACGTGGGAGGCTTTTTCTGAATCTCAGGAGCCGCGTGGCGAATTGTTCCGCGGTCTCCCCTTGGAACCGAACTGGAAGCGGATACTGAGCGGAAACGTGATTGCCCCTGAACGTGATCCTATCGCTCGCGGCTTCTCTGATCGCTAAATCGTTCAGCATCCATTGGGCGAATTCTCGGTACATCTGTAGACCTTAAGTTACAACGATTCTCTTTTAATTCTAAATCGAACCGGGTAGGATCATCGCAGTGCCAAGCGGAAAGGATGTCGAGCGTGGTCGCGAAATTCAGGACCCAGGCACCGTTATGAAGAATTTGAATATTCAAATCGAGCAATGCCCGGTGGAATGCCTCATCCTGAGCGACGCGAACCCTCGCACGCACTCGTCTGAACAGGTAGAGCAAATCGCCGCGTCGATCGAGGAGTTCGGATTTGTGAACCCGATTCTGGTTGGCGCTGACGGCGAGATCATCGCGGGTGAGGGGCGCTATCGGGCGGCCCTCACACTGGGCATGCGCAAAGTTCCGGTGATCAGACTCGGACACTTATCCGAAGTCCGACGACATGCACTGGCGATCGCTGATAATCAGCTCGCGCTCAATGCGGGCTGGGACGAGCAGATGCTTCGCCAGCAACTAGCAGCCTTGAAAGACGCGGACTTCGATTTAGATGTGCTCGGTTTCGACGAGTTGGAACTGGCCCGGCAACTAGCTGACGAACAGGCCGCCGGGCTCACGGATGAAGACGAAGTTCCGGCGATTCCAATCACCCCGGTCACCAGACCCGGCGACCTCTGGCTATTGCGGTCTGGCAGAGGGAGACAGCACCGGTTGTTGTGCGGCGACGCCACTGCCGGCCAGGATGCGACGCGCTTGTTGGCAAAACAGCAACCGCCGATTGTCATGATTACCGATCCGCCATACGGCATCAATCTCCAACCGGAGTGGCGCGAGCAGGCCGGTCTCAACCCCCGGACGCGTCAAGGCGGCAAGGTCACCAACGACAATCGGATCGATTGGTCGGATGCCTGGGCGCTATTTCCCGGCGACGTCGTCTACCTCTGGCACGCTGGCGTTCACGCTGGAGAAGTAGCACGCGGGTTGGAAGAATGCGAGTTTGAAATCCGATCGCAGATTATCTGGCTGAAGCAGCACTTTGCTATCTCCCGCGGCGCGTATCACTGGCGCCATGAGCCGTGTTGGTACGCCGTGCGGAAGGGCCGGAGTGCACGCTGGCTCGGCGATCGCAAGCAGAGCACCGTCTGGGAGGTCGCGAATCTGAATCCGTTCGGTGGGGAGCACTTGGCGGAAAACGAAGTGACCGGCCACGGCACGCAAAAGCCTGTCGAGATCATGCGCCGGCCGTTTCTGAATCACACGCGTCTGGGTGAGGCTTGTTACGACCCCTTCCTTGGGAGTGGCAGCACACTGATTGCAGCCGAGACCAGCGGTCGAATCTGCTACGGCATGGAAATTGATCCGCGGTATGTCGACGTCACCGTGCTCCGGTGGCAGCGGTTCACCGGAAAACAAGGCGTACTCGATGGTGATCGGCGGACGTTCGATGAGATTGCGCGAGCGCGAAGAAGGGAGGTCGCGTGAAGTACGTCGACAAAGAAAAGCCGCCGAGCCCAAAGCTCGGCGGCAAGAACAAGTCGATCAGTTGTGTCTCAGCTCTTCAGCGAATAGCGACGCTCTCCGTTTTCGACCTTGGTGGATGCCACTTTCAGGCCCATCTTGCTGCCAAGCACGCCGGAAATAAATCCCCGCACCGAGTGAGCCTGCCAGCCCGTGGCTTTCATGAGATCCGCGCCGGTAGCACCCCCGGAGCGCCTCAGCATGTCCAGAAATTTGGCAGTTTTGCTGCCTTGGCGGCTGTCGGAAGCCTTCTTGCGCGACTTTGCCGACTTTGGGGCCGTGTTGGCTTTCTTCGCCCGGGCAACCCGTTTGGCCGGCTTGCCCTTGGACGGCGCGACGTGGCGCGCGCGTGCGCCGACACGCGGCTTCTTGGCCGGGCTTGGCTCGCCGGATGGGGTACTTTGCTCGGCATTGGTGGCATTTTCTGGAACAACGTTCATTTTGATTTCTCCTCTGGCGGTGATTACCGCGACGACCACATCAATCACTCTGGTCCCCTCCGATTGCAAGCAAATTCTGCCGGTGGTGACAGATGGTAGGGCACGGAGCGAAATTCGACCAGAAGATGGAACAGGCGATTGCGGCGCTTCTCTCCCACAGAAGTATTGAAGATGCAGCGCGCGAGGTGGGCATCAGTCCCAACACGCTGGTGCGTTGGATGAAGGAACCAGAGTTCCAGGCCGCATCTCGGGAGGCGCGCCGCACCGTGTTTTCACACGCCGTCGGACGACTGCAAGATGCGGCAGGTGCTGCCGCGACGACCGTGTTGAAGATCATGCTGGACCCGAACGCCCCGGCAGCGACCCGGCTGCGAGCTGCCGAGGTTGTTCTGGCACAAGCCGCCGAAGCCGGCGAGGTCGAAGACTTTGAAGAGCGGCTGGCGAAGTTGGAGCGTGCAGCAGACCTGGTCCAGAAGCCACGGAAGCGTTCTGCAGATCTGACTTGGTTGAGCGGGACGCCTCTTCCTGATGCGGCTACAACGCCGGCGCAGATAGCGGCACCTGCGGAGACCAACCAGGATGTCGTCGATTAACACCATGGCAGGACAGACTCCGTACAGCGCAACCGAAGCCGTGGACTCACCCAGTAGCCGCATTTCAGTACTGGAGATTGCGCGGCGACTAAACATCGGGCGCCTGGCGGTCTATTCGATGTTGGAAAAAGGAATCATCCCGGGACTTCGCTTGGGGCGGCGATGGATCATCACTCGGCAGGCATACCTGAGCTGGGAGAGCACCTGCGGGCTCCCGCCGGGCACTGGACTTCAGCGCGAACCAGAGGTAGACGTGGTGAACTGATGCCCGTCTTCAAGCGCAAGTACGAATCTGGAAAAGTTGTCTGGCGCTATATATTCAGTGCACCGGGTTCCACCCGGCGGGACCGGCGGTTGGTGGAAGCGGTGGGCTTCGCCAGCAAACAGGACGCCATCGACGCCGAGGCGAAACGTCGTACCGAAGAACTCCAGAAGCTTGAGTTGGCAAAGACGGGAGCCGGTTCGGTTGCCGCGGCACTTCCGACCACGCTCGCGATGCTGCTGCGAGAATTCTTTTGCCAACATGCGGAAGAGAAACTCGCTCCCAAGACCATCGAGCGCTACCGGGAACTGGTTACCTATCTCGCCCCCGAACTGCTGGCCATGCCGTTGGGCGACGTCACGCCTTTGCATCTGAGCCGCGAATGGAGTCGATTGCTGAAAAGCGGCGGCCATCACCGCAAAACGAAACAGGCTCGCCCGCTGAGCGCGAAGACGGTTAGGCACATTGCCGGACTCGTATCGAGTGCATTCGGACGCGCGGAGCGTTGGGGACTGGTCACCGCCAATCCGGTCAAACGCAGCGAGCCTCCGGTCCCCAAAAAACGTCGGGGAATTGCGCTGACGCCCTCGCAGCAGGCTCTCGTATTTGTATCGGCGACGGAGCCATGGTGCTTGGCGACGTTGCTGGAACTCGCGGCTGCCACCGGGGCGCGCCGGGGCGAGCTCTTGTCGTTGCGCTGGTCGGATCTTCGAGACGGCCGAGCCCTTGTTAGCCGTTCGCTCACCCAAACAAGAAAGGGGCTGGAATTTAAAGGCACGAAAACGGATCGGCCGCGGGACGTGAAAGTGCCGGAATCGGCGTTGGCGGCGTTGGAAACGCATCGGAAGCGCCAGAATGAATTTCGACGACAGTTCGGTGTGGACTACCGTGCCGACCTGGATCTCATCTTCGGGAACGGGGACGGGTCGCCGCTGCGTCCGAACTCGGTTTCCTCGGCGGTCTCCCTTATCTTCCGCCGGCTCGGCTTTCCCAAGGGAGCGAGCCTGCATTCGCTGCGCCATAGCCACGGTTCGCACCTAGTGGCCAACGGCGTCCCGTTGCCAGTCGTTGCCGAGCGCCTGGGCCACGCCTCGGTACGGACGACGGCGGACGTTTACGCGCACGCGCTGCGCGGCCAAGACGATGACGCGGCCCGACGTTGGGACGAGTTTCAGCGTCGGGGAACCGAGGATCGCCCACCGAGCAAGCTCCAATAACGATCAGTCTCGCAGGGTCGCGTGCAGCATAGTTTCAAGCAATCCGCCCACTTAATCGGTTGTGTTACGCTCAACAACGGAGTGATGACCATGCCGATTATCCCTTCCGTTTCGCAATCGAAAGAGCTCTACCTACAACAGGCGTTTATTTCACCGCAGCCCATTGGAAGCATGACCATTGCTGACGCGCTATTGGCAGCCGTCGGCGTCGGAGTTGCGATTTTTCTCGCAGCAGAAGGGCTGCGGGCGATCGTTTCCGAGCCACGCGACACGTACAGATACATTTACGTGCACAAAGGCAGGCGCCAGCATGGCGGCATTACGAATGATCTCGATCGACGCGAACAGGAACATCGCGCCCGGTGGCGAGGAGGTACTATCCACCAAGTCGGACGGCGCGTGACCCGCCGTTCAGCATTAGCCTGGGAGCGCAAGCACGGTTTCTGAAGTCTGCCACCAGATCCATCCTCCAAGGGCATCTGATCCAGCCGCTTTGCAACCGCGAAGGAGATGCTCGCCTGTACCGCGTGCCTCCACTCCCTGACGACGCGGATTTTCCATTTGTGACGTAATCAATGCGACCTTTTGGGTGTTTT
>Ga0209415_10017163_pt1 | contig 11548 bp, 10 predicted proteins | sample PeaSoiSIISIP2007_FD_187696 | JGI IMG/M metagenome (GOLD analysis project Ga0209415, IMG submission 187696) | Peat soil microbial communities from Weissenstadt, Germany - SII-SIP-2007 (SPAdes) (version 2) | ecosystem: Environmental > Terrestrial > Soil > Wetlands > Peat | place: Germany... | reverse complement strand
TTCGGTTTCCGCCATGTCGAGTCGGGGCCGCTGGTGCGGTCCAGTTATCACGCGCACGAGCATGCCGATGCCGCTGCGCTGCCGCGGGCGGTGTCGTAGCTTGCGGCGGACGCTTTTCCCCGCCAAAATTCTCCTCTTCGCAAGCACGGCACGCAGGGTTAGTATCCCCATCGAAGAAATCGGCATCGGGAGGACTCTCCCATGGTGACCGCTCTTCTAGTGATCCTTGGATTCTTCGCCGGCCTGCTGGGAGCGCTGACCGGAATTGGCGGCGGCGTGCTGCTCACGCCCATTCTCGCCCTGAACTTCGGCATCTCGATTCGCCAGGCAGTAGGAGCGAGCCTGATTGCGGTGATTACCACTTCGACGGCGAGTTCGGCGATTCACTTGCAGCGCCATACTACCGACATTCGCCTGGGCATGACGCTGGAACTGGCAACCGCATTTGGAGCGGCGGTCACGGCCTACCTGGTAGGGTATTTCAACCGCAATGTGCTGGAAGGATTGTTTGCCGCTTTTCTGCTGTACAGCGCAACCACGATTCTCACCAAGCGCGGCAAGGTGAAACCGCTGGAGGACGAATCGGCACTCATCACCGACCAGACGGTGATTCCTCCCTATGAACCGCAGCGCTATCCACTGGGGCTGGCCGCGTCGCTGGTAGCGGGCGCGCTCTCAGGACTGCTTGGGATCGGCGGCGGCCCCATCAAGGTTCCGGTCATGTACCTCTTCATGAACGTGCCGCTGATGGTGGCGACCGCGACATCGAATTTCATGATTGGCGTGACCGCAGCGGCCAGCGCCATCGTCTATTACCGGCGCGGCGACATCCTGGTGGAATATGCAGCGCCGCTGGCCGTGGGCGTGTTCCTGGGATCGCTACTGGGCGCGCGTCTGGCTCCGCGCGTTCACTCCAAAGTGGTGGTGTATCTGCTGGTCGCAGTGATGTTCTACCTTGCCGGACACCTGATTCTGCATATGTTGCGGGGGTGGCTATGAGCGAGGTGCGCGAACCGAACTTCGACCGCGCGGTGGGTCTGGTGCTGGGCATCGGCGCGGTGGGGTGTTTCTTGATTATGCTGGCCGGGCTGATGGTCGGGCTGTTCGGCAGCCAGCACGTTTCTCTCGGCATTGAACGCGCCGGAGTTCTGCTGATGCTGGCCACGCCCGTAGTGCGGGTGATCGTCGCATGCTTTTTGTTCTTTCGGGAAAAAGACCGGAAGTATGGATGGATATCGCTCGGAGTGCTCGTCATTCTAATGCTGGGATCGGTGTTTGGAATCGGGGAACACTGAGGCCTCTCAGGGGCTCTAGCTGATCTTTACGGTGGCGAATGGCGCGGCTAAAACCGCGCCCTACACAAAACCCACGTCTCGCCTGAAGCCCGCGCCTGTCCGACCGTGTCTAAACCACGCCTCTCCAACTTTGTCGCAACGACGCCTCTCCAACTCTTTTCTCAACCACTTGCAAACAAAATCCCCACGTCTCGCAAAAGACGCGAGACATGGGGCACCCGTCGCGTTCGATCGTCGCGTTCCGCCGTCGCGCTCGGTCAGAAGATGTGCAGCTTGATGCTCAAATATTTTTTGGGGTTTTCGCGGACGCCCTTCAGCAGGTCGCGGGCCTCGGCCAGGGCCTGGTTGGCGTTGGTGTAGAGGGAATCGTCTTTGAAGAGCCGGCCGGCGGTGCCCTGGCCGGCTTCGAGTTCGGTCGTCAGCTCTGAGAGTTTCGTGATGGTGGTGTCAAGTTTCTTCGCCAGTTCCTCGTCCTTGGCCAGTTTGCCGATGGTGCCCTTGCCGGCGTTGATGTCCTCGGTGAGCTTCTTGATGTTGGCGATGGTGTCGTTGGCGTTGTTGTAGAGCGCCGGATCTTTCACCAATTTTCCGGCCGTGCCCTTGCCGGCCTGGATGTCATCGATCACGCCATTCATCTTGTCGAGCGTGGCAAGGAACTTGTCGTACGCTTCGCTGCGGCTGATGAGGGCGCCCAGACTGCCCTGCCCGCTGCCAATCTGTTCCACGATTTTCTGCAGATCGGCGACCGTGGTGGAGAAGCGGTTATACAGAGTGGGATCGTAGATGAGTTTTCCGAGCGATCCTTTGCCGCTTTCCGCGAAGGCCAGAATGCGGTCGGCGCGCTTCAACAGCGCGTCCATGTTTTCCAGAGTGCTCTGGCTGGCCCGCACCACCTGGTTAAAGTCCGGATGCACTACGGTGGGCAGGATGTCGCCCTCCTGCGCGGGAGGTCCGACGGCCTGGGCGCTTTCGATATCAAGGTAAGTTTCGCCGAGCACGCCCGCGGTGTCGAGCGAGGTTACGGAATCGCGGTGCAAGGCATAACCGTATCTCGTGCTGACCTTCATCGTAACTTCGACGGGCGTGAGTTGCTTGTCTTTGTCGGGCACGATGCGGATATGGGTCACGTTTCCGACATCCACGCCCGCCAGCCGCACGGGAGCGCCTTCGCGCAGCCCTTCGGCGTTATCGAAATACGATCTCAAAGTGATGCGCGGAGTAAGAAAGCCCGAGGTCCCGGACATGAGGAACAGCAGAAAGCCCAGCGACAGACTGGCAACGATCACCGTGATCCCAACCTTCAGTTGCGACCACTTGAGCTGCTTCTGGCTAGGCAAGTGACTTCCTCATGATGCCCGTCTGGCGGATGTCAGCTACGATTGTCAGCTACGACCGACTGCCCCGGCCGCGCAAACAGCTCCGGATCGCGACCAGTTTCCCTCGCTGCATGATAACAAAAACCTGAGCCGGGACTAGGCCGTTTTGGTCCGCAACGCGGGCAGCAGCGACAGGGCGAGCAAGTAGGCGGCGGCTCCGCAGGTTAAAGTCACCGTCAATCCGAATTGGATTGCGATGACCATGGCCAGGACTGACCCGAGCACGCTGGCCGCGGCGTTCATCGCCCACGCCCACTCCACGGAATTATCGGAAGCGCCGTCCCCGGATGGAAATTCTGGAGCAGGCAGGGCCGCGAGCGCGCGCAGGCCCGTGGGGAAGGGCATGCCCATCACGAATCCCAGCGGCACCAGAAGCACGGCACTGATCAGCAGGCGGTATCCGAAATCCATGCCGACCAGCGCCGCCAAGCGGCCGGGCAGGAAAAATACGTCGGCGAGAATCGTGACGATCACGAGCACCAGCGGGATCCAGCACAGGTCGGTGCGCGGCAGCCAGCGACGCGAGAATAAACTGCCCGCGCCGCTCGAAAGCATCAGCAGGAAAATCACAACGGTCAGAGCGTAGGTGGGATGGCCGAGAAACAGAACGAAACGCTGGATGAAGGCAATTTCCACCAGGATGTAGCCGAGGCCCACGGCCACGAAATAGAGCAGCGGAAGCGGCGATTGGCGGGCGTTCCGGCTGCGCAGCGCCAAAGGCAGAACCAGAAAGACGAGCACCGCGACCAGCGAAATCACCAGCACCAGCAGAAGCACCAGCACGCCCAGGTTCACTTTCCAGTCGATGCCCGAGCGCAAACCTTTTTCCCCGAGAATCTGTTCCGGCTTGAGCGTGAAGAAGAAAAAGGGCGCGTTGTCGGTTACAGGGGAGACGTTGTAGGCGTAGCCGCGCGCGAAGGCGTAGGGATCGTTGCTGGCAATCAAATCGGAAAACGGATTCTGCCCGGGATCGGAGGGCAGATACAGCGGGTTGAGTTGCGGGAAGTCGTCGAGATGATTCGTCACCGCCGCCTCTTCCGCGGGCGTGAACGGAGTCTTCTTGGCCAGCACCACCACCGGTCTGCCGTCTTCGTCGAGCGAGCCTTGGGAAGCAACGATGAAGTTGCGTTCCGGGTTCGCCACTCCCAGTCGGTGCAGCGCCTCCATGGCGACCGCAACAATGCGCAGGGCTTCGCGGGGGTGGCGGAATTCCCAGCGTGTAATGGCGATCATGCCATCGGGTTTGAGGTGATCGAAATATTCGCGGAACGCCTCGACGGTATAAAGATTATTTTCGCTCAGCGCGAACGCGCCGGCTGCAGTCGAGGCCCAGGTATCGACCAGCGTCATCTGCACGACGTCAAATTTCTGCGGCGTGGAACGCAGAAACGAACGGCCGTCGGTGACGTGAATATGCACGTCGGGCCGCTCGTAGAGATGCTGCGCATAGTCGGCGTAACGCCCGCGCATGATAGTGGTGGCAATGATGGGATTGATTTCGATTCCGGTCACGCTGGGGCTGCCGTTGGCCACGGCGCGCAGGACATCGACACCGCCGCCCGGGCCGATGATGGCGAACTCTCCATGCGGGCGCAAAACGTTGGCCAGCGCGGGCGGAGCCGACATCAGGTCGTCCTCCCATTCGGTGTTGTGCCACTGCGCCACGTCCGCGTTCATGATGTAAGTGGAAGCGTCGGCGTCGATGACGATGGCCTTGGCCTGGCCCTGGCGATCGACTTCCACGCGCGACAGCGCATTCCAGCGCGCGAACTCCACCCACGCCGGATCGCGGAACATGCCCTTGGCGTACACCACGTCGATCAGGCGTCCCGAATAATTCGCGCCGATCAGGACCACCAGTACGAGTGCAAGCACGGCTGCATTTCGGCGCTGCGAACGGGATCCGGCCCAGATCATTGCGGCAGCGGCCATCGCGGCCGCAGCGACCAAAACTACGTTGGGCCCGCCCACCCAATTCAGCAACGGGACAACCGCCAGGCAGGCCAGCGCTCCTCCGCATAGATCGGCGCCATAGAGACGCGGGATGCGGCGCGTCTCGCGCGCGAATACGACCGCAAATAAAAGGCCGGTCAGAAAAAACGGGACCGCAGCGGCCAGGTAAAGCGCCGTCAACCGTCCGAAGTTTGCCCAGGAAACTTTCAGCGCGACCGGAACATGCAGCACGATCTCCAGCACCACAAACACGACCACTGAATTCGCGTTGCATAGCCGCGCGGCGAGCGTGCGAGTGTCGATGCCCGAGAGCCGGGCCTTCAACAGATAGGCGAACACGCCGCCCGCGCCCAGCCCGAGCAGCGCAATTGAAATCGCGAGAAAGGCAAAGTGGTAGAAGAGCACCACGGAGAAGAGCCGGGTCAGCGCCAGTTCCAAGAGCAGGGCGGCAAAACTGGTGAGCGCGAGCCCCGCCAGCAGAGTTTTTTCAGGAATTTCAGGACTGCTCGAAGCTGGGATAGAAGTTGTCGTCGGAGTCGGAGTGATGACGGACATAAATAGTATTGAGGCGACAGTCTAGCAGATGGCGGGCAGCGGATCAGTGCGCGACCGCTGGGCAGGCTTCAGCTTTCAAGGCTCGCCTCTCGAGCATCAGCTCTCGAGTATGACCTGCGCGATCGCTTGTTCCTGCGTGTGCGACAGCGACAGCGCGGCATTTTTCGCGCCGAGCTTGGCGGCGAACTCCGCGGCCTTTCCGTGGAAGGTTATGGTCGGCCTCCCGCCGGGCATGCGGGTCACCTCGCAATCGCGCCAGCGGACGCCATGATTCCAGCCCGTTCCCAGAGCCTTCATGGCGGCTTCTTTGGCGGCGAAGCGCGCAGCGTAGCGCTCAAAGCGATTCGCCTTGGACTCGCAATAGTGAATCTCTCCAGCAGTATAGATGCGTTGCAGAAAACGCTCGCCGAAGCGCTCGATGGACTGGCGGATGCGGGGAACTTCGGCGATGTCGATGCCTGTGCCTACGATCATGTCTGGAAGTTTACCCTTGGCCGAGTTCCATGAGCACGGTCTTCAACACCTCATCCTGATCGGCGAACACGGTGCGCAAATCCAGCAGGACTCGACCGTCCGCCACGCGCGCAATGATGGGCGGATCGGAGGCGCGCAGGCCGGCGGCCAATTCGTCGGCGCTGAGGCCCACGCAGCTCAAGGCCAGCAGGCGAGTCGGCACGACGGACGATGGTGCCGCACCGCCGCCGATGACCGATTCACCGTCCATGACTTCGATGTTCAACTTCGGCGATCGGGCCTGAGCCGCCAACGCTTCGGCGCGGTTGCCGATCTCCTTTTTTGTCATCTGCATCATCTTCAGCGTGGGAATGGAATCATGGTCGCGTTTCACATAGGCCAGCAACGTTGCCTCGAGTGCAGCGTAGGTGAGTTTGTCGACGCGCAGGGCGCGGAACAGAGAGTTCGAGCGCATGCAGGCGACCAGATCAGCGCGGCCGCTGATGAGCCCCGCTTGCGGTCCGCCCAGCAATTTGTCGCCGCTGTACGTCACAACGTCGACTCCGGCACGCAGGCTGTCGAGCACACTGGGCTCGCCATTGATGCCGAAATTCTGTAGGTCGACCAAGGCTCCGCTGCCCAGGTCTTCCATCAACGGCAGGCCGCGGTCGCGCGCCAGTGTAACCAGCTCGGCGGTGGACGCCTGCTCGGTGAATCCCGTGATCTCAAAATTGGATCGATGCACGCGCAGCAACAGCCGCGTGCGCTCGGTAATGGCTTTTTCGTAATCGGCGACGCGCGTGCGATTGGTCGTGCCCACCTCGCGAAGCGTCGCGCCGGACTTTGCCATGACGTCTGGGATGCGGAACGAACCGCCGATCTCCACCAGTTCGCCGCGCGAGACAATCACCTCGCCGCCTTCAGCGAGAGTGTTGAGGGCCAGCAGAACCGCGGCGGCATTGTTGTTTACGACGATGGTGGAGACGGTAGGGCCTTCCGCCAAGCTTCGCCCAGGCGGCACAGCCGAGGCCGCTGTCGCCACATGAGCAGTTGTGATGTCGCCAAGAAGCGTGCGAAACAGGCGGTCGACATGAATGTCGCGCTTGCCGCGCGTGCCTGCGTCAATATCGAACTCGAGATTCGAAAATCGTCCGGCTGTTTCGCGGATGTGTGCCAGCGCGGCTTCGGCCAGCGGAGCGCGGCCAAGATTGGTGTGAAGGATGACGCCGGTCGCGTTGATCAGCGGTCGCAGCGAGTGCGTGAGCGCATGACGAAGCTGTTCTTCAATCGCGTCCACGACTCCGTCCAGTGCAATTTGTAGAGCGGGCGCATCCAGCAAGCCGGAAGAGATTTCATCGCGCAGGCGGGCGAGCACGGCGCGCGCAGCGTCGGTAGCAGCGGCGGGCCCTTGGTGCGTCAGGAGCGCAGTTACGGCGGGCGTGCGCACCAACTCGTCCACCGACGGCAGTTCGCGAAACAACTCTGATTTCGCCGCACTTTTCATTTCCGGATTACCTCAGCCGTTTATCCCACCCGGATTATCCCATGAAATCGCCGCCAGGCCCCGGTCCCCGCAACGGCTAGAGCGTGTGCAGATACGCCAGCAGATCCTGAACGTCCGGCGCACTCAGCGTCTGACTGTAGCCGGGCATTTCGTTGCGGCCGAGGCGGATGATGTCGGTAACCCGCTCGTCGTTGGCGGGCAGGCCGCTGAGCGAAAGATATTTGTGCTGGAACATACCCTTGAGCCCCGGGCCTTTTTTGCCGCGAGTGGAATACGGCTCATGGCAGCGGTCGCAGTGCGAGTCGTAGAGTTTGCGTCCCGCCGACTGCTGCGCGTTGAGGCCGAGTTCGGCGTCGGACTTGCGGCGCTCGACGTCGCAGGCGGAAAGAACAAACAGCGCCAAAAGAACAGCCATGCCGCCGAGCAAGATTCCTGCGCGGCGATTCCTTGATTCACCCATTGAAACTTTCTCTTTCCGTTGCATGAACCATCCTGTGTCGTACGCGGCTCTGGCAGCCGCTTTACAATGATAGAGCAAAGCGGCAAAAGCTAAGGTCTCATCTAAACCCATGGCAGTGGCGATCAAGCGAGTCTACGAATCGGCATCACGCGCCGACGGAGCGCGAGTGCTGGTCGACCGATTATGGCCGCGCGGTCTCACCAAGGCGCGCGCCGCAATCGACGACTGGCTCCGCGACCTGGCGCCTTCCGACGCATTGCGACGCTGGCTTCACTCCCAGCCCGAGCAATTGCGCGACGCGCATTGGAAAGATTTCCGCAAGAAATATCTCAAGGAACTGGCGCAACCTGAAGCCGAAGACGCGCTGCGCCAGCTCTACCAGCTGGCCCATAAGCGAAAACGCCTGACCCTGCTGTTTGCCTCGAAGAACGAAACGCACAACAACGCAGTAGTCCTGAAGGAGTTGCTCGACGGCATGCGCAAGCCGCCGACGGGCACGGGCCCGGGAGCGGTCCACGGGATGCGCAGGCGCGAGGCCGCCGTGCAGCGCAGATAGCACGCCAAATCGCTCACGCCCTCTTCATATAGAATCGTGCCGCATGAGGCCGGTGTTTCAATGGAACCTCGGTTCACGAGCGCTGGAACTGGGCAAGCGCACGCTGATCATGGGGATCGTGAACGTCACGGCGGATTCATTTTCCGACGGCGGCCAGTTTCTGGACCGTGAGCGGGCGGTCGAACACGCCGAGCGATTGTTGGACGAAGGGGCCGACATCGTTGACATCGGCGGCGAATCGACTCGCCCAGGAGCCCGCGTCGATACTGGCAAAGCGAAACCAGCCGAGGCGAAGAAAACTTCTGGGACAGACTCCAAGTCGGCCACTGCGCCCGCCGTCAGTGCCCCTGCCGTCAGTGCAGAAGAGGAACTCAAGCGCGTGCTGCCGGTCATCGCAGAACTGAAAAAGAAGTGTCCGGCGGCCGTGCTCTCGGTCGACACCTACAAAGCGGACGTGGCGCGCGCCGCAGTCGCCGCCGGAGCAGAGATCGTGAACGACGTCAGCGGATTCCGCTGGGACGCGCGCATGACCAAGACCGTCGCCGAGCTCAAGTGTGGCGCGGTTTTGATGCACATGCGGGGACGTCCCGAGGAGTGGCGCACGCTGCCGCCGCCGGGAGACTTCGTGCTGCTGGTGAAGCGAGAACTCAAAGAGTGGGCAGAGACGGCGGTGCTGGCGGGCGTGGGGCGCGAGCGCATCGTCCTCGATCCCGGCTTCGGATTCGGAAAAAGCTTCGACGACAATTATCCGCTGCTGGGGCGTTTCAGCGAACTGCAGGCGGCGGGATTTCCGCTGCTGGCGGGCACTTCGCGGAAATCATTCATCGGCCGCACCCTGGCCAGCAACGGCAAAGATGCTGCGCTGGAAGATCGACTTTACGGCACGCTGGCGACTCACACGGCGCTGATTCTCAAGGGCGTGCACATTCTGCGGACGCATAACGTAAAGGCGGCGGTAGACGCCGCAAAGGTGGCAGATAAGATTTTGCAGGCACGCTAGAGCCCTCGGAGCTGATTGTTTTCCGCGAGAGAAAATGTTGCAGTCATAGTTTTCCCTTCGCGCAAGGCAAAACCGCGGGGCCCGTCGCCCAGCCTCGCCAACGCTTTACACTATCCATCACTTCCATTGATGGATGGTCTAGCCAGACTTACGCAAGATCCACGGGTGACGGTGCGGAGGGCGGGGGCGCCTGATCCTGAAGGCGGCTGCGTCGTCTACTGGATGCAGCGTGCCCAACGCGGCATTGACAATCCTGCGCTCGATATTGCCGTGGAAGCGGCCAACGTACTGCGCAAGCCGGTCGTGGTTTTTCTGGCGCCGGTGCCGTTCTACTCGAACGCGAACCTCCGGCACTACCATTTTCTCGCTGAAGGCATTCCTGATATTGCAGCGGCACTGGCCTCGCGAAATATCGGATTCGTGCTTCGCCCGTTTCCCCAGCACAGTCTGTTGCGCTTTTGTGAGGAAGTCAAGGCCACGCTAGTCATCGGGGATGAAAACCCTCTGCGCGAGCCCGAGGCCTGGAGGCGGACGGCGGCAAAGAAACTGAAAGTTCCGCTGTGGACGGTGGATGCTGACGTGATCGTCCCTTCGAAACTGCTGGAGAAGGCGCAGTATGCGGCGCATATCATTCGTCCGCGATTGCAGGCGCTGCTGAAGGAATTTCTTGTGCCCGCCCGGAATCCCCATGCGCAGGTGCGATGGAAGAAGGCGCCGGCGCTCAACTCGCTCGAACCTGACGGTGATATCACCAGGAACTGGAAAATGGATCGCTCAGTTTCTCCGGTCTCGGAATGGCGCGGCGGGACCACCGAGGCCCTTCGTCTGTTCCACCAATTCATCGAGCGCAAGCTGTGCGGCTACGGTGTGCAGCGCAACAAACCTGAAATCGACCACACCAGCCGCTTGTCTCCATACCTGCACTTCGGCCACATCAGCGCGGTGACGGTTGCGCTGGCCGTTGGCAAAGCCGACGCGCCGAAAGCCGACAAGGAAGCTCTCCTGAACCAGGTCATCACCTGGCGCGAGGTGGCGGTGAACCTGGTGCGCTTCCATCCTAACTACGACAGTTTCGAGTGCGGCGAACCCTGGGCACACCGTACGCTGGCGAAACATGCGCGCGATCCTCGACCTCTGCTTTATACCGAACAACAGTTGGAACACGCCGAGACGCACGATCCACTGTGGAATGCCGCGCAGATGCAGATGGTTTCGACCGGATGGATGCACAACTACATGCGCATGTACTGGGCGAAGAAGATTCTGGAGTGGAGCCGGTCGCCTGCCGAAGCGCACCGCATCGCCGTGCGCCTCAACGACAAGTACGAACTCGACGGACGAGATCCTAACGGCTACGCCGGGATCGCGTGGGCGATTGTGGGGAAATTCGATCGTCCATGGTTCGAGCGGCCCATCTTCGGGCAGATCCGCTACATGTCGGGCGCGAGCACGGGCAGGAAGTTCGACAGCAAGAAATACATTCGGCAGAATCTGCCGGAAGGCCGGTTCGGGCCACGCTCAGTCCGCTAATAAAGATCAAAGATACTAAAGACAAAGGATCATTGAGCGTTACCGCGGAGCCGCAGCGCTCGCCTGAAACCAGCCCGTCAGATGCCGGCGTACCAGGCATAGCCGGCTTCCGGAGATGCACCGCCCAGGCCCTTGCCAAATCCTTTCATGCTGTCGGTGACTGTCAGGTGGGTGATGAATTTCACGTTCTTGTAGCCGACCTGGCGGGGAACCCGCAGCCGAAGCGGTCCGCCGTGGCCCACGGGAAGATCGCCGCCATTCATCCCATAGGTCAGAAAAGTCTGCGGGTGCAATGCGTCGGCCATGTCGATGCTCTCCCACGTGTCGGGTTCGATCGAGAAATAGACGACGTATCTGGCCTGGGGGAGCACTTCCACGGCTTGAAGCACTTGCCACAGAGGCACGCCGATCCACTCGGCGATATACGACCAGCCCTCTTCACACTGGATCATCGTGATCTGACTGTGAGATGGATAGGTCTTCAGCTGGTCAATCGAAAACGTGGCAGGACGCGCGACCATGCCGTTGATGGAGACCCGCCAGTCCGCGAATCGCCCGGACTGCAGTCGCTTGAACTCGTCCGTCAGAGGTTCGATTTCATTCGGGAATGGACGCTCGGAAATCTGGCTGCGAGAAAACTCCCGCGCGAACGAGTGCCGGGTGAGCAGACGCTGAGAGGCGTAGGTCAGCGTTTCGCCGAGGCCGTAGATTCCGCCGTGATCGGGCGGGACCAGCCCATATTTTTGCGCAAGACGCGCGGCCACGCCCACGCCCGCTACGCCAGCTGCGGCTGCAATTCCGGTGGTGATGAGTCTGCGGCGGGAGAGTTTGCTGGGTGGCAGTTTGTCGGGTGTACGATCGCTCAT
>Ga0209415_10017162_pt1 | contig 11549 bp, 12 predicted proteins | sample PeaSoiSIISIP2007_FD_187696 | JGI IMG/M metagenome (GOLD analysis project Ga0209415, IMG submission 187696) | Peat soil microbial communities from Weissenstadt, Germany - SII-SIP-2007 (SPAdes) (version 2) | ecosystem: Environmental > Terrestrial > Soil > Wetlands > Peat | place: Germany... | reverse complement strand
GCGCCTCGGCTGGTCCTATTGCCCGGAGGGCGTGGCGGATGCGCTCAATCGCATCCGCGGGCCGTTCAACGTCTCGACGCCCGCGCTCGCCGCCGGCGTCGCCGCGATCGAGGACCAGGCGCACGAGGAGGCTTCCGCCGCCCACAACGAGCGCTGGCTGCCGTGGCTCACCTCCGAGATCGAGAAGCTGGGGCTCAAGGTCACGCCGAGCGTCGCGAACTTCGTGCTCGTGCATTTCCCCAAGGACGCTCGCCGCAACGCGCACGCCGCCGACGCCCTCCTGAAGTCGCGCGCCATCATCGTGCGCCGCGTCGATGCCTACGGCCTGCCCAACGCGCTGCGCGCCACCATCGGCTCGGAGCGCGACAACCGTGCGGTCGTCGACGCGCTCGCGGCCTTCCTCGACGGGGCCGCCGCATGACGCCCCCCATGTTCGAGCACGTGGCGCTCGTCGGCATCGGGCTCATCGGCTCGTCGATCAGCCACGCCATGCGAAGAAAGCGCCTTGCCGGCGCCATCACCGGCAGCGCGCGCACCAAGGCGACGACCGATATGGCGTTGAAGCTCGGCCTCATCGACCGCGGGTTCGCGAGCGCGGCCGAGGCCGTGCAGGGCGCCGACCTCGTGATCCTGAGCGTCCCCGTCGGCGCCTGCGCCGCACTCGCCGCCGAGATCGCGCCGCACCTGCGCGCGGGCGCGATCGTGACCGACGTCGGCTCGGTGAAGGCCGCCGTCGTGCGCGACATCGCTCCGCACGTGCCAAAGGGCGTGCACTTCGTGCCGGGCCATCCCATCGCCGGCACCGAGCAGTCGGGGCCCGAAGCGGGCTTTGCCGAGCTGTTCGACGGGCGCTGGACGATCCTCACGCCGGTGGCAGGGACCGACAAGGCGGCGGTCGAGAAGCTGAAGGCCTTCTGGATGGCGCTCGGGGCCAAGGTCGAGATCATGAACCCCGAGCACCACGACATGGTGCTGGCCGTCACGAGCCACCTGCCGCATCTCATCGCCTACAACATCGTCAACACGGCCGAGCACCTGGAGCGCGTGACGGACTTCGAGGTGATCAAGTTCTCGGCCGGCGGCTTCCGCGACTTCACGCGCATCGCCGCATCCGATCCCACCATGTGGCGCGACGTGTTCCTCAACAACAAGGACGCCGTGCTCGAGATGCTGGGCCGCTTCTCCGAGGATCTGACCACGCTGCAGCGCGCGATCCGCTTCGGCGACGGAGACACACTGTTCCGGCTGTTCACGGAGGCGCGCGCGGTGCGCCGCGGCATCATCGAAGCCGGGCAGGACACGGCCGCACCCGATTTCGGACGCCAGCAGAAGGCCGAGGGGGATGTTCCCCTCACGAGCGGGAAAAGCGTGCGCAAGTAGAATGGCAGAGCCGCACGAACTCTGGGTGTTTGCCTACGGCTCGCTGATGTGGCGGCCGGGGTTTCCCAGCGAGGAGATCGTGCACGCCCGGCTCGTCGGCTGGCGGCGCGCGTTCTGCATCTACTCGCGCTACCATCGCGGCTCGCCGCGGCGGCCGGGATTGGTTCTCGGCCTCGACCGCGGCGGGGTGTGCGAAGGACTGGCCTACCGCGTAGCGCCAGCCAACGCGCAGGCAACGCTTGCCTACCTGCGCGACCGCGAGCAGGTCGTCAGCGTCTACCGCGAGGCGCTGGTGCCGCTCACCCTGATGGCGCCGGAGCGCCGCGAGGTGCTGGCGCTCGCGTTCCTGGTCGAGCGCGCGCACCCGAGCTACGCCGGGGCGCTGCCGCTGTGCCGGCAGGCGCATCTCATCCGCGGCGCGACTGGGCGCTCGGGCAGCAACATCGACTATTTTCTGAGCACGCTCGCCCATCTCGGCGAGCTCGGCATCCGCGAGCGGGCGCTCGAGCGGCTGCTGGGCCTCGTCGGGTCGCATCTGGCGCACAACGGCGGACCAGGCGCGACGCATCCGAGCGCCGTGGCGCTGATGCAGGAGCATCGCAAGCGGCCGGTGCGCGTGCGCCCGTTCCGCCCCGAGGACGCGCGGCGGTTCTGCTACCGCACGGTGCTCGGGGCACTTTAGCGCGGCTTCAGGCTGGGTTTAGTGGAAGGAGCTGCCGGTCAGGCGCGCAAGGTCGGCCTCGATCTGGCCGGTGCGCAGATCGAACTCGACGAGCTTGCTGAGCTTGGGCGTCTCGGCCAGGAGGTGCACGTGGACCTCATCGGCTCCCAGCTCGGCGCCGCGCTGGCGGATCTCGGCGAGGTTGAGAGAGGCCGCCGCGTTGCTCACGCGGCCGATCGAAAGCACCTTGCGGCGGGCGCCGGCTTCGCGGCGCACGAGGATGAAGTTGGCGGCGGGAAGCGCCGGGCAATCGAGCAGCTCGTACACCGTGTGCACGTAGCGCTTGCCCGAGGCGCCGGTCCAGAAGTGGAAGCGATTGGCCCCGTTGGCGGCGGGCTGAGACGGCGCCCGATCGCCTTCCTCGGAGCGAGACGCGCGGAACGCCGCGAGCTCAATGATACGCGCACTCATGACTGACGATCCCTTCGCGGCCCTACGGCTCACGCTTGCGATGATGCTGCTTTTTGTTCGGGCCAGCCTATGTTCCATTGCTTAACGATGCCCCCGGTTTGGAGCTGAAATATGGCTCCATGTCAGTGATTTTGCGGCAGAGTGAATGCAATCTTGCGGCACGCTCTCGAAGTCGACGTGACGCACTTAACGACGCGAAAGCAACGACGCCGCAACGAGCACGCTTTGCACTGAAAACACCAAAACGGCGCAACGCGCGCCAACGCTCAGCCGCAGCGTGAGAAACCGCACGTGTCGCACACCCAGCATCCCTCGCGCTGCATGTAGTTGCTGGACGAGCACCTTGGGCACAGCTTGAGGCGAACGGGGCGCTCGCTTGTCGCAGCGGCGGCTTGCGCGCCCTCGCCTTGGGCTTTGACTTGCGCGAGCGGCAGTCGCGCCGCGTCGCTATGCAGGAAGCCCGTACGAATCATGTGCGTCTCGATGACCTCGCCGATGGCCGCGAGCAGGCTCGGCACGTAGCGGCCCGTAACCCAATGCCCGCCCTGGGGGTCGAACACCGCCTTCAGCTCCTCGGCGACGAAGGTCACGTCGCCGCCGCGGCGGAACACGGCGCTGATCATGCGCGTGAGCGCCACCGTCCAGGCGTAGTGCTCGAGGTTGCGCGTGTTGATGAAGATTTCGAACGGGCAACGTCGTGTCGTAGGCACGCCTCCGGCATGACCGCTGCGCTCGATATCGTTGATGGTGACGTAGATGGCGTGGTCGCTGCCGGGCCACTTGAGCTTATAGGTGAAGCCCGAGAGCACGGCCTCGCGCTCCAGCGGCGGCGCCATGTAGACGACGCCGGTGCGCTCGGGCGCGGGCACGGACGCCACCGCCGCGATCTCGGTCTTGCGCTCCTTGGCCCTTGATTCCGCCGCCATCGGCTGCGGCTCGGCCACCGGCTGCAGCACCGCGCCGGTAACCGGGTTGGGCCGGTAGGTGGTGCAGCCCTTGAGCCCGAGCGCATGCGCCTCGAGGTAGATGGTCTTGAACGCCTCGAAGGAGATGTCCTCCGGGCAGTTGATGGTCTTGGAGATGGCGCTGTCGACGTGCGCCTGCATGGCGGCCTGCATCTCGAGGTGCTCGCGGGGAGAGAGATCGGCGGCCTTGACGAAGCTGTCGGGCAGGGGTGCCGCGGGCCCGAACCGGCGGCGGAAGAGCGCGTGCGCGTAGTCCTCGACCACCTCCTCGTGCGTCGATCCGCTCCTGTCGAGCACGCGGCGGCGGTGAACGAAATCGAACACCGGCTCGATGCCGCTCGAGACGTTGCCGGCGAGCAGGGAGATGGTGCCGGTCGGCGCGATCGAGGTGAGACATCCGTTGCGGATGCCGTGGCGGCGCACTGCCTCGCGCGACGGTGCGTCGAGCGCGGCGGCGTTGGGGCTGGCAAGGAAGCGCACGGACTCGAACAGCGGGAAGGCGCCCTTCTCGGCCGCGAGCTCGGCGCTTGCCAGATAGGCCACGTTCTGGATCGCCTGCATCCAGCCGCCCGCGCGCGCGGCGGCCTCACGCGTCCCGTACCTGAGGCCGCAAAAGATCAGCGCGTCCGCGAGCCCGGTGACGCCCAGCCCAATGCGGCGCTTGGCCAGCGCCTCCTGGCGCTGCGGCTCCAGCGGATAGTTGGAGATATCGATGACGTTGTCGAGGAAGCGCACGGCAAGCTTCACCCGCTCCTCGAGCCGGGCGAGGTCGAGGCTGGCGGCTTCCGTGAAGGGGTGCTCGATGAGGCGGGCAAGGTTGATCGAGCCCAAGAGACAGGCGCCGAACGGAGGCAGCGGCTGCTCGCCGCAGGGATTCGTGGCCCGGATCTCCTCGCAGTAGCGGAGGTTGTTGCGCTCGTTCACGCGGTCGATGAAGACGACGCCCGGCTCGGCGAAATCGTAGGTCGCCTGCATGATGCGCTCCCACAGCGCGCGCGCAGGCAGCGTGCGGTAGACCTTGCCGCCGAATTGCAGCGGCCATGGGCGGTCCTCGCGCACGGCCTCCAAAAGCGCGTCCGTCACCAGCACCGACAGATTGAAGTTGCGCAGGCGCTTGGCGTCGGCCTTGGCGTCGATGAACGCTTCGATGTCGGGATGGTCGCAACGCAGCGTCCCCATCATGGCGCCGCGGCGGCTGCCCGCCGACATGATGGTGCGGCACATGGCGTCCCACACGTCCATGAAGCTCACGGGGCCGGAGGCGTCGGCGCCGATGGAGGCGACCAGCGCGCCCTGGGGACGCAGGGTGGAGAAGTCGTGGCCGATGCCGCCGCCCTGCTGCATCGTCAGCGCGGCGTCCTTGACGCCGCTGAAAATGGCGCCGAGGTCGTCCTCGATGGTGCCGAGCACGAAGCAGTTGAAGAGCGTGACCGCACGCCCCGTGCCGGCGCCGGCGAGGATGCGGCCGGCGGGCAGGAAGCCCATGTCGGCGATGGCGCCATGGAAGCGCTGGGCCCACTTTTCCCGCACCCGCTTGCCGCCCTTCTCAGGGGCGGCGGCGGCGCGGGCGACGCGCCAGAAGGTGTCGTCCAGCGTGGCATCCACGGGCGAGCCGTCAGGCCGCTTGAAGCGGTACTTGCGGTCCCAGATCTCCTGCGCGATCGGGGCGGGAAACTCCGGCTCGGTGGTCATGCGAGATGGCCCTGTGTTCGCCGCATAATATAGATTTTGAGCCGCAAAAAGTCAACGAATGTTCCTGTAAAATTCTTACAATGTTCTTATCGGCTCGAGGCCCCAAAATGGGCGCTGGCCGTTTTGCGCCTAAACTTAGGACGCCTCAGCTATGAGACTGGGACACTGGCCGGACTGCTGCGTGAGGCGCATGCGATGCTCTCAAAAGCATTGAGCCCCGGCTTGTGACCGGGGCCAAACCGTCAATGCTAGGAGCCCAACGGTCCGTCGGTCCCGGAGGTTAAGTTCAACTCGGCATCGTCTGCCGCCAGCCGTCGGAGAACCGGCCGTTCCCACTTGGCCCGCTGGGCAGCCGGAGCCTTCTCGCCTGATGTTTCGTCGCGCGCCGCCTCGTTTCTTGGAAGGTTATCCATGGCAATTAATCCTCCTATGGACATACCGTTGTTGGATTGACCTCTACGGTAACGCGCATACGCGCAAGAGCCGCGACCGAAAATCATGTGAGTTGACGGATTAGGACAGCATGCGGTGTGACTTTGGACACCCGAAGTCCAAGTAGGACAGCACCCAAAAACGGCGGATCGGCAACTTCCCCGTTTGCACTTCGCGGGCGGCGCGGTCGCGCCAAACGCCAGCAACGGCGGCGCCAGGCCGCGGGAGCGCTGTTAATTAATGGCTTTCGATTTGGTTTCTACGCCGATCCGCTCACTGCGCGGGCGAGCGCTTGCGCCGGGATCGGGGGCGGCTCGGGCGAGCGGGCGGCCTCGACAATCAAGCGATCCGACGCCGTCTCGATGCGGCGCTCCAGCTCCGCGCGGAATTGCGCCCGCGGCAGCCCCGCCGGAATGGCTTCGAGGATCTCCACGACGATGGTGCCGGGATAGCGCATCAAGCTGCGCCGCGGCCAATAGAGCCCGGAATTGAGCGCCAGGGGCACGCACGGCAGCCCGAGGCCCTCGTAGAGCGCCACGACGCCCGGCTTGTAGTCGGGTTCGGCGCCGGGAGCACGCCGCGTCCCTTCGGGAAATATCACCACCTCGCGACTGGCGGCGGCCCTCGCCTTGGCGTCGCGCAGGAGCTGGCGCAGCGCGCCCGGCCCGCGCTCGCGCGCGACGAACACGTGCTCGAACTTGCGTGAAAACCAGCCGTGAAAGGGGATATGGCGCAGCTCCGCCTTCATCACCATGGCGGGGTCGGAGAAGATGGGTATCAGCGCGAAGGTATCCCAGGCCGACTGGTGCTTCGAGGCGACGAGGTAGGGCGGCTGGGGGAGCCGCTCGCGGCCGCGCACCTCCATGCGGGTGCCGACGATCCACTTGAGCAGCCAGAGCGAGACGATGGCATGGGCTTTGAGGCCCGCCATGGCGTAGCGGCGCGGGCCGAGCAGCAGGAACGATCCGCCGACGACGAAGATCGCCGTGTTGAGGTAGAACACCGCCACGAAGATAAGCGAGCGAAGCCGGGTGAGCGACACGGGCGGTCAGATCCCGGCCGGTCGGCCGATGGGCATCTCGGCGAGCGAGCTCGGCGGGCCGCCGCCGAGCGCCCGCGCCACGGTCAGGTGCGCCGCGGTCGGCAGGAACTTGATATATTCGGAGAACAGCTTGCGCGCGATCGCGGGGCTGAGCCACCAGCGGCTTTCGGGGAAGCCCGCCGGCATGATCGGATGCGGGATGAGATGCGCGTCGGGCAGCGCCAGCGAAAGCTCGGCGAGGCTGCGCGGCATGTGGTAGCTCGCGGTCACAATGATGAGGCTGCCGTAGCGCCGCTGCGTGGCCCACGAGCGCGCCTCGTCGGCATTGCCGGCCGTGTCGTGCGCCGCATAGCCGAGGTCGACGCAGCAGTCGAACTCTTGCTCAGGCAGGCCCGAGATCTTGATCAGCGCGCGCTTTCCCGTATGCCGGAAGACGCCCGAGATGAGCATGCGCTCGGCGCGGCCCTCCTTGAGCAGGCGGGCGCCCTCGGCGATGCGGCGGGACTCGCCCGTGAGGACCACGATGCCGTCGGCGCGGGGGTCGGCGACCGCGGGCGGGCGTGTCACGATGGTCGCGAACATGACGAAGCCGAGCGCGAACAGCAGCAGCGCCACCCCCGTCGTTAGCACCATCGCTCGCTGCAGGTTCTTCATCGCCTCGAAGACCGTTGCCGCAAATGCCGCCTCCCAGGCCCGCCGCGAGCACACTATCCGATTTGGCCGAGCTTGTGACAGAGGCGCGACGGCGAATTAAGCGACGCGCCTGTGGCAGTCTATGCCGTGGAATCGCTTCGACGATTTGGCGGCTATCGGGATCGGCGCCGGGAGCGGCGGCGTCAGGGCTTTGAGTTCAGTATGCGGAATACCCCGAATCGCGAGGTCAGCATGCACAGCGCCGCGACGATGACGACGACGACCCCCAAGAGCATGTAGCCCTCGGCGTCGAGGCTGCCGCTGCCGACGAGGCGGTGCACCTCCGCGACCGTGAAGTCGCCGCCGCCGAGGATCTGCATCACGGCGGTCATGCTGAGGAATACCACCGCCGCGCAGCTGGCGCCGACGAGGCCGGCGCGAATGCCGAGGCGCAGGAAGTGCCGCTCGAACTCGCGCGCGATGTAGCGGTCGGTGGCGCCCACGAAGTGCAGGACCTCGACGATCTCGCGGTTGGAAGCGAGCGCGCTGCGCGTCGCCGAGACGATGATGGCCGTGGTGGCGGCCGCGACCAGGAGCAGGATGGCGATGCCGCCGAGCGCGAACGAGCGCGTCACGGTCATGATCTGGCGCTGCCAGTGACGGTGGTCGTCGAGGGAGGCGCTCGGGAACTGCTTCACGAGGTCTGCCCGAAGGGCCTCGATGTTGGGCGGCGATTCCCGATCGATCTCGACGGCGATGAGGCGCGGCACCGGAAGCGCGCCGAGCACGTCCGACTGGCCGAGCCACGGCTCGAGCAGCTTGGTGGAGTCGCTCAGGCTCAGCGCGCTCGCGCGCGCGATGCCGGGGCGCCGCTCGAGAAAGGCCGTCGCCTCCTTCACCGTCTTCTCGGTGTCGATGTTGTCGCGTGGCTCGATCTGCGCCGTGACCTCGCTGGCGATGTCCTTGAGCCAGGCGTTGGCGGATTCGTTGATCATGTAGACGGCGCCTGCCGTCAGGCAGGCAAGGAAGCACATGATCGAGATCACGAGCGTCAGCGAGCGGCCCGTCACCGAGTTGGGCGGCACCACCGGCGTGTTGGTGTTCTCGGGCGCGCCCTCGCGCGAGCGGGCCGACGCGCGACTATCGTGGCGGCGGGTCGGCTCCAGAGTGGAATCGTAGGTATAGGGGCGCTCATTGCCGCCGCGCGCGCCGGTCAGCACATCCTCCAGCGGGTCGAAGTCGGGGACGGCCGGCAACGCGTCGCGGCGGCCGCCGGGTCTGTCATACGATCCGGACATGGCCGTCGTGCAGCTCCAGGCGCGGCGCTTTGAACTGCCGCATGAGTTGATGATCGTGGGTGGCAATCAGCACCGAGGTGCCGAGCCGGTTGAGCTCGATGAAGAGGCGCAGCAGCCGGCGCGCCATCTGCGGGTCAACGTTTCCGGTTGGCTCATCCGCGAGCAACAGCTCCGGCTTGCCGATCACGGCGCGGGCGATCGCGGCGCGCTGCTTCTCTCCGCCCGAGAGCACCGATGGATAGGCGTGCATGCGGTCGCCGAGACCGACCCATTGCAGCAGATCCGTCACATCCTCCTTGTAGTCGTCGAGGCGCTTGCCGACGACGCGCAACGGCAGCGCGACGTTCTCCCAGGTGCTCAGGTGGTCAAGGAGGCGGAAGTCCTGGAACACGATGCCGATGCGGCGCCTGAGCTGCGCGCGCTTGGAGGTCGAGATGCGGCTGACATCCTGGTTGAAAAGCGAGATGCTGCCGCTCGTGGGATGCCGCGACATGAACAGGAGGCGCAGGAGCGAGGTCTTGCCGGCGCCGGACGGCCCGGTCAGGAAGTGGAACGAGCCCGGGCGCAGATGGAAGCTCACCTTCGAAAGGACGTCGGGCCCCTGCTCATAGGCAAGCGCGATGTTCGCCAATCGGATCACGAGCGTCGGCCGGCAGCTGGCAGCATAAAAGGCAGGGCTCCCCGGTACCCTTGCGCGAAACGCGAAACGAGCGATCAATCGATCAGGAATGTGGCGGGTTCGTGTGCTTGTAACGTACTGCGCACCCCGACGAGGTTATGGCGGCATTGCATGGGAGATGCAATGTCCTGCTATCCTTGCAGACGTGCACAGTGATTAACCGCAACGGAACAGCGGACATGAGCGACAAGACGATATCCGAACCCGAGCTCGAGGTCATATACCCCCCGGAGGCCATCGCCCGGCGCCTGGGCGAGCTCGCACGCGAGATCGCCAGCGAGAAGGCCGACAACCCGATGGTGGTGGCGATCCTCAAAGGGAGCTTCGTGTTCGCCGCCGACCTGATCCGGGCGCTGCACGGGGTGGGCCTCGCGCCCGAGGTCGACTTCATGACGCTGTCGAGCTATCGCAAGGCGCGCACGTCCGCGGGTCAGGTGACGATCCTGCGTGACATGGACCTCGACGTGCGCGGCCGCAACGTGCTCATTGTCGACGACGTGCTCGACTCGGGGCGCACGCTGGCGTTCGCCAAGGACCTGATCTCGGCGCGCGGGGCCAGCGCGATCAAGACCTGCGTGCTGCTCGACAAGCGGCTCAAGCGCGCCGTCAATCTCGAGCCCGACTATTGCGCCTTCGAATGTCCCGATACGTTCGTCGTCGGCTACGGCATGGACGTGGCCCACCGCTACCGCGAGCTACCGTTCGTCGGTCGGATCGTGCGCGAATAGGTTCATTTCGAGAGGGGGCGGCGATGGCGCGGATACTGCTGGCGGACGACGACGCGGCAACGCGCGATCTCGTGAAGCGCGCGCTCGAGGGCGACGGTCACACCGTGCAGGTCACCCAGGACGGGGGCGAGGCGCTCGAAAGCGTGACGGGCGCGCAGAAGTTCGACCTGTTGGTGAGTGATGTCGAGATGCCGCTGCTCGACGGGGTGAAGCTCGCCGAGCGCGCGTTTGCCCTGCAGCCGGGCCTTCGCGTGCTGCTGATGTCGGGGTTCGCGGAGCAGCTCGAGCGGGCAAAGACGCTGAAGGGCGCCAACGTCACGGTGATCTCCAAGCCGTTCACGCTCGACCAGGTGCGGGCGACGGTGCGCAAGCTGCTCGGCTAGGCATCGACTAGGGCGCCGGGCTCGTAGCCGCGGGGCCTGCCGGCGGAGCCGCGGGTGCCGGCTGCGGCGCTGTCGCCGACGGTGTGGGGACGGCCACCGGCCCCGCTGCGGCCGACGGCGCCGGGGTCGCGGCCGGTGCCGGCGTCACCGTGCCCGTGAGCGGCGGCGCCTCCGGCGGGCGCGTGCAGCTGGCCTTGATGTTCACCTCCGCGAGGTGCTTGCGCTCCTCCAGCGCGCGCGAGAATCGATAGAACGTGACGCGCGTCAGCTTGTAGAGTTCGTCGGTGAAGGTTGCGCCGCAGTCGAGCACGAACTGGTGCATCGTCGCCATGCGGCAGGCATCGAGCAGCGGGCCAACGTCCTCGCCCTTGAGCTTGTGGTCGTAGGCCTGCGTCAGGCAGCGGTCGACTTCAGCCATCGAGGCGACGAGCTCGTCCTCGAACGCCTTCACGAGCGTCGTGAATTTGAGATCGCCGGCCACCTCGCGGATGGCAAACAGGTTCAAGAGGATGTTCTTGTTCCAGTCGACGTAAGCCTCGTCGTAGGCGCGCTTGCGGTACTCGATCTCCTCGAGCGGCGCGTTGCGGCGCATCGACGACACCACCATCCCTGCGCGCGTGCGGCGGTCGTAGATCAGGTGCGCGAGCGTCTCGACGGATTTGCGGCGCGATTGCTGCGTGGCGTAGGTCTGCGCCAGCCAGGTGCCGACACAGGCCGTGACGACGCCGTTGAGGACCGCGGAGACGAGGGCAAAGGTTATGAGCTGCCGCCGCGTCAGTCGCGCGGAGCGCAGCAGCCCCATTCCGTACTTCGACATCGGGTCCCCGTTGCCTTTGTTCCCACGCGCCCGTCGGGCAGGCGCGCAAGGCAACTACCCTCCTGTGACGCTCATATGGCGGGCGACGGCAGGCTTGCGGGTGCGCCGGTCGATGACAAAGTCGTGGCCCTTGGGCTTATTGGCAATGGCGCGGTCGATGGCGGCGTCGAGGGCGAGATCGTCGTCGCTCGCGCGCAGCGGTGCGCGCAGGTCCGCCGAGTCCTCCTGGCCGAGGCACATGAACAGCTTGCCGGTGCAGGTGAGGCGCACGCGGTTGCAGCTTTCGCAGAAATTGTGCGTCATCGGCGTGATGAAGCCGATCCGCCGCCCGGTCTCCGCGACATTGAAGTACCGCGCCGGTCCCCCCG
>Ga0209415_10017161_pt1 | contig 11549 bp, 8 predicted proteins | sample PeaSoiSIISIP2007_FD_187696 | JGI IMG/M metagenome (GOLD analysis project Ga0209415, IMG submission 187696) | Peat soil microbial communities from Weissenstadt, Germany - SII-SIP-2007 (SPAdes) (version 2) | ecosystem: Environmental > Terrestrial > Soil > Wetlands > Peat | place: Germany... | reverse complement strand
TCCTCCTCAAAGCTGAGAGAGCCTTTTGTGATTCGCGCCAGGTCCTGCACATCCACGAACACACGCCCATGGTTTCGAACGACTGTCGCCTGCCCTTGGTAGCCTTGCACCGAGAGCATTTCTCTCTGGACCTGCGTTTGCGCTACTGCCATGACTGCCCACATTAGCATTGCCCCGACTATCACGGGCCGCTTCATGATGCTGAACATCGAGTGCTCCCTGGATGAGAATCGCGTTCGAAGAGCAACGTGCCTCATTGCTGAGGCGGTTCTGCCACGCTACCTCTCTGCCCGGCGTACTGCACTTGAGTGAGTGGAGGAAGCGAGGATTCCACTTGCATATCCACCAGCAAGTCGATGCGACGGTCCAATTGAAAAAACTTCGTCACCGTAAGAGCCGGAAGAACCTTGTTGAACTTCTTGAAGTACGTTTTCTTCAAGGCTGCCAGACGAGAGTCGTACTCGAACATTTGTTCTGCCATCGCTTTGGCGTCAGCATCGCTGAGCGTCGAGTACTTCTCGGTGTACTCCTTGATGACAGCGACGCGTCCATCATCCAGCGTGGATCTTTCACGCTCGTATTGCCGATAGACCGGCCAGAATGCTGCACTATCCTTTTCGCTGAAGTTCATTGCTCCACCGATGATTGTGGCCCTGTCTGCCTGCATGTTGGCCCTCGCTACCTCGATGGCCGAACCAATACTAAGCTCCTGAGTTTGAGCGCGGCAGATAGGGGAAAGTGCGACCATCGCGAAGGCGATCGTGAGCAGGACACATTTGCGGTTCAACGGTTTCATGGTTGAAAAGTCTCCTCGAAAAAAGCCAAACAACTTTCAGCAGACCACTAAAGCACGCCAGCTGCCGAACGCATCTGCTGAATCAAGTCATTATGTGTGTTGGGGTTCTGCAAGAAATGAGGGAATGCTGGATGCCGTGCCCCGCCCACCAACGGGCAGGCGGACCTCATCTGGTCAAGGATCGAGCGGGCTGGTTGCGGCGGACTGCCTCGCTGTCAGATCCATCACCTCCATTTTTCCCTGTCCTGCCGGTTCTCTTCATCACGATCATGCAGATGGCTCCAACCCCAGCCCAGAAGACGCCCCGCGCACGTCGGCACAATGCCAATGTCAACCCGGCAGTGCCTGTGACACCGAATATCTTCGCAATAAGCATGTTCCCACCTTCATAGGTCCCGAGGTTGCCCGGATTAAATGCGCCCACCAGGTTGATCACCTTTGTCAGACCTTCCACCACGAATGCGCCAACCACCGCAATCCTAGCTCCCATAAACCGCAGGATGACATATACCTCCAAGACTGCCAGCCCGTGCCATAGGAGATTGAGGATCAGGCTTGCCCAGAATGAGGAAGGCGCTTCGTGATAAAAAGTGAGGAGGTTGTGTTCGGCTGAATCAATGATCGGCTGTTTGCCACTGACCCAGTTGTGAAGCTGAGGCAACCGTCCAATCGCTCTGGCCGCGTTTCCCATCAACCGCCAACCACTTGCGACGGCCACAGCCGCCAGGATCACCACTGCTACGAGCATCACAGCGAGCAGCAATGCATGTACTCGCCACGTACCAGAAACCGGGGCAAGCAGCAAAGTGGCAGTGATTCCCAACACAGCAACGACCGAGGCGGTAAAAATATGCAGTCCTCCGTCAATCGCACAGGCTGATATTCCATTCGCCAGCGGCACTGCAGAACCCACGAGAGATACGCGGAGCCCCTCTCCCACCAGCTTTCCAGCAACGCCAAGTTGCCCAACCGCATCGGAGACGAGCTGCGTGCCCAAACTGCGGGACCAGGAGAGTCCCCTGATATCGCATGTAAAGGTCTGTCGCCAGGCCCATGTCTTGACCAACTGAGAGAACCCTCCCAGAATGATGATCAGGAATAAGCCCCAGCCGACTGTCTGCACTTGTTCCCAAACGACCCCCGGACCGGTTCGAAACACCAGGGAGCCCAATAAACCGACACCCAAGAGAGCGGAAACAAATCTAACGGAGATCCGAGTTAGAGCTTGGAGTTTAGGCACAGAAACCGTATCAGGGACCTGCTTGGCCCGATGTGTTCAAGCAGATCGCGGGCCAAATCCCTTAACCGGATCGTCTGCAAAGCAAAGTCGCTTTCAATACGGCTCTTTTGCTTTCACGGCTGAACCCATAGCCGCGATTAACGTGCCTGTCTTTGGGCAGTGCCTGAATGCAGTGCCTGAATATGGTCGCAGCGTCCGGCTCGCCGCAGGTTGTGAGCCTGATCACGGCCCCACGGTAGAGCTTGATCAGGCAAGATCTTCATCGCTGGCTACGGTCGAGTCATGAAGATCGGCAGGCCGATTTTGTGGTTGTAACTTGGGCGATAGCCTGCCGTGTCATACATCGATGCGATATCCAGCTTGCGCGGCCCCAGCTTCGGATCCGGAATCGGCACCATGGCGTATCGCCCCTCGTTGATGGCGGTCATCAACCCGGATTTGTCTTGTTCCAGAGCGTCCATAGCCATAGCTGCAAAGGTAAACGCCACCAGGCGATCGACGAAATCGGGACTGCCGGAGCGCAGGTCATAAGTCAGGTCGCTAATGACAGTCTCTTCGCCCGTTGCCCGCTTGATCTCATCGCCAAGGTCTTCCGCAACGCTCATCTTTTTGCGGTGCCCGAACGCGTCAGCTTCGCCATATTCCTTGACCGCGTACCCCTGCCACTCAGCGCCTTCGGAAAGAATTACGAACGAGTAATTGCTCGGATTGTTGCGCTTGTCGTCCACAAGCATATCGATCAGGTACTTGAGGTCGAATTTGTACTCAGGAATACAGCAGCGCACGTCGGTGACATAAGCGGTGTAGAGCGCGGTGTAGCCGGCATCGCGGCCAAACACGCGGAAGACGCCAATGCGCTCGTGCGAGCCGAGGGTGGTGCGCTCGCGGTCGATGGCATCCATAGCACGAGTGATCGCGGTGGAGAACCCGATGCAGTATTCGGTGTTGCGGACGTCGTTGTCCATGGTCTTGGGAACTGCGATCACCTTGACTCCCTTGCGATCGAGTTCTGAGGCGTAGCTCAATGTGTCATCCCCGCCTATTGCGACCACGTAGTCAAGCCCCAGCGTCTCGATATTCTTCAGCACCGCCGGTGTCACATCGAAGGTCGTGCTGGTAATGCCATTCTGAGTCGATTCTTTGGTTTCGAACTTCTGCGCCTGCAGAGCGGGAGGCAGGTTCTTCATCTTAGTGGGATTTGTGCGTGAGCTGTGCAAGAAGGTTCCGCCCGTGCGATCGATGGTGCGGGTGTTTTCGCGGTTCAGGGGCAGGATGTAGTGGGCCTTGCTGGCCGGATCATTCAGATCGACGTGAGTCAATCCTTCCCAGCCCCTGCGTATACCAATTACTTCGCATCCGAGATCTGCCCCGCGATAGACCACCGATTTGATCACAGAGTTCAGTCCGGGGACATCACCGCCTCCGGTGAGTATGCCTATGCGCTTCTTCACCACGTATGACTCCTTATTGAAGAACCGACTTTGAAATGGCCGAGTTGTAGCTCCTCAACTCCAAGGTCGCCGGGAAATGGTGGCACGGATTGCCAGCGCCAAGTCACTTGGCCGCATAAGTCTTCCAGTCGCTCGTGAGTTTACGGGTTGCTCAAGTGCAGATGGATTGCCAACTTGCACCTCCTCAACTAGCGTCATATTTCTCGGCCCTCAGATTCCTAAGCTACGACTAGCGTGCCCTTCCTAGGGCAGTGCCTCAATGTAGGCACAACCCAGAGCGAGCGATGCAAGAAAATGCCGGGAGTTACGCAGAATAGAATTTGGTCAAGCGAATGCAGTGAGGAGGACTTTGCATGTGCGCACGGCAGAGTCGTCGGAGGCGTCAATCATCGTACCTCCTCCGACGGCTCTGTAATAGCGTGTTAGGAACTGCGAACCGAGGGAGTGTATCTGAAAGTTTGGGTTTTGGTTCTATCCAAGGCGCATGCCGGGGGAGACCCTAGGTCAGGAATAGCAACTGATAGCAGATACGGGCATGTGGCAACATTGGTGACGGATGTCATTGACTCACAAAATCGGTTTGTGAGCTAATTTTTGAGGTACGTGCTTACCGGGGGCGGGATGGCCGCGTTGCACTTCTCCAATGCGAGCTGCCTGCTCCTCTTGGCCGCAACATCTGACAATCTGGAGTCGAGTCATGCAGACGGTGTGTACTTCTAGCCCGAATGCAGACTGGAGAGCGCTCTACAGAGCGGCTATCCATGAGACTGACAGCAGCCTCATTCTGCAGCAGGTGTCGGTAGCAGAAACAGCAGCCTTAACCCGCCAACGAGAGCTGTTTTATGTGAGCGGAACGCAAGAGGAAAAGGAATCGCTGGAAGATGCACTATATGCGTTGCGTGCATTCAGAAATGTGGTGGAGAACGCTACAAAGGCTACAGCCGCATGAACCAAAAGTCGGGGGTTGACGATTTGGAAAAAGTCTTGTCGGCCTACATAGCCTTCATCGACCGGACGGAGAGGACAGTCTTCTTGAGTGGATGAGTGGTTTGATAAAGTAATCCGAGCTTTGCCTGCATAGCAACATGACGAGCGCCGAAGATCGATATCGAAATTTGCTCGATGCGGCCAGCGCCCTGGCTGATCAGCCTACGGTCAAAGCCGTTCTGCACAGCCTGCGCGGGGTTCTGTCCAGCAGTTGTCGTCTCCATGGAGCCTTTCTCTACGTCCTGGGCGGTGATGGGGGAAGTCTGCACGTGCTTGAGTTCGATCGAGAGGCGGACGCGCCTGCGATCAAGATTGGTACCAAAATCTCGCGCATTGGTGCGGTGGCACAAGTGCTTGACGAACAGAAACCGGTTTTCCTCCCGGACGTATCGCAAGAAATGTTGAAACATCCTGAGTTGGCTCCATTTGCACTCGAATCTGTCGGCCGAAGCACTTACGCGTTTCCTGTGTCGACCTCCCAGCAACGATACGGAATTCTTGTAGTGACAAAGGACCGCGGGCAGGAATTTGTCCCCGAGGATGTCGAACTGCTCGGTTCTCTGGCGTCGCATGTTGCGGTCGCGCTCGAGTGCGCGCTGGCGAGGGACAGCGCCGAACTGTACCAGCGACAAGTGGTGAAGGAGCGGGATCGGCTCAGGCTGTTGCTGGAGATCAACAACCACATCGTTTCTAAGCTGGACATTAATGAATTGTTCCGGTCGGCATCGGGATCCATCCGGAGTTATTTTCGAAACGACTTCGCCGGATTTTGGCTCATCGATAAAAAATCGAACCATCTGGAATGCGTCGTATTGGATTTCCCCAGCGGCAAAGGTTCGTTGACCGCCATCGAGAGATCCGAACTGAGGAGTGCCGATCACGAAAAGTTGCGCGCCCTCGTGCCTGAACTGTTGTCGGTCGAAGACATCGAGAAGCTTCCGGCGCGAATCGTCGAAAGGCTCAAAGCTGAGTCGATCAACTCGATGGCGATCGCCCCAATGGTAACCGCAAGCGGCCCTCTAGGTGTGATAACGATGGGCAGTCGCCTGCCGAACAACTTCGGGCAAGAAGACCTGGACCTCTTGTCACAAATCAGCACTCAGATTGCGCTCGCGGTTGACAACGCGATTGCTTATGGACGCGTCACGGAGGCCAAAGATCGCCTTGAGGAAGAGCGCTTGTACCTCGAATCGGAGATCCGCTCCGAATACAACTTCGAAGATATGGTCGGCAAGAGCACCGCTCTGCGCAGAGTGCTGGATCAGGTTGCGATCGTGGCGCCTACCGGTTCCACGGTGTTACTGCACGGAGAGACCGGCACCGGCAAAGAGTTGATTGCACGAGCCATTCATAATCTCAGCCCACGGCGGGAGCGAACATTCATCCGGCTGAATTGCGCTGCCATTCCCTCCGGCCTAGTGGAAAGCGAATTATTCGGCCACGAAAAGGGCGCCTTCACCGGGGCGCTCATGCAGAAGAAAGGCCGATTCGAGTTGGCGGATCACGGTACTTTCTTCCTGGACGAGATCGGCGACATCACTATGGACTTGCAGCCTAAGATCCTGCGTGTCTTACAGGAACACGAGTTCGAACGGCTGGGAAGCACAAGAACCATTCACGTCGATGTTCGTATGATTGCGGCTACGCATCGCGATTTGGAGGGCATGATCCGCAACAATCAGTTCCGCGAGGATCTTTTTTACAGGTTGAATGTGTTTCCGATCGAAATCCCGCCGCTCCGCGAAAGGCGCGAAGATATTCCGCTCCTGGTTCACTATTTTGTGTCGCGCCTCTCCCGGACAATGCAAAAACGCATTCGGTCTGTTCCGAAACATGCCATGGAGGCTCTGGTGACCGCCGATTGGCCGGGAAATATTCGCCAACTGGAAAACTTCGTTGAGCGATGTGTGATTCTCACGCAAGGGGAGGAACTGCATGTTCCAAGTTCGGAGATGAAGAGATCTTCCAGTCACACCGTAGTCGAAGCGGCGTCAACGTTCGTGCAAGCCGAGCGGCAGCTGATCATTGACGCTTTGAAAGGCGCATCTGGAAGAATAGGCGGGAAAGGTGGGGCGGCAGAGCGCCTCGGCCTCAAACGCACCACTCTGCAGAACAAGATGCGTAAACTCAAAATCATTCGCGCCGACTACGCCTACAGACCGCACTAGGTCTCGCGCCACCCCGTGGGCAGAATTTGGGCGCTTCCCAGCACTCTCGGCAGTCTCCAAGACCTTACAAATCAAACACTTGAGTACCAGAGGCCGTTCGGCAGCAGACCTGCGTCCTACATGGCTAGCTGGTTATCAATGGCTGCTCAGAAACAGATTGGACCACTATGCTACGCGTCGAAATGCAGGATTCGGTTAGTGCTTTGACTTTTAAGCTCGAGGGCCGGTTCGTCGGCGAAGCGGCAGAGTACTTCCGCACGCTCGTGACGCGCTGCCCCACGCAGCTGAAATTGCTGGTCGATCTCACGGAAGTCACGTTCATCGATTCGGTTGGCGAAGAAGTTCTTTCGTTCCTCCGCAGATTGGGGGCAGAGTTCGTCGCGGAAACGTCATACCCGCTGGATTTTTGCGAACGGCTTGATCTCCCCGTGGCTCATAACGGCGCCTCTTAGCGCGTTCGTCTGGTCGCTTTGTGACAAAGCGCCCGATCGTGCATGTCACGATCGATCTCGCTCACGAAACGGGCCGCTTCAGTATCCTGCCCTGATCGTCACCTTACTTCATAGTCCGAAGCCGCTGCACAGGCAGCGGTTCAGGAGTCGCGTTTCCGGGCTCGTGAATGCCAATCGATTCTTGCAATCTGCCTGTATTAAGGCAGTGTCCAACTCCAACTCGACCAAATACGGGCGCTGGCATTTTCCCGGACTAACGGGCGTTTTTCCTTGAACAACTTGCAAGCTCTACAAGTTGGCACGCGACCTGCATTGTTTCAGCCGCGAGTGACAACATGACATGGTCAAGTTCAAAACGCCATCCGGTCCTTCAGCCGAAGTTCAGGTAGAAAAATGACGAAACCGAACCGTTTATTACTGTTTGTTGCGATTATTGCGTTTGCATCACCCATCGGATCGCTTGCTCAACAAGCTACGCAGGACCCGCTTCTTACGCTTGACGACGCAGTCTCCATTGCGCTCTCGAACAATCGGCTCGTGAAGAACTCTGTGCTGGAGGCGGGGAAATACGACTTCCAGGTGAGCACGGCTCGCAGCCGGCGGCTGCCACACTTCCAATTCGCCGCACTCGGTGGCGAACTGCTGCAGCCATTTGATTTCACTTTTGCCAAAGGAGCCTTCGGGACGTATCCAGGGGTTGGGCCCATTCCTTCAACTAATGCCAAGGTTCACACGCCAGCACAGCTAACCGCCTACCTAACCGGCAGCATGGACGTGCCGCTCTTGCAGCAGTACAAAATCGGGCTGGGAATTCGCGCCACAGAACTTGGGCGCGAGATCGCTAAAGAAGACGTTCGCGCAGAGAGGCAGAAGATCGCGGCCGAAGTGCGAAGTGCATATTTCGAGCTTGTAGCAACACAAGCTGCGGTGGATGCAGCACGGGAGGGAGTGCGGACTTTGGAAGAGGCGCAGCGAGTTACGCTGCGTTACATCGCAGAGAAAACCGTGCTCAAGGGGGATGCGTTGGAGGTCGACGCGCGTTTGGCCAAGACGCAGTTTGACTTGTCGGTTGCGGAGAACGGACTTGCCACACAGCACGAGCACCTGAATCAACTCTTGGCAAGGGATCTTGAAACTCCTTTTCGGGTTGATTTCATGCCTGAGGAGGACACGACAACTCTGAGTCTGGAGGAGGCGCGCCAGCAGGCGTCAGAGAATCGGCCTGAGATCCGCCAGGCTCATCTCAAAGAAAAACAAGCCGACTACGACCGCCGCATCGCCAAAGCTGAGTACATACCGGACTTCGGTATCGCCGTCAGCTATATGGGGGTTCAGAATGTGCAAGTCCTTCCGACGAACGTCGGGGTGGCCGGCTTTGCGTTGACTTGGGAGCCATTCGATTGGGGACGCCGCCGCAATCGAGTACGCGAAAAATCCAACACACTGGCGCAAGCGCACAACGGTGCACAAGAGGCAGAATCGCAGATCGTGGTTGAAGTCGGGTCGAAGTACCGCAAGTGGAAAGAAGCTGCCTTGTTGCTGAAGGCCACCCGCACCGGACATGAAGCCGCAGCCGAGGAATTCCGCGTCACCAGCAACAAATACAACGAACAAGCAGCACTCATAAGAGATCTGCTACAGGCTCAGGCTCGAAGTTCGCAAACCGCTTTTGAGTATCAGCAGGCGCTCTCTTCTTACTGGAGCTCCCTTGCAGATTTGCGCCGCGCGATAGGAGAGGAATGAACGTGAGAACCAGAATCGCAATACTTTCATTAACACTCATGATGTTCGGCTGTGGCTCGAAGAAACCACTAGATCAGCCACCACAGGGAGTACAGGCGAAAGCTATTGAGAAGCAGGCGGGCGACGGAGCCGACGGCTTGCGTTTCTCGGCAGTAGTGACGCCTGATTCGGAAGTTCCCTTGGCATTCAGAATTCCTGGGTACGTCATTTCGCTCAAACAAGTGCGCGGCGAGGACGGCAGGATGCGCGACATTGCGGAAGGCGATCGAGTCGGCCGTGGCGCCGTGCTCGTTCGCATCCGATCCTCTGAATACGAAGATAAGGTACGACAGGCGTCGTCGCAAGCAGCTGCCGCCGAAGCCGTCGCTCAAAAAGCTAAGCTCGACTTTGATCGCGCCACACACCTGTATGACAGTCAGAGCCTCACCAAGCCAGATTTCGACGCGGCTCGCGCACAATTTGACGCGAGCGAGGAACAACTGAAATCCGCCCGTGCTCTGACGAGCGAAGCGGAAATCGCCCTGCGCGACACGTCTCTAATCGCGCCTTTCGACGCTGAAGTCGTGAAGAAATCGGTAGAGATGGGCGCTTTCGTCGGCCCTGGAGTTCCCGCATTCGCGCTGGCCAAAACCGACACGGTAAAGATCATAGTTGGAGTGCCCGATACCGTTGTCCGTTCAATGAGACTAGGCAAGCCGGTTGAGGTTGGTATTGATGCCTTCCCCACACGCACCTTTCATGCACGAATTACTCGCCTCTCATCGGCGGCAGATGCGATTACTCGCAACTTCGAAGTCGAGGTCGCCATACCGAACCACGATCACTTGTTGAAGGTAGGCATGATCGGTGCCTTGCAATTCGCGAATACCGATGGCGGAGGCCGAACCGCCACGCTGCTGGTCCCGCTTTCAGCAGTTGTGCAAGCCAAAGACGGCAAATATGGGGTGTTCGTTGTCTCAGACTCGAGTGCAGGAGAAGTAGCCCGCCTTCACAGCGTAGAAATCGGCGCCGTCAGTGGCACCGAGATCAGCGTAGTCCATGGGCTGAACACAGGAGACCGCATCATCACCACCGGCGCCAATCTGCTTAAGGATGGGCTGCGAGTCGAGGTCCTTCAATGAAAGCCGAGAAGTCCAATAGCAGTCGTAATGTCGCACGATTCTTTGTCAACAACCGACAGATTGCCTGGGTCGCTTTGCTGGCAACTCTGGCCTGGGGCGTGTTCGGGTACATGAACATGCCCAAGCGGAAGGACCCCGACATCCCCGTGCGTATCGCGCTGGCAATCACTCCCTGGCCAGGTATCTCGGCAGACAAGGTCGAGCAACTGGTCACGCGGAAGGTCGAGCAGGCCATCACTGGAAACAGCAAGGTGGACCGCGTGGAGTCCACCACCCAGGACAACATTTCTGTTGTGCAAGTCAGGCTGTTGGACAACATCAAGAATACCCAGCAGGAATTCCAGGACATTGGACAACGACTGAACCAGATTACTGACCTTCCCGACGGCGCGGGACCTATCACCTGGATCAGCGACTTCGGAGACACCGCAGCGCTGATGTTGACCGTCGCCAGTCCGACTGTCCCGGACCTTGAAATCGAGTTGCGTGCGCGTGGTGTGCAGGATGCGATTGAGAAAGTGCGCCAAGGCGTTACGAGCGGGCGTGTCACCGTTCTCTATTGTTACCCAGCATCCGTATCACCTGCGGTAGTGGAGCGGCCATTTGTGATCCTCGCTGGGCAGGCCGAACGGGACGGATTCGCGCATGATGTTCGTTCGTTGTCCGAAGGAAGCTGTTCGGGAATCGACTTTGCGACGGCGAAGTCGGATGACGAAATCCGCGCTTATGGACAGCAGTTCATTGAGAAGAGGCTGCAAGAATACGACTTTCATCCCGACGCCTGGGGCCCGATTATCATTCGCGATCCTCAATCCACGAAGGAACGAATCGCAGAAGTAGCCAATAACCGGTATTCGTATCGGCAGCTGGACGACTTTACCGACTTGATCCAACGCACTTTGCAACGTGTACCCGAGGTAGCGAAAGTTCAGCGAGTGGGCGTTTTGCCCGAACAGATTTATTTGGAGTACTCGGATAGCCGTCTGGCCGCCCTCAAGTTGCAACCGACGAAGATCAAAGACATCCTGAACGCGCGGAATGTGACGGCTCCAGGTGGAATCGTCCAAACCCAATCGCGAAATATCCTGGTTGACGCGACCGCCGAGTTCAAAAGCACGAAGGATATTGGCAATGTGCTCTTGGCAGCGTCGCCCACTGGAGCGCCGCTTTACTTGCGCGATCTTGTCGACATATCCCGTGCATATCAGACGCCCACGCGGTACTTGAACTATATGGTCTCTCGCGAGACGAACGGTAGCTGGCACCGTAACCGTGCCATCACCTTGGCCGTGCAAATGCGGTCCGGAGAACAGATCTTCAAGTTCGGTGAAGCCGTAGATAAGGCGCTTGCAATCGTGCGCCTGCAACTGCCTGCTGACCTTATTGTGGCTCGTACGTCGGACCAACCGCGGCAAGTGAAGGAGCTTGTCAGTCTATTGATGGGTAGTCTCTATGAGGCCATTGTTCTCGTCGTAATCGTCGCCCTGGTCGGATTCTGGGACTGGCGTGCCGCCATGCTAATGGCAGCCTCCATCCCCCTGACCCTGGCGATGACCTTCGGAATCGTTCACGTTCTTGGGATTGACATTCA
>Ga0209415_10017160_pt1 | contig 11550 bp, 9 predicted proteins | sample PeaSoiSIISIP2007_FD_187696 | JGI IMG/M metagenome (GOLD analysis project Ga0209415, IMG submission 187696) | Peat soil microbial communities from Weissenstadt, Germany - SII-SIP-2007 (SPAdes) (version 2) | ecosystem: Environmental > Terrestrial > Soil > Wetlands > Peat | place: Germany... | reverse complement strand
CCCGCCACAAGCACCATCACCAGCAATGCCTTTTTCATCTCAGTTCTCCTTTCTCACGCCAGGGATAAATGCACGATGTGTGCCAGATCGTAAGTGCTTTGCGCGCTCGCGGATCGGGCAGGTGCGCGATGGAAACGGTTGCTTGGCGCCACCGTTTGGTGCTTTCCGGCCATGCGGCGCCGGGATCACCGGATCGCTGGCAAGCCAGACCACCGAGCCTTCACGGAACCAGCGGCTCGTCCGGCCGTTCTCGTATGTGTTACATTTTCAGCAGATGAGTAACACAATCACCGTTCGGCTACCGGCGGATTTGGCGGAGTGGCTGGAACTTGCCGCCCGCCAAACGGGCTTGCCCAAGGGGCGCATCGTTCGCGACCAACTTGAGAAGGCCCGAAAGTCCGCGAAGCGTCCGTATCTTCGTTGGGCCGGCGCGGTTGCCGGTCCGGGCGACCTCTCCATGCGCAAAGGCTTCTCCGGTAAATGAAGGCCATCGCAGATACGGGTTTTCTTGTCGCGTTTGCGAACCGGAAAGATCACCACCATGAATGGGCGGTCGGAATTGCGGAAGGCGTCACCGAACCGCTCCTGACTTGTGAGGCGGTGCTGGCCGAAACCGCGTTTCATCTCGGCAGCAGCGCTCTAGTGCTCGCATTGTTGCACGACGGTCTGGTGCGGTCCGCATTTGTGCTAAGCGAGCACATGCCGCGATTGGTGGAGCTGGCTGCGCGCTACGCGGATCGAAAGCCCGATCTGGCGGATCTTTGCCTGATTCGTCTGAGCGAACTGAACCCGCGGTACCCGGTGATCACCACGGATCTTGCCGACTTCCGGGTGTACCGCCGCGGCCGCCGCGAGGCGATCCCGCTGATCCATCCTCCCGTGCGGTGATCATCCCCGGGCGCAGCGAATTCAGGCAAACATAACTCCGAGGTAGCGACGATAAGGCCATGTGGCAAAGTTCTTAGAACCGGAATTTCCCGTCGCCCGCCCTGGATGTCAGTCAACGCGAGGCAGTCGTGATACACTCCCGCTAAATGGAGTGGCTGCTCCAAGAAGGCTGGAAACTATTATTAGCCACATTAGTTGCAGGTGGTGGTGGCGTCGCCATCGCCTACAAGGCTTTCCAGAGGTTCAGTGAGAGGTGGTTGGACGCGAGGTTCAGCGAACGCCTTGAGAGGTTAAAGCACGAGCAGCAAAAAGAGATCGAAAGCATACGGCAACAGGTTCAATGGCACTTCAGCCGAGTGAGCAAGATCCACGAGAAAGAATTTGAGATACTGCCGAGGGCGTGGTTCTTACTGCACGAAGCCCACGGGCGGGCTGGCGATCTCGTCGGTAGATTGAGGCAGATTACAGATTTCCAAAACATGCCCGATTCTATGCTGCAGGAATTCGTAGCGGCTAGTGCGCTCTCTGAGCACGAGAAGGAGGGATTGCTTAATGCTCCCAAGCGGGATCGGCTCAGATACTACACTGACGCGATGTCCTGGATTGAGTTGTCGAAGGCCGAAGAAGCACAGCGCATTCTCAATAACTATCTGATCGAAAACCGGATTTTCATGACGGCTAAATTGGCTAATACATTCCACTCGGTCAGCGTGGATTTGGCACTAGTGAATAGTGATTATCGATTTCATAAGCAATACGACCTCCCTGATTCGTTCACCAAGAGCGCAGATCGATTTGCCCTTCTATTCCAACAAATACAGAACATCGAGCAAATGATCCAAGACCGATTGCACTATGAGCAGGCGTGACAGCTTGGCATCTCACGACGGGTTCACACCCCCGCTGGCAGCCCGTTACTCAACCACCCGAGCATCTCCGCTTTGCCGTGATGCGCAGCAAGCGAACGCATGCGTTCTGGGATCACCGGATCGCCGGCCAGCCAGGCCACCAGGCCTTCGCGGAACCACAACGGGACGTCGGCCCGCGTATGCGCTTCGAGCACAAAGTGCAGCATCTCGTGCAGAATGGTCTGCGCCGGCGGGTCGGGCTGCAATCGAATCACGCGACCGCGCTCATCGCCGCCCACCGACCCAGGCTCGCCCGTCGCGTTTCGAAACGCCTCCACGGTGGGATACACGCGCACGAGTGGGCGCAAGCGCGCCGGCATTCCCGCGATCTCCTCGGCTTTGTGTAGCGCTCCGTCGGCAATCGGGGTCAGGCGCTGATCGCGGCCGGGCCGGGTGGTCCACAACTCCACGCGTTCGCCATTCAGTTTCCTCCATGCGAAGTTCTGCGCGGAGGCTCCCACCGTGGTCCCCGGAAAGTAGAACGCCAGAATTTCGCTTGCGCTATGTCCGTCGGCGCCCATCACGTCCGCGCCCTTCTGGCACAGCCCGACGCCGTGACCCGATCCGTAGCCGAGGAACACGAAACGATCGCCCTCGCGCCGCACCTCGAACAGCGTGCTCCTCATCCTGTCCCAGCCCAGCGATCGGTCAATGGCAAATCGCAGGCTCGTCGCCGCCACGCGCACATCTCCGTCGGGACCGCGCAATCGAATCTCGCGCGCCCTGCCGGAACCGGTCCTCGCCGAGATCGCGACATCGTCGATCCGCTCGGGCGCGCTCAGTCCGGCTTTTACCAGGGCCGACCGCAGTTCCGCCGGCGTTACCGCACACTGCCATTCGCTTCGTCCGTGTCGCGTGCAGAACGAATCCCGGACCGAGGCGAGATACGAATGCGCCTCATCCGGCCACACCGACCCAGCCGCTTCCGACACCCCGCCGCAATCCTGCGAGTAGTAAACGTGGGCCAGCGCGCCCTCGTGCCACAGCAACTGCCCTTCTGTCTCCGTCGCCACCCGCCGCAGACGGTCATTCACCGCATCGGGCCGCAGCCGCTGGCAATGCGTGGTGTCGCACAAGTCGAACCCCTCCGCCGCGTGGCGGCCCCTGAACTGAACGGCGTAGGTGCGAATCGCGACGGCCATGGCCTTCCTCGCTTCATCCGAGTGGAGTTCCCCGGCTTCGCCAGCCAGTGCCGCAGCCACGTACTCATCCATGGTCAGGTATACGCGCAACGGCGGCGCTTCCCGCTGCTCGCGGCCCACCCAGACTCCGCCCGGCGCGATGATCTGTTTCGCCCACGGCGCGGCATCGCCGCCGCCCGATGCTCCCGGCATCACTACCACCACCGCCGCATCCCGCGTGAATCCGGCGAATAGCGCGCGGCCTTCTGCCGTTCCGGTCTTCCCCGCCAACCCGACGCCGCCCGCCAGTTGGGCCGTGCCGTAAGCCACCGCCGACCGCAGGCCCTGCTTCACCACCTCAGGCGCAGCGTCTCCCAGCCGCGCATACGCCCGAGCCAGTTCCAACGGCGTCACCCGCACATCGGCCTCACCCAGCGCCTGCATGCGAATCTGATCCGGACCTGCCGCGGCCGATGCACCGCTGAAGCCATGCGCGCGCAGAAACGACGCAAGCTCTCCATCGCGCAAACGCTGGGCGAAATGGGCGACGAAATTGTTGCACGAATACGCGAGCGCTGTTTCGGCGTTCAGCGGCGCACCGAGCGGCGGGTGCGTGCAGGCGAAGTTACGCCCGGCGATGGCAAGCGTCCGCGGACAGGGCAGCGTCTCCGCGGCGGTCATCCGATGCAGATCGAGCAGAGCCCAGATGACGAAGGGCTTCAGCGTGGATCCGGGCCGCACGGCCACGTTTACCGCGCCACGGCTGCTCACGATCCGGCCGGTCGAGCGATCCACCACGACGACTACGGCGCTCCGCGGAAGGCCTTCCAGCGGCGCGGTGTTGTTGGGCAGGGTCCCCGCTCCCGCCATGGTCCCTGCCAGCGCGGTCGCTACAATGTATCTGCGGAAGCGCCCCACGGCGCTTCATTCTACCAGCCATGCCCTCCGATGCCCGGTTCACGCGCCGAGCTTTGCTGGCGGCGGTTTCCGGCGCGGTGGGCGCCGCCCGCGCGGAAACCGGGTCAACCATTCCACCCGAGTTCAGGCGCTACGCGGACGCCGCCACCGAGACTGCGGTCACCCGCCTCACCGACCCGGCGCACACCAGTTTCCTGCCGGCTCCGCACCTGGCCGCCGTGAACCGCCATGGCAACCTGTTGCTCTACGCGAACGACCGCTCCGGCCAGATGCAGCTCTACCGCATGGACCTGAAGTCTGGAATGTCTCATCAGTTGACGGCTGCCGATCCCGTGCTTCCGGGCGCCGCAACGCTGCTCCCCGGCGACCGCAACATCGCCTACCTTGCCGGCCATGCGCTGATCGTGCGGCCTATCAAGCCGGGGCCGGAGCGTGCCGTTTACCGCACGCCCGACGGCTTCGAACTCACCGGCGGATTCTCGGTGAGCGGCGATGGCGGATTTGCCGCCGTCGTCGAGAAAGGCTCAGCGACGTGGCGTCTTCAGGAGGTTTCGCTGCTGCACGGGGAAGCCAACACACTGGCCGAATCCCACGACGAGATTCGCGACCCCATGGCTCGTCCCGGAACGAGTGAGATCCTCTTTCGCGAGGGCGACACGCTTCGGCTGCAGAATCGCACGCTCGCGCCCACGTCCAGTCCCGTTGGCGCGTTCGTCTGGTCGCCCGACGGTGCCAGCGCCCTTTATCTGGATGCCACCGGCACGATTCGCGAGCTCAACGTAACCGCGGGCACCGACGCGCTCGTTTCGAAGACCAGCCGCTTTGCCAGCTTCGACCGCAATAGCGACGCCAGCGTTTTCGTCGGCGCCAGCGCAAGCAAGGCGTCGCCAGCGGTTCTCCTGCTGCTGCGCTCCGTTCGCCGTGAATTTACTCTCTGCGAGCACCACGCCAGCGACCCCGCCCTGGTTACGCCCCGCTTCTCGCCCAACAGCCAGACCGTCCTCTTCCAGAGCGACAAGCACGGCAAAATGGCTCTCTATGCGGTGAACGTGGAGCGCCTGGTGGAGAAGACCGATACCTGACGGCCCGCCGATTGCACACGAAACCCGAATGCTGCGCCGCAGATTTCTCGCGATTCTTTCCGCTTCGATCGCGCGAGCGCAGCAGGTGATCCGCTCCGAATCCAGGCTCGTTATTGTCCCCACTGTGGTGCTCGACGAAAAGGGCGCCTACGTCGCGGGCCTCACCACCGGCGATTTCCAGCTACTCGACGAGGGGACGCCGCGCGCTGTCCGCGTGGACGCTTCCGATACGGGTGTCGCTCCCATTTCACTGATCGTCGCCATACAGAGTGCGCAGCTATCCGCCGCCGTGCTGGCGAAGATTCGCAAGATCGGGGCGATGATCCAGCCGCTCATCATCGGCGAGCATGGCGAAGCGGCCGTTATCGCCTTCGACGAAGACCTGCACATCGTGCAGGAATTCACCAGCGATCCCGACGCCATTGCCGACGCCTTCGCGCGCGTCAAATCCGGTTCACCGGAACCGAGCGGACGCATGCTTGACGGAGTGGAACTGGCCACGAAGATGTTCGCCGAGCGCGAGCCGAACCGCCGCCGGGTCCTCCTGATCGTCTCGGAGAGCCGCGACCGTGGCAGCAAGCTGAAACTCGAACGCGCCGTGCAACTCGTCCAGCAGGGAGGAATCGAAGTGTACGCGGCCACCTATTCCGCCTACGCCACCGCCTTCACCGCGAAATCGTCGGATCTGCCGCCACCGGACGCCGGCGGAGACCCCCTCGCCCTGATCTTTGAGGCCACGCGCAACGCGAAGAAGAAAGCCGCGCAGCTTTTGGCCACCGAAACCGGCGGCACTCACTTTTCTTTTCTGAAACAGCGCGGGCTTGACAGCGTCATCACCCAAACCGGCGCCGACCTGCACAGCCAGTACGTGCTCAGTTTCACGCCGCCAGCGGATGCCGTACCCGGGCTGCACCGCATCGAGGTACGCGTGAGGGGCGACGCAAAATACCAGATTCGCGCTCGCCGCGCCTACTGGGTGGGGGATTGATTCGCCAGTATCTTCTCCAGGATCTCCGGAATCTCGAAGACCGCCCGGTTCTGCACCGCCGCCGTGTTCGCCCGAAACCGCGCGAACTGTGCCGGCTCCAGCAGTTCGGCAATGCCCCGCTCGATCTCGTCGAACGACCGCAGCACCACACCTACTTGCTTCTCCCGCACCCACTCAGCGTTATAGCGCTCCTGCGGCAGCGTCCACGCGTTGCTCACCACCACCACCGGAAGCTTCCGTGCCAGCGCCTCGCTGATGCTTCCCGGCCCCGGCTTGCCGACGAAGAAATCGGCCAGCCGCATGTACCAGGAGATCTCGCTGGTGAACCCCTCCACAAATCGCGGATACCGCAGCGGCATCGCCGTCAGCCGCTCGCGTAGCTTCACATTCCGGCCGCAAATGAAGATGAGCTGCAGCGGCATCGACGAGCGATCCAGCGCGCGTGCAATCTGCGTCATCGCCGTCGATCCCTCCCCGCCGAACAACACCAGTCCGGTCGGCAGATCCGCTCGCAGCCCGAGCCGCACACGCTCCGCCGCCACGTCGATCTCCGGTGCATCGTAGAAACCCGGCCGCAGAATCATACCCGAGGTGAGAAAAATCCGCTCGTCGCGGTAGCCCATCTGCTTCGCCTGCGCCAGAGCGCGCTCTGTGCCGCAGACCATGAACTGGTCTTGCCTTTCCATCCAGAAATGCGGCGGATAATCCGCGAAATCGGTGATCACGGTCACGTATGGAATCGCCGGGTTCACCGCCTGAATCGCCTGCCACATCGCGCGGTTGAAGTTCGGCACCAGCGATACCACCATGTCAGGTGTATCCCGCTTCCAGAACTCGGTCAGCAGCTTCACCTGAGCGCGGTGGTAGAGGTGGATGATGTGGTGCACCGCAGCCAGCATCCGGGCCGAGCCCAGCGTCCAGCCCTTCTTCAGCACGAGGTTGTACACGTCCTCCAGCCGTATCCCGCTGATTCTTCGGAAGATATCGAGCGAGTCGAGAATCTCCTGCAGATTCACGAGGCGCACTCGCCACGGCCGTCCCTGCCGCTCTGTTACAGTTAAGAGAGCCGTGGCTGCGGCTCTGTGGCCCCCGCCCGCATCAAAATAGACGAAGTCGATGTTCTTCAAAAGGAAGTTGTCCCCGGAACCGTCCATAGTACCAGCGTCTTCAAAGGCCTATAGATCCACGGTTACATTTCTACCCATTTTTGTTTGTTTCGTTACGCCGCATTCAAATGCCTGTAATGCGCCTCGCGGTTGAATAAAGGTAGGAGTCTGTCATGTTTGGCAGGATCGCAGCCGGTGACCACCGCATCATGCGCCGAGCGAACAACTGGTTCGCGCCGCGCTGGATTCGCTGGTGGATGCTGGGCGCAACACGCGCCGGCGACGGCTGGGTCTGGTACATGGTGGCGGTGGTCATACTGCTGTTCGGCGGTCACGAGCGCGTGCACGCCGTGGCGGCGGGGACGGCTGCGGCGCTGCTCAGCATCGGCTGCTTCCAGGCCATGAAGCGAATCACCGGCCGTAAGCGCCCCTGCGAAATCGAGCCGCACTGCTGGGCCACCGTGCTTCCGCCCGACCAATTCTCGTTCCCCTCCGGCCACACGATGACCGCCTTTGCCATCACGGTGGCGCTGGCGCTGTTCTATCCCGCACTCTCCGCCACGCTCCTGTTCTTCGCCTTCAGCATCGCGGTATCGCGCGTGGTGCTGGGCATGCATTTCCTGAGCGACGTGATCGCCGGCATGCTGGTGGGCGCGTGTCTGGGCTTCGGCAGCTATCTCGTCTTCGCTTAAGGCCCTTCCGAGCGTACAGCGCGGGGCGCGTCCAATAAAAAGCCAAAGTCCGTGCCCCGCTGCGTTGTGCGCGACCTGAAATGGGAGAGCCGCGACCAAAGGAAGCGGTGTTTGACCTTACAATGTAATCGTCACAGGTTACCGCCTCGACTCATCACATGATGCGTTCAACGCTGCTCTTTCTTTCGCGGCGGCGATGGCTGCGGCAATGGATGGAAACATCGTCCTTCGCCCAGCCACTCACCAGGCGCTTCATTGCCGGCCGCACGCTGGACGAGGAACTGGACGTATGCCGCCGCCTGGAAGCCGAAAGCATCCTCGCCACCCTCGATCACCTTGGCGAAAATGTCAGCTCGGTGGAAGAATCGCGCGCCTCCCGCGATTCCTATCTCCACATTTTCGACCGCATTTCGGGAGCCGGCCTGCGCGCCACCGTCTCCGTTAAGCCGACCCAGCTCGGCCTCGCGCTCGGCGAGGACCTCTGCCTCGAGAACATCTCCGCGCTGGTCGAACGGGCCCGCCTGCTGGGTAGCGGCGTCGAGATCGACATGGAGGAAAGCGAATACGTCGAGCGAACCCTCCAGATTGTCAATGGCGTGCACCAACGATTCGGCAGCGTCCGCGCGGTCGTTCAAGCTTACCTGTTTCGCAGCGAAGGCGACATCGCTCGCCTCAACGCCTCTGGCATTCCGATTCGCCTGGTGAAAGGCGCGTACCGGGAGCCGCACACGGTTGCCTGGCCAAAAAAGGGCGACGTGGACACCAGCTTCCTTCGCCTGACAAAGCAGTTACTGGAACAGGGAACGGATCCGGCGATCGCCACCCACGACGCAGCCATCATCGCGGAAACCACCCGCTGGGCCAGCGCCCATTCCATCCCCCCGCGCAGCTTCGAGTTCCAGATGCTCTACGGCATTCGCCGCGACTTACAACGCCAGCTCGTCACCGATGGCTACCGCGTCCGGCTTTACGTCCCTTATGGCGATGCCTGGTACCCCTATTTCATGCGCCGCCTGGCTGAGCGGCCGGCCAATGTCATCTTCCTGGCTCGCAACCTCCTGCGGGCGTGACCACAATTCCCGGAACTCCGGGGCTGCGGGTTGAGTCCAATATAAGGAATGAAGTACTGGGGGTATCTGGCCGCCAAGCTGGCGGTGGCGGGCGCGGCTCTGTACGCGCTCTGGCACGCCCTCGTTTTGCTTCTGCCGACTTTCGACTCCATCGTGGCCGAGTCGGCCATCTGGTACATCATCGAGATTATCCTCTTCCCATGTTTCTGTTTCGTGGTACTCGCGCTGATCGTTCGCGATCAGTGGTACCGCTGCCGCACCTGCGGCCGGCGCATGCGCATGCCGCTGGAGAAGGGATCGCTCTCCCACCTGTTCCTGCGCGGCCGCCCGCGCGTGGAGTACATCTGCATCTACGGCCACGGGACTTTGAAGGTCCCCGAGGAGAGCGTCGCCGGTTCCGGCGCCTCCGAATGGCAGCCTCACAGCGACGACATCTGGAAAGAGCTGGAGCACTCCGCGAAGGAGTAAGACCGGCCGGCTCCTGAGCTTCACCCCCCCCATGAGACAATAGCCCTTAGAGTGCCCGTCAAAGTACAGGTGCCGGAGCGCGCGCGGCTCACTCGCTTCGTCCTGGGTCCATGGGAAAAGGCGCTGCTGATCACCCTCATGGTGCTTCTGGCCGCCGGCATCCTGGTCTTCTCGTACTCTTACATCCACTACTCCCGGCTCATCGATGAAAAGCTGAACGCGGGACCGTTCGGCAACACCTCCATGCTGTTCGCCGCGCCGAAGTCCATCGCGGTAGGCGAGGCCGTCAGCCCCCAGGAGATCGTCTACGATCTGCGCCGCAGCGGGTATAACGAATCGGAGAAGAACCGCCTCGGCTATTACACGCTGAAGCCCGGCGAAGTGGATATCTATCCCGGCCCCGACTCCTATTTCGAGCCCGAAGGCGGCGTCATCAAGTTCGCAGGCAACAAGGTCTCGCAGATCATCAGCCTGCGCGACAACACCGAGCGTACCCAGTATCTTCTCGAGCCCGAACTGATTTCCAATCTGTTCGATAAGAACCGGGAGAAGCGCAGGCTGGTGAGATACGCCGACGTCCCGGAAGTGCTCCGCAACGCCATCATCTCCGCCGAGGACAAACGCTTTTTCCAGCACAGCGGCATCGATCCCATTCGCATCATAAAAGCCGCCTGGGTGGATGTTCGCGAGGGCCGCAACGCTCAGGGCGCATCAACGCTCAGCCAGCAACTGGCGCGCATGTTCTGGCTGGACAACCGCAAAACGGTTCGCCGCAAACTCGCCGAGGTGATGATCACCCTGCAGCTCGAGCATCGCCTGTCCAAGGAGCAGATCTTCGAGTACTACGTGAATCAGGTGGATCTGGGCCACCGTGGGAGCTTCGACATTCGCGGGGTCGGCGAGGCCGCTCAGGTTTACTTCGGCAAGGATGTGAGCCGCCTGACCCTTTCCGAGTCGGCCATGCTGGCCGGTCTGATCCAGCATCCCAGCTACATCAATCCCTATCGCTGGCCCGACCGTGCCATCGCCCGCCGCAACGTCGTCCTCGGCATGATGCGCGAAAACGGCTTCATCACCGAGCAGCAATACAGCGACGCCACCGCCGCTCACCTGGACCTCGCCCACAGCGGCATGGAAAGCACCGACGCCCCCTATTTCGTGGACATGGTGAACGATGCCCTGGTGGACCAGTTTGAGGGCCGCGATTTCCAGACGCGCCCCTACCGGGTCTACACCACGCTCGACCTGCGGCTACAGCACGATGCCGCCGAAGCCGTGCGCATTGGCATGGCTGAGGTGGACAAACTGATCGCCGGCCGGCGCCGCCGCGATCCGAACTACCCCGAGCCCCAGTGCGCGCTGATCGCTCTCGATCCGCATACCGGCGAGATCAAAGCTTTCGTCGGCGGGCGCAACTATGGCGTCAGCCAGCTCGATCACATCCTCGCCAAGCGGCAGCCTGGGTCGTCCTTCAAACCCTTCGTCTACGCTACCGCGCTCGATACCGCCATTAACGGAGGCCAGCCGCTCATCACTCCCGTCTCACTGCTCAACGACACGCCAACGACGTTCTGGTTCGACAACAAGCCCTACGAGCCCCACGACTTCAAGGGGGAATTCATGGGCACGGTGACGCTGCGCACCGCGCTGGCCCATTCGCTGAACGTGGCCACCGTGCAGCTCGCCGAAGAAGTCGGTTACGCCAACGTGGTGAACCTGGCTCGTCGCGCGGGCATGAACATGGAGATCCATCCCACGCCGGCCGTGGCGCTGGGGGCGTATGAAGTGATGCCGATTGAAATCGCGGGCGCGTACACCATCTTCGCCAACGGCGGCGTTTACGTGAAACCGCAGTTTCTGAGCAGCCTGCGCGATCAGGACGGCACCGAGATCTTTCACGGCCAGCCGGAGAAGCGCGCGGTGCTCGATCCGCGAGTCGCGTTCATGATGGACAGCCTGCTCGAAGAAGTGTTGCGCAGCGGAACCGGCGCGGGAGTTCATGCGCGCGGCTTCAACCTGCCCGCCGCAGGCAAGACGGGCACCTCGCGCGATGGCTGGTTCGCCGGATTCACATCGAAGCTGCTGTGCATTGTCTGGGTGGGATTCGACGACGGTCGCGAGCTCGATCTGGAAGGCGCGCATTCGGCCCTGCCCATCTGGACCGAGTTCATGAAGCGCGCCGCCGAACATCCCGAGTACCACAACGTCAGCGAGTTTTCCGCGCCCGCCGGCGTCGTTGGCGAGCAGATCGACCCGGCCTCGGGGCAGCTCGCGACATCGGCTTGTCCGCGCGTCATCACCGAGTATTT
>Ga0209415_10017159_pt1 | contig 11550 bp, 9 predicted proteins | sample PeaSoiSIISIP2007_FD_187696 | JGI IMG/M metagenome (GOLD analysis project Ga0209415, IMG submission 187696) | Peat soil microbial communities from Weissenstadt, Germany - SII-SIP-2007 (SPAdes) (version 2) | ecosystem: Environmental > Terrestrial > Soil > Wetlands > Peat | place: Germany... | reverse complement strand
AGCCTCCTGCCATCACCTGGGTGAAGTACCCGGGCCTGAAGTCCAGCCCCTACTACGAGCTGTCCCGGAAGTATTTGCCGAAGGGGCAGGGATCGATCGTGACCTTCGGGATCAAGGGCGGGATGGAAGCCGGACGCAAGCTGATCGATTCCGTGCAGATCTTCTCGCACCTCGCCAACCTGGGCGACGCCAAGAGCCTGATCATTCATCCGGCTTCAACCACCCACCAGCAACTGAGCGACGAGCAGCAGTCGGATGCCGGTGTCACCAAGGACCTGGTGCGCATTTCGGTGGGGATCGAAGACGTGGACGATATCATCTGGGACCTGGAGCAGGCGATCGCGGCGTCACAGCAGTAGCACCGATTCCATACAGCATTGAGGCTCAGCGGGTATTCGGCTGCTATTACCCCTTGTCAGCTTGCGTGCCGGTGATTACACTGGGCGTTCGATTCGGGCGAGTGGAGTCAAGGCAGATCGCATGGACGATTGGAAACCTCGGTGGGTGTTGCGGGGCGGGGCGAGAGTCTGGCTGGCGCTGGCACTGTGGGCCATTGCCCCGGCACAGCAGGCGCCGCGCATCGTCATCGATTATCCGGAAGAGGGGTCGATCTTCCCTCCGGATTTTGCTCCGCCCACCTTCCTCTGGCGGGATTCGCAAGCGGCCACCACCGCCTGGGAAGTCGAAATCGCGTTCCCGGACGGTGCGCCCGCCATTCACCGGAACGCGCGCGGCGAGCCCATGAGTATCGGCGAGATCGACCCGCGATGCGTGGCCGAGTCGAACGAATTGCCGAAACTGACGCCGGAGCAGGCTGCGGCACACACGTGGAAGCCGGACGCGGCGACATGGTCGGAAATCAAGCAACGCTCCGCGGGCCATCCGGCCACGGTGACGATCAGGGGGGCCGGCGGCGCGCGGGGGCAGGTCCGGATCTCCACCTCAACGGACCCGGTGGGTGCGCCGATCTTCTATCGTGACGTTCCGCTGATGCCGTCGGAACTGGAGAAGGGCGTCATTAAGCCCATCATCCCCAGCGCCGTGCCCCTGGTCGGCTGGCGGCTGCGCAACGTTGCCGAAAGCAGCAGCAAGCTGGTGATGGAGGGACTGCCCACGTGCGCCAACTGCCACTCTTTTTCGAAGGACGGCAAGACGGTGGGGATGGACGTGGACGGGCCGCAGAACGACAAAGGCATGTATGCGATCGCCTCCGTCGCGCCGCAAATGTCCATTCGCAGCCAGGATGTCTTCACGTGGAACGACTTCCCCGACAAGCCGCCGGGGCACCGGACGATTGGATTCATGGCGCAGCTCTCTCCCGACGGCCGCTACTCGGTGACCACGGTCAACGAAGAAGTCTTTGTGGACAACTTCAAGGACTACCGATTCCTCCAGGTGTTCTATCCGACGCGGGGGATCCTGGCCTGGTATGACCGCACGACGGGCCGTATCCGTGCCCTGCCCGGCGCCGACAACCCCAGCTTCGTCCAGACCAACGGCTTCTGGACCCCCGACGGAAAGGAGCTGATTTTCGCGCGCGCGCCGGCTAGAGACGCTTATCCGGAAGGCCGCAAGATGGCCCAATACGCCGGCGACCCCCTGGAACCGCCGATTCAATACGATCTTTACCGCCTGCCGTTCAACGACGGCAAAGGCGGCCGGCCGAAGGCCATCGCGGGGGCCTCGAACAACCGGATGAGCAACGCTTTCCCGAAGGTTTCGCCGGACGGCCGCTGGATCGTTTTTGTGGAGTCGCGCAACGGCCAGTTGATGCGGCCCGACGGCCAACTTTACATCGTGCCCGCGGAAGGAGGCCAGGCCCGGCGCATGCGGTGCAACACGGCGCTGATGAACTCGTGGCACAGTTTCTCGCCGAACGGGCGATGGCTGGTGTTTTCCTCCAAAAGCCGCTCGCCGTACACGCAGATGTTCCTGACGCACATCGACGAGGAGGGCGACGACAGCCCCGCCATCCTGATCGAGAACTCCACGGCCGCCAATCGCGCGTCCAACATCCCGGAGTTCGTGAACATTCCGCAAAATGGGCTGGAGCACATCGACGTGCCCGCGGCCGAGTTCTACCGGCTTTTCGACAGCGCCTGGAACCTGGCCGAGAAGGGCCGGTTCGACGAATCGATCGCCGAGTGGAAGCTGGCGCTCCAGATCAGTCCGGACGATGCCAAGGCGCACAACAACATCGGGCGGGTGTTGGCGGGCAAAGGCGATTTCGACCAGGCCATCGTTCACTGGCAGAAGGCCCTGCAGATCAACCCGCGCTACTGGGAAGCGCACAACAACCTGGGCGTGGCGCTGGTGGGGAAGGGCAGGCTAAACGACGGGATCGGGCACTTCAGGCAGGTGCTGGACGCCAATCCAAATTACGCCGAGGTGCACGGGAATCTGGGGCGCGCGCTGGCGTTGAAAGGCAAGTCGGATCAGGCCATCGCGGAGTGGCGCAAGGCGATCGAGCTGAACCCCAACTACGCGCAGGCCTACAACGACCTTGGAACGGAGTTGTCGCGGAAAGGAAGGGGGGACGAGGCCATAGCGGCGTGGCAGCGGGCAGCGGCGGTGAACCCCGGCTTCGCCCCGGCGCAATTCAACCTGGGGAACGCCCTGGACGCCCGCGGCAAGGGTAAGCCGGCGCTGGCTGCGTGGCGAAGCGGGCTCGCCGCGGATCCGAACCACGTGCCCACGTTGCGACGGGCGGCGTGGCGGCTGGCGACGGATCGCGACGCAGCGCTGCGCAACGGAGCGGAGGCGGTGGCGCTGGCCGAGCGAGCCGCGCGCCTCACCGGCGGCCAGGACGCGTCGGTTCTCGATGGCTTGGCGGCGGCGTACGCCGAGTCCGGACGGTTCGCGGATGCGGTCGAAACCGGGAATCGCGCGCAGCGCCTCGCGGCGCAGCAGGGCAAGCCGGATCTGTCGGCGGAGATCCAGGCCCGGGTTGGGCTGTACGAAGGGAAGGCGGCGTACCGGGACGGAAGTAATTAGAGCACGGCCAGGAGCCCGTCAATCCCAGCTCAAAACCACCTTGCCCGAATTGCCCGATACCATGGCCGCGAAACCCTTTTCGAATTCGGTGTAGCGGTACCGTTGCGTGATCACCGGAGTGATATCCAGGCCCGACTGCAGCATGACCGTCATCTTGTACCAGGTCTCGTACATCTCCCGGCCGTAAATGCCCTTGACGGTGAGCATATTGAAGATCACGGTCCGCCAGTCGATGGTCATCTCTTCGGACGGAATCCCCAGCATCGCGATCCGCGCGCCGTGGCTCATGTTGGCGATCATGTCACGGAAGGCCGCGGGACTGCCGGACATTTCCAGCCCGACGTCGAAGCCCTCGGTCATGCCAAGCTCTTTCTGCACCTTCCCTAAGCTGGTCTCGCCCACGTTCACCGCCCTCGTGACACCCATTTTACGGGCCAGTTCCAGGCGGTACGGGTTCACATCGGTGATCACCGTGAAGCGCGCTCCGGCGTGCCTCACCACCGCCGCGGCCATGATGCCGATGGGCCCGGCGCCGGTGATCAGCACGTCTTCGCCCAGCACGGGAAAGGAAAGGGCGGTGTGGACGGCATTGCCGAACGGGTCGAAAATGGCAGCTACGTCCAGGGGAATCGATTCGTGGTGATGCCACACGTTGCTCATGGGCAGCGCGATGTATTCGGCGAATGCGCCCGGCCGGTTGACCCCCACCCCCATGGTGTCGGCGCACAGGTGGCGGCGTCCCGCCAGGCAGTTGCGGCAGCGCCCGCACACCACGTGCCCTTCCCCGCTGACCACTTCGCCGGGGAAGAAGTCCGTCACGTTCGAACCCACCTCCACGATCTTGCCGACGAACTCGTGGCCGATGGCCATAGGCACCGGGATGGTCTTTTGCGCCCAATCGTCCCATTTGTATATGTGGACATCGGTGCCGCAGATCCCCGTCCGCAGCACCTGGATCAGCACGTCGTTGATCCCCACCGTGGGGACCTCCACATCTTCGAGCCACAAGCCCGGTTCGCGCCTGCTTTTCACCAGTGCTTTCACATCCACTACGATAACCTGAGAATAGAAGCAGTGCCCAATCTTCTCCTCTTTGCCGCCACCACCGGCTACCAGATCCGCGTGTTCGCCAACGCAGCGCGGCGCCTCGGCCTCGAACTCACGCTGGCCACCAACCGGTGCCATGTGCTCGAAGATCCCTGGGGCGATCGCGCGGTAGCCGTGAGGTTCGACCGTGTGCCGGAATCGCTGGATGCCTTGCGCGGGTTCGAGGTCGATGGCGTGGCGGCGGTGGGCGATCAGCCAGCCGTACTGGCGGCCGAGGCGGCCCAGATGCTGGGCGTGCCTTTCCATCCGCCGGCGGCCGCGCGCGCCTGCCAGGACAAGTACCTCGCGCGCCAACTCTACCGGGCGGCGGGAATGCGGGTGCCGCACTTCTTCCGCGCCACACTCGCCGAGGATTCGCACGCGCTCGCCGGCCGCGCGAGTTATCCCTGCGTGCTCAAGCCGCTGGGACTTTCGGCCAGCCGCGGCGTGATCCGCGCGGACAACCACGAGGAATTCGCCGCCGCGTTCCGGCGCATCGGCAAGATCGGCGAGCGCTATGTGCAGGTGGAAAGCTACATTCCGGGGCGCGAATTCGCGGTTGAAGGGGTGGTGACCGCCGGAGAATTCCAGCCGCTCGCCATCTTCGACAAGCCGGACCCGCTGGAGGGCCCGTTCTTCGAGGAGACCATCTACGTGACACCGTCGCGCGAGTCCGCCGAAGTGCAGGAAGCGCTCATCGCCGCCACCTCACGCGCGGTGCGGGCGCTCGGATTGCGCCACGGGCCGGTGCATGCCGAATTGCGTTACAACCAGGACGGCGCCTGGATGCTGGAGACGCACGCGCGGCCCATCGGGGGGCTGTGCGCCAAGGCACTGCGGTTCGATGGAGGAATGCCGCTGGAGGAACTGATCCTGCGGCACGCAGTTGGAGAAGACGTTTCGCGGGCGCGGCTGGACGGGCCGGCCTCGGGCGTGATGATGATCCCGATTCCTAAGGGCGGCATCTACCAATCGGTGGAGGGCACCGAGCGGGCCGCGGCCGTAGCGGGTGTGGAGGACGTCATCATCACGGCCAAGGGAGGGCAGCAACTCATCCCGCTGCCCGAGGGTTCCAGCTACTTGGGCTTCCTTTTCGCGCGGGGAGATTCGGCGGCCGAGGTGGAGCGAGCTCTGCGGCAATCGCACGCGGAACTGCGGTTCCACATCGCGACGGCGCTTGAAACGCTTAACCCTTCGACCAATTATTAGGCTTTGGCCCGGGGCGGCACGAAATCCGGCGGCAGGGCCGCGCCTTCACCAAAGAAGTAGGCGTCCATCTGCTGCAACAGGAATTCCTGGGCCTCTTTGGTGCCGAGGTTGAGGCGATACTCGTTCATGAGCATCTTCATGTGCTCGACCCACATCTTCCAGGCTTCCTTGGAGACGTTCTCGTAGATCTTCTGCCCCAGCGGATGGCCTTCGAACGGCGTCTCGTCGAGCCCTTCCATCTCGCGCTGGAACTTCACGCAAAAGATCTTGCGCGCGCCTGGCCGAATGGCGTTCTGTATGCTGCTGAGTCCGCTGTTTCCACATCCCATCGGGTTAATCTCCTATTCGCTGCCTTCGCCGTGACTGCCGTTGCCGCCGCGGATCATGGACTTGAGAAAGGCTTTGAGGGTCGCCTCGGTGGCGCGTTGTGCCTCGGCAAGCTTGGCGAACTCCGCATCAACACGAGCTTGTGAGGCGGCGAGTGAAGCGGTGAGCCTGGCATCCAGTTCCTGGCGGCGCTTGCGTTCGTTGCGCGCCTCGCGCACGGCGAGCCGGATAGCGCGATCGAGGCGGCGATCGGTGCGCTCCCCGATCTTCTCTCTTCGGGCGAGATCCTCCTCCATCTTGGCCTGCATCGCAGCCGTATGGGCCGTCTGTTCGAGAATGAATTCGATGGTCTTTTCGACGTCCACCTGAGTTGCCTGAACACCAGGATACTACATCGGGATCAGCGCTCCCGAAACCCTACTCCCAGCAGCACGATCCCCAATTCGCGGGTGTCGGGGGGCGCGGTGAACGTCTGGTCGACGTTGATCTCTAGCGACGCCGTAGGGCCCGCGGGGCGCACCGGGGGCGATGGCAGCACGTAGTCGCCGGGCGCGGAATAGGTTTGCGATGCCACTTCCTTTCCATTCAGCACCAGCCACACCCGCCTTGCCGGAGCGTTCGACGGGATGCTGAACTCCAGACGCAGCGGCATCGCGGCCGCCGGGCTCTTCAGCGCCACCGTCGCGCTGCGGGACGTCCAGCGGTAGCGGTTGGCCTCCAGCGAATAGAGTCCGCTGACGATCTGCTGCGCGGCCTCGGGAGCATTCATGGGCAGGTACTCGAGCGTGGGGTGGCGCTCTCCAATTTCCGCCACGCGCACGCGATCGATGACGCCGGCCGAGATTCCGAAGGGCCAAATGCCGTTGGCGATGGTGGAGTAGCCCGAATGGGTATCGAGGCCGATGATGCGCAGCGGGATAGCGGGCCGGATCTCCACGGTGCGGACGACCGTCATGGGCGCGGTGAGATTCACGGCGCCGCCCAGCTCGCTCGAAACCACGAAGTCGCCGGGGCGCACGCGCTGCGTCTTGGTCAGCGGCAGGGCGCCATCGGCTTCGAGGTAGTGGCGCAGGCCCCATTCGGCGTCGACCCACACGCGGTGGTTGGCGGTCGGCTGGCGCAACTCTTTCGCCAGCCGGCGATAGGCGTCCCAGTGCTGATAGTTCACTACCGCGAGCCCGAGTCCTAGCGCCAGTTGCGCCGCAGATCCAATCGCAAGCCATCTTGGGCGCAGGCGCGAGGCCAGCAGGGCGAGGGGCGCGGCCATCGGCAGCAGGTATCGCGCCGAACCGGCGAAGAACACCACCAGGGCGCCGGCGAAGAAGAGACCGATCCACGCCAGCAGAAAGATGGCGTCGGGCTCGCGCCGCCGGCGCCAGGCGAGCAGCAGCGCGCCCGGCACCAAGGCGGGGAACACCAGGAACCACGAGTGGAGGAACAGCGCGAGCCTCGCCTGGGGATTCCAGAGATCGAAGTGGGTCAGGTAGCCCGCCAGCACCTGGGCCGGCAAGGCGCCGGTGGAAAGGCGCGCGAAAAGCTGCCACGCAACGAACGCGGCCGAGGGTACCAGGGCGGCGAGCCACGCGGTGACGTCGCGCCGGCAGTAGAGCCACACGTAGACCAACAGGATCGGGGTAAGGAAAGTGGCTTGGGGCGAGGTCAGGGCGGCCAGCACCATCGAGAAACAGGCGAGCGGCCGGTGATGCTGGAACAGTGCCACGGCCGCCAGCCAGAACGCCACGAACGGCACGTCCGTCTCCAGCGAATTGCCGTTCACCACGAACACGGGCACGGCGATGAACAGCAGGGTGGCCCACAGCGGCCGCGGCGAAAAACGGCGGGCCAGCGACCACATGGCGCACACCGCAATCAGCGAAAAAGCCGTGTACGCCGCGTGGAACGGAATCTCTTTCACGTCGCCGGTCACGGCGATCAGGCCCGCCAGCACCCAGGCGTTCAGCGGCCCGTGCGGATGCCCGCGGAGGTCCCATTCTTGGCCCTGGAATACGATCCTGGCGTTGTCGGGATGCAGCGGCTCGATGAGGGCATGGGCCGCGGCGGTCAGGTACGTCGCGTCATCTCCCAGGATGGCCTGATTCCAGAACGGAATCCGGATCAGCAGCACCAGCCCAAGCACCACCCAAAGCCCCGAGCCCTGGCCCCTGGCCCCGACCCCTTCGGGGTACCCCGCCTGGCCCCTCTTCAGGGCTTCCATCGCAGAACCGGCTTGCGCGCGGCGGTCACTTCATCCACCTTGCTGGTGCGGGTCCCATAGGGCGCGCCCTTCACCATCTGCGGATCGGTCTCCACCTCTTTGGCGATCGAGATCATGGCATCGATGAATTGGTCGATCTCCAGCTTGCCCTCCGTCTCGGTCGGCTCGATCATCAAGGCGCCGTGGACGATGAGCGGGAAGCTCACCGTGTAGGGATGGAATCCGTAATCGATAAGGCGCTTGGCGATGTCGCCCGTACGCACCCCGAGCTTGGCCTGGCGCTCGTCGCTGAACACCACCTCGTGCAGGTTGGGCGAGCGGTACGGCAGATCGAAGTAGGGCTCGAGATGCTTGCGGATGTAAACGGCGTTGAGCACGGCGTCCACCGTGGCATTGCGCAGGCCGGGCCCGCCATGAGCCAGGATGTAGGCCAGCGCGCGCACCAGTACGCCGAAGTTGCCGTAGTAGGCCTTCACGCGGCCGATGGAGTGCTTGCGCTTATAGTCGTAGGCCCACCGCTTGCCGGAGCGCTTCAATCGCGGCGTGGGGAGGAACGGATCGAGCACCTTCTTGACCGCCACCGGGCCGGCGCCCGGGCCTCCGCCGCCGTGGGGCGTGGAGAAGGTCTTGTGCAGGTTGAGATGCATCACGTCCACGCCGAAATCGCCGGGGCGCGCGATGCCCACCAGCGCGTTCATGTTGGCGCCATCCATATAGAGCATGGCGCCCTTGGAGTGCAGGATCTCAGCCACCCGGATGATGTTCTCCTCGAAGACGCCCAGCGTGTTCGGATTGGTCACCATCAAGGCGGCGACATCGGCGGTGACGAGGTGTTCCAGCGCGCCCACGTCCAGCACACCGGTCTCGCTCGACTTGATGTTCTCGACGGCGTAGCCCGCGATGGCGGCCGTGGCCGGATTGGTGCCGTGCGCGGAATCGGGAATGAGAATCTTTTTGCGCGGATTGCCGCGCTTTTCGAGCAGCGCGCGGATGAGCAGGATGCCGGTCAGCTCGCCGTGCGCACCCGCGGCCGGCTGCAGCGTCACGGCGTCCATGCCGGTGATTTCCGCCAGCGCGGCTTCCACGCTGGCCATCACGGCCATGCATCCCTGCGCCAGGGCTTCCGGCTGATAGGGATGCGCCCACACCAACCCTTCGGTGCGCGCCACCAGCTCGTTGATCCGCGGGTTGTACTTCATGGTGCAGGAGCCCAGCGGGTACATGCCGTAATCGATGGCGTAGTTCCAAGTGGAGAGGCGCGTGAAGTGGCGGATGGCTTCGACTTCGCTGACTTCGGGAAAGCCTTCGATCTCCGCGCGCACGTTGTCCGCGCCGAGGGCTTCGGCGGCATCCACCGCGGGGACGTCGAGCTCCGGAAGCTGGTAGGCCTTCTTGCCGGGCGAGCTGCGCTCGAACAGCAGACCCTCGTTGGGCGAGAGGTGGGGGCGGACCTTAGTGATTGGCATTCAGAATCCCTCGCAGCAGGTTGATCTGCAGCAGGTGTGGGGCGGACCCCCTCGCTCCGTGCTACGGAGTGGTCCGAGCGGGACGCCCTCGTCCCGCTTTCCGATAGAAGGATCAAATGCCTGCGCAGCAGCGAAAGCCGGCCAGGGGGCCGGCTGCGGACCAGGGGGTCCGCCCCACAATTTGTGCTGGCGTCTCATCATGCGAGCACCTCCACTACCGTATCCATGTCCGCGCGGCGCGACATCTCGGTGGCACAGAGCAGCATCGAATCGGAGAGCTCGGGGTAGAAGCGGCCGAGCGGCAGGCCGCCGATAATCTTTTTCTTGAGCAAGGCTCTGTTGATTTGGTCCGGGGTCTTGCCTTCGGCCTTCACCACGAATTCGTTGAAGAACTTCCCGCAGAAGCGAGGCTTCAATTTGCTGGCCAGGTAGTGCGCCTTAGCCAGGTTTTGTTCCGCCAGCTCGCGCAGCCCCTGCTTGCCGTAGACCGTCATGAAGACCGTGGCCATCAGGGCGATGAGAGCCTGGTTGGTGCAGATGTTGGACGTGGCCTTCTCGCGGCGGATGTGCTGCTCGCGAGTGGCCAGCGTCAGGCAGAAGGCGCGGTTGCCGCGCGAATCGGTGGTCTGGCCCACCAGCCTTCCGGGCACCTGCCGGATGAGCTTTTCCCGGGTGGCGATGATGCCGGCATAGGGCCCGCCGTAACACGGCGAAATGGCGAACGACTGCAACTCGCCGGCCACGATATCGGCGTCCGCGGCCGGCTCCAGAATTCCCAGCGACACGGCCTCGGTGAACAGCACCACCAGCAACGCCCCACGCCGGTGCGCGATCTCCGCGGCCGCCTTCACCTGGTCCACGATGCCGAAGAAGTTGGGCGATTGCACGATCACCGCGCCGGTGAGGTCGTCGATCCTGCGGTCGAGATCCTCCAGATCGATGGTGCCGGCTTCGGGGACGTAGCCGAACTCCTCGACCGGCATGCCCTGGTTCCGGGCGTATGTGCGCAGCACTTCGCGATACTCGGGATGCACCGACCTCGCGATCAGCACGCGGCCCTTGCCGGTGGCGCGCACGGCCATCATGGCGGCCTCGGGCACGGCGGTCGAGCCATCGTACATGGAGGCGTTGGCCACGTCCATGCCGGTGAGCTGGCAGATCATGGTCTGGAATTCGAAGATCGTGGTGAGGGTGCCCTGCGCGATCTCCGCCTGGTAGGGCGTGTAGGACGTGAGGAACTCGCCGCGCGCCACTACCGTATCCACCAACACCGGACGGAAATGCTGGTACACGCCGGCGCCCAGGAACGAAGAATATCCGTTGGCGTTTTCAGCGGCACGGTCCCGAAAATACTGCACGATCTCGTATTCGGAAACGCCCGGCGCCAGGTTCAGCGGCCGCCCCAGCCGGACGGCCTCCGGCAGGTGCGAGAACAACTCTTCCGGAGAGCTCACGCCGCAGTCATCCAGCATCTGGCGACGCTCAGATTCGGACTTCGGGAGATAGCGCAACTACTTTTCGGCTCCTATATAGCTTTGATAATCGGAGGCGGACATGAGATTGGCAGCCTCCGCGGGCGCGCTCAGCCGGATCTTCACCAGCCACGCCGCGCCGTGCGGATCTTGGTTTAGCTTCTCGGGCGAGTCGGCCAACAACTGGTTGATCTCGGCGACCTCGCCGCTCACCGGTGAATAGACATCGGAGACCGCCTTGACGGATTCCACCGAGCCAAGCGACTTGCCCTGCTCGATGTGGGCGCCTGGCTTGGGCAGGTCCACATAGACGATGTCGCCCAGCTCCTCCTGCGCGTGATCGGTGATCCCGACCGTGCCGATGTCTCCTTCCACCAGGACCCATTCGTGTTCCTTCGTGTAACGGAAGTTTTCTGGATACATTTTTATTTGGCTCGTTTGTAAAACGGAGTTTCCACGGTCACCGCATCCACCGGCTGGTTGCGGATCATGATTTGAATCGCCTTGCCGGGCAGCGCGTGCCCGGCGGGCAGGTAGCAAAGCCCGATGTTCTTACAGAGGGTCGGCGAGGGCGAACCGCTGGTCACCCATCCCGCGGGCGCGCCGCCGAGGTACACTTCGTAGCCATCGCGGCCGATGCCGCGGCCGCGCATTTCGAAGCCCACCAGCTTGCGTTTCACGCCGCTCTCTTTCTGGCGGAGCAGCGCCGCGCGGCCCACGAACTCGCCCTTGTCGAGCTTCACGATCCAGCCGAGATCGGCTTCGAAAGGCGAAATGGAGG